>Ga0156273_139_pt1 | contig 46516 bp, 42 predicted proteins | sample RifCSPlowO2_12_FD_107922 | JGI IMG/M metagenome (GOLD analysis project Ga0156273, IMG submission 107922) | Gammaproteobacteria bacterium RIFCSPLOWO2_12_FULL_38_14 | reverse complement strand
CTTGCCTGAAGACGAAGAAAAAGGAATGACACGGATCTCAATCGATAAAATCAAAAGAAGCAAGACTAACGAAGCTTAACTACTTTTGAAATAATAAAACCTGCTGACCATGATTTTCAAGAACCATTATCTAATTCCTTTTCAAGGCCTTTTAAAAAACGATCTATTCTTCGACTACAATAAAATTTTTTCAATTCAAGCATTTTTTCTTTAGGTAAAGGCGGTAAATCCATTTTATCAATACGTAAACTTTCTAAAACAGGCGTTAAATTAATCCAGTTTTTTTTATAACAATAAATATAATCACACAAAGCCCGCCAAGGTTTTGCTAAAAAAAAATGATTTTGATTCACTGAAACTAATTCTACTTCCGTGTAAAAACCCTCAAGAGGAAGATGAAGATAACTAAATACACCGACCGGGATTTCAAATATCACACTGCGTTTGCTTGTCACACACGTCACCCTGTAAACCGCTTCAGGAATAAGTTGATGATAGGCCAAAGCAGATTCTAAACTAATGCAAGAAGGCGCATAAATATAAGCAGCAATCTCATAAGGATTTAATTTATTTGATTCACCTTGAATACTTGAACCGATGTAATATAGCCCTTTACGAAGCCGGATGAGCTTTTCTTTTGCTAAAGCACGTTTTACCCGAGAATGTAAACTGTTTTTCGTTCCCGGTAACAAAAAAGATAGCTCCCTATTCAGCACAACAGGTAAGCTTCTGTTTTTTAACACGCTTTCAAGTGCATTCGCCATTTAAAGCCCCTTTTATACAAGAAACTGCCGTTTTTTGACAGTTTCTTGCAAATTGTAGTACGAACACTTTAAAAACGCCAAGAAAACGGAAGAGGATATCTGAGGATATCTATAGAACATCTGATATGATTCCTACTTTTAAACTTTTCCACTTGAGCCCTCATCGTGTTTAAACCTTTAAGCCTTTTTATTGGATTACGTTACACACGCGCCAAACGTCGAAATTATTTTATTTCTTTTATTTCTTTAACCTCCATTTTGGGTATAGCTTTAAGCGTCACCGTATTAATTACAGTATTGTCGGTCATGAATGGCTTTGATCAAGAAATCAAGGAACGCGTACTTGTCATGGCAAGACAAGTCAGTATCACTAACGAAAATGAACGTCTTACACAATGGAAAACATTAAACACTGAATTAAAACGCTCTCCCTTCATATTACACACAGCCCCCTATATCGACGGGCAAGGTATGTTGACAGAAAATGCTTTGACACAAGCCATAATGGTGACTGGCATTGACCCATCACAAGAAAAATCTCTCTCCCAGCTTCACGAAAAATTTATTACAGGCGCGCTTTCAAATTTAAAACCCCATGCTTTTGGCATGGTCATTGGAGAACAGTTAGCGGCACATTTGGGCTTATCACTGGGCGACAAAGTTAATCTTTTTATTCCACAAGCCAGTGTCACACCCGCAGGCATATTACCGCGTTTTAAACGTTTCACTATCGTCGGTATTTTTAAAGTTGGAAATGGTTTTGGTTTTGACAGTCAAGTGGCTTTCATTCATTTACAAGATGCACAAACCTTATTTCAATTGGGTGATGCCATTTCAGGTTTACGACTTCAAATTAAAGACATTTACGCAGCACCCACTGTCACAGAAACACTTTCAGCATCATTTCCTCAGTATTTTATTTTTAACTGGACACAACAATACGGTAGTTTATTTGCTGCCATCGCACTTGAAAAAATGATGATGGCCATCATCTTATTATTATTAATTGCTATCGCTGCTTTTAATCTTGTTTCCACTTTAGTGATGGTCGTCACGGAAAAACGAGCCGATATTGCAATTCTACGTACATTAGGCGCAACACCTAATACCTTATTTTTTGTTTTTATGATCCAAGGTTTTACAGTGGGGTTGTTTGGCACTTCCTTGGGTTTAATTTTAGGTTTATTACTTGCGAAAAATATTACGTTAATTGTCAGTGGTATTGAACAACTTTTCCATATTCAATTACTTTCATCAAATATGTATTACGTTAATTTTCTTCCTTCACTCATTCAAACAAAAGACGTTATTATTATTTGTGCTATTGCGCTTGTCATGAGCTTACTTGCAACAATTTATCCTGCCAGACAAGCCATGAAAGTAGAACCTGCTGAGGCTTTGCGCTATGAATAATATCATCGACTGCCAACATGTTAAAAAATCTTTTCAAGATGGAAAATCAAAACAACAGGTGCTCCATAATATCAACCTTCGTGTTGAAGCGGGTAAAACGATTGCAATCATGGGTGCCTCGGGATCAGGCAAAAGTACCTTATTACATTTAATGGGTGGCCTAGACAAACCTTCGGAAGGAAAAATTTTCATAGCAGGTGATTCGATAGCAGAATTATCTGAGAAAAAACGCTGTGCCTTACGAAATAAAAATCTGGGATTTATTTATCAATTTCATCATTTACTACCTGAGTTTTCTTTACTTGAAAATGTCGCAATGCCTTTGTTAATTCGAAAAACGACGATTGCTGAAGTACATGATAAAGCACAGCATCTTCTTGAAAGAGTCGGATTAAAAAACAAAACACACCGACGATTAGGCGAAATTTCAGGAGGAGAAAGACAACGTGTCGCGGTGGCACGTGCATTAATTACAAATCCTTTATGTGTCTTAGCCGATGAACCAACAGGCAATTTAGATCAAGAAAACGCAGACAAAGTCTTAACGTTAATGCTGGAATTAAATAAAGACTTGAATACGAGTTTAATCATCGTGACGCATGATCACTTGATCGCAAAACAAATGGATACGCTTTTATACTTAAAAAAGGGAGAGTTAGTCAGTTCTTAAACTGTAGGTTACTGTGTTGAAGTCAAGGCTTTATTTTCAGTTTTTAGGCCGAGGGTCTGAGATTGAAAATTAAAACTTGATTTCATCATAAAAGTGCGATTACAGTCATTGCGAGAAAAACACAGCCCTTGTTTCAAAAAGAAGAGAGATCTTTCTTGTGTTTTTCGTGGCAATCAAGCGCCGAGTTCTTATTTAGTTGCGCACTGGGTTGCTTCAAAAATGCGTGAACCTTCTGATTTTTTTTCAAAATCACTCCAACGCATTTTTTCGCAATGACAGGGATGTAGCCTGTAATGAGCGCAGCGAAGTTACAGGGAATGCAAAAAGGCTACCTGGCGTAATTCTTTTTATAACGACGACGTAATTGTTCTTCTTCGCGCAACTGTTCTTGTTTCTGCATATGCCGGTAAAAATCGGCAAGCGTAACTTGCCCTTGTTCTTTTTTCAAAGAAAGATAATCAGTGTAGGCATAACCTTTCGCTTCTAGTTTTTTCTTAATGTCTTGGTTTTTACTGTTATCAAAAAAACCTGTCATCCTCAAACGCGGTGTTCTGCCTTGACTCATTAAAGGATGGGGGCTTGTCATTTCAAACGGCGGCTCAAGCTTGGGCGCACTTAAATTTAATTTCAAAGCGTCCGATCCTTCGGCGCTTTTCTCCCCTTCTCCTTTGCCTTTTTCTCGAAATTTAGAAAAAAAATCTTTTTCTTTAGAAAAATAGGTTTCACGTCGCCACGGGTCTGTGAGAAAATCAGCGGGAAAAGCTATTTTTTGAATATCTAACATAAAATTAACTTCTCTAGTGTTCATTAACTTTATTATAGCATTAAAAATATCGAAGAAATATGAGATTTATTTTCAGAAAAAAGCATTTAATCTTTCCTTAATTTATTTTAAAATGCGCTGATCTAGAATACGAACTTCTCCTTTCTACTAAAGGTTTCAAAAAACATGAAAATCTCTCACGATCTCTACGACGATTTGAAAATATTACATCAGCTTTTATTACAAGAAACAGAGTATTTACATGATCCAATAAACAATCCGATAAGTCCTTTCTTAAAACCAATACAAGATTTTACTGACAAGTATCCTCCTGAAACAGAATGCCCTGACACTAAAGCTAAAGAGCTACTTGGTGGTGAAAAAACAAGTACTCAAGAGAAAAAAACAATACTTGATTTAATTAACTATTTAACCGAGCATAAAAACGATCACATTCGCCTTGAAAAAGAATTTTTTGGGATAGGCATTGCCGTGACATCAATAGCATTAGGTCTTGCTATTTATGCAGGCATTTCTTTGCTGAGTAATCCCATCGGTTTTGGTGTCTTATTGGGTATCGCAGTTGTTGCTGCTTTAGCTTTTTTAGGCAAATTTATTTATGAGCACTATCTAGCAAATAAAAAAGAAACGAGCTGGCTTAACGTCTTCTATAATATTCCCATTCTGATACCCGCAGTCACCACACATCAGCTCTTAAAAACGGAAGTAAAGAATGCCATCAAGAATATTGCTCCAGAACAGTCACAGCGAAAAAAAAGAGAAGAAGAAAGAGAGGCTAGCCTTAATATGCCACTTTCCTTCGCAGCACCACCCGTTGTTGGAGAAGCTCAAGTACTAAAACCCACTCCTAAACCACCACAAGAAGAAGATCTAGCGTCAGCTGGTGGAGCTACTACTCCAGTAGAAAATAAATTAAACGAAGTCAACCCAGCTACTGCCATTACAAACACACCACTATTAGCACCCGCACAGAAGCCACCAAGAAGAAAAACACTCCCGAGTACATCTACTGCAACCACAACACACAAACCTAATGAACTAACAAAAGCTACCACCTCAGCAGCACAAGCATCATCAACAACTACTACCACTACAACCCTACTAGCAGCATTTGCTGCAGCCCCAGCATCTACTACGAGGACTACAGCCACACCGCCGCTAACCACTCCAACAATTACACTGTCTACAGCCCCACAAGATAATGCTACACCATTATTATCCTCGCCGCCGAAACCAAAGCCACCAAGGAGAAAACCGGAGGTTGTTTCCCCCAGCCAACTAGTCCCTTTCAGCGCGTGCTAATACACGTATTAAAAATAATTTTTTACCAAGGCTTCGGCGATCTGCACAGCATTTAATGCCGCGCCTTTGCGAACATTATCGGAGACCACCCACAAATCCAAACCAAAGGGATGTGAAATATCTTCACGTATACGCCCTACATACACCGCATCTTGCCCCGCGGCTTCTTTAGCCGGCGTGGGATAAGACCCCGGCGCGCGATCATCTATGACAACAACACCGGGTGCTTTCGATAATAAACTTCGTGCCCATTCGGCCGTTATTTTATCGCGCGTCTCAATGTGAATCGCTTCCGCATGCCCGTAAAAAACAGGCACCCGTACCGCAGTTGCATTCACTGTAATTTCATTATCTTCAAAAATTTTTTGCGTCTCCCAAAACATTTTCATCTCTTCTTTGGTGTAACCATTTTCCATGAAAATATCAATCTGCGGAATCACATTAAAAGCAATTTGAGTCGGATAAACCTGCGCTTTGGCTTCTAGTCCATTCAGTAATTTTCCGGTTTGTTCCGTCAATTCCTTTATCGCTGCACGCCCCGTGCCTGAAACAGATTGATAAGTTGCAACATTAATGCGTTTAATTCCCACTGCATCATAAATCGGTTTTAAAGCCACTAACATTTGTATGGTAGAACAATTCGGATTAGCAATGATATTGCGAGAACGGTACATCGCAATGGCTCCTGGATTTACCTCCGTTATCACTAAAGGCACATCCCCGTCGTAACGAAAGTGAGAAGTATTATCGATGACAACACAACCGGCCTCGGCAGCACGGGGAGCATATTTTGCAGAAACACTTCCGCCCGCCGAAAACAAAGCAAGATGCGTTTGTGAAAAATCAAATTCATCTAAATTCTGCACCAATAAAGGTTTGTTTTTAAAAATAATCGTATTGCCTGTCGAACGTATACTGGCTAAGGGATAGAGTTTTTCTATAGGAAATTGGCGCATTTCCAAAATCGATAACATCGCCTCACCCACGGCGCCCGTTGCCCCCACTACCGCTACATTAAATTTCATGATTTCTATTTCCTAATGTCAGTAATTCATATAAAATGCCGCGCTTATCTTTGAAAAAAGATTTTATATTCTATCCTTGCTTCACTGTCTATACCCACAGGAAGCCAAAACCATAAGGCGTATTTATGCGACACTATGAAATTGTTTTACTTATTCACCCAGACCGTAGCGAACAAGTTTCCACGATGGTTGAACGTTATACCAGCTCTATCAAAAGCGCCGGTGGCCAAGTCCATCGACTTGAAGATTGGGGCCGACGTCCATTAGCTTACCCTATCAAAAAAGTTCAAAAAGCACATTACGTTTTGATGAACATCGAAGTAAATGAAAAAAGCATTAAAGAGCTAGAACATGCTTTTCGTTTCAATGATGCGATCATCCGTCACATGATTATCCTCAAAGATCGTGCTATCACCGAAGCGTCCCCTTTATTAAAATCAAAAGAAACACGCCAGCCGGAAGATAAATCACGCGAAACACCTGAGGAAGAATCCTCAAAAGAAAATGCAGCTTAATGGGAGAACACTAATGTCACGTTATTACTCACGCAAAAAAACACCTCAAATCACTGAAAATAAAAATGAAAAAGTTGAGATCGATTACAAAGATTTAGTTTTACTTAAAAAATATTTATCCGAAACATTCAAGATTGTTCCAAGCCGTGTCACCGGTGTTAAATCAAAATACCAACGCACTTTATCTTCTGCCATCAAACGTGCTCGACTCTTGGCTTTGTTGCCTTATTGCGATCAACATTAAACGATGCGTGCTTTAGCGCTCTATGCCATGAAAGGCAGAAAACAAGCTTTTTTTCTGGCAACGTTTTTTGCCTTGATTCCTTTTTTAGGCTGGATTGGCTCTGCGCTGATGGGACTCGTTACTTTGCGTACGGGGCCACGCGAAGGATTTCTGCTTTTGTTGGGATTAACCTTCGCGGGCCTCGTCTACCTATCTTTTGGCGCAATAAGCTTTAATTATCTTATCTACGATACCCTGGCGAACACGCTCCCGACTTTTCTTGGCGCTTTATTTTTAAGGCATTTCTCTTGGAATAAGCTAATTGAAGCCTTAACTTATCTAGGTCTTAGTGTGGTGATCTTAGCCCACTTATTTTTTCCTGATCTCATCACGACCTGGACAAACAAATTAATTTCTTTACTCCATTATTTTAATGAATCCACAAGCACGGAAGTCGCTCATCACACCACGCAAACCTTGGCGCTGACACTTGCACAATACGCAACAGGCATCCAAACTGCAGCAGCCACGCTTGCCGCATTATTTAATTTGATTATTGCACGCTACATGCAAGCATCGCTTTATCATCCCGGGGGATTAAAGAAAGAACTTCAAAAAATTCATATTCCTACCCAACTGGGATATCTTTTAATTTTGATGAGTTTGCTTGCTTTATTTAAAATTAAAATCACGCAAGACTTACTACCCGTCATACTCCTTCCTTTTGCCTGTGCTGGGTTAAGCTTATTTCATGATTTTATTTCAAAAAGAAATTCAGCCTGGGCTTGGCTAATTCTTTTTTATACTTTATTATGCCTGGCCTTACCCTATCTTTGTGTCGTGCTCATCATCGTGGGGTTCATCGACACATTTTACGAACTTCGAACACATTTAAAAGTGAAAGGTCTATCATGAACGTTATTTTGCTAGAAAAAATTCGCAACCTAGGTAGTTTAGGTGAACAAGTCTCTGTAAAGCCTGGATTTGCTCGCAATTATCTTTATCCCAAGAGAAAAGCCGTTCCTGCAACCGGCGACAACCTCAAACAATTTGAAGAGAAGCGTGCTGAATTAGAAAAAATCGCACAAGAAACGCTACAGTGCGCACAAGATAAAGCAAATACAATAACCAGCCTCACCCTTACGATTCCCGCCAAAGCAGGTGAAGAAGGGAAATTATTCGGTTCTATCGGCCCCCGAGACATTTCACAAGCCTTTGTAAAAGTCGGGATTGAACTTGAAAAAAGCGCCATCCAGTTACCTCAAGGCCCTTTGCGTCAATTAGGAGAATACGAAATCCAAATTATCCTACATACTGACGTCGCAACAACTGTCAAAATTTCGATTGTCCCTGAAGCCTAAACTTTAGGGTGCCTCTAAAGTTCGAAACGGATGTCCTATGAACGACCTTGCACTCTCAAAAGAAGAGCGCCTCAAACTCCCGCCTCATTCTATTGAAGCAGAGCGATCTGTTTTGGGCGGCTTGATGCTGGATAATGCTGCCTGGGATACTGTCTTTGAAATTATTCGAGAAAAAGATTTTTATCACCAACAACATCGATTGATTTTTCGTGTCATGGAAGATTTAGCAAACCGTGATTCTCCTTTCGATGTCATCACTACTGCAGAAGCATTAAAAAAAATAAATGAACTTGCTTCTGCCGGCGGTGAAATTTATTTATTTGAGTTATCAAAAAACACGCCCAGCGCAGCCAACATAAAAGCCTATGCTGATATCGTCAGAGAACATTCTTTATTGCGACAACTCATTACGATCGCTCAAGACGTAGCGAGCAGTGCCTTTCACCCCGAAGGCAGAGGTACAACCGAATTAATTGATCAAGCTGAAGCAAAAATATTTTCTATTGCAGAACAACATGTCCGTGGCGCAGGCCCACTGAATATTAAAAATTGGTTGACGCGTGCAACACAACGCATTGACACCCTTTATCATTCCAACCAAAGCATCACAGGCCTTCCCACGGGTTACACAGATCTCGATGAGTTAACCTCAGGTTTACAAACAAGCGATTTAATCATCATCGCTGCCCGACCTTCCATGGGTAAAACCAGTTTTGCTGTAAACATTGCAGAACATGCCGCCATTAAAACAAAAGCGCCCACTTTAATCTTCAGTTTAGAAATGCCAGGTGAAGCACTGGCATTACGGATGATTTCTTCTCTAGGACGAATTGATCAACATCATTTACGCACGGGAAAATTAACCGACGAAGACTGGCCCCGCATTAGCTCTGCCGTCACTGTTTTATCAGAAGCAAAAATGTTTATTGATGACACGCCTTCCTTAACACCTGCCGAATTACGCGTTCGAGCAAGACGTATTGCGAAAGATCAAGGCCAGCTAGGTTTAATTGTCATTGATTACCTTCAGTTAATGACTGTCCCAGGTTACAAAAAAGATAATCGCGTTGCTGAAATTTCAGAAATTTCTCGATCATTAAAATCCATTGCAAAAGAACTACATGTTCCTGTGATTGCACTTTCACAATTAAATCGCAGCCTTGAACAACGCACAGACCGCCGCCCCGTGATGTCAGACTTACGTGAATCCGGCGCCATTGAACAAGACGCTGATTTGATTTTATTTATCTATCGTGATGAAGTTTACAATGAAGAAAGTACCGACAAAGGTATCGCAGAAATCATTATTGCAAAACACCGCAATGGCCCCATAGGAAAAATCAAATTAACCTTCAACGGACAATTTACTCGTTTTGAAAATTATCTCGATAATCGTTATTCAGCGTAAATAATTATGCTTCGCACTCGTAATTTTATAAAAGAAATTGACACGACAGCGTTGCAGCATAATTTACATCAAGTAAAAAAACACGCTCCTCAAAGCAAAATCATTGCCATGGTGAAATCACAAGCTTACGGTCATGGCGGCCTCATCGCAGCAAAAGCACTCTCTGAGGTAAATGCATTTGGCGTAGCTTATATTGAAGAAGCGCTAGAATTGCGTCGAGCGAACATCACAAAACCCATTATTTTAATGTCGAGCCATTTAACACAAGAACAATTATTTTTAGCAAATCGTGAAAATTTACAATGGGTCATTCACCATAGCTGGCAAATTGATCTATTAAAGAGTACACACTTAAAAAACCCTCTGTCTGTCTGGTTGAAGATCAACACGGGAATGAACAGATTAGGTTTTTCAGAACATGATGCGCTGCCTGCTTGGCAAGCCTTACAAAGTTCTTCTTCTATTATCAAACCCATTGGATTAATGACACATTTTTCCTGTGCCGATGACATCCAGAACAAGACAACTTCCCTACAATATTCTACTTTTCAAAACATCACTCAAGGCTGGCCGGGAGAGCGTTCTTTAGCAAACTCAGCCGGTATTTTAGCCTGGCCAAGATCTCATGCAGACTGGGTACGCCCTGGCCTGATGCTTTATGGCATTTCTCCTTTTCCTGAAAAAACGGGAGCTGAACTTGGTTTGATGCCTGTCATGCGTATCAAGGCCCCTATTCTGGCAATATACGACCTCAAGGCAGGCGAGAAAATAGGTTATGGGCAAACGTATACCTGCCCCCACAAAACCCGCCTAGGTGTCATTGGAATAGGTTACGGCGATGGTTACCCACGCCAAGCCCCCACAGGCACACCCATCTGGATCAAAGGAAGAATTCTCCCTCTTATTGGGCGTGTTTCCATGGACATGATAACGCTAGACTTAACGAGCGCACCGGAAATAAAAGTGGGAGAGGAAGCTTTACTTTGGGGACCTGAATTACCCGTTGAAATTATTTCTCAGAAAACAGGCATGTCACCTTACCAACTCGTCTGTGCCTTCAAATAAATCGTAGTTAAAAAACAGTAGCTTACTGTGTTGAAGTCAAAAATTAATTTTCAGCTGCTTATCACAACCCACCCTCTCCCACAATAAAATTATTTCTTTTTCTCATTTTTCAGATGTGGGAGAGGGGAGAATTAAGCCTATAACGCGCTGCGCGAAATTACAGGAACAAGAACACCAACGATCACTATTTTTTCTCTGATCCAGGTGGTATTAATTTAGGAATTTCAAAAATTGATTTCGCAGCTTTAACCCCTTTCTCCGCAGCTGCCGCAGCCGGATTAGACGCAGTAAAAATGGGCTTCAAGCTTGTTAGTGTTTTCTTAAGCGCCTCTATCTCTGTTAGAGAGATAGGTGCGCGCAAAGTCACTTTTCCATTTGCCTGCAACACTTGCACTGCACTACTACCATATTTTTGTTTTAAATATTCCTCTAATTGCTTCACATTACCTTGCACTTGAAAAGAGTTCGAAGGCGTTAAGTTCAAACGAAAAGGCGAATTATTTTGTGTTGGCACTGTCATAGCACCGGATACGGGTTGAGCTGAAGTTGTTGCCGTTGCCGGTGCCGATGTGGGTCTTTGTGTAGGATTCATATTTTGTGTTTCTACAGAGATAGGCGTACCGTCATCTTGGACTTGAACAGCCTGATCAGGCGCCACTTGAACATTGAATACAGCCCGTAAATCTGAAACCATTTTTTTAAGTCTTTGCCAAGTTTTTTCAAAACTAACTTTATCCACAGAACCAGGGTTTTTTAAAATGTTATCTAATTGTTGAAGTTCACCCATGAGTTGCTGGCGTGTCACAGGATCAATCGCTTCGATAGCTAATAAAGCAACGATCCCTTTCTTCATATCATTAATATGCATTTGTCTTTCTTGATTTTCTAACTGTGTCTGTTGATTTAATTGTTCTTGCTCAATTAATTCTTGATTTACTATTTCTTGTTGTTGTGTACGTTGTTCGGCAAGCATTCTTGCTTTCTTGGATTTTTCTGCTATTGAATTCCAACTTGGATCGGCAGTTTTTAGATAAGTATCTAAGGTATCTAAGGCTTGAGTAGAAAGATGCTCCCCTTGTTGCAATTCTATTTTTTTGAATGCTTCTGCAACTTTTTCTTTTAATTGTGTCACTTGTGCATCCGTTTTTTGAGAAGAATTGAGTAACTCCTCTAATAATTTTTCAAATTCTGTTTGCATATCACCCATTGGTTTTCTCCAAAAAAATAACTTCTTGTACTTAAAAGTATAGTTTAAAAATCACATAAAAAGTGCGATTAAATCATTTAAAAATTGATACCCCAAAGGCGTCACTTGAATTTCGCCGTTTGTTTCCTTAAGTAAACCTTGCCTCTGGGCTTTCAATAAGGGTTTTTCTAACACAGCCTTATCTAAACCTGTGCGCGCCGTAAATAAATCTAAAGAAAATATTTTTTTTAGTCTTAAGGTGTTTAACATAAATTCAAAAGGCAATTCTTCTTTTTTTATTATTTTTTCTTCGGCACGATAAGAAGTTTGATTAAGATAAGTGGTCGGTTGGCGATATTTCCAATAACGCAAAATACCCTTTTTTGTGCTTATTTTCCCATGTGCGCCTGCTCCAATCCCCATGTAATCTCCAAACTCCCAATAATTCACATTATGCCGACATTGAAACCCCGGAAGACTGTAAGCAGAAATTTCATATTGCATCAGTCCTTTTGATTCCAATAAAAAATGGCCTTGTGTTTGAATTTCAAAAAGTATGTCCTCTTCCGGCAGTTTAGGCGGAAAACGATGAAAATAAGTATTAGGCTCGACCGTCAATTGATACCAAGAGAAATGGGGTGGAGAAAATGAAAGTGCGGTTTCGATATCCTGCAGCGCTTCTTCCACAGTTTGAAAAGGCAAACCATGCATCATATCTAAATTAAAACGTGAAAACTGGGCCGAACAAATCGCATCGATCGCTTGCTTGGCTTGCAAAGCATCATGCACACGCCCTAGACGTTTTAATTTTTCATCTTGAAAACTTTGAATCCCCAACGACAAACGATTAACCCCTGCCTGATAAAAATCAGAAAAACGTTTCAGCTCAACCGTGGAAGGATTCGCCTCCATTGTAACTTCAATGTTTTTATTTGTGTTTGTTTTTTTAAAAATAAAATTTAATAAATGATCGATGGTTTTCGGGGAAAATAAGCTGGGTGTGCCACCTCCCATAAAAATACTTTCTAACGGCGCTTGAATTTCTAAAGCTTCCCACTCTTGACTAAAATCCTGCATCAAACTTTTAAGGTAATCTTCTTCAGGTATCGCGTTTTTTATTTCATGGGAATTAAAATCACAGTAGGGGCATTTACGAATACACCAAGGAAAATGAATATAAAGCGCCAAAGGAACAGGAGACACAAACTATGGATTAAGCATGAGGTGACGCAGGTGCAGGCGACGCAGGGGGCGTAGGATTCACCTCATCATCAGCTGGCCGTCTTGTCATACGTTTTTCCGCTGTTGCTTTATCAGGAAAATCTACAATTCTTGCTCTTTCTCTAGGATTTGCCGTATTTTTATAGGTGTTCATCACTTCAAATAAATCGACAGGGCGACCATCCTTCTCTTCGCGGGGTATGGCAAAATGTATTTTGCCATTGGGCTTTCTTGTCATCCCTTTTTCAATAACATCTGCACCGAATCTTGCTTTTAAAAAATCCTCTAAGCCATTGATATCGAGATTACCTTCTACTTTTACTTTTGGTTCGCCCGTATTTTTACTAACACCAAATCGAATCCGGACTTGATCGTCTTTTAATTCAGAAAGATTATTTACTTTTTCATTCGCGCGCTTAATCGCTTGCAAACCTGTTTTTGAAAATCCTGCAGAAGAACCTTTTTGTGCAACTTCTTCATCTGTTTTCGCCTTATTTTCATCTAACCATTTTTTTAATAAACTGAATTTTTCTTGATTTTTCTCATAAATTTGTTTGTCCATACCAAGCAATAACGCTTCGTCCTGCGCTGAATAATATGCCCTTGCCGCTTCAAACATTTTTTTCCCAAACTCTCTTCTTGCGCTTTCAATCCCAGCAGGGCTTGCCGGCGGAGGTTGAGTTTGAATATGCGTGACTGCATCTTTCAAACCCTGCTCTCCAATAGTATCTAGGTTCGGTGATTTTCCTATTCCAACCCCTTGTGCAAGCACGATGATAGCGCTATCCAAGGCTTTTTGTACTTCTTGTGGCATAAGTGGCATAAGCTAAACCTCACTGATGAAGAGTCACAATAACCATGCTAAAAGTATAGCCTTATTTTTTCATGGCTTCAAAAAATTCTTCATTGGTTTTTGTACTTCGAAGTCGATCAATCAAAAACTCCATTGCAGCTAATTCATCCATAGAATGCAGGATTTTACGTAAAATCCACATTTTTTGTAACTCATCAGGTTTTGTTAATAATTCTTCGCGGCGTGTGCCCGAACGATTAATATGAATGGCAGGATAAACACGCTTTTCAGCAATACGACGATCCAAGTGCAATTCCATATTGCCTGTACTTTTGAATTCTTCGTAAATGACTTCATCCATCTTAGAACCGGTATCCACAAGCGCGGTTGCGATGATAGTCAGGCTACCCCCTTCTTCTATATTCCGAGCAGCACCAAAAATACGTTTAGGACGCTGCAAAGCATTGGCATCCACACCGCCCGTCAACACTTTTCCACTGGCTGGAATCACTGTGTTATAAGCACGCGCAAGACGCGTAATGGAATCCAACAAAATAACAACATCACGTTTGTGTTCCACCAAACGTTTGGCTTTTTCAATTACCATTTCAGCAACTTGCACATGACGTGTAGCAGGTTCATCAAAGGTACTGGCAACCACCTCTCCTTTCACAGAACGTTCCATTTCTGTTACTTCTTCAGGGCGCTCATCGATTAACAAAACAATGAGGTAACACTCTGGATGATTCTGTGCGATCGATTGTGCGATATGTTGCAGCATAATCGTTTTACCCGCTTTGGGCGGAGAGACTATCAAACCACGTTGTCCTCTTCCAAAAGGCGCGGCCAAATCAATCACGCGCGCTGTAATATCTTCCGTGCTCCCATTACCGCGTTCCATCACCAAACGTTTTGAGGCAAACAACGGCGTCAAGTTTTCAAAAAGCACTTTGTTTTTAGCATTTTCAGGCGCATCAAAATTAATTTGATCCACTTTTAATAAAGCAAAATAACGCTCTCCCTCTTTAGGAGGGCGGATTTTCCCCGTGACCGTATCACCCGTGTGAAGATTGAATCGACGAATTTGGCTGGGTGAAACGTAAATATCATCAGGCCCCGCCAAATAAGATTCTTCAGAAGAACGCAAAAATCCAAAACCATCGTCTAAAATTTCTAAGACACCATGCCCAAAAATATCTTCTCCTCTTCTTGCATGGGCTTTTAAAATCGCAAAAATGATATCTTTTTTCGGAAGACGAGACAGATTTTCAAGTCCCATCTCTTCTGCGATTTTCATTAACTCTAAAGGGGGGTTTTTCTTAAGTTCAGTAAGATCCATAAATTAATAACCTAACGTTGATTGATAAAAGAAGTTTATACTCATCGCATCTGAAGATGAGTACATATGATTTGAAAATTGGAAATTTCAGAATAAATTTAGAAAGGGTTAATGTATTAATTCCTTTTCAATACACAACAGCAGTCGAAACAAAGCTCCTCAAAAATTAAAATAAAATAAAGTATAGTTCAAAGTTAAGTATTTTCGTCAAGAAATGCGATTAAATCAGACTTAGAAACTGCACCTACTTTGGTGGCTTCAATATTACCTTCCTTAAATAATATCAAAGTAGGAATACCACGAACACCGTATTTTGAAGCAATTGTGGGACTTTCGTCAACATTCACTTTCACAACCCGGACTTTACCTTCATATTCTTTCGCTATTTCTTCTAGGATAGGCGCAATCATACGGCAAGGTCCACACCAAGGCGCCCAAAAATCCACTAACACAGCTTGCGTTGCATCAAGCACTTCTGTTTCAAACTTCGATTCCTGCACATCAATGACATATTGACCCATAGACTGTTCCTTTCAAAAAAAATATTAATGTGGTGCCCGAGGCCGGAGTCGAACCGGCACGGGATTAAAGTCCCGAGGGATTTTAAGTCCCTTGCGTCTACCTATTCCGCCACCCGGGCAAAAAAAAATAATCATAACACATACCTCTCGTACATGAAGATACGAACTTACAACCTCAAGCCTGGGGCTTATCTTTTCGCGCTTCTCAGTCAAAAAACCTCGAAATATAACAAATATTCCTTCGGTTTATCTCCTTCCGATGCGCGAAAATCTAAACCCTATTCTTGGGTTCTAACTTCGCATCTTCATGTACGAGAGGTATAGTGAGGCTGGGGCCGGAATTGAACCGGCGTCTACGGCTTTGCAGGCCGCTGCATAACCACTCTGCTACCCAGCCAAAAGAGAACGCATTCTACAAGTGCTAAGGCTTTTCTAGCAAGTCATCTGTGAGCATTCTCTGGAATTTCTTCATCGCCGTAAAATCCAATCAATTTTTCTTTTAACACATTCGCCGGTGTTTGCTTAGCCCAAGTCGAATCCAGATCACCGCTCCAAGCCCTTGTTTTTAAATCAACGATATACCAACGTCGATCTTCTTTTTTATCATTGTTCAAAAGCGCTGGATAAGAGGCTAATAACCAATGATCATGGATAATGGCATAACTCTTTTGAGATAAACTTTTTTTCTCAACATCCGGTTTCATGCTTATCTTCCCTGTTTTTGAATCAATATTATAAATGTGCAAGGTTTGCTTTAATACTTTCTCAACATCAATATGCGAGGTAGCAAGCTCAGGAATTTTATACCCATCCTCAATATAAAAATCACGTATCATTTCATTTTTCTTGCCAGACAATAAGATCTCTTTTAAAGAAACACCATTAAAAATAGGGTTTTTCTCTAACTGAAATAATTCAGTTAAGGTCGGCGCAATATCCAATAAAGAAACGGGCCAAGAAACCCGTTTTGCTTGCCAAACAAAATCACCCTGAGCTTGCCATGCCATTAATGTTTTGTATTGACTCAAACTCAAAACATCCGTTCCATGCCCATAAGAAGTATCAATGCCATATTCGGTTCCAAACTTCAAAGAAAAAGGCGATGTTGTTACATAAGGTTCTCGCTCAACCTGTTTTATAGAATCTTGCCCATCCTGATGTGTTTCGTCTTTCAAAAGCCGATCACCGCGTAAACCCAATGCTTCTCCGTGATCAGAAAGCACTATCACAATGGCATTATTCAATAAATTCTTATTTTCTAAAACTTGCATCAGAGCAGCCCATTGCTCGTCGACAGCATGAAGAGACGCCTCATAACGTTCTGTAACAGGTAAATCTGATAATTGTGAATTCGCCCATTCATTGGGCCAATGTGTCAGTAACAAATGCATAGCAAGAAACATGGGTTTTTTAAGCTGCGCTTGTTCGGGTAGTTGTTGACGAATACGATGAACAAAAGTGCTTGGATGATAGGTCACATACGCTGCACGGTTTGCATAGCTATAAGGAAAGCATAACTCTCCCAACCAAGAATTTACAAACAAATTGGTAATAGGAAAATCATTTAATGAACCTATTAAAAAATCATTGGCACCTTCAGGGGGTTTTAATAAGTGATCAAATCCAAAATCTCGATCAATATTACTAAAACGCGTTTCATCCGTCGCAAACCAAGTTTCATAACCTTGAAAACGCAAGGCTTTTGCAATTGTAAAGTTAATATTTAAAAGTGAAGGCGCATCTAGATTAAAACGCGCCCCATGTTGCTTGGGATGCTCTCCCGTTAAAATGCTTATCCACGCAGGAAAAGTACGCGCTAATGGCGTTAAGGTATAATCAAAAACCACAGCTTTTTTTAAAAAACGATCTAGATGGGGCGTTAATCCGGCGTGTAGCCTATTATTCACGCCAAGATAATCAGGTCGTAGCGCATCTAAACCAATGATAATAATATTGGGCTGAGTTGTTTTTTCAAAAAACTCATGATGAAAAGTTTTAATAAAAAATCCGATCAAGATAATAAAAAAAATAATCATTAGCTTTACTCTTCTTCGTTTTTTAAAACTAAGATATAAAAAATAAAAAACTGATTCTATAAAAACAACACTTAAACTAACAACCAAAAGAGCCCATAAGAAAGCAATGACGGGGAAAAAAGAAAAATAAAAATGATGATTGGATGTCACCCAGGTAGAAAAAAATGAATTCGGAAAAAAAATAATATTACTTATACATAAAGTAAAAAATACAATAAGCCAAAATAAAATACCCAGCCAATAAATTTTTTTTTGAGAAAACTTAAAATGAATCTTCCATCGTTGACAGATGCCCCAAACTAAAAAAATGAGTGAGGCATAAGAAAGTGCTTGCACAAACAAGAAAAACAAAATGGCTTTGATAACCACAGGATAGAAAAAGGCTTTCCATAGCCCCGCTTCTCCCAACAATACCTTTCCAGCCCCCCCTTCGAGCACTTGTTGGGTTATCAAAAAAAGCAATTGACCAAACAAGGCCAAACAACTTATCCAAGAAAGTCCTTTTATGAGATCATATTGTCTTGTCATGGGATTTTTATCCTATCCACACCCTATCCACAGCTTATCTACGCATTGAACACATCATCTAGTTGATTTTTTGATTATTGACTACTATATCTTGTGTTGTCATCCAAGTCTCGTTATCATGGAAAAATTTGAGTGAGGAAGCTATTCATGGAAACAACGACTACTGCTTTAAACAAAAATCACGAAAACCTAACACTTTCCACTGTAAGTGTATTACGCGTCATCAAGCGCCACCAAACATCTGACTCACCTGCCGTTGCCGTCGCTTACGATGAAAATAAAATCACAAATGCCATGAAAAAAGCCTACCTAGCAGTGGAAGGAAGCCAAGCTGAAAATTCTCCACGAATCAAAATCATCCTCAATCAACTGACACAACAAATCACAGACATATTACTCTATCGCCATAAAGAGAGTCTTGTACACGTCGAAGAGATACAAGACCAAGTAGAACTAGCATTGATGCGCGCAGGTGAACATCGCATTGCACGCGCTTATGTTTTATATCGCGAAGAACGTCGACGCTTGCGCGAACAACGCACGCATCTTCAAAATGAAATGTCGCAAACCCCTTCCAAACAAGACCCTTATTCTCAAGACCAAATGTCTTTATTAGCCGAAGATGCTTGCCAAACGCTGGAATCTGTTGATCCTCAGTTAATTACCAAAGAAGCGCAACGTAATTTATTTCAAGGCGCTTCGCTTACTGATTTAAAAAAAGCCTTACAACTTTCTGCAAAAGCCATGATCGAGAAAGAACCTAATTATGGTTATGTCGCAGCACGTTTATTGCTTGCTGAGTTACGCTCAGAAGCGCTGGAATTTTTACAATTACCCAGCATTAACTCTTCAGCAGACATGGCAGAAGCCTACCCCCGTTATTTTGATCACTTTATTCATCGCGGTATTGACGTAGAATTACTGGACCCGCGCTTGGCAAATTTTAATTTAAAAAAACTGGGTGCCGCTTTACTGGCTGATCGTGATTTGAAATTTAATTATTTAGGTTTACAAACTTTGTATGATCGTTATTTTTTACATCACCATGGTACTCACTTTGAACTTCCCCAAGCTTTCTTCATGCGTGTTGCGATGGGGTTAGCGATGAACGAAGAAGACAAAGAAAATCGTGCCATTGAATTTTATTTATTGCTCTCATCTTTTGATTATATGAGCTCAACACCCACTTTATTTAATTCTGGAACCTTGCGCCCTCAATTATCCAGTTGTTTTTTATCAACAGTCCCTGATGATCTTGATAGCATTTATGGTGCCATTAAAGATAACGCGCTCTTATCAAAATTTGCAGGCGGCCTTGGAAACGATTGGACACCCGTGCGTGCCATGGGATCTCACATCAAAGGCACCAACGGAAAATCACAAGGTGTCGTTCCTTTTTTAAATGTCGCCAATGCATCGGCAGTGGCTGTCAATCAAGGAGGAAAACGCCAAGGTGCCGTCTGTGCTTATCTTGAAACTTGGCACTTAGACATCGAAGAGTTTTTAGAATTACGTAAAAACACAGGCGATGATCGACGTCGTACCCACGACATGAACACAGCCAACTGGATTCCTGATTTATTCATGAAGCGCGTCCATGAAAATGGGCAATGGACCTTATTCTCACCCAGTGAAACGCCTGAATTACACGACCTTTACGGCGCAGAATTTGAAAAAGTTTATATTGAATATGAAAACAAAGCTGCGCGCTGTGAATTACGTCAATATAAAACGATCCCTGCCATCAGCTTATGGCGCAAAATGTTAAGTATGTTATTTGAAACGGGACATCCTTGGATCACATTTAAAGATCCTTGCAACCTACGTTCTCCGCAACAGCACACGGGCGTCATACACAGCTCAAACCTATGCACTGAAATTACCTTAAACACATCGCAAGATGAAATTGCTGTTTGTAATTTAGGGAGTATAAATTTAAGCACACATATCACAGACAAAGGTCTGAATATAGAAAAATTGGAAAAAACAGTTCGCACGGCCATACGCATGCTCGACAATGTTATCGACATGAATTATTACGCTGTACCTCAAGCACGCCGATCTAACTTAAAACATCGCCCCATTGGCCTTGGTTTAATGGGATTCCAAGACAGCTTATATCAATTACATATTCCTTACAGCTCTGACATGGCTGTCGAATTTGCTGATCGCTCTATGGAATATATCAGTTACTTTGCAATTAAAGCTTCTAATGAATTAGCCAAAGAACGTGGGAGTTATGCAAGTTTTGAAGGTTCTTTGTGGAGTAAAGGGATTTTACCCATTGACTCACTTGAACTACTACAGAAAGAACGCAAACAATATTTGCAAGTCAACAAAGAAAAAAACTTAGATTGGGAAACACTTCGCATTGCCATCCGAACAACAGGCATGCGAAATTCAAACACAATGGCGATTGCACCCACAGCAACAATTTCCAATATTTGTGGTGTTTCACAATCAATTGAACCTACCTATCAAAATCTTTTTGTTAAATCAAATTTGTCTGGTGAATTCACCGTCATCAACCCTTATTTAGTTGCTGATTTGAAAGCATTAAATTTATGGGATGATGTAATGATCAATGATTTAAAATATTTTAATGGCAGTTTAAACAAATTAACCCGTGTTCCCACAGAGCTAAAGCAGCTCTACGCCACTGCCTTTGAGATCGATCCCCTCTGGCTCATTGAAGCCGCGGCTCGACGTCAGAAATGGATCGATCAAGGGCAGTCTTTAAATTTATATCTGGCACAAGCTTCAGGAAAAAAATTAGATACACTGTATCGCTTTGCCTGGCTGCGTGGATTAAAAACCACCTATTACTTGCGCACCTTAGGTGCAACCAACGCTGAAAAATCAACGATTCATGATCATGCACTCAATGCCGTTACAACAGTCGCAACAGACACCACGGCAGCTAAAGTATGCTCCATCAATGATCCTGATTGTGAAGCCTGTCAATAATTTTTTAAAAAGGATAGTCCAATGACTACATCTCGTATTCGTGTCGATGAAAAACAAATTATTAATTGTCGCGCGGACCTCAACCAGCTGGTCCCTTTTAAATATCACTGGGCATGGGAAAAATATTTAGCGGCCTGCGCCAACCACTGGATGCCACAAGAAATTAACATGGCAGCTGACGTTGCTGTATGGAAAGATCCTCGTGGTTTAAGTGATGATGAGCGTTTAATTATAAAACGTAACATGGGGTTTTTTTCCACAGCAGATTCTTTAGTTGCAAACAATCTTGTGCTTGCTGTTTACCGCCATATCACTAACCCCGAATGTCGACAATACTTATTACGACAAGCGTTTGAAGAAGCCTTACATACTCACGCTTACCAATACATCATTGAAAGTTTAGGTTTAGATGAAGCAGAAATTTTTAACATGTATCATGAAATCCCTTCTGTTGCCAAAAAAGCAGAGTGGGCCCTACCCTTCACTTTAAGCTTAGGCGATCCTTTTTTTAAAACAGGCACACTACAAACAGATCAACGTTTGTTACGAGACTTAATTGCGTTCTATGTTATTTTCGAAGGTATTTTCTTTTACGTCGGTTTCACTCAAATTTTATCGATGGGACGACGCAACATCATGACAGGCACTTCCGAACAATTACAATATATTTTACGCGATGAATCGATGCATTTAAATTTTGGGATTGACGTCATCAATCAAATTAAAATTGAAAACCCACATTTATGGACGAAGGAATTTCAAAAAGAAATCATCAATATGATTAAAGAAGGGGTTGAACTTGAATATCAATATGCGATAGACACCATGCCGAACGGTATTTTAGGTATGAATGCCGAAATGTTTAAAGAATATTTACATTACATTGCTAATCGCCGTTACACTCAAATTGGTTTAGCAGAACAATATGCTAACGCAAGCAACCCTTTCCCTTGGATGAGTGAGATGGTCGATCTCAAAAAAGAGAAAAACTTCTTTGAAACCCGCGTCATCGAATATCAAACGGGTGGAACATTAAGCTGGGAAGAAGAAAGCACGTGATAAAATAAAAAATGAAAAAAACGCTCATTATTCTAGGTAGTTCAAGATCACAAGGCCACACCTTTGAGGCAGTAAAACTCATCAAGAATAAACTTCAAAACCCATCGTTTATTGACTTAGCTAATTATAAAATCACTGACTTTGATTACCTTCAACAAAATAAAGATGACGATTTCAAACAAATTATCGAGCACATACTCCAACATGAGACGATCATTTTAGCCACCCCTGTTTACTGGTATACAATGAGTGCGGCCATGAAAAGATTTGTCGATAGGTTAACTGACTTACTACCGGCAACTGAGGATCAAGATACCCCTTTACGAAATAAAAATTTAGCCGTTATTTCTTCTTATGGCGTCCACCCAGAAGGCAAAGATGGGTTTGAAACCATTTTTATTAATACCGCAAAATATTTAAGTATGAATTACCTAGCTTGTTATTTTTATTATTCTGGCAATAACCCCAGTATTTCTGAAAAGAATATAAATTTAGCCGATGAATTCCTTACTCGATTAAATAAAAATTAGAACTTACCGTGTAAATCCTGAAATCCTACCCTCCTAAAATAAACTAACCTCAGAAACTTGATTTTTACTCCGGATTAGTAAGATAATTTCGCACCACCACTTCGGATTAGTAAGATTTTTACAATATAGTTAATTATTTTTTAGAAAATAGGAAAATCATGCAGCCATCTTTTCAAGACCGCATTCTCGCATCTGCTGTGATAGGCAAACTCATAGAAACGAATAAAATTCCTCTTGAAAGAGCACGCAAACTTACACTTCTCGAACGCCGAACTCTCGAGTCTACCGGCGTATATGAACTCATCGATGAAAAAAAACTTTCTGTAAACCAAGCGCTCGCACTTACGACAGGTCAACTTATTAATCTCAACTCTTCTGGGATACGTGATCTCATAAAAAAAAAGAGACTTCCCCTAGAAATAGCACTCGCACTCACGGTAGATCAACGTGCCAACCTCGAGCCTGATATAGTACGTGAACTTATTACTACAGATCGACTTTCTCTAGAACAAGCAGTCAAACTTACGGTCGAAGAACGCCATAACTTCGAATCTGGTATGGTAATTGAACTCATAGATACCGGTCGAATTTCTTTAGAACGAGCACTTTCAATTACCCCTGAACAACGTTATAAACTAGATCATGGAAAAGTAAGCGAAGTAACCACAGTAATAGACCAGCTAACACGACAGGAATGCCCCCATCATCAGCACCACATATAACGCAAGAGAAGCGAATTACTTACTTAACACTTTCACTACTATTCGCCACTTGCTTTGTCGCCTGGGTTAAATCGGCCAATTCGCGTAATGCCACAGAGAGGACAACATAGCTTATCGTAGGCATCGTGCGCACTTCTGAAAGTGTATGACACCAGCGCCCTACTAAAGTTTTATATTTTTCAAGCCACTGATTAATTTGCACTTGAATACTCTTGGCTTTTTCAACATTGGTTAATACAGCCACACTCAATTGACGCTGTTGTATGTCCAACTCATCACGTATCGCTTCACGCGCTAAGGCATCCCAATGCGTTTCAACAGGATAATCGTTAATTAAACTACGAAACCATCCTAGCTCCAATAAATTACCCAAAATAAAATACATCGAAGCTACCACTGTAGGATTAAACTCACCTGCCACCTCAATAATATCTAACGACGATAATAAAAATCGTGAAGCACTGACTGCAACAGCTAAATTTTCAGGAATACCTTGTTCATTGTATTGATCAATCGCAATATTTAATTTTTCTAGATCAGAACCTACTAATAACTTTGATAGTTTCTTTGAAATTTCTTTTACTTTTGGTTCAAAGAAAGCGATCGCCTCTCCAATGTTTAAACTTGCACGTCGATAACGCAAAAACCAACGCGTCGCTCGCCGCACTAAGCGGCTAACTTCGAACATCATATGAAGTTGTGTTTGTGTCGATACTTTCAAATCAAGCATTTCAATTTGATCCCACAACTCACTTAAATTGAAGGTTTTTCTTGCCACCATATAAGCACGTACAATGGCAGACACCGAAGCACCTGTTTCATTTTGAAGACGATAAATAAAGGCAATCCCCATTTCATTTACAATCATATTGCTTAATTGGGTTGCGATGATTTCTCGACGCAAATCATGATGCTCCATTTCCTTGCGGAATTTTTCACTGAGTTTATAAGGAAAAGCGGTAGTTAATAAATTAGAAAAATAAGGATCTTCTTCTATATCAGAAATCAAAATTTCTTCTTTTAAAGTAATTTTTGCATACGCCAACAAAACAGCAATTTCAGGTCGCGTGAGTCCTTTATTCTGTGACTTTCTTGCTTTCATTTCTGCAATGCTCGGCAAATATTCCACGCCACGATCAATTTTGCCTGCACTTTCTAAACTATCCATGTAACGATTATAAAGTTCCGTGTCTTTAATAGCGTGTGTTTTCTCTAAACTAATCGATTGTGTTTGTATGTAATTATCACGTAAAACCAAACAGGCAACATCCTCTGTCATTCCCGCCAATAATTTATTACGCGCATTTTCCGTCAAACCTTTTTGACTGATGACATAATTTAATAAAATTTTTGAATTTACTTCATGGTCAGAACAATCTACACCCGCGGAATTATCTATAAAATCAGTATTGATAATGCCACCATTTAATTCGTATTCTACGCGCCCTAATTGGGTGAACCCCAAATTACCCCCTTCAGCCACCACACGACAATGCAATTGTGATCCATTAATACGTATGCTGTTGTTAGTATGATCTCCCACTTGGGCATGCGTTTCTATCGCACTTTTGACATACGTACCAATCCCACCATTAAATAAAAGATCAACTTTGGCCTGCAATATTTTTAAAATTACTTCATTTGGCGTCGCAAACTCTTCAGAAAAACCCAACAACTCTTGCACTTCTCTGGATAGAGGGATGGATTTCAATGAACGACTATAAACACCTCCACCTTTTGAAATTAAATCAGCATTATAATCTTCCCATGTTGAACGAGGTAAACGAAACAAACGTTCGCGCTCAGAAAAACTCGTTTTCGGATTGGGTTCAGGGTCTAAAAAAACATGGGCGTGATTAAATGCTGCAAGCAATTTAATATGTTTGGATAACAACATTGCATTTCCAAACACATCACCACTCATATCCCCTATACCCACCAACGTGAAATCCGTCGTCTGGATATTGATGTCTAATTCTCTAAAATGTCGCTTGGCTGACTCCCAAGCGCCTCGTGCCGTGATACCCATTTTTTTATGGTCGTAACCCGTTTTTCCACCCGAGGCAAAGGCATCACCTAACCAAAATTGGTATCTCTGAGAAATTTCATTAGCAATATCCGAAAATGTTGCCGTACCTTTATCTGCAGCAACCACCAGGTAAGGATCATCTTCATCGTAACGTACAACATCGATAGGATGCACAATCTTTTTTTCAACTAAATTATCTGTTACATCCAATAAACCACTCATAAAAAGTTTATAACAACTAATGCCTTCGGCTTGGATTTCTTCACGTGCAGCAGTCGCTGAAATTAGTTTTGTAACAAACCCTCCTTTTGCACCAGAAGGCACAATAACAGCATTTTTTACTTTTTGTGCTTTCATCAGTCCTAACACTTCCGTTCTAAAATCTTCACGACGATCAGACCAACGTATACCCCCACGGGCTACTTTTGCTGAACGCAAATGAATACCTTCAAAGCGCGGAGAATAAACAAAGATCTCACAGCGCGGGCGAGGCAAAGGAAGTTCAGGCACTAAACTTGAATCTAATTTAATTGAAAAATATTCTTTGTAATGTCCTTCTTCATTCATCTGAAAACAATTCGTTCTCACAATCGCATTAATGATTGCATGGAATCGTCGAATAATACGATCTTCATCTAAACTCACCACTTTATCTAAAGTTTGCTTTAACTGATTCTCTAATTCTTTAATAGGTGCTTCATTGTTTTGCTGCTTTTTAGGATCAAAACGCAACTTAAACAAATCAACGACAATTTTCACCGCTTCTGGATTACGTGATAAAGTTTCTTCGATATAGGCCTGACTGAATGTAAAACCTGTTTGCCGTAAATATTTTGCAATCGCTCGTACACCTGTAATTTCACGCCAAGATAAGGGGACGGTTAAAATCAAACGATTGAAACCATCATTTTCTAATGCACCTTCCCATATTTTTAAAAAAGCATCTTGGAAAATCCCGCTCAATTGCCTCACATTCAAATTCATACCAGCAGGATGTGTGATCAAAAAATCATTAATCCAAATCGAACTTGAATTTAAAGGACGGATTTCATAAGGACGCTCTTCAATCACTCGCAACCCTAAGTTTTCTAACATAGGTAATGCATCTGATAGCGGTACCGTGTCATGATAATGAAATAATTTAAAATGAATCAGACCCGTTGTGTCAGATTTGGGACGATAAAAACTCATTCCCAGTGGCGTTTCTTCATTTATTTTTTCTAATTCTTCAATATCATACACTGCATTTTTTGCTGTAAAATCTTCTCGATACGAAGCCGGAAATGCTTTCGCATATTTATGCAATAACTCACTTGCTTTTTCTTCTTCAAAACGAGAAAACAAATGTGTTTGCAATTCATCACGCCAAGTTCGTCCAATTTCAATTAATTTTTTTTCTAATTCTTTAAAATCAACATCTGGTGCTGTTTTAGAATCTGTGCGCGCTAAGAAATGAATCCTTGCCAAGACGGATTCAGTAAATAAAACAGAAAAATCTATTTCTGTGGCATGAAATGTTTTTTCAACAAGATCTTGCATGTGCAAACGCAATTCCGTGTTAAACCATTCACGAGGGACATATACAATCAAAGAAACAAAACGACGATAAATATCCCAACGTCCAAACAATCGAATACGCAAACGTTCTTGTAATTGCAAAATACCCATCGCAATAAGCGTTAATTCATCAGTATTAGCTTGAAATAAATCATCACGCGGCAACACTTCTAAAATATTAACCAGGGTTTTTCCTGCATGACTTTTTGGAAGCAATCCTGAGTTTTGAACCACAATTGCAACCTTATGGCGTAAGAAAGGAATTTGTTTTGGATTGCTGTGATAAGCCGCAGAAGTATATAAGCCTAAAAATCGACGCTCACCTATGATTTCACCTTTTTTATTATAACGTTTTACACCAATATAATCGGTGTAGGCAGGACGATGCACGGTCGACTTAGTGTTGGTTTTTGAAATAATAAGAATATGCGGCGACAATGCGACTTCACGCGCTGCTTTTGGTAAAGAGGCTAAAGGACGATGGTGATGCGCATGTATTTCATCACGTAATACACCCAATCCACTACCATCAACAAGTTCTAATACACGGCTAGCACCACTGCCTGTAATCAAATAATCCCTGCAACCCAAAAAAGTAAAATGATGGTCATCCAACCATCGCAAAAAATCTTTTGTTTCATTCACTTCTTCTTCAGGTAAAGGTAATTTTACTTGATCTAATTCCACTAACATTTCTTGTAAGCGTTCCCGCATTTTAGGCCAATCTTCTACAGTAATACGCGCATCACTTAAAACACGAATTAAATTTAAACGTAATTTTTCTAAAGCATAAGGATCTGCAATATAATCAATTTCAATATAAATAGGCGCTTCTGCTAACACGTCCTTTTCAAAGTCGACGTTGAAAGGTAATACTTGCATAATTTCATTTTTCTTCCCACGCCTAAACTTCAATCCTCCCAAATGAATCATAAAAAAAATGTTGTAGCCTTCTCGATTAATTTCCATTCTTAACGAATCAACCAGAAAAGGCATATCGTCAGTAATAACTTCAACAATGGTTGTTTTAGAAAGAGACTCTCGGTTTTCAGGATTAAAAACTCTAATCTTTAACTCACCTGGTTTACGTTGACAGAGCAACTGCCAGTGAGAATAGAGCAATTCATAAAGACTTTTAATCGAACGTGATTGCAAATCATCAAGCGCGATTTTTCCAAAATATTGAACTGCCAAATCCGATAAAAGAGGGACTTCTTGTGGAAGCGCATTCTCTTTAATGTAGGTAACGAGTTCTTGAATAATAATCGTTGTTTCTTGAGGCACAAGCGAGATCATGATTCACACACCCCTTCCATTCAATTCCTTTCATCTTGGGCTATCATCATCAATAAGCATAGAAGATTCTACTTACATCACAAATTAAAAATAAAAATACGAAAAAAAAATGTGCTTCTTTTAGGGTGTCAAACCAATTTCATCCGCATCGCAAGCATAGGCATTACCTAAATTAGTGATATTGGTCTGCTCAAAATGACCATGACCATCCATCATAGAACCCGTATTACCTTGACGCGTCGTTAATAGCTGAACGTAGTTTGCACCTAAACGACCTGCTTTATTTCTCAAATCATTCATCGCACCCAATTCCAAATTTTTATTGGAAGTCCAAGAACCCGTAAAACAATTGCCTTGATTCCCTAAAATTTGCCCTCGGAATTTACAGCTTTTAGGGGGCGCATCTTGGGAAACAATCACTCGGTTAGCTTGCATTGTTTCTAATTGAATAGCAGAACATGCCGTTAATAATGAAAAAACAATAAAAACCCATAACTTCATCTTTAAAACCCATCATCAAAGAAGAGGAAGACCTATTTTATGAACAATTAGCGCATAAATCAATCATTTTTTAATTGAAAACTCGGGGAAAACATGCTATAGGCATATATGTTTATTCTGTATTTTTAATTCTGGAGGCAGGTTTGAATCGACAAGCTTCAATGTTTTTTCTCACCCTCTTCCTTTTGACTTTCTCTATTAAAACACCTGCAATACTTGACATTGAGAAACAAGCTTACCTGATTGTTCATTGCAAATCAGCCATGTTAACTCAAAATAAAGAAAACAAGAGTTTATATTTTCTTAAATGCACTCATCCTCATGTTTTTTATTTTTATGACAGGCCCTGGAAGGAAGAAGGAACCGTTTCTTCAAAAGAATTGCTTTTAGCATGGAAAGATAATTTTAAAAAATACGGCAAACTTACTTATCCTAACGGCGTATGGGTCATCGAATCCCAGAGACAAGAGAAATTAAATTTAATAAAAATTATCATTCATGATCTTAAAGTACAACCTCAAGCGTTATATTTCGAAATTTCAAAACAAGATCAAAAATTAAGAAATATAATCACAAGTGATTTTTTTATAAGAAATTATATAGAGAATCCAGTTCACGAAACAATCCTGATGTTTTCTTTGCCTTAGGGAGAAATTTATGAAGTTTTTTTCTATATTATTAAGCGTTATTTTATTTATTCCAAGTTTTTCTTTTGCAGCAATGGAAATTCCTTTATCCACTATAGTAAAAAACAAAAGCTCTCATTTATCAAAGAAATCATCTGAGGAATTAAAATTTTATATTTCAGCGGAATCAGGGGAAATAAAGAAAAATGGAAATAACGATTTCACCTTAACCCTTAAAGGAAAGAATGTAAAAAATGTTATTTACTCTGCCATATCGCCCGCTCACGACGTAGGCTCTGAATCTATGTATCAGTTTTCTAAATACTGGAATAGAGGTGAAAGTTTCAATAAAATACCACCTAACGCTGCGCTTGTTGCGACAGATAAAAAAAACGGGGCATTAAATTTAACTTACATCGCTGTCTTGAAGGACATACACTATACAAATAATGACTCTGTTTCCTTTAATATTTCATTACTCAATCATGAAAAAATGCCAAACATAAAAAAATTATGGCACATCATGATTGTCATCGACTATGTGAGCACAGGCGGTTTATTTTAAATCTCATAGGACTTACGCAAAACGAGTATTTTTGTGTTGCAACAAGGCATAAATCGAGTGAGCGCCGCAGTTTATAAATAATAAATGAGGACGCGAACGAGATTTATAACGATGTTGCAAGCAAAAAGACGATGTTTTGCGTAAGTCCTATTTTAATGAAATCTTATTATGTTTAATACATTTCGAAAATACTGGAACAAAACAACTTGCTGGCTCAGAGAAAAATTTCCCGCGCCTGATCCAGAAGAATCGCCCTCTTTTTTTGAATTAACTTTTTCAAAAAAGTGCGCCTATGTCTGGAACACCCTTCTAGACTCTTTTCTAAAAGGCATCCCGCCTGGTTTAACGGTGGGCGTATTAATACAAAAAGCATTTACTTTACCACGCTCTTCTAAAAATTTGAGTTTCATCATAATTTATGGTGTCGCTTCTTTAGCAAAAGAGCTAGGAAGAGAAAGCCACTATCTACTTCTACGAATTCTTCATAAAGCCGGCGAATTTTTTTTAAAACGTACTGCCTTAATTCCACTTTTGCTCGTCATTCCTATTACTCTTAATGTGAGCGCGCCTGTGGTTATCCCTTTACCCTACATGCTATTAATCCTCGCAGGGTGCACCGTCATTTCCTTTGTAAAACCCACTATCGTCAACTATGTGAAAAGTAAAAACGCTTCAAACAATAATTCTGAACTACCCACTTCGCGCTGGACACACGTCAAACAAATTACAAGTAAAATCTTAGAAACCATTATCGGCATGGGGCAACGTGGAGGCCAAGCCACACTGATGAAGCAAGTTATAAAAATTTTCTTAGAAGTGCTTGGCCAATACGGCGTAGAATCTGCTGCTACTGCAGCCAATAGTTTTTATTTAAATTTATTTTTAATCGTTCCTGCCGCATTGGAAGGAACACTCAAATTGCTAGAAGCCTATTCAAGAGAACACCCTGAAAATATAAAACAAAAAAATAATTTAGAAAGAGCCAAAACAATATTCCATGTTTTTTGTAAATTCTTAGAATCCTGGGGTTTTAATACTATTTTTCTGGGCGATATGATACAAAGCCAACAACCTCAATTTGATTATCAATTAACAGACGAGGAATATTTGGGTTGTATGGGAGGAGGGGTGTTTGCAGCGACAGTTTCGGTGTTACATAAATTTAAATTTGATGAAAAATGGATTTTTAATAAATTTCCGGATAAATTACCACCCTTACCTCTATCCTCACTTCCTCTTTTTTTTAAAAAATCTCCCGTCTCATCCTCTTCTATAGAAGAAAGACTCTTACCAAGTAAAGAATCACAGGAAGAAATAAATGATTACTTCAGAGGCTCACCCCACGCATCCTCCTCTCAACAAGCAGAAGAGGAGGAGGACTATTTCAGAGATCCATCTGTTGCGCTGACGGTTTCCGATGAGGAGGATGACTACTTCAAAGATCCACTGCCAATCAATACTATTGAGTTAAAAGAACTGACTTCGACTTCACCACCAAGCCCCTAAAACAATACCAAATAAAGCAAACTTCACTAAATGATAGCCCGCATCAATTAAAAATAATTTTATGCTGCGATCAGCGAATAAATAATTGATCCCAAAGGAAGTTAAAACAAAATAGAAACCCACCCCAAGCCCCGCTTTCAAACCTATTAACCCTGTCGGTGTTGAGGTTAAAGAAGTAATAAACAAATCAAGACCGAATGCAGTCACAAAGGCAAGCAGGAAAGCTGCAATATAGACAATAGCAGGATGACGTTTTTTATGACTTTTTTGCGTTATCCCTTCTTCCTTTTTCCAAAGCGCCCCAAACAAATAAGGCGAATACCAAATACCCCCTACCATAAACGCAAGCACCGTTGCTGTTAATACCGCTACCAAATTAACATCCATGTATACACACATATTTTCCTCCTGGAATTAAAGACACAAACTAGGTATCCTCTCACAACTTTTTCCATTATAAAAGCTTTTCTAAAAGAGTTGATTCGAAATATGAGTTTTTTAAAAATAATTTTATTTGATATAGGGCGCATCGGCATTGCCAGCGTCGTATTAATGACCGTTTTGGAAGATTTTAATTCTCGCACTTCTTTCTTTGCTTTGATGAAACATAAAAAAATGCCGGCACCTGGTTTATTTTTTTTTGGAAATATTATTTGGAAAAGCTTGGCCGCTATAGGATTGCTACTCCATTTCAGAGTTTTTACAACCTCCTTAACTTTAGGAATTTATTGCTTTTTATCATCGTTCATTCTCTATGATTTTTGGTGCATGACAGGCGAATCTCGACATTATTTACGTGCAAACTTCTTAATACATTTAGCTTTATGCTTTGCTTTGATTTTATTGGCCTCGTTCTATGTGGTTCACTAAGGCAATAATCAAGACCGGCAGCGCGAAGACAATGATAATGATGTTAGCAATCATGATCACCGGATCAGATTTCACATATCCATAAACCGCCCACAACACAACCCCCAAAAGAAACAATGCATACATTAAAATTGACACTCCTTCTGTGTTTTTTGTCTTAATGGTTTTTAATGCTTGCGGCGCAAAAGAAAACGTTGTAAAACAAGCAGCAATTAAACCTAATATCAATTCAAAGGACTCCATCATCGTCACTCCTCAGTTACTTAACACAAGTGTTATTCATACTTCATGGCAACCCTTACTTTCATCTGCACTCACTAAGCTTGATCCAGCCTATTTAACCTCATTAAATGATTCAACTTGGTTGCCCGGTCCCGAAGCTATCTTTAATGCTTTTAGCCTGCCTTTACCTAAAACACAGTATATCCTATTCGGAGAATCCCCTTACCCTCGCGCACTTTCCGCTAATGGTTACGCTTTCTGGGATGCCCAGGTTCTAGAACTTTGGTCTGAAACAGGTTTTGATTCTCGCGTTAATCGCGCAACTTCGTTACGCAATTTCTTGAAAATGTTGTTAGTTGCAGAAGGAAAGTTATCTCCCGATGATGTAAGCCAAAATGCTATCGCTGCACTAAACAAAAACTCGCTTGTCCAAACATGTTCAAGCTTATTTTCTAATTTTATAAAAAAAGGATTTTTATTACTAAACGCAAGCCTGGTTTTAAGTTCTCACAACATCACAGATGATGCAAAGGCTTGGCGCCCTTTTATGGAAAGATTATTAGAAAATCTCACTTTAGAAAATAAAAAAATAAAATTACTTTTATTTGGAAGAATCGCAAATGAAATTTTAAAATTTCCTGTCTCAGCCCACTTTACTATCATTACTGCGGAACACCCCTATAATCTCTCTTTCATTAAAAATGAAAAAATAATAAATTTATTTAAGGATTTACATCTTTTAGGGCGTGTCCCTAAAGGTTTTCTCGATGCGAAAAAAGAGGGGATTGAGGCAAATTTTTCGAAAATTTGAGGATAATATCGGGAATATTTGACGAAAATTTTCGAAAAATTCGACCCATCCTACTCTTTTTGTAGCCGAGAAAAACCTTTAGGGACACGCCCTAAATGCCTAATGCTTCTCTCTGCTTTTGATTTAAAATGTGAATTCCTTCGGCAGCTAAATTCAACATCTTCATTAATTCATCTTGCGTAAAAGGATTTTTTTCTGCAGTACCTTGAACTTCGATCAATCCCCCTTCGTCATTCATCACAACATTCATATCCGTTTGAGCTTGCACATCTTCCTGATATTCTAAATCTAGAATCGGCTCACCTTGATAGATTCCTACAGAAATTGCAGCAACCAAGCCAAACCAAGGATCATTTGATAAATTTTGTTTTTTCTTTAATACACGCAAAGCATCTATCAAAGCAACGCAACTGCCTGTAATCGCCGCAGTACGCGTTCCACCATCTGCACTGATAACATCACAATCTAAAGTAATCGTGTTTTCCCCTAACATTTTTAAATTCACAACAGAACGCAATGCCCGCCCAATCAATCGCTGAATTTCTACTGTTCTTCCCGTTTGCTTTCCTTGCACCGCTTCACGGGAGGTACGTTCCTGTGTTGCACGTGGCAACATGCCGTACTCTGCTGTCACCCATCCTTGTCCTGTGCCTTTTAAAAAACGAGGTACACCCGAAACAATGCTGGCAGTACAAATTACCTTTGTTTTTCCACATTCCATCAATACAGCACCTTCTGCTGAAGGGAGATAATTACGTGTGATTTGAATATCGCGCAATGCATTTGATCGACGTTCGCTGGGTCTCATAAAATTCCTCGGCTTTTCTTGAGCTAAATTCATACAGTATACCGCCCGGCATTGAATATGTATAATTTCGTTTTTTAACTCAATGCTTCTTTAAAATTTACGTATGACTGAAATAGAAAGCGATAAGCAGGAAACACAGGAATGGCTCGATGCCCTTGCGTCAACCTTAGAATTCGAAGGTAGCGCACGCACAGAATTCATCCTTGAAAAAATGTTAGCGAAAGCACGCACTTTTGGTTTAACACTTCCAACAAGTTTGAGTACTCCCTACATCAATACACTTTCTGTCGAACAAACACCCGCTTATCCTGGAAATTTAAAAATTGAAAAAAAAATCGAATCATTGTTACGTTGGAATGCCATGGCCATGGTATTACGCGCAGGTAAAATTTCGCCTGAACTCGGCGGACATATCGCAACTTATGCCTCTGCCAGCACTTTATACGAAGTCGGTTTCAATCATTTTTTTCATGCAAGCACCCCAGCACGCGAGGGTGACTTACTCTATATTCAAGGACATGCTTCTCCTGGTATTTATGCACGTGCTTTTTTAGAAGGACGTTTGACGCAAGAACAACTAACAAATTTCCGGCAAGAAATCCAAAAAAATGGCTTGAGTTCTTACCCTCATCCTTGGCTAATGCCTGAGTTTTGGCAATTTGCCACAGTTTCAATGGGACTGGGCCCCCTTCAAAGTATTTATCAAGCACGATTTCTAAAATATTTAAAAAACCGTGAACTCGCTGATACTTCAGATCGTAAAATATGGGTTTTTTGCGGCGATGGTGAAATGGATGAACCCGAATCTTTAGGCGCTATCTCATTAGCAGGTCGTGAAAAATTAGATAATTTAATTTTTGTCATTAACTGCAATTTACAACGCCTCGATGGCCCTGTACGCGGCAATGGAAAAATTATCCAAGAACTTGAAGCTGTATTTCGGGGTGCGGGTTGGAATGTCATTAAAGTAATTTGGGGGTGCCATTGGGATCCTTTGTTACAAAAAGATGATTCGGGATTACTTACTCAGCGCATGAATGAATGTGTCGATGGAGAATACCAAGCGTATCGTGCACGCAATGGCGCTTATATTCGTGAACATTTTTTTGGGAAATATTCCGAATTAAAAGCCCTCGTGGAAAATTTAAGTGACGAAGAAATATGGCAACTCAATCGTGGTGGCCATGATCCTGTAAAAGTATACGCAGCATACAAAGCCGCTGTCACACACACGGGGCAACCCACCGTTATTCTTGCTAAAACTATTAAAGGCTATGGTATGGGGCTCGCGGGTGAAGCACAAAACATTACACACCAGCAAAAAAAAATTGACATCAATTCCCTCAAGCAATTTCGCGATCGATTTCAACTACCTTTGACCGATGAAGATCTTGAAGAAAATAATTTTTGCTATCCCGATAAAAAATCTGAAGAAATACGTTATTTATTAGAACGTCGGCATCATTTAGGCGGCTTCCTACCTGCAAGAAGAACAACAAGCGAAGCTTTACCTGAACTATCCTTTGATGAGTTCAAGATTTTTTTTGAAAGCACAGGCGATAGAAAAATTTCAACAACCATGGCTTTTGTGCGCATCCTCTCTCATCTTTTAAAAGACAAAGTATGGGGACCTCGCATCGTACCCATTGTGCCTGATGAAGCACGGACTTTTGGAATGGAAGGTTTATTTCGTCAAATTGGCATTTATTCTTCGGTAGGACAATTGTACGCACCCGTCGATGCAAGCCAAATCATGTATTATCGTGAAGATCAAAAAGGACAAATGCTCGAAGAAGGCATCACAGAACCCGGTTCATTTTGTTCCTGGATTGCCGCAGGCACTTCCTACAGTGTTAACAATCTACCGATGATCCCTTTCTATATTTATTACTCTATGTTTGGTTTTCAACGTATCGGCGATTTGGCATGGGCCGCAGGTGATATGCAAACGAGAGGATTTTTATTAGGCGCCACATCCGGCCGTACAAGCTTAGCCGGCGAAGGCTTACAACACCAAGATGGACACAATCATGTCTTTGCATCTGTGATTCCGAATTGCATTTGTTATGATCCTACTTATGCCTATGAATTAGCTGTGATTATACGCGAAGGCATGCGACGCATGTTCACACAACAAGAAAATATTTTTTATTATATTTCAATCATGAATGAAAATTATGAACATCCTGGCATGCCAGCACAAAGTGAAGAAGGTATTTTAAAAGGGATGTATTTATTAAAAAAAACTACCACAACTTCAACACTACGCGTTCAACTGCTAGGGTCAGGCAGTATTTTACGTGACGTAATCAAAGCGGCAGATATTTTAAAACAAGATTATAATATTGCTGCTGATATTTGGAGTGTGACAAGTTTCACAGAACTACGACGTGAAGCAGCATGTATTGAACGAGAAAACTTATTTCACCCTAATGCGCCACAAAAAGAAAGTTATATTACGCAATGTTTTAAAAACAAAACAGATCCTGTGATTGCTGCAACTGATTATATTCGTTTATTTGCCGATCAAATTCGACCCTGGGTACCCACACATTATGTTGTGCTGGGCACAGACGGTTATGGCCGCAGTGATACACGTACCAATTTGCGTGATTTTTTTGAAGTCAGCGCAAAATACATTGTATTAGCTGCATTGAAGGCATTAGCTGACACAAAAGCAATCCCTTTGAATACGGTAAAAGAGAGCATGGAAAAATTAGAAATTGATCCTGAAAAACCAAATCCATTCTATGCATAAGGAGTAAGAGGTGACTATAAAAGAAATCATTCTTCCTGACTTGGGTTCAACAACAGACGTTACTGTCGTTGAGATTGCTATACAAGCAGGAAGTATCGTTAAAAAAGAAGATACCTTGCTCACGCTAGAAGGCGAAAAAGCCAGCATGGAAGTCCCCTCTCCTTACAGTGGCACAATTAAAGAAATTAAGATCAAGGTAGGTGATAAGGTCAATATAGGTCATCTCATCGCAAGCATCGATGAGACAGAAGAGACTCAAGAAAATCTTGAAAAAACATTTCCAAAATCAACACCCCCTGCAAAACCAGCACAAACGCCGACGCCCACAACATCTTTTTCCACAGGAAACATTCATGCAGGACCTGCTGTTCGCATGCTGGCACGCGAACTTGAAATTGATTTATCAAAACTAAAAGGCACAGGGCATAAAAATCGTATTACAAAAGAAGATTTGATCACTTTCATAAAACAAAAAATGTCTCAAGGCAGTGGATTACCCACTCCCCCTCAAATTGATTTTGCTCACTATGGCGTAATTGAAACGCGTCCCTTATCACGCATAAAAAAAATATCCGCTACGAATTTACACCGCAATTGGCTTTTGATCCCTCATGTTACACAATTTGATGAAGCAGACATTACTGATCTAGAAATTCATCGGAAATCAAAAGCAATTGAAGCAGAAAAACAAGGTTTTAAATTAACGTTACTCGCTTTTATCATGAAAGCATGCGTTGCTATACTTCAAAAATTTCCACAATTTAATGCCTCTTTGGACATCAAAATGGAAAATTTAATTTTAAAAAAATATTTTCATTTTGGTATTGCCGTTGACACAGCAGACGGTTTAGTTGTCCCTGTTGTACGTGACGTTGATCAAAAAACCGTATTTCAACTTGCAAAAGAGCTGGGAGAAATCAGTCAAAAAGCACGAACAAAAGAACTCAAACCCAAAGATATGCAAGGCAACAGCTTTACTATTTCAAGCTTAGGCGGCATTGGTGGCACAGCGTTTACCCCTATTATTAACATGCCTGACGTTGCCATTTTAGGTATCTCGCGTAGTTATCAAAAACCAATTTATCAAAACCAACAATTTATCCCGCGACTTGTGTTACCGCTTTCACTCTCCTATGATCACCGCGTGATTGATGGTGCAGAGGGCGCACGCTTTATTACAACTTTATCTTCTGAATTAAATACCGTTCGCTAAAAATCTTAGGAGCACTTATGTCTACTGACATTCAAACAGAGGTTGTCGTTTTAGGTTCAGGCCCTGGAGGCTATACTGCTGCGTTTCGTGCTGCGGATTTAGGAAAAAAAGTTGTTTTAATCGAACGTTATAATGATATAGGTGGCGTATGTTTGAATGTCGGCTGCATTCCATCAAAAGCGCTTTTACACATAGCAAAAGTTATTGATGAAACTAATTTCATGCGTCAACATGGTTTAGAAACCAGTGAATTTAAATTTGATAAAACAAAAATTGTTGCTTGGAAGAATAACGTCATTAAACGCCTAACCGGTGGACTTAAAATGTTAGCCAAACAACGCAAAGTTGAAGTTGTAACAGGTTATGGTAAATTTATTTCAGCCAATGAAATACAAGTTGAAACAAAAGAAGGTTCACACATCATTCATTTTGAAAATGCCATCATCGCAGCAGGCTCACAACCCGTTAAACTGCCTATTTTTCCTGATGATTCACGTATTTTAGATTCCACCTCAGCATTAGAATTAAATAAAATAGGCGGATCATTGCTGGTGGTCGGTGGCGGCATCATCGGTTTAGAAATGGCGACGGTTTATCATGCTTTAGGAACAAGCATTTCTATTGTGGAATTAGGTGAAGACTTAGTTCCTGGTTGTGATCGTGACATCATTGCACCTTTTCAAAAACGCATTGCTAAACTTTATAAAGAAATTTTGCTTTCAACAAAAGTAACAAAAGTAGAAGCAAAAACAGATGGCTTATGGGCAAGCTTTGAAGGTATCAACGCAGCAAAAGAAGCACAGCGTTATGATCAAGTCTTAGTGGCCATTGGCCGCAAACCCAATGGAAATTTAATAGCTGCTGAAAGTGCTGGGATTCACGTCGATGAACGTGGCTTTATTCCTGTGGACAAACAACAACGCACCAACATCCCTCACATTTTTGCGATTGGCGATATTGTGGGAAACCCCATGTTAGCCCATAAAGCTTCGCCCGAAGGACGTATCGCTGCCGAAGTGATTTCAGGAAAAAAACATTATTTTCAACCTTTATGCATCCCTGCCGTCGCTTACACGGATCCTGAAATTGCATGGACGGGTATCACAGAAACACAAGCTAAAGCGAAGAATATTCCCTATGAAAAAGCCACTTTCCCTTGGGCTGCCAGTGGTCGCTCATTGAGTTTAGGACGTGACGAGGGTTTAACAAAATTAATTTTTGATCCCAGTACACATCGCGTTATAGGAGGATGTATTGTAGGACCCAATGCAGGAGAATTAATTTCTGAAATATCTTTAGCAATTGAAATGGGATGTGATGCTGAAGATCTTACATTAACGATCCATCCTCACCCCACACTTTCAGAAACCATTCCTTTCGCTTCTGAAATTTTTGAAGGCACGATTACAGATCTTTATCTTCCTAAAAAAGCAAAATAGTCATCCGTGAAAAACGTCTTTGGCATAAAAAAACCCCGCTTTATTATAAAATAAAACGGGGTTTTTACTTGGAGATAAACAAAAACAACTTAAGCTTCTTCGGCCACTTCCACTTGTGTTGCTTGCGCTCCCTTAGGACCACGCTCAATCTCAAATCGAACACGCTGACCTTCAGCTAAGGTTTTAAATCCTGTTCCTTTGATGGCAGAGTAATGCACAAAAACATCTTCTCCATTTCCATCTTCAGTTTCGATAAAACCAAACCCTTTTGATTCATTGAACCACTTCACTCTACCTGTTTGCATATTGCGTAAAACCTCTTAAATAAAAAAAAATAAATCTTGATACCCTTAAAAAAAAATTAAAAAGCACCAATAAAGACAGCCATAATATAATGGCGGGAATGAGTATATACCTCTCCCAAGCAAAGTTGCAACTCACTTTCCACACTTTTGTAAGAAGTCATCTAAATCCTGCATCAAGGGTGATTGAAACTCATAAACCTGCTGTGAACTGGGGAGCGTAAATTTTAAATAAGCCGAGTGTAAAAACAAACGTTTTAAACCTTTTTTTTGTATTTCTTTATTAAATATCTTATCGCCATACTTATCATCTCCAGCGATAGGATGCTTCATGAGCGCTGCATGTACACGAATTTGATGTGTACGTCCTGTGATCGGCTTTGCTTTTACTAAGCTGCCTAAAGGAAAATGCTTTTCAACTATAAAAACAGTCTTGGCAGGCTTACCTTCAGATGAACTGCGAACGACGCGCTCCCCACCTTGCAGGTTAAATTTTTTTAAAGGCGCTTCTATCGTCTTTTCTTTAAAACGAATCGGACCTTTTAAAAAAGCAAAATACTGCTTTTCTATCCCCCCTTCCCTTAATAACTGGTGCACTTCCCTTAAAATACTAGATTTTTTTACCATCAATAAACAACCTGAAGTTTCTCTGTCTAGGCGATGCGCTAAAGCCAAGTGTTTTTCTTGAGGACGAATTTGCCGTACTGCTTCAATTATACCAAAACTTAAACCACTCCCCCCATGCACAGCCACTCCCGCCGGCTTGTTAACCACAATAAAAAAGTTATCTTCATAAATAATTTGAGAAGCAATAACACGCAGCAGTCTGTCAGGGGCCCGCTTCACTTCAGATTCTTTTGTATATAAAGGCGGAAGACGTAATTGATCTTGCTCATGCAAACGGTAACTGGCATCGATCCGTTTTTTATTAACCCGGACTTGCCCTTTTCTAATGAGCTGATAAATATGACTCTTGGGAACGTGCTTTAAATAATTCAAAAGAAAATTATCAATACGCTGCCCCCCTTCTTCGATCGTAATAAAACGCACAGGCATTCTTTTTAAAGATTTGCTTTCATCCATCATTAATTTGACTCTAGAATAAAATCCAAACAGAATACGTGATTTATTAACGTTCAGCCACCTATGACCTCTTCTCACAAGAAAAAGATTAGCGTTTTCAGCTTGGTCATGATCAATGTGGTGGCCATCAATAGCTTAAGAAACCTTCCGTTAAGCGCGGAATACGGCTTTTCTCTCATATTTTATTATCTCTTGGCAGGCGTTTTATTTTTTCTTCCCGCCTCTTTAGTTTCTGCTGAACTTGCCACCGCTTGGCCTGAAAAAGGCGGGCTCTATGTTTGGGTACGTGAAGCATTCGGAAAAAAAGTAGGTTTTTTCACTATTTGTTTACAATGGTTTTACAACATATGTTGGTTCCCAACCATCATGTCTTTTATCGCTGCCACCCTTGCTTATTGTATTAACCCCGATTTAACTAATAATAAGACCTATATGTTTTTTACCGTGTTTTCGCTTTTTTGGTTAATGACATTCATTAATTTTCTAGGTATCAAAATATCAAGCCTTTTTAGTACCTTAACCGCCATCTTTGGTACATTGCTTCCGATGTTTATCATCATCGTACTGGGGTATGTTTGGTTACAAACAGACAATCCCATCGCCATTACATTTTCTTGGAATAATTTCTTTCCGGATTTAAGCCAAGCCAATAATTTAGTTTTATTGACGACAATTCTCTTTGGGTTAATCGGCATGGAAATGTCGGCCTATCATGCCAATGAAGTTAAAAATCCACAAAAAGATTACCCTAAAGCTATCTTCTGGTCAGGATTGATGATCATCACCCCTTTGATTGCCGCCTCCCTCGCCATCGCCTTGGTAATTCCACAATCTCAATTGAGTATTCTTGTCGGCTTACTTCAAGCCTTTGAATTTTTCTTTACGAGTTTTCATCTCCAATGGATGATGCCCATCATCGCTGCTTTGATCGTCTTTGGCTGTATGGGAGGCGTTCACGCCTGGATTTTAGGGCCTTCTAAAGGTGTACTGATTGCAGGTCAAGATGGGGCTCTACCCAAGCGACTAAGCACAACAAATAAATCAGGTGTTCCTGTCCCTATTTTGCTACTACAAGGGATCTTATTTACCCTGGTTTCTTTTATTTTTTTAATTTTACCCACTGCGACTACCGCATTTTGGATCCTGGCAGACGCCTCTGCCATCCTTGCCTTATTTGTCTATATCATCATGTTCGCTGCCGCTATCCGCCTCCGCTATAAATACCCTGCCGTAAAACGTAGTTTCACTATCCCAGGGAAAAAATGGGGCTTATGGCTCACCTGCATCGCAGGACTTTTTAGTTGTATCTTCACCGCCATCCTCGGCTTTTTACCCCCAAGCCAAATTCCCGTGGGTAATCTTCTCGTTTATGAAATGATTCTCATCTCAGGCGTACTCATCGGCTGCCTACTCCCTATCATCATCAATAAATTTGTTTGCCCTCCCTCGCCTCCCCCGCTATAATGTTTTTATTTTTGTAGGTTTCTACCTTGATGTAGATATAGTAGGCCACTTATTATTGTATATTTTATTTAATTTTATAAGTGAAAGTTAAACTTAGTTTGGCTGATAATGTAGAAGGTAAAACAGCAAATTATCTCTTTTTAGAAAAGCTGTTTTACAAAATCCCATTTCATATGTATGTAACGTCATCATTAAAATGCGAATGATTTTCAAATGAGTAACCCGCATTTATGAATATTTAAAATGAAAAAGGACTCTATACTTAAAATCAGAATTAGCCAAACCAAAAAGAATTAGGCAGCCATGAAAAGAATGTTGATTAATGCAACTCAGCAGGAGGAGTTGCGTGTAGCCCAAGTAGATGGGCAACAGCTCTATGATATCGATATAGAACGCGCCTCTCGACGAGAGCAATCCTCTCCTCAAAAAGCCAGTATTTATAAAGGCTACATCGATAAAGTCCAAAATAGTCTGCAAGCCGCTTTCGTTAATATTGGAACAGAAAGGCACGGTTTTCTTCCCTTAAAAGAAATTGCAAGAGAATATTTTACTAACCCTCCCTCAGACGAAGATCTCAGTCATATCAATATCAAGGACGTCGTTAAAGAGGGCCAAGAAGTGATGGTCCAAATTGATAAAGAAGAACGAGGCAACAAAGGTGCAGCACTCACCACCTTTATCAGTCTAGCAGGCTGTTACCTTGTCTTGATGCCCAACAATCCAGGTACAGGCGGTATATCCCGACGCATTGAAGGCGAGGACCGCGCTGAGCTCAAAGGCTTACTTTCTAGTTTGAACATCCCAGCCGATATGGGTGTCATCATACGCACAGCAGGTGTTGGAAAAAGCCAAGAAGAATTAAGTTGGGATTTAAGCGTGTTACTGTCTTATTGGGAAGCGATTAAAAATGCCTATACACAACGCCCTTCCTCTTTCCTCATTCATCAAGAAAGCGATATCGTCACACGCGCTATACGTGATCATCTACGCCGTGACATTGGTGAAGTATTAATTGATGATCCTGAAGTATTTCAACGTGCACAAGAATATATTCAACGCGCACGACCTGACTTCATCTCTCGTGTCAAACTATACGAAGACCCTGTTCCCCTCTTCACACGTTTTCAAATTGAAAGTCAAATTGAATCGGCATTTCAACGTGAAATTCGATTACCCTCTGGGGGTGAGATTGTCATCGACCGCACAGAAGCCTTGGTTTCCATTGATATCAATTCCTCAAAATCGACCCAAGGGCAAGATATCGAAGCAACGGCACTCAATACAAATTTAGAAGCTGCTGATGAAATTGCACGCCAATTACGATTACGTGATATAGGCGGACTCATCGTAATTGATTTTATTGATATGTTACAACCACGACATCAACGCGAAGTAGAATATCGTCTGCGTAACGCCCTGGAATCTGATCGCGCGCGTATTCAAATCGGTCGTATTTCTCGCTTTGGCTTGCTTGAAATGTCACGCCAACGACTTCGTCCCTCTCTGGAAGAAAGCACCTTGCGTTATTGTCCTCGCTGTAATGGTCAGGGGACCATTCGCAGTATTGAATCCATTGCTTTATCCATTTTACGCTTACTCGAAGAAGATGCACTAAAACCTAAAACCGTAGAACTTCAAGTACATTTACCGATTGAAATTGCGACTTATCTTTTAAATGAAAAAAAACCATCTGTCTTATCCATCGAAACACGGCACAAAGTATCTATTAAACTCATTCCTAATCCACAGTTGGAAACCCCACACTATAAAGTATTTCGATTAAAAAGCGATGATACAAACCAAAATAAATTAAGCTATCAACTTGCCTATGATCCTCATGAAGAATCAACCGCAAACAAAACCCAAAGCCCGATAGCAGAAGAGCCCGCTGTAAAATACGCAGAAATGCCTCTTCCACAACATCCACAGTCAACAACTGAAAATACGAGCAAATCAAAGGATGAAACAAGTTTTATAAAACGTTTCTTTACAAATTTATTTAGCAATACAGAAGAAGAAAAACAACAGGAACAAACTCATGAAAAAAAGCCACCAAAAACAATGCCAAGGCGCCCTTCCGTTCGATCACATGAAAAAGGACGTTATAATCGCCATCCTTTAAAAGAAAAACGAAGAAAAAGTAATTTTCAAGGCACAGACAACCGTCGAAATGTAGAAAAACTTGTGCCAGAGAAATTTATCCCAGAAAAACAACTCGAAGAAGAGAATATTCAGCTTGATTTGCTTACGCCTATCTCCCCTCCCGTCAAACAAGAAGAGGTGTCAGAAATCGCAATAGAGCATGAAGTACAACCGATTAATAATGAAAACAGACCTATTTTTTCCCAACAAGCTCGTGATAAAAAACCGCATCAACGCAGGGGTAATTTTCATCGGCGTCATGGTCGTCGAGCGGGACATCTAGGAAGACGACCACCTAGTACAGATAAATAAGCAAGTCTTATTCCTGTAATTTCGCGCAGCAAGTTACAGTTACATTTTAAATATTTTTAAAATTCTCTGATGTATTGGAATTTTGATTCGGGACGACACCTTTATTATTATTTTCAACTTGTAATTTCGCATCCATGGCTCCAATTACTTGATGAAGCAATTGTTGTATTTTTTCAATATGCTGTTCTACGACTGATCTTTTCATTGAATCTTTAAAAAAATCACGAATTTTATCGCAATTTAAGATTATTTTTTCTGAAGATTCATGGAAGTTTTTTATGATCTCATGTAACTGCTGACCAACATTCCAACCCCCTCCCATTAATAACAACTTGAAATCATTTTCTTTCATTGAAATCCCACGATGACAATTTTCTACAAATTCATAAATTGAAGCACAAGCGGAATTTACAAATTCTATGTCTTTGCGATTTTTAGCCCCTTTTAAAAAAGAAGAAAATTCTTTGTTTGTTCTAATAACCAACACTTTAATAGAACTTAATTCCAAATCCAATTCAGTTGATGTTTTAAAAGAATCATATTTTCCTAAATTTTTTTCCATATAATTCTCCAAATTAGGGAGTGTCCCTAAGAAATTGAAATTTTTTATTTTGGCAAATGAATATAGAGGAACAAAAATAAAAGGGGGATCAACTAAGAACCTAGCACACCATCGTGGTTTATCAAGTAAAAATAGAAAAAAATTCAGAAAATTGAAATTTCTTTATGATTTAATGTTTTCTTAACAATTAAAGGATCACAGTTTGTCTTTTTCTTCCAATGAAAGTCTTCGCCCTGCTTCTTCAAGCATCACCGGAATTCCATTTTCAATAGGATAAATAATACTATCGAATTTGCAAATTAATTCTTGTTGTCCTTCTTTATAAATTAGCTTTCCTTTGCAAATAGGACACACCAAAATTTCAAGCAGTTTTTTATTCACAACAAGCTCCCTCTCGCTTTAACTTGAATTTTTAAATTTTTATCTGATATACCTCTATCGAGATAATAACAACCCGTATACGCCACCATCGCTGCATTGTCAGTACAAAACTCTAAGCGTGGATAAAACACGCTTAAACCCATTCTTAAACTCAATGCATCCATTTTTTTTCTTAATAAGGTGTTTGCACTCACACCACCTGCGACAACAACATTGTTTAATTTATTTTTTTCTAAAGCAAGCATTGTTTTTGAAATTAAGGCATCAACGACAGTTTTTTGAAATGCGTAGGCAATGTCTTTTTTAATTTGTTCTGTTTTTAAAGACTTCTCCCATGCTTGTAAAACGGCTGTCTTCAATCCACTAAAACTAAAATTTAATTCTTTATTTTTTCTCATGGGCTCGGGAAATTCAAAAATACCAGGGCATCCTTCTTGCGCTAACTTAGAAAGTATAGGCCCGCCAGGGTAAGGTAAGCCAAGTAGTTTTGCTACTTTATCAAAAGCTTCCCCCGCGGCATCATCTAAAGTCTCACCTAATAATTTATATTCTCCAACCGCCTCCACTTGAATCAACTGTGTGTGCCCCCCTGAAACCAATAAGGCAAGAAATGGAAATTTTGGGTGATTTTCTTCTA
>Ga0156273_114_pt1 | contig 47602 bp, 41 predicted proteins | sample RifCSPlowO2_12_FD_107922 | JGI IMG/M metagenome (GOLD analysis project Ga0156273, IMG submission 107922) | Gammaproteobacteria bacterium RIFCSPLOWO2_12_FULL_38_14 | reverse complement strand
GCCCTTCTTTTTTGTTTATTGTTTTTAATTCTCGCCGCTAAAAGTTTAGAACACATTCTCTTTTTTCAAAGAAAAAAATGGCTAAAAGTAGCTGCTAGCACAGGATTGACTTTTCTTCTCTTAAGTAGTCTCATTCACACCGGCCCATCTAAACATGACATTATTCAAGCGGGGCAATGGTTACGCCAACTACCTCCTTCAAAAACCATTTACAGCAACAATGCTCAAATCATGTATTACGCAGGCCGTCAATTTACTTATACTGACGATATCTACAACAATGAACATTTATCAACTTTAATAAAACAAAAAAAATTACATCATTATGATTACATCGTTGTACATTTATCCCGACACACCCCCCTGCCCCCTCCACTGAAAACCATGACCCCCATCACCTATTTTTCAAGTCCACGCGGAGGGGCTACTTGGGTTTTCTCGCCCAATCCTGATCTTTGAAAAACTTGATGACCTCTTCTGGGCAGCCTGATGAAAAAACACGAAGATTCGGCCAATGACGTAGCCACGTGAATTGTCGTTTTGCTAATTGTCTTGTCGCAACCACTGTTTTTTCTACCATCGTTTCATAATTTATTTTCCCCAGTAAATACTGCCAGGCTTGCCGATAACCCACCGATTTAATTGAAGGAAGATTTTCATTAAGATCTTTTCGCTGAAATAAGGCTTCTACTTCTTCAATAAACCCTTGCTCTAACATAGATTTAAATCGTTCCTCTATTTTTTGATGAAGCCAGGCGCGTTGGGGCATCAATCCCACATTGAGCATTTCATAATTTGATAAAAATTCGTTTTTATACCCATATTCACTGAGTGGCTTTCCCGTCAATTGATAAACTTCCAAAGCACGAATAATCCGTTGCGGATCATGAGGATTAATTCTTTCAGCCGATATCTTATCGCAATAACATAAGTCTTGGTAAAGCGATGCCAATCCCTGTTTTTGCATCCTATCCATTAAGATTTTTCTAACCTCATCATTCTTTGAAGGTAAACTTGCTAAGCCTTGCTGCAAGGCACGAAAATAAAGAAACGTCCCTCCCACCAGCAATGGGAGCTTTCCTTTTTTGGAAATAAGTTCAATAAGACGACGAACATCTTCACAAAACTGCCCTGCCGAATAAATTTCAGCAGGGTCACGAATATCGATAAGATGGTGGGTAATACGATTTCTAAGCGCAAGCGAAGGCTTTGCCGTTCCAATGTCTAATCCACGATACACCATCGCAGAATCAACACTGATGATTTCCAAGGGTAATACTTCACAAAGAGACAAAGCCAAGACCGTTTTCCCAGAACACGTTGGACCCATCAAACAAAGCACGCGGTATGACATCAATACCTCTTCTCATAACAAACACTTAAACAACTCATACAAGCGTTCGCAACACAAAAAAATGACGTTTTACGTAAATCCTATTGCAAAAAGTTACCAAAACAGGTTAATCTTGTCCCGCGTTCTTTTTGAGAACGTGAATATTATCCTGATAACTCACAATGGACGAGGCAATATTTATGGACACAATTGAATTAGAACCAGTCAAAACTAACTACAACCCTAACCCGGCTATGTCAGACCCTATTCAAAATCAAACCTTGAGAGAATGCGTTCATCGCGCATTACAAAATTACTTTGCTCAACTTGAGGGCCACCCTCCTGCCAATGTTTATGAAATGGTATTAGCTGAAATCGAAGTTCCCTTGCTTCAGGTTGTTTTGAAATACACTAAAGGAAATCAAAGTAAAGCCGCTATTTTACTTGGCTTAAGCCGAGGCACTTTACGTAAAAAAATAAAGCTTTACAATATTGATCAATATTAACTTAACTTGTTTCATTAAAAAAAGAACCGCTTATAAGCGGTTCTTTTTTTTGAGCTGGAAATCTAACGTTGAATCCTTTTATAAGAAAATATTTTCAACATAGAAACCCTGCCTTCAACTGGCTAACTAATTTTACCTTTATCAATGTTCTTTTGTTTTGGATTCTAGGTCTCCCCTTCCTAACTTACTTCTACATTCCACCCGCTTTTGGCTTAACAAAATTAGGTATCTTCTTCGCAGGTTTGTTTTTTCTCTGTGCTTACCTAGGGCAACTTGCTTTGCTAAGCGCACTCCCCTTGTTAATTTTACTTGGGTTTTTCATTCTTTTTTTACCTCAAAAAAAAATGCTTCTCCTCTTAGGAACACTTCTAGGCGCCAGTTTACTATCCGCATTACTTTTAGATATTTTCCTTTATAAACTCTATCGATTTCATTTCAACGGTGTTTTATTACAATTCTTCCTTCATGGTGGCACTCAAGAAATCATGGGTCTTTCCCCGCGTGAGTACACCCTTATTTTTGTAATCTTATTTTTATTTTTACTCATAGAATACGGCATTGGGCTACTCTGTTGGGATAAAATAAAACTTCAAAAATGGCGATTTTTCCACATTTTTGTTCTACTTCCACCCGCAGCATTACTCACTTCATACACACTTTTTTTCTCTGCAGGTTGCGCTTCCACCTCAGATAATCTTGCCACCATCAATAACACACACGGCTTAACCATTCAGGCCCCTATCATACCGCTGTACCACAATACCCTTACAACACTTTTTTCAACACTTTCGTTAGAAGAATTATTTAGTTTAGGTCAAACTTTCTTTATGCAACAAAAACAGATCACAAAAAATTTAAATTATCCTCAACATCCCCTTGCTTTCAAACCTATTAAATCACCCCCTAATATCGTCATCATAGGTCTAGACGCATGGCGATTTGACATGCTCACCCATGAAATCACACCAAATATTTATGCGTTTTCTAAAAAATGTTTTCAATTTAAAAATCATTTCAGTGGTGGTAATGGAACAGAATCAGGTTTATTTTCTTTATTTTATAGTATCCCTTCCACATATTGGTCTGCCGCTCTTGAAAAAGAACAAGGACCGCTTTTATTTCATGAATTAATAAAGAAACATTATCAACTCGGCATGTTTGTCAGTGCTGAAACATATAATCCGCCTTACAATAAAACACTCTTCAGTGAAATCCCTAGCATGCCCACATCCACACCGGGAGATGAACCTTATCAACGCGATGCTTATATCACTGATTCTTTCAAAACATTTATTAAAAAACGTGACGCCTACACTCCTTTTTTTAGTTTTATTTTTTACAACACATCACACAGTTATTGCAGCCCTAATAACTATCCCAAGACTTTCCTTCCTTCACTGGAAACCTGCGACCGATTTCAATTAGAAAATAAACCTGTTCCCCTACCTTTCTTTAATCGATATAGGAACGCGCTTCATTATGTCGATAGCTTAGTTGGAAAAATCTTACTTACTTTAGAAGAGGAAAAACTCTTAGATAACACGATTGTGTTTATCATCAGCGATCATGGTGAAGAATTTAATGAAAACGAACTCAATTATTGGGGACATGCCAGTAACTTCACGCCTTATCAAATTCATGTGCCTCTATTAGTTTATTGGCCCAAGCAATCTCCGAGAGCAATTTCTTACCAAACAAGTCACTTCGACATCATCCCCACACTCTTTAAAACTATTTTCAAATGCCAAAACCCCACAGATGATTATAGTGTTGGAAAAGACTTGTTCGATTCCAGCCCACGTCTTTATTTAGTGGTTGGCAGTTACATTGATTTTGGTATAGTAGAGAAAGATCAAATTACACGGATTTTACCAGGTGGCGCTTTTGAAATACGAGATACACGCAACCATCTCTTAAATTCCACACCTTCAAATACAATTCTAAGACAAGCATTGACGGATACGCGGCGATTTTATAAATCATCTTAAAATCGCATCGAAGGTAGCTCTAAAAATTAGAAATAATCTAGCCTGTAACTCGCTGTGCGAATTACAGGGAATAAACGCGCATTTTGAAAATGAGAGCAACAAAGTCATAACACAAAAAGGCAATTTTTAGAGGTACTATGTCAACAACCGTCTTACAAGAAGGCACAACTTATTTTGCGCCCACATCTTTTTTGATCGAACAAACGGCATCCGGTACACGCGTTCCTCTTGCACACGCACACTCTCAATATAATTCAAAACTTTACACACCCGTGATTAGCATCAATCCTTTGATCGCAGCTGCCTCACCCATTTTATCTTTGATCGGACGATTGCGTAACGCTTTTATTTCACAAGACACAGCCGAACTCTATCTTGATTTAATTCATGAAATTAAATCCTTTGAGAGTTACGCTCAACGCTTAAATTATCGTGCCGAAATTATTTTAATTGCACGCTATGCTTTATCCGCCATGGTTGATGAAACCTTACTTCACAGCACAAGCGGTAAAGAAAAAGAATGGGAGAAACACAAACTACTTCTTTTCTTTCAACAAGAAGACTGGGGAGGCGATCGCTTTTTTATAATTTTAGAACGCCTCGAGCAAGATCCTTTATTTTACATCGACTTACTTGAATTAACTTATCTCTGCCTAAGCTTAGGTTATGAAGGTAAGTTTCGTTACCAAGAACGTGGGCATGTAGAATTACAAAAAATTATAAATAATTTGTTCGATAAAATTAAAAAAATTCGTCATGAATTAAAACCCGATTTTAATTCCAAAAAAATTACCTTAAAACAAAAACCTAAAGTTAAAGAAATTTTAATTCCAATACGCTTATTCATCATGAGTACTTGCCTTAGCTTAATTTTAATAGGGAGCTCACTCTCAATAGAGCACTGGCAGCACTTAAACCCACTCAATATAGCAAAAAACTTAGTCGTAAATTTATGAACTCTTTTCCAAAGAAACAATTCTTTTTTTTATTCCTTATCATAGCCCTTGATCTATTGATCTGGCAGATAGGACCGCTGATTGCAATTGCAAATAAATTTATTTTAATCACCCCGTTTTCAAGAATAGCAACCATTGGTATATTCAGCATTGTCTCCCTTTTTTCTATTTTTAAAATTAATATAAGAAAAATAAATTTTAACAAACCCCTCTCTCTTTTTGATAAATCTCTGCTCCAAGCTGAAATTAAATCTCTAAAAATTAATTTTGCCAATGCAACCCATTTTCTGAAAACACAATTTGCCTCTTATATAGAAAACAGTCCCCATAAAAAAATCCCCTGGTATCTCACCCTGGGACCTTCGCAATCGGGCAAAACTACACTTTTATCTCATGCCGAATTAGATTTTATTGCTACAGAACAATTTGTAAAACGATTCACAGATGATACTTTTTCCAGTACTAGCTGTAACTGGTGGTTCTCTTCTCAAGGTGTTTTTTTGGATGTACCGGGTCATTTCATCGATACCGATTCTAAAGAAACATCGTCTTCTTGGTTTGAGCTCATTAAACTTATAAAAATACAAAAAAAACATTATCCACTCGAAGGTTTACTGCTTGTTATCAATATTCATGAAATTGCAAAAAACCCAAATAACACCGCCTATCTTGAAGCATTACAAAAAAAACTAATTACTTTGCAAACAAAACTCAAAGGACATTATCCCGTCTATCTCATTTTCACACAGTGCGATCGTATCTTAGGTTTTAATGAATTTTTTTCTGATTTGGGACCTGCCGAGAGACAAAACTACCTAGGATTTTCACTTCATCATGAAGATGACACACTAACAACGACAGATTTATTTAATCACGAATTTGATCACTTTCTAAAAAGATTAAATCAACGGCTAATTTGGAGATTACACCAAGAGCCTCACCTCGAAACAAGATTTCTTATAAAAGATTTTCCTATTCAATTTGAAAATCTAAAAAACACTTTGGCTAATATAGTACATCAACTCAGCGAAAAACTTACTTTAAATAAAAACCTACCCCTGCAAAGCATTTATTTTTGTAGTGGCACACAGAAGGGAGAACAAATTGATAAACTCCTTCATTCCTTTTCCCCATTGCGCCCTTCCCTTGAAAAAAACTTAACAACACAGCTTGTTCAAGCTAAACCTTTTTTCATCCATCAATTCTTTAATCATATTTTAACTTCACCAAAAACATTCTCTGTCAAAAATGCTGTAACTATCGTGCGCACACCTTTCTTAGGGTATTTTCTTATTTTATTACCCCCCTTGCTCGCTAGCATTTTCTGGGTCTTAAATTACAAACAACAGAAAAATCAACTCCGCATGGCCACACAACGCTATGATGATTATCAACAAACAATCAAAGAAAAAACCCTCTCCCCTCATGCATTATTGATGGGTTTAAACTCACTGCAAACCACCCTTCTTTTTCTTGATCATTTTCATCCTTCTATAAGCGTTGGTGGAAAACACGCAAAAGAAGTTGAAAAACAAAAAGTAGAAGCCAGTTACCAAGACTCCCTCCACAAAAAACTATTACCACAATTGTTTTCAATTTTAGAAAAGCGAATCTTATCTTTTAATAATCTTCAAGCAAAAGAAACCTATGCTTCACTGAAGATGTATCTGATGCTCGGAGACGCTTCGCATTTTGATAATGCTTATTTTAATATATGGCTCCTCAAAGAAGGCCCTACGCTCTTTGGCTTAAACACCGAAGACACGAAACAATACTACTATCATGCAACACGCGCCTTGACATCGAATATAAAAAAAGAAAATTTAAATCAAGAAGTGATACAGCATGCCAGAAAAATTTTAGAAAACATCCCCTATCCTCTTCTGGCCTACGAACTCATTAAAGCAAATGTAACTTCCGAAACACTGTCTTTTTTTAAAAGCAAAAAAACATTCAATGCTTTTTATTTTACAGAAAACAAAGTTGATTTTTCAGAAATTTATACTCTCGCCGCATTAACACTGATCGACAAGCAATATCTGAATACCGCTTGTAACGATGTTGCAACAGGCAATTGGATTTTAGGAAAAAACGCTCAAACAATCTTAACCACCGAAGAAATTGAAAATTTAAAGCAGGAAGTTATCGATCTGTATCTCACCGATTATATCAATGCTTGGCAGAAATTTTCTAATACAATTCAATTAAAAGGATTTAAAAATTTTTTAGAATCAGATCTGATGTTAAATGCCTTGACAGGGGAAAACGCTGGATTAATCGAATTACTTCAAACTATTTCAAAAAACACAGCCATCCCTACATTAAAAAACAGCCTCCCTGAAACTTCTAACTTCACTGCCTTCTTCGACGAATTATCAAAAAGCCGTTTGGCACAGTTCAATAAAGCCAGCGAGAACACAACTCAATTAACCCAAACAATTAATGCATTAACACGATTGAGCCACGACATTCATATGATTACAGCGCAATCTAATCAAGATGCTACGGCTTTAGGTGTGGCGCAACAGTATATCCAGAACATAGCAAGCAATCCCATTACACAACTTCTTCAGTTAAGCACAACTTTTCCAGAACCCCTAAAATCTTGGCTTGAGAATATTGCTTTTGGAAACTGGAAATTATTGCTAGATGCTTGCACGCGCGAAATGAATCACACCCTAAAAGATTTAATCATGCCTTATTATCTCAGTACACTTCACGAACGCTATCCTCTTTTTAAAAACAGTAATCTAGATACCAAAATCACAGACTTCAAACAATTCTTTTCACCACAAGGGTTGCTTGCTTATTTCTTTAATCATTCTCTTAAACCCTTTATTGATACGAAAAAACCTCGATGGAGCACAATCAAATTGGCAGGCATGGGATTACCTATTTCAAACAATACTTTGCTTCAATTGGAACGTGCGCACATCATCAGCCGTATGTTTTTTCCTGATGGCGGCGATGATCTTAAAATTAAATTTTTCCTTCAACCCATCGCTTTAATGCCCACTTTAAAATCCATATCCATACACTACAACGGCAAAGAAATTATTGATCTCCAACAGGACATAAAATTAAGTACTTGGATTTGGCCATCAGAAAACAATAACCCTGATGTTTCTGTAGATTTTGTTAATAATGAAGGGCAAGGCTCCCTCATCCACGAAAAAGGCGCATGGGCTTGGTTACGATTGTTGGACGCAAGCCATCTTCAAAAAACAGATGATTTGAAAAAATTTGAAGTTACCTTTGATTTAAATGGGAATTCAGCAAAATATTTATTAATCGCAAATAATAGTATTAATCCCTTTATTGCAGGCATTACCGATCAATTTCGCTGCCCAGAAAAACTATAGTCGCACGACTGAATTCAATCGCAAAAATCTTTATATCTAAAATTATCTGTTTTATCCACCAGTAAACTTAAGTAAATATTAATTTTTAAAAATTTTTTATTTCTTAATATTTGATCTATCAATAATCATTACTGTATCATCAACTTCTATTTTTTTATTTTATAGGAACGCCTCATGCCTAACTATGAAAGCGATATATATATGAATGACTCTGATTATGAAGAAGAATCTTCTGCGTCTGCTCTTAAACCTGAAGAGCTGTTATCAGCATTTTCAAAACATAAAGAAAATTTTCATCAAGCTAGCACTGACATCTCTTCGAAAAAAATAAAAATATTTGGTTTCAACGGCACCATTTTTTCTGAAGATCTTAATGTACAACCTTCTTCATATAAAAAACCTCCCTTTATTCTCAACAGTGAACACCTTCAAAACCTAGCATCCTTATATCATCAAGGAACCCTGAACGAAGAAGAAATATTAAAGTACTTAACACTAGAAGATCGGCAAAGTTGGCATCCAGGCATGTCTATTGCTGTTCACTCAAATAATGCTACTGTGACCCATTACTTTATTTTATTGAATTCTTTAAAAAACCCGCCTTCAGAACAGTTGTCACACATCTTAACTCATCACAACCCGGAAGGGTGGAATTTAGGGATGTTAGTCGCGGGATATGCAAATCATAAACATATACAAACCTATCTTAGTTTTCTAGAGACCTTAATTGATAGCCATGTACTAAACCAAGAACAAGTATTACAGATCTTGTTTCAAAAAAATCAGCAAAATATGAATTTAGGAATGCTGATTGCTGAAACAAGTGAAGAGCATCCGAAAAACGTACAATCCTATCTTAATTTTTTAAAAAAATTATTTAATCAAAATGTTCTAACTGCAGATCAAATTTTCCAACTTCTAACCCAAAAAAATAACAAAACTGAGAATCTAGGAATAATCATTGCTTCTCATCGAATTACAGAAGGACGCTCTCCTATCGTTACTGAGGCTATAGTTCAATATCTTGATCTTCTCCAAACATTCATTGAACAAAAACACTGGAACTCAACGCAGGCCTTACAACTTTTAACTCAAGAGAATAAAGACGGCAGAAACTTAGGGATGTTTATTGCATGTCATGGCTATTCCTCACGGATGCATCCATATTTTACGCTTTTAACAGCATTGGCTGAACAAAAATGTTTGAATTCAAATGAGCTGCTACAAATCTTAAGTCAACAAAATCGACATGGTCGAAACTTAGGAATGGTACTCATTGACGAAAATCTCGAAAGAATATTGTTCCTTGATAACATACCTGAAAACGAATATGAGATTGAAGGTAAAGGAGATGAATATGAGGAAGGGGGGCCCCGACCAGTAGGAATAGGAGGGTTCCCTATTATAAAACAATATCTTGTTTTCTTAGATTCCTTACTTGAGAAAAGTCTACTGAGCACCGCTCAAGTATCACAGATTTTTTCCCAACAAAATAAACACGGCGGGCGCTTAGAAGAATGTATTGCTGTTTACCAAACCCGGCACGCTGACTTCGATGGGCGACTCGAGGTCATGCAAAAACATTTTGATCTGTTGAAAAAATCCAGCGATAACCAAGCACAAGAAGCTGAAAACTTGTTAGCATTATGGCAGGATGATGAATCTGCTCCTTATGAAGATGAATTTCGCTTTGGCTTAAGGATATTATACAAAACCGCCCCTTGTTTAATGAGAGATATACAAATACTGAGATTATTTCATGACTATCCTGATAAAGCAGAATCAGTGGCAAGAGCGGTTTCCAGCCTTTATAAAACCGATCCAAAATTACTTGAAGATGGCGCCATACTTGCATCGATTGACATGACTCTTTCCTATGCCAAAGGAAACGAGATAGCCAGCACATTTGAGGGCTTAGAGAAAATTTACCCTGAACTACTACAAAATAGAGAAGCGCTTATTCGTCTGATAACATGTAAAGCTCAGCATTTCGAAAGCCTTTCCCGAGCCATGATATTTTTCACCTTTAATTTTTTCCAAGCCAGGGACCCTTTCCGTCAAGTAGATTTTGATAACTGTCTTCAGTATGCAGAATTTCTTGCAGCCACGCCTCACCAACCATGGTGTGGAATAGTGTCTACGATGACAGGCAGAGGATTTTCTGCTAGCAAATATTTTGATGAAATAATAAGGATTTGCAAACAAGTTACACCCAATACGCAAAACAAATTTACGCAAGAACAAATCCAAGAAACCGCAGAAAAAACCACAGAATACCTCCTAGGTGAAATACAGGCAGAAAAACAACGCGAACTTGATGAAATGCAGGAAATAGAGGAGGAATACCGCCTTGCTCTTGCTAAGATACCGGAAGAAGGAAATTCAAATACTGGACATGGGACATCTTCTCTTACTGATAACAAGGCTACACTTTTCCAACCAGCAGCATCATCTTCAACTGATGCGCCAGTGGAAAAACAGCAGGCAGCGACCACCTATCTTCCTGAAAATGAAGTAGCGGGTGAATGGATGAGTCGTTTTTCTAACGCGCGCTGACACTAACCAGTCACACGTGAAGAAGTATGATGGTACGATAAAAAAAGGGGTTTAAGTTAAAAACCAAGCTCTCTAATTTGCAAGGTAACACGCGAGACTCTTTCAAAATCTTACAAAAGATTTTGAAAGACGCTATTTCCGTCATTGCGAGAAAAATGCGTTCTGTAATTCTGAAAAAAAGTAAGAAGGTTCTCGCATTTTTTGACGCAATCCAGAATCGAATCTCTTTTTTAAAAGCTATAAAACAAAACCGGAGCTCAGCTCTGGATTGCTTCGAAAAACACAGGAAAGATCTTTCTTCTTTTTGAAACAAGTGGCGTGTTTTTCTCGCAATGACGAAAAATCAGATGGGGCGTTTTTTACGTGAGACTAAAAAAAATTTCCTGACACAAAGGCATCTCTTTCCAATTTTTTTTGAAACGCTTTATATCCCTCATCTTCGCACGTTTAAATAAGAAACTATTTTTATAACGTCGCATCCCCTCTAAATCAACAAAGAAAACACCCTCGGGATTAATAATGAAATTACTCGCCTTCATATCTCCGTAAGTCACCCCTGCTTGAAATAATAATTTTATCTGACGCAATAATTTATTTGCCATCACGATCATTTCTTCTTCCTTTGAGGTAAATTTTGAAAAATAATCTAATGCTGTGACACCAGGAATATATTCTGAAATAAAATAAGATTCTTTTCGAAAAGGTCCCCATGCATTTTCGATAAATGCAATTGGCGAGGGGGTTTTTATCTCTAAACATCGCAATAAAAAAGAAAAACGCCACGACCGCGCAGCACGCGATAATGTAAGCGCACGTTTTATTCGACTCCACATATTAATTAAATTATATTTTTTAATTACCCACGTTTTATCGTTCACTTCCACTCGCATTACCGTGGTTGTATCTCCTTCCTTCAAATAATGAACCGGGCAAGATAATTGATCTATGTTTTCAATTAAATCAAGCAAGGCTGGCGATTCATACTCTTTCAAATACACTGTTTTTTTATGCCAATGTCTTCGGGTAACTACGTTCATAAAGTTTCACCGCCCTCTTTCTGATTTGATTTAAAAATTTTGCTTCCTCCTTTAAAATTATTTTTAATTTTCTTCCTCTATACACTTTCAAAAAACGAAGGCAATCACGGAAACTTAATCTGATTTCCATTGCCGAAAAATATAATCCAGACAAATCTTTTATAAGCCAGCGCTTAGGCACATATTTCCTGATTTGTGCGCGATGCAAATCCATTAAATAAACTTTAGTTTCCTCATTAAAAGGAATATCTGTCTTTACAACAAAATGGCAAAGATAAAAGTCACGATGATTCACGCCTTGCTCATGCAACTGTCGTGCCAACAAGGCAATTTTTGCTATAAGTTGTATTTTATAGGAAAAATTAAAATTTTTCTGAAATAAATCAACCAAACTACAATAAGGCGATAATTCTTTTGTAATGATAAACGATTGTTTCGTTGCAGGATTATAACCCTTTTCGCCTAAAGCAACAGGTTCCAAACTGGGTATGCCTGTTTTTTTTAATTTTTTTAAAGCCTCCCATTCTTGTCTGGCTGAAATCACCGGCTTTTTAAAAGAAACCCAGTTCTTCAATATCTCTTTCCATCCTATGGCACGATGAATTTTAATGAAATAAAAGTCACCTAAGTAATTAAAACGCAAGGTTTTTCTGTTTTTTTGGGAACGAAAAACCTCACCCTTTTGGTTCATGAAAAAATCAAATACTTCTTTTTCATTTTTAAAACGAGAAGTCCAGGCCGGAGGCAAAGTTAACATATTTTTGTCTGCTCTATTTTTTCAACTGCTACATTGGCTAGATTAAAAAGATCAATCCCTGCAACATAGGATAAGGCGTTCTTTTTCCAACGCTGCCTTTCTTCAGGATGATTTAAAATAAAAAGAAGATGCCGATTAAATTCGGCTTCCAAGAAAGGAGAAGATAAAACAATCCCCGCATTGGCTAATTGAATGTGATACGCATAACCACAAGCAGCCGTGGCAATAATCGGTAAACCACAGGCCAAAGCTTCAAGCAATACTTTCCCCGCACTGTCAGTGTAGGCCGGATGCAATAATATATCTGCCGCCATGTAAAATCGCGGTAAATCCAGTCGTGGCCCCAGAAACACAACACGAGAACTTAATTTAAATTTTCTTATTAAAGGAAGAAAATCTTTTTTATCACCCTCGCCAATAACAAAAAAATGAATTCTATCTACTTTCTCTCTGGGCAAAGCATGCAAGGCATGCAAACAACGGTCCAAGCCTTTTGTTTTAAAATCAGAGGCAACCATTAATAAAAGATAATCGTTAGTCGCAATTGAAAATTCATCACGTAGCTCGTGCGAAATTAATTTTGCATCTGGCGTTGCAATGTAATGCTCTTCAATTCCTGGAGGAAGCAAATGAAATCGCTCATAAGGCGTTTTATAATATCGAATGAAGTTCAATCTTTCATTTTCAGTCAGAATTAAAACTTGAGTGGTCGCGTCTTTATGAAAAACAGATTTTTCTAGTTTTTCATAAGCCAAATAGCGCGGCGTCAGTCGATAAAAAAAACCATGATCTCGCCTTGCCTTCGCCTGAAAACAAACATCTGAGGCAAAATAAATATCCAAACAAGGCATTTTATTAAACCCTATCACACAATCATATTTTTCTTTTTCTAATATTTTTTTTAATTTTTTCACGTAGGACAAACAACGCCGATGATTTGTTATCCCTTCCACAGGGATTTTATGTATATGAATACCTTCCGGGATATCACCCTCCCACGCCATCACATAAACTGATATCTCATGTCCTCGCTCAAAACACATCTTGGCAAGTGCTAAAAAATCTCGCTGCAAGCCACCAAAAGGGAAATAATGAAACAAACAAAATGCTAAACGCATAGCCTGCCTCGCATAAGCGTTTCTATGAATTTTTCTGATGTACTCAGTATGGTTTGGTATCGCTCGTAATTATTTTCTTCACGTTGTCTAAATAATCCAAGCAATTTTTTAATTTTTAAAAAAAATAATTTTCTTTTTGCACGATGGATATGCATTTCAATTATCTTCGTTGCTTCTTCTAGCGGATAATTTTTTTGAATAAAAAGATGCAGGCCTTTTTGTTTTTTCCTCCACAATTCACTTGGGCGTGTTTGAAATTCACTGCCACCCCCCAGATGGTCCACCACTACAAGTGGATTATAGCCTATCTGAAATCCCATCTTTCTAATTCTCAAACATAAATCTGCTTCTTCTCCATATAAAAAATAATCCTCATCAAACCCTTTTAATTTTTCAAAAACATCTCGTCTCATCATCATACTGGCACCGATTACCCAAGCAATTTTTCCTGGCAAAAATGAATAATCTAGCGAAGTATGCCGTTGTCCTGGATAAAAAAACTGAGGCGCAGAATATCCCCCCGTCTTGCCTTTTATCACTTGCGTGCCACTTAATCCTATTTCAGGGTGCGATTGCATCATGTCAAACATGTTTTTTAAGGCATGCAGATCTTGAAAGCTAGCATCCGGGTTTAATAAAAAAAGATATTGGCCCTGTGCAAGATGTGCCGCTTGATTATTCGCACAAGCAAAACCTTTATTTTCTATATTAATGATGACCCGCACACGATCACGATAAGTTTCTAACACTTGCAAGCTTATGTCTTGGCTAGCATTATCCACAACAATAATTTCTTTTTTAACATCCACTTGTTTTAAAACAGAATCTAAACAAGCTCGAATTAATTCGCCCGTATTATAATTAACGACAATAACGCTAACATCCATACATAACTCTCTTTATTTCTTGCTCGACACGCAAAGCAGTGATTTCTGAAAAACAAGGTGGATCCGTTTTTCTAAAACCCGAATAATGACATACTTTTTGCAAACAAGGCGCACATTTAAATTGACTATGGAGTTGAATTTGATTTTTTCCAAGTGTTCCTGTGCGCTTGGGATCGGTTGGCCCATACAAACTGATACAAGGTACTCCCAATACCGAGGCAAGATGCGCCAAGCCTGTGTCCACAGAAACAACCATGGCCGCATTGAAAAAAAGCTCCGCCATTTGATGTAAGTTTTGCTTATCTAACACATCAACATCTGAAATATTTTCTTGAATACGTAAAGCTCTCTTTTTTTCAAGCTCAGTCCACCAAACTAATTTAATGCTTAATCCTTGTTTATTTAATCTCTTAGCAAGTTCAATCCAATGGTTTTCTGGCCAAAGCTTTGTTTTCCATGTTGTCCCATGCAGAAAAACAACATAAGGTTTTTCTTGTTTTTTTTTAAATTGAAATATTTTATTTTCAAGAATACCGAAATCAGGCAATGAATCTTGATACGAATAATTTAATACAGAAGAAAATAATTTTCTTGTCCGTGTTATCGCATGCTGCATTTTATCAATGAAAAATTTTTTTTGATAAAAAAAACTGGCCGCGGGTTCTCTTGATGACTGAAAATCATAACCACAACGTAACCCTTGGGCCAAAAAAGCCACCCACCCGCTTTTTAATAAGCCTTGCGCGTCGATGATAAAATCATATTTTTCTTTTTGTAATTTTAATTTAAATTTCTCAAGCTCTTCAAAAAAATATTTTGATAAAAATTTTTTTCTTATTCGCCGCCATGGAAACAGGATTACTTCGTTCACAGCAAAATGCCAACGCGGAATTTCTTGAAAATTCTCTTCAATCACCCAATCAAATTTTATTTCAGGAAAAACACGCGCTGCATCTGTTAGCGCAGGTAATGCATGCAACACATCCCCCATGGATGACATTTTAATAATTAATACTTTCATTCATCACTCAAAGCTTGAAGCACTAACTCAGGGGATAGTTTGTTCATGCAATCAAAATGCTGCAAAGGACAAACACGCTTGAAACAAGGACGACAATCTAGTTTTAATGAAACTGTTTTTGCGGAAAAATTCAAAGGCGGCGTAAATGCTGGATTTGTTGAACCATAGACAACAACGAGGGGACGTTTTAATGCGGCAGCAATATGCATCAAACCCGAATCGTTACTCACAATTTTACTTCCTAAAGATAAAAGATCGACAACCTCATCCAAATCAGTTTGCCCTACAAAATCATGACACTGGTGTTCCGTTGCCTCCTGTATACGCTGCGCTTGAACACGCTCTCCCTCTGATCCCAACAACCAAACTTGCCATCCTTCTTCTAGTTTAATTTTCGCTACTTTAGCATAATGGAGGCTCGGCCAACGCTTTGAAATACCAAACTCTGCACCCGGACATAAAATCAAAACAGGTTTTTCTAAATTTAATTTAAATTTTTCAAGCAGATTTCTCACTTTTACAGGATCAGCTGATAACACCGGAAAAGGTAAAGAAGGGAGTGGCTCACCTTCTGAAAAAGCCAAAGCTGAAAAACGCTCGATCATTAAAGGGTAGCGTGTTTTATCTAAACGACGACAATCATTCAATAACCCAAAACGATATTCCCCTCGCCATCCCGTTCGTCTGGGGATGCCTGCAAAAAAAGGAATAAGCGCAGATTTAAAAGAATTAGGTAAAACGATCGCTTGTTCATAGGCATTCTTGGCCCATTGCCGACCCAGTTGATACCGCTTCCATAATTGGAATTCCCCGTGTTTCAAGGGCATCACCGACACTTCATTCACTTCTGGCATACGCGCCAACAAGGGTTGCGCCCAAGCAGGCGCTAAAACATGCAATATTAACTTCGGATCATTTTGTTTTAAAAGCTGAAAGAGGGTGTGGGCCATCACCATGTCTCCTACCCAAGCAGGCCCAACGACCATTACTTTAGACATAAAGTATCATTGGAAGTCTACTATTCATGAACCAGCCTATATTCAGCATCACAGTAAGGGCAGATCACTGTCCCCAATGTTTGAATCGGAAGATAGACGCGAGGGTGAGCATCCCATAAACGCATATCAGGCATCGGGCAACAAAGCGGAAGATCAGCCGCTGTCACTTCATATTGCCGTTTTAAGCTGGCAGGAATACCTTTTGCTTCGTGATCTTTGAAATACGAGGTTAAATTATCCATTTTTCGGCCAAAATAAAAGATAAAGTGACAAATATTACCACTAAAATAGTCACGATGAAACTTGACCTCCCCGCCTTGCCTCCGTAAGATCTCAGCAATGGACACTCAAGATAATAATCTTCAATGCCCTCGATTTAGAAAGCTGATCACCCTCATTACGTGTTTTTGCTTCCTCATGGCGTGTACGATGACCCCCTCACCTTCAGGGCATCCTCGCCGTCTTATCGAGCCTATGCCTCCCGCGCCTAAACAAAAAAAGACGGCAGCGGTTGTGACACCTATCCATTCTCCCAATACTTTCTCTGCCACTATCACCCCTTTAAATAGCAATCTATTGTCTTTGGAAGATTATGCCAATATCAGCACCGGCAACCTCTGGGATAGAATTCCCCTGGAATTTCAATTAGAAGATCAAAGCTATCACCCTGCTGTCCAAGCCCAAATTAAATGGTTTTCAACGCATCATGACTACCTGGCTCGCACTTCTGAACGCGCAGCACCCTATATTTATTATATTTACGAACAGCTTCACCAACGCCAACTCCCCATGGAGCTTGTTTTATTACCTATCAATGAGAGCGCTTATAATCCTTTCGCCACGTCTGGACGCGGCGCAGGTGGCTTATGGCAAATGATTCGCGGCACCGCCTCACAATATGGTGTAAAACAAAATTGGTGGTTCGATGGACGTCGCGATATTTATGCTTCTACAAAAGCAGCCTTAGATCATCTCACTTATTTACAAAATCTTTTTAATGGTGATTGGTTGCTGGCATTGGCAGCATACGATTGTGGCGAAGGAACTGTGCTACGCGCCATTCGTCGTAATGCCGCACAAGATAAATCTACAGATTTTTGGTCTCTTTCACTGCCTGAAGAAACACGCGCTTATGTACCACGCTTGCTTGCATTGGCCAACATCATTCGAAATAGACAGGCTTATAATATCGATCTCCCTTCCATCGATGATCAACCCTATCTTTCTCAAGTAGATATCGAGATCCCCATCAGTTTAGCCAAAGCAGCACAACTGGCAAAAATGAATTTGGCTGAATTAAAAAAATTGAACGCAGGACATAAATACACCGAAAAAACTCCCTTGGGTTCTTATAAACTTGCATTGCCCATTGATCGCGTTGATCTCTTTAAAAATAATTTATCAAGCTATCATAACCATCGTCATGCAATGAATGAACCTGAAATTTCACAAGAAGACAAACTGGCTTTACAAGAAAAAAACCCACCACAACATCAAATTACTTATCCACGCCAAGGAAAACAACCCATTATTCGACGCGTCAGAAAAGGCGACAATCTTTCAGTTATTGCAAAATTATATAAAGTCTCATCAAACGATATCATGCAATGGAATCATTTGAAGTCGGCAGGCCTGAAGCCCAACACAAAGTTAATCGTAGGTTTCATGGATGCGCCCAATACAATTAAAAATGTAAATCCAAATTCAAAAAAACAAAACACAAAATTTGCTGAAAACAATACCGCTAAAAAAAACAAATACTACAAGGTACGAACAGGCGATACGCTGACAAAAATCGCAAAACAACATAACATCAGCACTTCTTCTTTAGAAGCACACAATCACTTACAACACAAAACACTCAAAGCCGGGCAACGATTAACTATTCCTTATGGATAAACAATCCTCTTTTTATATAAAAAAACTTACCCTTCTGGGCGCCATCTCTAATATTATTCTAGCCATCATAAAAATTGTCGGCGGCTTCATGGGACATTCACACGCGTTGATTTCAGATGGCATCCACTCTTTTGCTGACCTTATAACGGATGGCGCCATTTTATTTGCCGCTCGTATGTCGACACGAAAGGCAAATACAAAATATCCCTACGGTTATGCACGCATTGAAACATTAACAACGGGTATCGTTGCCTTACTCCTTCTTCTAACAGGACTTGGCATTATTTATGATGCCAGCGAATCACTTTTTATTCCTAAAGAAGCTCAATCTCCTTCGTATTTTGTTATTTATATCGCGAGCATTGCTTTGTTAATAAAAGAATTCTTATTCCGATTAACAAATCGATTCGCACAAAAAGCTCAATCTCCTTTATTAAAAGCAACAGCATGGCATCATCGCAGCGATGCAGCGACCTCTTTGGTCGTTCTTATTGGTATTTTGGGCGCAACATTAGGTTATTTACATTCCGATGCATTTGCCGCCATCGTCGTTGCCGTCATCATCATTAAAATGGGCTGGGAATTAATTTCTTCTTCTTTCAAAGAACTACTCGATGTCGGTTTGTCGCCGGCTGCACTTTCGGAAATTCGTGCAGTGACACTGAATGAAAGCGGTGTACGTGCGATTCATCAGTTGCGCACCCGCTTTATGGCAGGCCGTGTTTTTCTTGATATGCATTTGCTTGTCTCGCCTTATCTAAGCGTTTCTGAAGGTCACTATATCGCAGCAAAAGTACATCGGGAGCTCATGAAAAATATTTCTAATCTTGCCGATGTCACTATCCATGTTGACCCCGAAGAAGATGATGATGAAGAGGAAACAACAACTCATACACTAAATTTACCTTCACGCGAAAAACTCATCCCTTTATTAAAAGAGCGCTGGGGAAATCTATTATCTAACAATGCTTACCAAAAGCTGATACTGACTTATCTCTCGGGGAAAATCTCAATACACATCGGCATTCCCAGTGAAAAACTCAATGACTTAGTCTGCGCGGAAAATTTATTAAGAGAATTAAAAACACGATTGAATGATCTTGATTTTATTCAGAAAATCACGTTATCGGTGGATCTTCATGAGTAAGCTAAGGTTCTATCCTTACCCCACTCATGAAGTATTAGGGCGTGTCACTAACATTAAAAAATAAATCTTGGAACCATCTGGGGTAAAATTTATATTTATCTTTGTAATAGTTGAACTCAAAGACGTTTAACAGTCTAATAAGACTTTTCAACAAAGTCAACAATTTTAATCCGATACGGATTAAAATCAATTTCATCTATGGACATGACACTTTCAGACTCCCAAGCTCGAGGCCAACGCGTCAAGATACTACGCGCATTGGCTAACTTAGACAGAAAAAATGTAGAAGAACGGTATCATATTAACTTTAACACCCTAAAAGGATGGGAGTTAGCACGACACGGCGGTCTAACCGAAAATGGCGCAAAGAAAATATTAATGATGTGTGAATGCGAAGGCATTCAATGCACATTGAACTGGATTCTCCACGGGATAGGAATGGGGCCTTTCTTTGAAAAAAACCTGAAACCCGCTTCATCTACAGAACATTATGATGCGACAGAAAGAAAAATTTTAAGAGAATTGATGTTTTTTCAAGAAAATAATACCAATACTTTGAGCATGAAAATCACCGATCACGAGATGGAGCCCCACTATCAGAAAAACGACTACGTCGCCGGCATTCAATACCCAAACCATGGAATCGATAAGTTACTAAACTCGCCTTGTATTATTAAATTAAATTCCAAAAAAACATTAATGTTGAGAATTTTGAAAAAAGAAAAACAAGAGAATGATTATCATCTACTAGGCTATGCGCCTCATTGCAAAAAACAGCATATTCATTTTTCTAAAATCGAATGTATTTCCGGTGTTATTTGGCACCGCAAACCCTTTGAAGAAAGATAATCCCGATAAGATACCTTGTTTTCTAATGCGACATCATAAACTGAATTTCCTTCAACTAAAGCATAATAATATATTTCCTTTCCTTCAAGTCGATGAGCTTGATGTAAATACGGCTGCCAATGATTGACAGACACTTGCCAATCTTTTTCTGTTAGGAAAAAAGGAATTTTACGTCGAATCGCTAACTCATTTTGGATGGCATTGGCATCTTCAAATTCACTGGCAATATCACAGAAATCAACGAGCTCTTTATTACTTTTTACAATTAACCATGATGGTTTCCCTTGAAAGTCTAACATTAAAAAACTGCCTGTCTTGTCCAGTAAATAAAATTCAATAATTTTGTTTTCTTTTACAAGATCATAAAAAAAAGAAATAAACTCAGGGTCCGTTAAACAACAATGCGGATCAACACTTAAAGTATCGATGATTGATTCTGATAAACTTTTAAAATAACTGTTCTGAAGATCAAAAATAATAGTATTTATTTTTTCAAAAAAATCAGGATCATCTTTTACCAAAAAACGATCGATGATGTTCTGGTTAAAGGCTTCTACCGCAATACCGTAATCTGCTTCCCCCGTCACCATGATTTTCTTGCAAGGCAAATGCTGTAACGCTTTACAAAACTCAACACCGTTCATGCCGGGCATAGCGTAATCTACTAGCAACACGGAAATTTGATTAAAACGATCTTTATTGTTAATTTCTTTGTAAATTTTCGCAATATCAACTGACACAGCCCGACAAACATCTCCAACCACCGAACCTTCATCTTGACTCAAAAAATATTTTTTCCCTACATCTAAAACATCATTAGAACTTAAAATTTTACGCAACAATGCCTTGGGATGAATATGTGTTTCATGGTTAATACATTTATCCAAGGTTAATACAACGTTTTTTAAATAATTGGGATTGTCATCTACCAATAAGACTTTTGTCGGATAATAAAAAAATGGAATATAGTTTCGTAACATGATTTATCTCTTTTCCCCGTAGTTCGCACTGCGAGTTACAGACTACTTTTATGTTTTCACACGCACAAGCGAACTCTTGTACGAATCAATGCTTGGCAGTTTTATTAAAAACTCCGTAAACTCATTCTCAATAGAATGACATATAATGCTACCACGGTAACTCTCAACAACCATCTTGCAAAACCATAAGCCTAAACCAGAACCATTGTGCGTTTTACTGAAAAACTTATCAAAAACAAAAGGCAAATCTTTTTTTGATATCCCCATGCCCGTATCTTTGAAAGAAATCAAATTAAATGTTTCACTCTGATGGCTTTTTATTTCAATCAATCCTTTGCCCGCCGCACCTAAATAATAAAGCGCATTTTTTAACAAATTAAAAATTACATGTGTCATTAAAATAGCATTTCCATGGAAAAGAAAATCCTGTCGTCCCACATAAGTTACTACTGACTTCTGCTCTTGTGAGTTGAAGGGATATCGGCTCAGAGAAGCTTCTATGATTTCAGAAGCAGAACACATTTCTCTTGGCAAAATCATTTCTTCAGAGTGTTTTATTTTTGTAAGCAACATGTTAATAAGCGTATTCGCAGAATAGGCCTCAAATTCAATCGTAGCGATAACATTTAATAATTCTTTTTTAGAAACAGAATCTAGAACTTCTTTTGTTTGAATTATTTTTTTTGATCCTATTGCGCCTGCCCTGATCGCAAGCAAAGGAGTTCGTAATTCATGCGCAATACCAGACGCAATAGATTTCATGGTTTGAATTTTTTTATTTTCAAAGATCTGATGATCGCGCACAAAGAAAAAACAGATAAAAATAACAGATAAATAATTAAATATTAACGTGTAATATTCTGTGTCTAAAACTAATTGAACCTCTCCTAAATAAAAATAACTACTTAACAAACCGATTGTCGTGCCTAAAAGTAAAATAATAATCCCACTCACCCAATCCACAAGTAACATAAGAAAGATGCACATTGGAAATAAACAAAAGGCCCAAACTGAAGATCCATGGTTTTGAAAAAACATGAATGTAAAAAAGAAAGGAAGGCAATAAAATAAAACCAGATACCAATAACAAGGTAAGTAAGGCTTGAGAACCTTAGGCCAGTATTTATGTAAGAACAAAACAACAGATAATAACGTTGCGATACTTCTTAAAAAAAAACTATTGTATTCTTCAGGGACGAGGTATTTGCAAATAAAATAAAAAATAGGATAGTTGATAGCACCAAATACACCAAATGCAGTGTATTGCGATCCATAATCTTCTGCTTTTTTATTAATAATATTAAATAACTTACACATCTGATATTAACCACGTCTTTGATTGCGCCCCTGGCTCTTCTCTTATTAACCTTGGAACTAGATAACCCGGCAAAGCCGCCAGCAACCCTTGCCATAGCCACTTCGCTTGAATTTCAGATACTTCAAAATGGTGCGCGCCTTGCACCTTGTCTAACAGGTGCAAATAGTACGGCAAAACATGAAATTGAAACAGTTTTTTATTAAGCTCAACCAAGGTTTCTACTTTATCATTCACTTTTTTTAATAATACCGCTTGGTTTAATACTAAAATACCGGCCCGCCTTAATTTCAAAAGCACATTCCCTACGGTTTCATCAATTTCTTGCGGGTGATTGCAATGAATCACTAGCACGATGGGCAAACGTGAACAGAGGAAAACGTCAATTAACGCATCTGTGATTCTATCCGGTAATACGATCGGCAGGCGTGAGTGTATTCGTATATTTTCAATATGCGGGATTTTTTCTAATTCAAAAATCCAACTTGAAAGTACTTTGTCAGGCGCTATCAAAGGATCGCCTCCACTAAAAATGATTTCGTGAATTTCTGGATGTTGATTGAGATAAGCTATTATTTCTGTTTGAAAATGCTGATGAGCATTGTTTCCTTCATAAGGAAAATGCCGGCGAAAACAATAGCGACAATGCACAGCGCATGCGCCCGTCAATGTTAATAAAATTCTATTTTTATATTTGTGAATCAAGCCGGGCAATACATTAAATTTTTTTTCTTGCAAAGGGTCTTGACTAAATCCAGGAATTGAAACACATTCATCATCTAAGGGAAGCACCTGTCTTAACAAAGGGTCTTGTCTATCACCTTTCTTCATGCGATTCACAAAACCCATGGGCACTCTCAAGGGAAAAGAAGGCATGGACTTTTGACTTAAAGAGTTTGGATCAATCTCAAGAAGCTTGAAAAGTTCAAAAGGGTCTTTAATGCATCCTGCAAGTTGTTTTTGCCAAGAACAGGGGTAGGATAACGACATGGGCTTCACTATTTAAAAAAGGCTATATAAATGCAGTTGGGCGTCAGTGTCAAGTTTTTAGAAACAAGGAGTACCTATCATGCTTACAAACATCAAGAAAATCATCGCTCATCACGCCATTCAATTTATCGATTTACGCTTTGCAGATACGCGCGGCAAAGATCAACATGTTTCCATTCCTACCCCTTTGCTTGAAGATTTGGTGGAAGGAAAAATGTTTGATGGCTCCTCTATCACAGGCTGGCGTAAGATATATCAATCCGATTTACTACTATTACCTGACTTCAGCACAGCTGTCGTTGACCCTTTTACACAAATTCCAACTTTGATTTTACGCTGTCACGTTATTGATCCCTTCACACAGCAACCTTATCATCGCGATCCACGCGCCATTGCACAAGCCGCAGAACGCTATTTAAAATCTTCGCATTTTGCAGACGCTTGCTGGGTGGGCCCTGAACCCGAATTTTTTATTTTCGATGATGTGCAATGGGAAGTGGGCATGCACACTATCGCATCGCGCATCGATTCTAAGGAAGGCGCTTGGAATTCCAACAAACCTCTCCAACCCGGTAACTTAGGACATCGTCCCGGGGTGAAAGGAGGTTACTTTCCTGTACCCCCTGTCGATTCCTCACAAGATATTCGCAGTGAAATGAGCGCGATACTGGAAACCATGCATATCCATGTCGAAGCACATCATCATGAAGTTGCCACCGCCAATCAAAATGAAATTGCAACACGCTATAACACCTTACTTAAAAAAGCCGATGAAGTGCAGCTGATTAAATATGTCATTCATAACGTGGCACATCATCATCACAAAACCGCAACCTTTATGCCAAAACCTTTGCTAGGCGATAATGGCAGCGGCATGCACTGCCATCTTTCTCTTTCAAAAGAAGGGAAAAATCTTTTTGCCGGAGATGTTTACGCGGGATTATCAGAACTCGCCCTACACTTCATTGGCGGCATCATTTTACATAGCCACGCCCTAAACGCTTTTACCAACCCCACCACGAACAGTTACAAACGCCTCATCCCTGGCTTTGAAGCCCCCGTCATCCTCGCTTATTCTTCTTGTAATCGCTCCGCTGCCATCCGCATCCCTTACACAAATAGCGAAAAAGGAAGACGTGTCGAAGTACGGTTTCCTGATCCGCTAGCTAACCCTTATCTTGCTTTTTCAGCTTTATTGATGGCAGGCCTGGATGGGATTGAACAACAATGTCATCCAGGCTCGCCACTGGATTACGATTTATTTGAAGAACACGAAGGAAAAGAGTTGCCTACTGTTGCAGATAGTCTAGGACAAGCCTTACAAGCTTTACAAAACGATAAGGATTTTTTATTAAAAGGAAAAGTCTTCTCAGAGGATTTTATTAATAGTTATATCGAATTAAAAAAAATAGAAATTTTAAAATTAAAAATGTCAACGCACCCTGTTGAGTTTGAGATGTATTATAGCTTATAGTCTTCTTACAAGACCTCATTCAAGCAACCTTAAGGAATTATTATGGCTGACGTCGATTATCTTATTAAGCAAATAGAACAACACGCAGAAGAGACCTATCAATATTTTAAAGAATACGAGCTGAAGACTCTAACAAAGAGAAAAAAACCTTCCGTCTCCTCTCCTCCGGCTCCCAGTGAAATACAAACAGCTCGACAAGCAGCAGTTGCAGCTGGGATAGAATCAGAACCTGCATTACCCCTACAAGCCACTACAACTCAAGGGGCTGAAACTACTACACCCGCAGCCTCTTCTTCCGCGTCCACATCCGAAAAACATAAAAAAGCCGAAATCACACCCCAAGACTTCCGTTATATCAAGAATTCGGACACTTCTAATAATTATGGCCGTGCCTTAGCTTACAAGGCTGCATGGATTTCAGGTTTTTTAGATATCACCGTCACTTCACTTAATCAACTGATACAAAGAGAATCCAAAACCATTTCTGCCACTGACCCAACAAGCGAACTCTCAAATAAAACGGGCGCTTTTGCAACACAGCTTGGTTTTCTGGGAGGTTGGGGGTTCTTATGGACAAATGCTTTCAATGGTTTTCGAAAACTTTTCATGGGGCAAGGCAAAGAAAAACGCGCCTATAAGGTAGCCCACGATCTCGGTATTTTCGGTATTCTAATAGGCGCTAACACGCTCTTTGTATTGGGCATCTCTGGATTTACTGTCGCCAGCGGTTTATGCATCGCATTTGTCATCTTACCTTGGGTGGGTGTTCTCATTAATTTAATGTTGATTTTACGCGGCATTCTAAGAATGAAAAGAGCTTACGAAGGCCTAACCCCCCTAAAATTACTCGCTCAACTTGACGAGAAATGGAAGCTTGCTTTGGAGATCACACCTAGCTATCACTATTCTGAAAAAATAAAATTACACCGTGTCACGAAATATGAGATCAACACTCAGCTGTTATCAAATCTTTTATGGTTTTGCGATATGCTCGTAGAGCCAAAAAATACCATGATACCAGAACCTAAAGAACCGCAAGAACCGCAAGAACAGCCAAAAGCGCCAATAAAAAAAGATCTTGCCGCCATAAAAAAAGATCTTGCCGCCGTAGAAAAAAAATATAAAAAAATCGATTATGCAAAATTAACTAAATTTATCGCGAGAGAATTTGATGATCCTACTGATATTTCATATCGTAATTATCGATATTTTTTAGATGTGGTTACCAGATGTCAGGCACACATAAAAAATTTTAAGCTTCAAGCCCTTTCTATCGATAAGCTTCTTGAGACTCTTCCTATCAATGAACTTCTTAGTACTCTTTCTATTAGCGAACTTCTTACAGACGACATTTTGAAACACGAATATGACCGGTTAAAAAAGAGAAATGCCTCTCTCTCTACTGATGAGCTTAATAAATGTTTTGTTACGCACCTCAACAACCTCAATCACAAAGCAACAGCTTATGCATTTAATTTAATAACAGCTCAAGAAGGAAAATATGATATACGTAAAAAATATTTTGTGTTAGGCACTATTTGCAGTGTCACCTTCATTGCACTCTCCATCATAGGCTTCCTCTTAACTACCAATATTGCTGGTATTTCCTTATTTGCTTTTTCTGCTCTTACATTAGCCATATTAAAAATTGCAAGCGGTGCGCTGGCCATCAGTGTTTTAGCTTGCATGGGCGGATTTTCATTCCTTTCTATCAAAAGTTCTGTCGACGACTATAGCAAATGGAAAACAGCTTCTAAACGCAATAAAATAAAATTGGACAAGTCAATAGAGATACTTTTAAAATTGAAATGTCTCGAGGGTGAAGAAATAACAATATCATCCACATCCACCGAAGAAGAGAAAAAGAAGCAAGGCATCCAAAAAGAATTTGATGAATTAAGACTCCGAAGAGACAACACACAAGTTCAGACAAACACCTCGCGGGCAAAAGAGCAATTACAAAAATTATTATCTTATGACATCCTGCTCTCCTCTGAAGACACGCCCGAAGAACATAATCTTCTTGGTAAAGAACTCTGGAAAAAACTTCAAGATAAGAATAGCACTCTAGCTCCCATACCTAGCCTTTTAAAACACTTAAAAAGCTTATGTGAGGCAGAAATAGAGCTTTACACAAAAAAAGACGAGTTATTTAACGTACGTAGGGATGCAACAATATTAAAATCTGTAGGCACTGGTGTTTTCCTAGTAAGCTCTTTTTTAATTGTCACCGCGCCTTTATTATCTGCGGCAACGCTGCTTCCACTGGCCGTGATCGCGAGTGTATTCATCGCGATTGGTATTGCCCTTTTTATAAGAGGTGCCATGCATGCAAATCAAATCAGAATCTTAGAAAAAACAATTGAAGCAGAGCCCTTCAGCGGAATAACCGATAATGAAAAAGAGCCGCTCTTCACCAAAAAGCCACCTAAGTTCCAAGCCTCAATATCACCTTCACCACAACCCATTAACAACGTAACGCCTCTTCCAACCGAACAACTGATAGCAGCATCTCAACAACAAACAACAGCAGCGTCTCAACCTCAACAAAAAATAGATCCTGACAAGCTAGGTCTCAGAGAAAAAGTTTGGAATGAAAAAAAGCTCACCCCTTCTCTTTTTTTTCAAACCCAACAAACTCCAACAGAGAACCTTGCTTCCTCATCGTCTTCTCAGAGCATAGGGGATGACACACCAGTGACGCCTCCTTCTTCTCCCTCACACACTCCCGCGGGAGAGGAAACGCCTCGCCAAGGAGCCCCCCAAGTCTCCTCTACCTTGCTGCCAGTAGCAGAAACACCTCCACCTCCTACCTTGGGTAGGAGCCCGACGACAGCAACGGTTTAAAATTTCTTAAAAGAAAAATGCCCTTTATGACAAGGGCATTTTTTATGGACGACTGAGCCTTTCTAATGACTTCTTTAAAATACTCTCTCGACTTTTATTTTTTATTTTTTTAATCCATTGTTTAAATAAAGAAAAATTAAAATTTTCAGGAATCTCAAGTTCCGTTATTTTTTTAAATATATTGGATTTTGCAGGCATAAAATATAATGTATCAAACAGGGCTTTTTCTGGGCTTGCAACAAGCAAAGAATTTTTCCCATAAGACTCATAACCTGTAAACAAACATGCTGTAATACTGTGAATAGAGATTTTTCCTAGCGGCGTTTGAAATAGTTTCGTTTTTCCATTTGAAACAGCAAAGACAGTACTGGGAATTTGTTCTATCATGCCGTGATAATATAAAGCAGAATATAAAGAAATATACGCCATCATGGGGTAGGTTAAAATATTTGGCAAGAGCAAGGGGTCAACAGACTGTGAATAAGCCCAGCGTCCTCGCGCCAAACGCACTACCGTCGCGGCGGCAGCAAGTCTACGTAAAATAATAGCCGCATAATTTGAATCAACCTTTAATACAGCCGCCGCCTCTTTGTTTGAGAAAGTAGGTTCTAATATTTTTAATTTTTGATAGGCCATCAGAAGATTCATTTTGTTAATCCTTCTAAATAAACCAATATCTCATCAACGATATTTTCCCAATGTTTTGAATCACTCAAAGCTTTTTGATATTTGGCTTCCAAAAAACTTACTACTTGAGATTGATAATCATTAAAACCAACAGACAACAGTGATTCTTTTGCTTTTTCTATATCATTTCTCCCGAGCTCTATTTTTTTATGATTTTCCACATGCAACAAATGATAGAGATCAAAAACATCTCGCGCCTGCGTTAATGATCGATAGGCTAGCGCCAGAATTTTTTGTTTTACTGCATCATGTAATTCATAATACGATAATCGCATAGGGGGTAAATGATATTGCTGACACGTTTCTCTTCTTACATCGCTTAATTCACTTTGAAATTCTTCATGTCTTCTGGAAAATTCTATTTTTGTATTTACTGGCATTTCTAAACGATCAATATGTAATTGCACTTTCCAACGTTGTGTTGTTTCAGTTTGTTTAGGCGAGCTCTTATTGAAACTTGTCACTCCATAACCTTGGAGTAATTTCAAAAACGAAGAGGAATTTAAAATCTTATCCACTTTTTTTTCTAAGGTTTGCTTTTGAATAGTTTGAACATCTATGCCCAAATCTTCCGAATAACGCATACTTTGAAAGAAAAAACGAAGATTACATCCCCCTTTAATCGCATATAATTCAGGCGCTATATTATCGTTAAATTTCCTTAAAAACATGAGATGGAAGAGCTCAATATACATTTTTGATGATAAGTCCATAAGTCTGATAACCTACTATACTGTCATTTGTTAGATTTATAAGCCACACCTTCTCATTCGTCAAAACTAGAATGCAAAAACAATCTTCTAAGGAATTTTTAAAGATTCCAATCATATTCCCTTAAGCTAGAAGAGCTATACTGTATTTAAGTCTATATTTATGAGGTCTTAGATATGCCTACCACCGGAAGTGACCATGTCAATGAAAAACCACTTCTTTCAAACCCCACTAAAAAAACCTATAAAGCGCGCCTGAAAGCTTTACTAGAAAACGAGAACGCCAATCTTGAGGACGAAGAAGAAATAGCCGGTATGGCAGAAAAAAGCAGCTTCGCTACCGCAAAACAAATCTCGAATATGGTTGATCTTGGCGTGAGCACCGCAAACACCGTCACTAAATTAACACATGCCTTGAATGTCTTTTCTTTCCCTAGCATGGCACCTAATTTCATTACTTATGGTTTAGATATTCAACGACTCAGTTCAGAAGCAAGTAAAGGCAAAATACACCGAAAAAGATTGATTGCTTATGATCTTTTAAACGGCATCGTACTTTATGCCGGTATCGCCATTTGTTCGATCCTTGCTTTTTTAAATATCCCCGGTGCAGGTTTAGTAGGTGCAATTCTCGCCATGCTTTTTTGCACGATCACTATCTTTCGCTTAATTCAAAAATTAAATCGCGCTACCCAAGCTAACAACAATCCTGAAATATTACTCGAACAAAAAATAGAAAAAGCAGAAGAGGCTTTCGCCGCAGGCAACACACCAAGAGGTAATCTTTTTCTAAAACAAGCTGCAATGCTATATAAACAGCTTTATTTCGAAGAAGCTGCCCTATTCGAGAATGGAAAATTTAAAAAATATTTTGAAAATAAAGACAAGCTTGCAATCGAGACAGAAGCTAACAAAATTTTTAATCTACAAGCAGTAAAAACAATGTGGCGAAAACGTTTTGTGGCTACTTTTATTATTTTATTCGCAGCTGTCATTGCCTCATCGCTGGCTTCTCTTGTAGGCGCACCGTTTGTTGTCTTTGCCCTTTTTGCCAGTATCGTTATTTTAGCTTGCGTCATAGGCTTAGGGATGTCAGCTTACTTCGCCAAAAAAGATTATGAAGGCTGGGATAAAAAATGTAACGCTTTTGAAGACACTATCCCTGACACTGACAAGAACACGAAGAAAAACTTCCAAGAACTAAGAAATAATATGTTTAAAAATACCTTGGGGCAAATTTTCGGGATCACGCTCTTACTCGTAGGCGCGGCACTTGTAGGCGCAAGCCTTTTACTCATCGCAAATCCCATCGGCTTGGGCGTCGCTGCCGGCTTGCTTTTATTACTGGGCACCCTCTTTCTTGTCTGGCATGTTCGTAAAAACCAAGAAATAAGACAAAACATGGAAAATCTCATCAAACCTAAAACTGATATTTCCGTTTCAAGCAACATGGACTCTCTATTGCCTGAACGTTCTAATGCTAGAGAGGAGGAGCCCTCAAGTCCTGATGATGAAGAACCGCATTCAAGAATGAGGGACATGCTAAGACCACCCAATACTCCACCTCAAGTGACGGACTCACCTCCAGTCGAGCTTGATAGAAAGGATCCTTATCCTGCTGAGAAGAATTTCCACTCTCCTCTTACAAGGGTAGGATTCCATCGCGGGCCTCATCAAGCATCGACTCCATCTCCAAACGAACCTACGCAGCAAGCTCCTACGAAGCCTAAAGACAGCTAAGCATTTCTTTCAGAAATGCAATGCGTTCTCCAGGCAAAAAGGTGTCATGAGAAAAACGCAAACGATGCGGGCCATCAAAATTCAATTTATCGGGCACTTCACTTATTTTCATTATTATCTTATCTACATTGACTCTCGGTTTTTTAATAAATTCAATACGTCCACCTTTGCTATGACCTTCTATTTTTTTTATTCCTAACTGCAAGGCAATTAATCTCAACGAATTGATCTCAAATAAATATTGCGTTGCTTGCGGTAATGAACCAAAACGATCAATCAATTCTATCTGTAATGCTTTCAAACCTTCATCAGATCGACAATACGCTATACGCTTATACAAAATTAAACGCTCATTTACATCTTGCACATAATCTGAAGGCAATAAGGCAGGAATTTGTAAATCAATTTCTGGGTTTTCGTCATTTTCTATTTCCAAATTCAATACTTTCCCTTGCTTCAAATCTTCAATCGCTTTATCCAATAATTCCATATACAAAGAAAATCCTATCGCCTCCATATTGCCACTTTGCTCTTCACCCAGTAATTCTCCTGCCCCACGAATTTCTAAATCGTGCATTGCTAAACTAAAACCTGCCCCCAAATCTTCCATCGCTGCAATCGCATCTAAACGCTTCTTAGCCTCCGGTAACAATTCTTTTAAAGAAGGGACAAGCAAATAAGCGTACGCTTGGTGATGCGAGCGCCCTACACGTCCACGCAATTGATACAGTTGCGCCAAACCAAAACGATCGGCACGATCAATGATGAGTGTGTTTGCCGTTGGAATATCAATGCCTGTCTCAATGATCGTCGTGCACAGCAATACATGAAAACGTCGATGATAAAAATCCGACATGATTTTTTCTAATTCTCGCTCATGCATTTGTCCATGCGCCAATCCAATTGTCGCTTCAGGTACACATTTTTTTAATTCTTGTAAAGCAAGCTCTATCGTTTCTACTTTGTTATGTAAATAATATACTTGCCCACCGCGATACATTTCACGCAAAATTGCTTCTCGAATTAATGCGGAATTTTTTTCAGGTACAAATGTTTTGATGGAAAGCCGACGCGCCGGCGGCGTGGCAATGATTGATAAATCACGCATGCCCGACAAAGACAAATTTAAGGTGCGCGGAATCGGTGTGGCAGTGAGCGTTAAAATATCCGCTTCATTTCTCAAATTTTTTAATTTTTCTTTTTGTCGCACACCAAAACGATGCTCTTCATCAATGATAATTAAACCCAAGTCATGAAATGATAAATCTTTTTGTAAAAGACGATGGGTGCCAATTAAAATATCCACGCCCCCCGATTTTATTTTTTTTAAAGTTTCAGCTTGTTGTTTTGACGTGCGAAAACGAGATAAGACATCAATCGTCACAGGCCAGGCAGCAAACCTATCTTGGAACGTTTCATAATGTTGCTGCGCCAATAAGGTGGTCGGTACCAAAATCGCAACTTGTTTTTTACTTTGTATCGCTAAAAAAGCAGCGCGCATCGCAATTTCTGTTTTCCCAAAACCCACATCACCACAAACTAAACGGTCCATGCTGCGCTCAGACGTCATGTCCTCAAGCACTTCTGCTATTGCTTTACGCTGATCTTCTGTTTCTTCAAAAGGAAAACTAGCAGCAAACGCATCGTAATCAAGGTTCTGTTTTTGAAACACAAATCCTTTCGAAGATGCACGCTTTGCTTGAATTTTCAATAATTCTGCGGCCACATCATGAATTTGTTCTTTTGCTTTTCGTTTTTCTTTTTCCCATTGTTCTGAACCCAAACGATGTAATGGGGCATGCGATGCTTCCAAGCCACTATAACGATTAATGAGATGTAAAGACGTCACGGGCACATAGAGTTTATCGCCCCCCGCGTATTCCAAACTTAAAAATTCAGACTCAACACCATTGATCGTTAATAATTTCAAACCCAAATAACGCCCTATCCCATGTTGAAGATGCACAACCGGGGAACCTAAGCTTAATTCAGATAAATTACAAATAATGGCGTCAACATCAATTTGACTACCCCGCGTACGTTTTTGTCTGACCACGGGGTCACCTAACAAATAACTTTCCGGAATAATCGCTATTTTGGATTCAGGAAGATAAAAACCTTGTTCAAAAGGCGCAACCGTTATGCCTAATAAAATTTCTTTTTCTAAAAAATTATCCCAATTTTTTATTTTTTCTATTTTTAAATTTAATGAAATTAACGTTTCATGGAATAAAGCGAGCCTTCCTTCTGTCTGGGCACAAAACAAAATACGCAATTCATTTTGATGGATGTAATTGAGCAAAGCTTCCCAAGCTTGGGATAAGCGTGGATTTACCGTCAAGACAGGCAACGCTTGAGCAGAAAAATGAAAATTTTCTTTTTTGTTATTATTGTCACTCAGTAAAATCACCTGTTTAGATTGATTGAGTTGTGAAAATAAATCTTGGGGAGGGATAAAAAGTGTTTTAGGTTCTAACAAGGGTCGCGTTATATCATAGCGTAATTGCTCATAACGCCCCCTGACTTCTGTCCAAAACTGCTCCGCCAAAGAAAATGTTTTATCCGAATAAAAAATAATATTTTTTTCTTCAAAATAATCTAATAACGTACTGGTTTGCGTGAAAAAAAGAGGGAAATAATATTCAATCCCTGCGGGGGTTCTTCCTTGGCTGATTTCTTGATACACGAGTGAATTTAAGGGGTTACCTTCAAAAACCACGCGCCATTGTTGCCTAAACAAGGCAATGGCTTTTTCATCAAAAGGAAATTCATGGGCAGGCAAAATGTGGATTGCATCCACACAAGATAATGAGCGTTGCGAGCCAGGATCAAATGTTCTAATGGAATCAACTTCATTATCAAATAAATCAATACGGTAAGGAATATGACTGCCCATTGGGAATAAATCAAAGAGCGAGCCTCTCAAAGAGAATTCACCGTGCTCATAAACTTGATTCACACAACGATATCCCTCTTTTTCTAAGCGTTCACGCAATACCATCAAGTCTAAAGATTCATTTTTTTTAATCGAAAAACTTTGTGACCCCAAGAAAGATCGCGAAGGCAATCGGTGCATCAATGTCGTCAAGGGGACAATCAAGATACCTTTTTTTAAAAAAGCTAGGCGTGATAAAATGGATAATCGCTCTGAAATAATATCAGGATGCGGAGAAAATTGATCATAGGGCAAGGTTTCCCAATCTGGAAACACCTCAATCCATAATTCATGATCAGAATTAAAAAATTTTAACTGATCTGCCAAATGACTGGCTGCCAAGCTATCTTCGGCCACATACAGTAAAAGTGAATTATGTTGTTTAATCGCTTTAAAAAGCGCAAGGCTCAAACTATTTCCCGCACAAGGCGCCCAATGACAACACTGGTGAGAAATGTCAGGCAATAAAAAATCTATCGGCATACTTGCAGTACTCATTTATAAAAGAAGAAATTTGTCATTCGTGAACAGAAACCCTATGTCATTGCGAGAAAAATGCGTCCTGTGATCTTGAAAAAAACAAGAGGATTCACGCATTTTTTGAAGCAATCCAGTGCTTCGTCAAGTAAGACTTTAAGTCTGGATTGCTTCGAAAAACACGGGGAAGTTCTCTCTTTTTTAAAACAAGTGGCGTGTTTTTCTCGCAATGACAGTCTATATGAATCTCAATTATGAAAAAAAGTTTACGTGGAAAGACCTTTTAATAATAATCGCTCCGCTTCAATTTCATCAAGCAAAATAAATTTTTTTAAATTTTCATTATAATAATAAATATTACCTGAAACCAAATCAAACCACCATGCATGAACACGAAGCTGATGCGCTATATAACGCTTTTTTACCTCAGGATAACTCTTAATATTTTCGATTTGTTGCAAGACATTCAATTGCGATAATAGATTATGATCACTTAAGTCAGCTTGACTGGCATGCGATTTTTTGAATTTTTCAAATTCTACGTTATTTTTCTTTAATTCTTTAAATTTCAGATAAGAAATTTCGGCATAATGTAACCACTCTTTTAAGGGTAAGCTAGAAGTATCTTGCGTTGCGGCATTAAAAAAAGAACACATGGCCCCACACTCTGAATGTCCGCAAATCACAATGTCTGATACATTTAAGAATAAAAGAGAATAATCTAAAGCAGCAGCAGCAGAAATATCACCCTCATGCACTTGTGAATACGGCGGAATTAAATTACCAATATTTCTCAACACAAAGACATCCCCCGGGTTTGTCGATGCAAATACATTGGGTGCCACACGACTATCACAACAAGATACAAGCAATAAATCCGGGGCCTGCCCTTCTTGCGCTAATTTTGAAAATTTTTCTCGATAACGACGAAGAAAGCGTTGTCGAAAATCGATAATACCTTTTAATAGTTTCTTCATCTTTGATTAAAACCTAAATTTAAGATTACAATATAAAAATTCTAGACTACTTCTAGGAAATAACATTGACTTTAAAGATCGAGATCATACTGCCAGATCAAACACTTTCTTTATTTAAAAACACGCATCTTCTCAAGACTTATCCCGTTTCTACAGGGAAAAAAGGCATAGGTGAAGTTTACGGAAGCGAGAAAACGCCGCGCGGATTACATGGGATTCACGCTAAATTCGGCAAAAATGCCCCTGCCAACACAGTTTTTGTTTCTCGTATACCCACAGGCGAACTATATGAAGAAAAGCTTAAATTAAATTTTCCTAAACGCGATTGGATTCTAACACGGATTCTTCAACTAGAGGGACTTGAACCCGGAAAAAACCAAGGCGGCAATGTCGATACATTACAACGCTGTATTTACATTCACGGCTGCCCCGATAGCACACCGCTACAAATTCCTGGCTCACGCGGTTGTATCCGCATGCGCAATATCGACATCATTGAGTTGTTTGATCTTGTACCCTTGGGTACCCACGTGTTTATTTCACCATGAATTACAACGACAGTGAAATTAAAAAATTCAATGATCTCGCACAAACATGGTGGGATCCTAAAGGGGCTTCTAGACCCCTTCACATCATTAATCCCTGCCGATTTGAATTTATAAAAAAACATACTGCTTTAAAAGGAAAAAGAATTTTAGACATAGGTTGTGGTGGCGGTATTCTAGCGGAGGTACTTTCAAAAAACGGGGCAGAGGTCACAGGCATCGATATGGCCACAGATGTGTTACAAATTGCAAAAGAACATGCTCATGCTGCCGAGCTCATCATTGATTATCAAGAAACAACAACGGAAGAAATTGCAAAAAAGTATGTAAATTATTTTGATATTATTACTTGCATGGAATTATTGGAACATATCCCTGATGTCGATTCATTGATGAAATCTTGCAGTCAATTAATAAAGCCTGGCGGTTCTCTTTTTTTTTCTACCCTCAACCGCACACCGCAGTCTTTTTTCTTCGCCGTACTGGGCGCAGAATATATTTTAAATTTAATACCTCGAGGCACACACACTTACAGTCAATTTATTCGACCTTCTGAACTTCAAAACTTTGCTCAACAACACCAACTTTCCCTGTGTAATCTGGCAGGCGTACACTACAACCCTCTCATGAGCCAAGCTAGCTTATCAAACAATTTAAACATTAATTATCTTGCTCATTTCAAAAAATAATTAGGGCGTGTCTCTAAAGGTTTTCTAGATGCGAAAAAACCTTTAGAGACACACCTAGTTGACTTCAAGGAAGGAACATTTAAAAATAGCCCCTCATCTGTAATCATGTGTAGCCTGTGACGAAGCGAAGTTACAGTGACAATCTTGGCTATGTAGCTCAGCTGGTTAGAGCGCGGCACTCATAATGCTGAGGTCGGTGGTTCGAGCCCACCCATAGCCACCATTACTCAAAACTTTATTGTGGATTCAAAATTGAAAATTTTTGAGGTTTAACCCCCATCCTTCCTTCTCCACGTATTAAGGGAGAAGGGCCTCGCCGTCGTTCTTTGCGAAGGCGAGTGGAAGGAGGGAATTACTATTATTGTTTCGGTCTTTCTTGTGGTTTAAACGTCACTTCAAGCTCTTCATCAAGACCCGCATCACCTGTTGGCCTCTTTGGTGTTTTCGGTCTTTCTATTTCATGTGACTTGGCAGAAAACGAAATCTCATCTGAAAGACCTTCATCACCTGTTGCTCTCCTTGGCATATTCGGTCTTTCTTGTGGTTTAAACGTCACTTGCAACTCTTCAGTGTCTTCAAGACCTCGCGCAGCTTGCCTAGCTCTGGGCGGACTAGCGGGTCTTTTTGATGACGCGCTTTCTGCTAAAGATTTATTATATTCCTCAAAATTAGCCCAGCCACCTTCGTCTTCGGCTTTAGTTTTTCTTATCTCTGTCTCTGTAGGCTTAACTTTAAATCTGCTGGTAAGAGCAGTAAATTTTTCTTGACGCACGCTACTAACTGAAGCATCCGCTTCTTGGCTCGCTTCCACATTTTGTTCTTTCAATAAATATTTGTTTTTACCCATAACAACACCCTCCTGTTTTCATTCCACTATCAAAAAACTCACGCCTCCAGCTTCAGAAATTTTTACTATTTTAATTTAGGAGTAGATCTCTGATTTTCTTCATCACTCCATCTTTGTTCCTCAGACTTCAGTCGTTTTGCAAAGTTTCCATGAACAGTCTTCTTTTTTTCTGCTGCGAATCCTACTAATTTTTCATCCATCTCACGCATGTGCTTGTGTGGTTGCATCGACTCTTGCTTTAAAGCTTGTTCTTGTTCACTTTCTTTTTTAATTTCCCTAGCCATATTACTACCCTCCTTTGTTTTTAAAATAAGGGGCTATACAAATAGCCCCGTTAATTTTTATTAACAATCAATCCTCATGCTCTTATTTCTTTAAAAAAGTAGCACGTGGGCCCTGCTTTTTAGAGTGTGAATCTTCATAATGATGCTCTTGTTTATATTCCTGGCGTTCTTGTCCTTCCGCTCGTTGCTTGCCTACTTCAGCTTGTCCTGCTGCTATTTGTTCATTTCTTTCACGCCAAACTTCTTTTTTCGCATCATGCTTTGCAACAGCGGGAGGAAAATATTTTTCTTCCTTCGCAGCTTGCTGTTGCAGATGCTTTGGATTTTTTGGTTGTCCTACTGATTTTTTCGATTCTTGTTCAGCGCGTCCTTCACGTTCAAACATTCGGCTAACTTCATCGTCCGTCTTTTCATCTTCAAAACCTCGATAACGATCTTTACCCATTTGCTTACCCTCCTCAAACACATCCAAATAGAAATAAGAAAATCTTTCTTTTACTTACATCAAAAGCATAGCTCAAAGAAAAATAATTTCAAAAACGGAAGGTTTTAATAAAATGATCAGATGATTTATCTTAAAATAAACTAATAATTGAAAATTATAAGTATTTTAATCTTCGCTTAAGGTTTTATTGCTTTAAATAGCGTTGTGAAGCCACCATGGCGGCAAACCATCCTAGAAAAGCACAAGAGGATAAAAATAAAAAAGATTCGAAAAAATTAGCTTGCAATGCAGGCACACTCTCTATATTAAAATGATTGAGTTGTTTTAACGAAAAATCGAGATACGAAAAAAATAAAAAAGTTAAACTCCACGCCAACACACCTCCGAATATTCCTAAAATCAAACCAATATATAAATAAGGTCGTCGCGTGTAAGCTTGACTTGCGCCCACCAATTTCATGACGTGAATTTCTTCTGTTCGCTCTAATATAATTAATCTCAAGGTATTACCCACAATTAACATGACCGCGGCACTCAATAAGATCGCCAGTGTCGCAATAAATCGTTTTGCAATTGTGAGCACGGTATATAATTGTTTTACAGAATTTATATTTAATTGATCTTGATCAATCACAGGGATTTGCCGCAATTGCTCCGCTAATACTTCAATTTCTTGCGGCGATAAATTTGAGTTGGGCTCTATTTCTAATACCGGCGGCAAAGGGTTTTCATCTAGTTGCGCAATGGCTTCTTTAAAACCTTCACGTCGTTCAAGTCGCGCCAAACCCATTTCAGGCGAAATGTAATTAACAGCACTGATCTTTGAGTTGGTTTCTAATTTTGTTTTTAAATCATAAATTATTTTTTGAGAAAGATTGGGTTTTAAATATAAAACAATTTGCGCTTGGTGATTCCATTGATCAAAAATCGTATGCGCATAGCGTGAAATCAATAACAATCCCCAAGGAAGCGACAAAGTAATGGCGATAACCCAGAGTGTGATAAGACTGCCCAACCAGCCGGATCTTAAATACCGAAAGGCTTGTCTTGACGCATAACGATGCGCACGTAAATAAAAAGGGATTTCTTTCATGAACTCACTCCTTGCTCTCCATTCCCTGAATTTCGCTACATTTATATCTTGTTTTCATCTCAACCATATTTAGACCGTAAATGCTTCTTGCTCTTGTTCTCGTTTCAATCGTCCGCGTTGCAATGAAATAATGCGATGAGGTAGTTTTGCAATAAGCGCTAGATCATGGCTTGCCACCAATAAAGTAACACCCACTTGATGAAATTGCTGAAACAAACTCATGATGTCTTTGGCAAGGTCTGGATCCAAATTACCCGTGGGCTCATCCGCTAATAAAGCAATCGGCCTGTTCACAATCGCCCTTGCAATGCTCACACGCTGTTGCTCCCCCGCCGATAATGCCGCCGGCAGCATTTTCTCTTTTCGCAATAAACCTACTTTGTCTAAGGCCGCACGCACACGCTTTGGAATTTCTTTATAATTAAAACCCGTGATATATAACGGTAATGCAACATTTTCAAATACATTACGATCACTTAATAAATGTGGATTCTGAAAAATAATCCCCATTTGCTGACGTAATTTTAAAATGGTTCGATCATTATATTGATTTAAATTCGTTTGATTAAAAATAACTTGTCCCTGCGTGGGACGCTCTAACATCGCAATTAATTTGATGATCGTGGTTTTGCCTGCCCCTGAGTGGCCCGTCAGAAATACAAGCTCGCCCTTTTGAACAGAAAAACTAAGCTGGCTCAGCGCTTCATAACCTGAATCATAACGCTTACTGACATTGATAAATTGGATCATTTCCATATTGTCCCTACCCTTTTTTCCTGGTTAGAGCTTATTACCTGTAATTCGCACAGCAAGTTACAGGCCACAAAAGGAGCTACTGATGCTCAGGTGCAACAACATAAATACCGGGGGCATTTCTTAAATATTCTTTGTAATCCATCCCATAGCCAAACACAAAACCACCTTGCGTGCTTAAACCCGTGAAATCCGCATGCGATAAACCTTCGGGTAAGCGCTCTTCTTTTTTATCTAATAAAACAGCCGTTAATACTTCTTTTGCACCCTGACTACGACAGTATTTTACAATTTCATGCAAGGTTATTCCGCCATCTAGTATGTCATCAATGATCAATACAACCCTGTCTTGCAAATTACAACGCGGCTTCACAAGCCATTGGAGCTCGCCTCCCCGTATTTGACCGCCATAACGCGTCGCGTGGATATAATCCAATTCCAAAGGAAAATCCAATCGCGGAAGCAAATTACCCGTGGGGATCAAACCTCCTATCATCACACACAAAAAAATAGGATTTTGATCTGCAAGCCTTGCGTGCATCGCTTTTGCCATTTTATCCAAAGCAACTTCGATGTCTTGCCGCGTGTAAAGACAACTTGCTTTGGTTTGTACATCACGAATATAGCTTGGAAGATGCATTTAAACATTACCCATTTGACGTTCTTTAATTTCATCTAAGGTTTTACAATCAATACACAATGTCGCTGTGGGACGCGCCTCAAGACGACGAACGCCAATCTCAATACCACAACCTTCACAATAGCCATATTCTCCTTGCTCGATCTTGGCAAGTGCTTCTTCAATTTTTTTAATTAACTTGCGCTCCCTGTCACGCGCTCTGAGTTCTAAACTAAATTCTTCTTCTTGCGTTGCACGGTCATTGGGATCAGGAAAGTTAGCCGCTTCATCTTGCATGTGATGGACAGTACGATCCACTTCCTGCATCAACTCTTGTTTCCATTGACCCAGCATGCGAGAGAAATGCTCTTGCTGCGATTCATTCATGTATTCTTCATCCGGCTGTTGATCATAAGGCTTTAAGCCAACCATGCTGAGCTCTGCACTCAATGCCTTCGGTGTTTTTGGAGCTTTTGATTTTACTTTCTCTTTACTTTTCTGTGTTTTTTTATTTTGTTCTTTTACAAAATCCGTCATCAGCGTTACATTACTTTTCTGAACTTTTTTAACGACCGGTTTTCCCGCTGCTTTTACTGTTTTTTTAGGAAACGTCTTGGCGATAATTTTTTTCTTCGGTAATTTCTTCACGACTAAAGTTTTTTTCTTGGCGGTTGATTTTTTTAATGACTTTTGAACGGGTTTTATTTTCTTTTTAGCGCTAGCTGGTTTGGATTTTACAGATTTTTTTAAAACTTTCACTTTTTTCACAACACCCTTCTTTTTAGCTTTCGCCTTCACTCGATTTTTTGCTTTCGCTGACATAGTTATATCTCCTGGTTACTCAAAATGATGCTGTACATCTTCTATAGCTCAATAAGGATTGTCAAGAAATCTGTGCCAGACTAACCCGTTCTTGATTGGATAAATCATCAAGGGAGTAGATATTCAAATAATCCTGCGATTCAAAAATATCACGTACCATGGGCCCTTGCTGATAACCATGCTCCAGTATCAACCACCCCCCCGCATTGAGATGCTTTTTCGATTGCAAAATTAGCCGCGTTATAGACTCTAAGCCACTTTTACCTGACACCAGGGCATCTCGGGGTTCATAACGTATATCTGTATTAAGATAAGGATCTTTTTCAGAAAGATAAGGCGGGTTACTGACAATTAAATCAAAACGCTCTGCCTTTAATTTACCAAACCAATTGCTTTTCTTAAAAAGAACGTTTTGAATACCATGCGCCAATGCATTTTGAGAGGCAATTTCCAAAGCCGCTTGCGAGATATCAACGCCCGTGATTTTCCAGGCAGGACGCTCTAAGGCTAAAGCCAAAGCAATAGCGCCTGAACCTGTTCCCAGGTCTGCAACAACAATCGCATCTTTATTGGAAAATAAACCCAAGGCAGCTTCTACCAAAACTTCAGTTTCAGGACGGGGGATGAGGGTGTCTAAATTAACTTTTAAATCTAAGGACCAAAAGGCTTTTCTTCCCGTTAAATACGCCACAGGCATCCCTTTCGCACGTAGCTTAATAATTTGTTTGAAGCGTGTCATTTCTTTTGATGAAAGCTGTTTTGCTTGGGAAACCAATAAACTTAAACGATCCATGTTTAAAACTTCAGCAAGCAATAGACTTGCATCTAAATAAGGGGTGTCCGAATGCAAGGTCAATGAACGCACCGCCTCTTGTAACATAGTGGAAATATTTTTCAATGATCACTTCTCCAAAGTAGATAATAATTCTGATTGATATTCTCGTCTCAAAGGCTCAATCACTTGCGTTAATTCACCTTCCATTACTTCTACTAATTTATAAATTGTTAAATTAATTCGATGATCCGTTAAACGCCCTTGCGGAAAATTATAGGTACGAATCCGTTCAGACCGCTCGCCTGTTCCCACCAAACTTTTTCGTGTCTGCGCTTGGGCTTGACGCTGACGAGTTACCTCCCTATCCAATAATTTTGATTGTAATAATGACATGGCACGCGCACGATTTTTATGTTGCGATCGCTCATCTTGACACTCTACAACAACACCAGAAGGCAAATGCGTAATACGAATAGCAGAATCTGTTTTATTCACGTGCTGGCCCCCCGCCCCCGAAGCACGAAACGTATCTATCTTTAAATCTACAGGATTCACAATGACTTCATCAATCTCTTCCACTTCAGGCAAAATAGCCACCGTGCATGTGGACGTATGAACACGCCCCTGATTTTCAGTTTCAGGCACGCGCTGTACGCGATGAGCACCTGACTCAAATTTCAAATTCGAATAAACATTCTGTCCACTAACACGCGCAACTATAATTTTATAACCGCCTTGCTCACCCGGATTTTCATGAATCACTTCTACTTGCCAATGTTTGGATTGTGCATACTTCACATACATTCGAAACAAATCCCCAGAAAAAATTGAAGACTCATCCCCGCCCGCTGCCGCACGAATTTCTAAAAATATATTATGTGAATCATTGGGATCTTGAGGTAATAAAAGATATTGTAATTGTTCTTCCAATGCAGTAATTTTTTTCTTTAATATTTGCATTTCTTCTTCTGCCAAGGTTCGCAGCGTTTCATCACTTTCCTTTAACATACTTTCTGTTACATTCATTGTTTTTTGCGTTTTTTGATAGTCTTGATAACAATTCACGAGCGGCTCAAGTTGCGCATACTCTTTTGATAAATCCCTAAATCGATTTTGTTCTTTAATCGTTTTTTCGTCAGACAATAATGCACGAATTTCTTCATGTCGTTCAACCAAAGAAACTAAACGATTTTGTAATACATCTCGGATCATATCTTTTCATCCATCAGCTCAAAAACGTATTTCATCGCCTGCAATATTTCAAAGCGCCCTTCGCTGGCAGCTTGATGCAATTTCACCGTAGGCAAATGCATCCACTTTTGCGTTAATATACGCGCAAAATGCGTCAAGGCATACTTTGGATTTTCTCCTTTTTCTAAAAGGAGCAGGGCTTTTTCTATTTCTTCGTCTCGTGTTTTTTCTGTTTTATGACGCAATGAATAAATTAATTTTGAAATTTCTTTTTCGCGCGAAAGACGAGTAAATTCCTGGGTATAATCTTCAATTAAACTTTCCGCATGCTGCGCTGCCTTTTGACGATGCTGTAATCCTGTTTTAATGATTTGTTTTAAATCATCCAGACAATAAAGATAAGCGTCCTCCAAATCCGCAATTTCAGGCTCCATGTTTCGTGGCAAGCCCAAATCAACCAATAATTGCGGACGACGTTTTCTTTTTTTTGTTGTTCGCTCTAACAAACCTTTTCCTATTAAAGGCAAAGAGCTTGAAAGCGCAGAAACCACCACATCTGCTTCACCTATCTTTTCTTCTAAACAATCTAAGCCCATGGCTTTTGCACCGAAACATTGTGCAAGCCGTTGTGCTTTTTCTTCAGTACGGTTCACGATCATTAACTTTGAAACACCTTGATGATGAAAATAGCGGGCTATCATCTCAATCATTTCGCCTGAACCAATTAATAAAATTGTTTTTTGTTGAATATCTTCAAAAATCCGTTTGGCCAATACAAAAATAGCATAGGCAAAAGAAACGGGGTGTTGACCGATCGCCGTTTGTGTGCGAATTTGTTTTGTGCTTGCAAACGTATATTGAAATAACTGATGAAGATGTTTACCCAAAGTCCCTTCACTTTGAGCTGTTGAAAACGCTTGTTTAATTTGCCCAAAAATCTGAGGCTCTCCCACCACCATAGAATCCACACCACTGGCCACACGCAATAAATGCTTTACAACGGCAGTATTCTTATGAACATAAAGATAGGGCTTGATATCTTCCCAGCTGACACCACGCCATTGTAACAACCACGATATCACTGAGTTTTCCGTTTGCGATTTACAGTATATTTCCGTACGATGACACGTTGACAAAATAGCCGCTTCTTCAATATGAGGTTGTTGTTTCAAATTCTGAAGTGAATCACGAAAATGTTGCTTATCCAAAGCAACGCGTTCACGCAATAATAAGGGCGCAGAATGATGATTTATGCCACAGGCAATTAACATATGAAAAACCTTTTCCTATTTTTACTCGTCTTTATCTCTGCTTGTACCCACTTGCAACCCTCACCCTATGTCCTTGAAAAACCATTTATTTCAAAACCTTTAAAAGCCTGGACTGCACGGGGAAGCATTGCGATTCACACCTCACAACAAAACACTCAAGCCCGTTTTGTGTGGCAACAGCAGGGGCGAAATTATACCATAGACTTTTTTGGACCTTTAGGAAGTTATCACCAACGTTTATGCGGTTCACCCCAAGGCGTCTGGCTACTTGATCAACACAATCACTTACACACAGCCAAAACACCAGAAAAATTATTAAAACAAACAACGGGCTGGGAACTGCCAGTTTCACAACTTTATTTTTGGATCCAAGGCTTATCAAAATCACACACTGCTTGGGATGTGAAGTATGAACGCACCGTAATCGTAGGAAACAATAGCTTACCTCAAACAATATCGATTACCTCTCTTTCTAAAAATATAAAAATAAAGATAAAAATTGATAACTGGGCTGATTGACATCATTATATTCTCCCCTCAGAATAGTTGGCGCGAATTACAAGGAATACAAAAAGGCAATTCATTAGAGATGGGGTGTCGCCAAGCGGTAAGGCACGGGGTTTTGATCTCCGCATACCTAGGTTCGAATCCTAGCACCCCAGCCAATAGATTTTTTTCAAGGTATAACTCATGTCAAACATGATGATCTTTACAGGCAACGCCAACCTCTCTTTAGCCCAGAAAGTCACTGAACATCTTAAATTACCTTTAGGCAAAGCCACTGTCGGACGTTTCAGCGATGGTGAAGTCATGGTTGAAATTCTAGAAAACGTACGCGGAAAAAATATTTTTGTTTTACAACCGACTTGCTCACCCACAAACGACAATTTAATGGAACTCATCATCATGGCTGATGCATTACGTCGTGCTTCTGCAACACGACTCACCGCCGTCATGCCTTATTTTGGTTACGCCAGACAAGATCGCAGGGTACGTTCTGCACGTGTCCCTATCACAGCAAAAATAGTTGCAGACATGCTTGCCTCGGTGGGTTTTAGCCGTTTACTGACGGTGGATTTACATTCTGATCAAATCCAAGGTTTTTTTTATATGCCTGTCGACAACATTTATTCGACACCGATTTTTTTAGACGACATGCGCAGTAAAAAAATCGACAATCTTGTGGTTGTCTCTCCCGATGTCGGTGGTGTTGTCAGGGCACGCGCCATTGCAAAACGTCTGGATGATGCGGAGTTGGCAATCATCGACAAACGTCGCCCTGCGCCCAATCGTGCTGAAGTTATGAATATCATCGGGGATGTAAAAGACAGGACTTGCTTGATTGCAGATGATATCGTCGACACGGCAGGCACACTTTGTTTGGCGGCAGAAGCACTTAAAAAAAATGGCGCAATTCGCGTGATTGCACAATGCACCCATCCTGTTTTTTCAGGTGATGCCATTAAAAATATTGAAAATTCTGCCATCGATGAAATCACGGTGACAGACACTATCCCCTTAAGCGAAGCCGCCAAAAACTGCAAGCGAATCCGTCAGTTGACATTGAGCGGCATCCTTGCACAAGCCATCCGTCGGGTTCACGAAGAAGCGTCTGTCAGTTCTATGTTTGAATAGCCTGTTAAATCTGCTAGAATTGCCCGTTTTTCACCGCCCTAAAACAATCGAGGAGTTTCCCATGGCCAAAATCAATTTTGAATTAATCGCCAATTTACGCACTGAGTTAGGAAAAGGTGCCAGCCGTCGTTTACGACGTGATATTTCAAAAATTCCTGCTATTTTATACGGCGCAGAAGAAACCCCTCTTCCTCTTATATTAAATCATCATCAAGTACTCAAAGCCCTCACAAATGAAGCCTTTTACTCTCATATTTTAACGCTAGACATTGAAGGTAAAAAACAAGATGTCGTCTTAAAAGCAGTTCAACGCCACCCTTACAAACCCTACATCCATCATATGGATTTTCTTCGCATCACAGGTAAAGAAAAAATTCGCATGATGATTCCTTTGCACTTCATCGGTGAAGAAATCGCCCCCGGCGCAAAAGACGGCGTAGGTGTTATCTCCCACCACATCAGTAGCGTTGAAGTTTTATGTTTCCCGAAAGATTTACCTGAATACATTGAAGTAGACATTTCAAATTTACAATTAGATGAATCAATCCATCTTTCACAATTGAAGTTACCGCTCAATGTGGAATTAGCCGATCTGACGCACGGACATCATGATGACAAAATGGTGTTAAGCATCCACGAACCTCGCATTGAAATAGAAGAAGAACCCACCGCTGCCCCTGTGGCATCTGACGTACCGGCCATCAACCAAACAGAGCCTGCTGCTGGCACACAAACAGCAAGCCCCTCTGAAGGCAACAAAGATAAAGAAAAAGATAAGAAAGAGAAAAAATAGTCTCACGTGAAAAAGCAGGATAATACAATAAAAACAGCAAATGAAGGTTAAAACGGATATTTTTTAATTGCAAGGTTTCATGTGAGATCCTTTCAAAATCTTGCAAAAGATTTTGAAAGGAGGCGTCCGGAAAACGTCAGTTTTGTTTGAGGTCAAGGCGCGCAAGCTTTTTAAAGCGCAGCATATACAAAAATATGTGAGCATTTAAAAAGTGAGCGCAACGCAGACATAAAACAAAAATGATGTTTTTTACGACGACAAAACAAATGGGACATGCAATCAAACTCATCGTTG
>Ga0156273_118_pt1 | contig 51843 bp, 51 predicted proteins | sample RifCSPlowO2_12_FD_107922 | JGI IMG/M metagenome (GOLD analysis project Ga0156273, IMG submission 107922) | Gammaproteobacteria bacterium RIFCSPLOWO2_12_FULL_38_14 | reverse complement strand
CCCTTTCTTTACAACTCCAAAAAAGCTTAATGTACAATAAAAAAATAAAAAAACTACTTATCGTCAATAATAATTTTGGGGAATTTTGAAGTGTAATCTTTTGATTGCAAAGACAAGGTGTCCATTACAGTTTGTGCGATACGATGGAAAACTTGGCTAACTTCACTTTCTTTATTTATCGCAACACTGGGTTGACCTGCATCGACATGCTCGCGTATCTCACGCAATAAAGGCACTTTTCCTAATAAAGAAACTTTGTAACGTTTTGCTATCCGCTCTCCGCCACCTTCACCAAATAAAAAATCTTGATGACCGCAAGCATCACAAAGGTGGTAACTCATATTTTCAATTACTCCTAACACAGGGACGCGCACTTTAGCGAACATTTCAATCGCACGTGTCGCATCTAACAAGGCAATGTCTTGTGGTGTCGTCACGATTATGGCGGCAGTTAAAGGAATTTTCTGAACTAAGGTCAGCTGAATGTCACCTGTCCCTGGCGGTAAATCAATAATTAAAAAATCCAAATCATCCCATAAGGTGTCATTTAACATTTGTTGCAGAGCCATACTCACCATCGGCCCTCGCCACACCATCGGCGTACTTTCCTCCACAAGATAAGCCATTGACATCGATTGAATGCCATATTTTTCAATAGGCTTCATTTTTTTATCTTGCACGATGGGACGCTCTGCAATACCTAACATCATACCTTGGCTGGGACCATAAATATCAGCATCCAATAACCCCACGCGCGTGCCTAGGCTTGATAAAGCCAAGGCTAAATTTACTGCGACTGTGGATTTACCCACACCGCCTTTCCCTGAGGCAATCGCAATGGTATTTTTCACATTCGCAAGCGTTTTTAAGTTGGCTTGTACGGCATGGGATACGATGTTTGATCGATTCATATTGCTTTGTGCGCCATTTCACATATCATAATTTGCTACGAAAGATAAACGATTTCATACCTTTAGTACAATAATCAAGAGGCTCTCTATGACAAACTCCATCAAACCCCTTATTTCTTACGAAGATTTTGACAAAATTGATTTACGTGTCGCAAAAATAATAAAAGCAGAATCTATCCCTGAAGCTGATAAATTATTAAAGCTAACCGTAGATTTAGGCGGGGAAACACGAGAAATTTTCGCAGGCATTAAACACGCTTACCATCCTGAAGAACTCGAAGGTAAACTCACACTCATCGTTGCAAATTTAACGCCTCGTAAAATGCGTTTTGGTATTTCTGAAGGCATGCTCATTCTTGCAAAATCACCTGAAAGTGAAAAGCTCTGGCTTCTAGAACCCCAAACAGGCGCAAACCCCGGCGATACAGTAAAGTGAACCCGTCAGTCTATAAAATAGCTATTATCGATGAATCCGCTTGTATCGGCTGTACGCAATGCTTAGACGTCTGTCCCGTGGATGCAATCGTCGGTGCCTCTCAACAAATGCATACTGTCATTTCTCAAGAATGTATCGGTTGCGAATTATGCTTACCGCCTTGCCCCGTGGATTGCATTTCACTCACCTCCCTCACCTCCCCTATTTTTTCGAAAGAAAAAATAAAATCACGCCATCAACAACGACAAGAACGTCTACACTCAAAAGAAATAATCATGAACAGCATTCCTTCACTGAATGAACGAAAAAACGAAATTGAAAAAATCATTTCTTCCGCCAAAAAATAAGGGTTTTTTTTATTTAAAATAATTTCTTGACTTGGTTTATTAAGAGAATAGACAATAGCTTATTCCCTGTGATGCTTGAGACTATTGTGATTGATAAAGACGGATATCGACCAAACATTGGCATCATCGTTATCAATAAAGAAAATTTAGCTTTATGGGCCAAACGCATTGGGCAAGATGCCTGGCAATTTCCTCAAGGCGGTATTAAAAAAAATGAATCCATCGAGGAAGCACTTTATCGTGAGCTCTATGAAGAATTGGGATTAAAACCCCAAGATATTCATATTTTAGGAAATACAAAACACTGGCTACGATACAAACTTCCAAGTTATTTTCAACGAAAGCATTTTAAACCTGTATGCATTGGCCAAAAACAAAAATGGTTTCTGCTAAAATTAATCAGTGAAGACACGGCGGTTTGTTTAGAAAAAAGTGATGAACCTGAGTTTGATGATTGGTGTTGGGTCGATTACTGGTATCCCATCCAACAAGTCATTCATTTTAAACGTCAAGTTTATCGACAAGCTTTACAGGAATTAGCGGCTTTCATTAAGTAGAATTATTATGTTAAACATTCTTCGACGCATCGTACAAGAAATCAATAACGCTCATAATTTGGGAGAAGCCTTCCAGATTTTAGTGCAGCGCGTGCGTGAAGCGATCAATGCCGATGCTTGCACTATTTTTCTTTACGATGCTCGCACGAAACAATATCTTCTCATTGCAACCGACGGTTTAAACCCCAGTTGTGTTGGGCAAACACGCCTACGCCATGATGAAGGCATCATCAGCTTAATTGGAAAACAATCAGAAGTTTTCAACCTTGAAGATGCCACTGCACATACGCACTACGCTTTTCATAAAGAGACAGGTGAAGAAGATTTTTTTGCTCTCTTAGGCGCACCCATCATCCATCACCGTCAACTACTAGGCGTCATTATCGTTCAACAAAAAACAAAACGTCGTTTTGAGGAAACAGAAGAAGCTTTTTTATTAACGCTTGCCGCGCAGCTTGCAACGATCATCTCACATTCTCAATCAACAGGTGCGCTCAATAAATTGCTGGATGCCTCTTACGGCAATCATGAACAAGAACTTGTTTTATTTGGATTACCCACAGTTCCCGGCTTTGCGGTCGGGAAAGCCTTACGTTTATTTTCTATTGCTGATCTTGAAACCATTCCTGATCGCCTAGTAGAAAATATTGAAGAAGAAATAAAATCATTTCATCTTGCACTGGACGCCACACGTGATGAAATCGCCTCTTTAAGCCAGCAACTTTCTTCTCGTTTAACAAAAGAAGATTTGGCACTCTTTGATGTTTATTTAAAAATCCTTGAAAGTGACACACTCATCAATGACATTACCGATCATATAAAACAAGGTTTCTGGGCACAAAGTGCCTTAAAAAAAGGAATTTTCTCACACGTAAAACAATTTGAGATTATCGATGATCCCTATCTTCATGAACGCGCAAACGATTTAAAATATTTAGGACAACGTATTTTATCTTACTTACAGAATGTTCATTCAGAAGAAATCACTTATCATGAAGACACTATTTTAGTAGGCAATAACATCACGGCCGGTGATCTTGCACACGCCACCTCAGGCAAAATACGCGGTATTGTTTCTGCTAAAGGCTCGGTTTATTCACATGTTGCGATTCTTGCACGTGCCATGAGTGTCCCCACCGTGATGGGCATCAACAGCATCCCAACACAAATCACGGACAACACCCCTTTGATCGTCGATGGACATTATGGACAAGTGATCGTTTCACCTTCTGAAAAGGTAATACATGACTACCATGCGCTTATCGATCAAGAAAAAAAATTAGATATTCATCTTGAGGAATTACGAAAACTACCCAGTGAAACATTAGATGGCTATGGGGTTCCTTTATTAATTAATGTAGGCTTACCTTCTGACGCGGCTATCTCTCTTTCACAAGAAGCCGATGGTATTGGACTTTACCGCACAGAAGTCCCTTTCATGATTCGTGATAGTTTTCCCTCAGAAGAAGAGCAGCGTATTCTTTACAAGCAATTATTAAAATCACAAGCGCCCAAACCTGTCATCATGCGCACATTAGACATTGGCGGCGATAAATCATTACCGTATTTTCCGATTGAAGAAGAGAATCCCTCCTTAGGCTGGCGCGGGATTCGTGTGACACTGGATCATCCTGAAATTTTCTTAACACAAGTGCGCGCCATGTTAATGGCGAATATTGGATTAAATAATTTAAGAATCATGTTACCGATGATCAGCACCTTGACTGAAATTGATGATGCCATGCTTTTAATTCAAAAAGCGCATCAAGAAGTATTAACAAAAATACCTGACGCACCTTTTCCGCCGGTAGGCGTCATGATTGAAGTACCGTCTGCTGTTTATCAATCTGATTTAATTGCACAACGTGTGGATTTTGTTTCGATTGGCAGCAACGACTTAACGCAATACCTTTTAGCGGTTGATCGCAACAATCCGCATGTCGCTTCTTTGTATGACACCTTACATCCGGCTGTGTTATACGCTTTGATACAAACCGTTGAAAACGTACATCGCGCGGGGAAAATGGTAAGCATTTGTGGAGAGATGGCCGGCGATCCTTTATCGGTGATTTTACTTTTAGCGATGGGATTTGATGCCTTAAGTATGAATGCATCGAGTTTATTACGTATAAAATGGGTCATCCGAAGTTTCACACTCGATGCTGCACGCCAATTATTACAAGAAGTATTGACATTTCCCCACCCTCACTTAATTCGCAAACGCTTGAAAGAAGCGCTGGAAGAATATGGCTTGGGAAAATTAATTCATGGATTGAAATAATTTTCTTACCCCGTCATCTGCGACGAGTCTATCTTTTATTTCATCCTAGGCACTGATGAAGATGACGAAGAAGAAGAAACATCTTTCGATGTGGCACCTCTTTGGTTTTCTGGAACAATATAAGGTAATGTTTCATAAACTGCTTCTGCAATAGCAATATCAATATGCCGTTCTTGCCTAATATCATTAATTATTTTGATACATTTTCTTTTACATTCTAGCGCCTCTTTTGACAAAGCTAATTCCATCTCTGCTAGCGCTGGGCTCATCTCTTGCTTTGTCTTTCCCGTAATAAGAATTTTCACAAGAAGATCATAGAAAGCATCCGTTTCTATTTTTTCTTTAATTAAAGCATTGTAATTTTCTGCATGCACAAGATAACCCACTAAAGCGCTTAAATATTCTCCCGAGTCTTCATCTTTAGGAACTGATTTTTCAGTCAAATAACTTTTAGCAGACGCTAATTCAGAACCATAAAAACTAGCTAATTCAAACTGCGCAGCAGGATAGGCTCTTTCTTCAGGCGTGATGGCGGCATAAACAGATAAAAGCTCAGCACGTAATTCAGCATTATTTTTAATATTTGAAACTAAAACATAAAAAGGATGGATGATTTCATTTATCTTTTCTTGAAATTCACTGAATCTTGGGTGATCCAAAGGAATATTAATAAGGTTATCCATCGCTTCTTTTAATTTTAAAATAGCATCATGGGTCATTTCTTCAGATAAAAATTGTTTTTTCTGAAGGAGTCGATCTAGATCAAGAAAAATATGTTCAAAATTTTCAACATTTTCTTCAATACATTTATTATTACGCTCGATCACTTTGTTGATTTCAGATAAACAACCACGCCATAGTTTTCTATCCTCGTTTACAAAAAAATTAAATTTTGGAAATTCTAATATTGTAATAACATAATTATCTTGAATACACGCATTAATATACTCCATTAAACCAGAGTTTATTTTTATATAATTTCCTTCTCCTAAATACAATCGACTTAAGGTTCTATTCGTTTTAAGCATCTCAAGAAGCACACGCACACTTTTTTCTGTTATTTTTTCATTCTCTCTGAGAATGAGCGTTGTTAATGTTTCATTATTTTTGAGTGCTTCAGAAAGCCTACACACACCTTCATCCGTTATCCCAGTTTTGCTTAGGTCAAGAGTCATTAATGTCTTGTTTTGCTTGATCACCTCGGCAAGCTCCCTTATATTTTCATCTGTTATTTCACAGCCACTCAGATCGAGGGTCGTTAATGTCTTATCGGTATTAAGCACCTCCAGCACTTTTTCAAAAGGAAGTAATTTAAAATTAATTATATTATTTTGTTTTTCTAAAAAATTATTATCAAGGTAACTGGCGTCCAAGCCCTGTGTTTTAGCAAAATCCATGATTCTTTTATAACTCTTTGGAGTTTTAATATTCATCCCGGTATTGCTAGCAAGAATAGGCGCCAAAGTTTTGAGTAATTCCAATGATTTTTCTATCTCATCTTTTTTTAAAAGATCAGGACGACGCAGAAAATCATCTAAAAAGCTCTGTATGCGTTGTGCCTTCTCTTTTGATTTCTGATTATTATTTTTTTCTAACCTCTCTTGCTCTCGTCTAATTAATTCAACCAATTTATTACAAAAATTTTTTTTCTCAGAAGGCATCAAAAAATGCTGAAAATCAGTGCTTCGTAAAAGACGAGCTTGTAAAGCTTGTGGTGTTTTAACAGATTCAGATCCCAAAAAACAATTGAAATAATCTTCTATCAATTTACTATCACAAAAAACCGAACTTCTTGCGTATTGATAAGCCTTATCATAAACAAGCGCAATAAAACTCGCATCTCTATTTTCATGAGTTGTTTCTCTTCTCCAAAGACCGAAATATGCCTCACGCAAAAAACGACTTGCTTGAGTAGATAATATTTTTTGATGTTTTTGATCAGGACGAAAAAGGTGTACTGTTGATGATGCTAAAGAACTGTCGTCTCCAATTCTAAAATTGTTTCTTAAAATAAGAAATACGTGAGAAACACTTTCACCCGGTTCGCTATAAATTAAAACATCACCTGCTTGATATATTTGGGTAGCATCATCAAAGTAACGTGGAATTTTATTTATTTTAGGCACAAACTCCTCCTCAAATAGATTTGAAAATCTAAATTTAAGTTTAGGCCTTCCAAGGGAAATATCAAGAAAAAGCAGGAAAAAGAATTTTAAAAATTATATTTTTTTATAAATTTAATTTTCTCTTAAGAAATCAACAAACAACTTCTCATTTTTTATAGGAATTACATTTTTATATCGCCATTTTTTCTTTTGCACGTTCTTCTAAAATTGCCACAGCAGGCAAAGTTTTACCTTCAATATATTCTAAAAAAGCCCCCCCGCCCGTTGAAATATAGGAAATCCCTTTTACGTGAAACTTATCAATTGCCGCAATCGTGTCTCCACCACCGGCCAATGAAAATGCCTGGGTTTCTGCGATCGCTTGCGCAATATGTCGTGTCCCTTCAGAAAAAGAGGGTAATTCAAACACACCGATCGGGCCATTCCATACAATGGTTTTGGCCTTTTTAATTAAATCACAATATTTTAAAATAGTTTTAGGACCAATATCTAAAATCATTTCGCAAGATTTTACTTCACTCAAAGATTTCGTCACTGCATTTGCAGTTTCATTTAACGTCTCTGAAACAACAACATCTTCAGGCAAGGGGATCTCTACGCCTTGCTCTTGCGCCAATTCAAATAAACGTCGCGCTTCTGAAAGTAATTCCGGCTCATATAAAGATTTTCCTATTGGATAACCCGCTTGCGCAATGAAAGTGTTTGCAATTCCACCTCCCAACAATAAAACATCCACACGCTTAATCAAAGAATCCAACAGGTGTAATTTACTTGATACTTTTGATCCTCCCACAATGGCAATTAAAGGGTGAAAAGGATTTTGTAAAGCACGCCCTAAGGCTTCTATCTCAGAAACCAATAAAGGGCCCGCACAACTCTCAGGCGCATAACGTGCTAAGCCTACCGTTGAAGCTTCTTCACGATGCGCAGTGGCAAAGGCGTCCATCACAAAAACATCACATAACTTCGCCATCTTTTTTGCTAATTCAGGTGCATTGGTTTTTTCACCTACGTTAAATCGCACATTTTCACACAACACAACTTCACCAGATTGCAAATCAATGCCATTCAACCAATTCGATAATAAGGGGACAGGACGATTTAATAATTTCGCCAAACATCGCGCCACTGGCGCAAGCGAATCTTCTGCAGAAAAACTTCCTTCTTTGGGTCGACCTAAATGAGAAAGCAAAATGATTTTAGCGCCCGCATCAAGCGCTTGTAGAATGGTAGGAAGCGCTGCTTCAATACGCGCGTCACTTGTGATTTTCCCCGCCTCTAATGGCACATTAAAGTCTTCGCGTATTATTACACGCTTGTCTTTTAAGTTTATTTCTTTCATCGTAAGCATGGCTACTTCCTTATTTTAAGCAGTTACTATTTTATAGGACTTACGCAAAACAAGTATTTTTGTATTGCAACAAGGCATAAATCGAGTGAGCACCGCAGTTTATAAATAATAAATGAGGATGCGAGCGAGATTTATAACGATGTTGCAATCAAAAAGACGACGTTTTGCGTAAGTCCTATTTTATTTTCGTCGAAAAATAGCCGCCCCTAATTGACGTAATTTTTCTTCGATACATTCATAACCCCGATCAATATGATAAATACGATCTACGATCGTTTCTCCCTGTGCTGCTAATCCCGCTAATACTAAACTGGCCGATGCACGTAAATCCGTTGCCATCACAGGCGCACCTGATAAAAACTCTATACCTTTACAAATCGCCGTGTTGCCTTCCAGACGAATATCCGCGCCCATCCGTTGCAATTCTTGAACGTGCATAAAACGATTTTCAAAAATCGTTTCTGTGACACTGCCTGTTCCTTCTGCAATGGTATTTAATGCTAACAGTTGCGCTTGCATATCCGTCGGGAAAGCAGGATAAGGCGCCGTCTTCACATTTATAGCCTTAGGTCTACGCCCCAACATGTTTAATTCAATAAAATTATCGCCCGTTGTAATCCACGCACCGGCTTCTTCTAATTTATGTAAAACAGATTCTAAGATAAGAGGATCCACTTCTTTTAAACGTATTTGGCCTTGTGTCATCACCGCTGCCGTTAAATAGGTACCTGCTTCAATACGATCAGGTAAAATTCGATAATGACCTCCCTTCAAACGCTCAACACCTTCAATCACCAGAGTGTCTGTCCCCATCCCTTCAATATGCGCACCCATTTTATTTAAGAAATTGCCAAGATCCGTCACCTCAGGTTCACGCGCCGCATTTTTAATGATCGTCGTGCCTTCGGCGAGGGTCGCCGCCATCATTAAATTTTCTGTGCCCGTCACTGTCACTAAATCTAAAACTAAATTAGCACCACGCAATCTTCCTTTTGTTTTTGCTTTGATATAACCATTCTCAATGCTGATCTCAGCACCCATGGCGCGCATGCCGTCTAAATGCAAGTTCACAGGCCTGGCGCCAATCGCACATCCTCCCGGTAAAGCCACGTGCGCCTGTCCATAACGACCCAGCAAAGGCCCTAACACTAAAATAGAAGCACGCATCGTGCGCACCAATTCGTAAGGCGCATCAAAGCAATTGACATCACGCGCATCGACTTCAATCTGCATATGCTCATTCATTGCAAATTGAATGCCTAAACCACCTAATAATTCCAGGGTTGTCGTAATATCTTGAAGATGGGGAACATTACTTAAGAAAACAGGTTCATCTGTTAAAAGCGTGGCAGCCAAAATGGGTAAGGCCGCATTCTTTGCACCTGAAACACGAATTTCACCTTTCAAGGGAATTTGCCCTTGAATACTTAACTTATACATATAAACATCGCGCCTTTACGCTGAAAACAAAATTTTTTCTATACCACTCACTTTTGCAAGCGCGAGCATCTTATCAGGAATATGTTCGAACTTCAGCAATTTATGATGCTGTCGTCGTTCACGAAGGTAGGCTAACAGTAACGCAAAACAAGCACTGTCAATATGGTTGACGTGTTCGAAATTAACAAAAATAATTTTATCAGCGTCTTTTCTTAAGATTTTTTTTAATTCTCGCCAAGCATGCAATACTGTTTGAAATGTAAAATCACCTTCAAAATAAAGTCGCTCCTCTTGAATAACAAAATGGGGGGGCTGTTTTAGCATTAGGCTGTTTCTCGATTATGTTCCTGCAACTTTGACAATAGGCTTGTTAAACTACCTTGCGATAATTCATCTGAAAATTGCGCGCGGAAACTTTCTAAAATACTGATCCCTTCCACAGAAATATCATATACCTTCCACTGCATGCCTTTTAAAATCAAACGGTACTGAACAGACACTGGCGGTCCTCCCTCACGAATAATTTTACTTTCCACTTCCACGCGCGTTTTATTTTCATAACCTCCACGTACAGGGAAAAATTTTACGGTTTCATCCGTATAAGCAGCCAAAGCAGAAGAATAAGTGCGAACCATTAAGGTCGTAAACTCTTTCACAAATTGTTGTCGCTGCTGCGCTGTCGCGCTTGCCCAAGCATTTCTACCCAAAGCAACACGTGCCATGTCTTCCAGCGCGATATGCGGCAGTAAAATTCCATTGATAATGCGATAAACCACTTCTTTATTTGTTTTCAATGTCATTTGGTGTGACTTTAATTCTGAAATCGCTTGATTAGAAACAGTTTCCAACATCGTGACGGGTGGCGTCGTCGCATATGCATTAATTAAAAAAAAACAAAAAAATAAAAAAATAAAATATCTGCATTTTTTCATTTACTTTTTCCTTCTGATTTATCTTGCTTGTTAATTGAAAATAGAAACTGTCCTATCAAATTCTCTAAAATCAATGCGGAATGCGTGCTTTGAATGGTGCTTCCTTCTTTCAAGAAAACATCATCATACCCAGGAGAAATACTAATGTAATTTGACCCCAACAAACCTGCTGTAAAAATACTTGCAGAAGAATCTTCAGGAATCTTATTTTCACTTGCATTAATTCTAAAACTGACTTTGGCACGATAATTCGTATCATCGAGTTGGATATCCGTGATTTGTCCGATTCTCACCCCACCTAGCGTGACAGGAGCACGTATTTTTAAGTCCCCCACATTATCAAAGTAGGCCATTACAACATAACCAGGTTGCGTCAACTCTGTACTCAAACCACTGACTTTTAGGGCTAACATTGCAAAAGCAATCAGACCTGCCATCATGAAAAGTCCTACCACAATCTCAATAAAACGCACGCTACCACCCTCCCATCATCATCGTTGTTAATATGAAATCCAAACCTAATACTATTAATGAAGCATAGACAACAGAATGAGTTGTTGCACGAGAAATACCTTCCGATGTAGGCTCGCAATCATAACCTTGAAAGACAGCGATCCAGGTAACCACCACACCAAACACACAACTTTTAATCCAACCGTTAAACACATCAATTTTAAAATCCACTGAAGACTGCATATTATTCCAAAACGCGCCTGCATCCACACCCAACCATTTCACCCCAATCAAATACCCCCCCAAAATTGCAACAATACTAAAAATTGCAGCAAGCATAGGCAAGGAAATCACACCTGCCCAAAAGCGAGGTGAAATCACACGCCATAAAGGATCAATGCCCATCATTTCCATACTGGCCAATTGTTCTGTCGCCTTCATCAAACCAATTTCTGCTGTTAAAGCAGAACCTGCACGACCTGCAAACAATAAGGCCGTCACGACGGGTCCTAATTCTCTTACCACACTTAAGGCAATTAAATTTCCTAATTGTTGTGTCGCATTAAATTTTGAAAGCGTATTGTAACCCTGCAATCCAACCACCATTCCAATAAACAAACCAGACACAACGATGATGGATAAAGACAATACGCCTTCCACATAAATTTGTTCTACTAGCAAAGGAAAACTACGCACAGGCCGAGGAAAACGAAAAATTGTTAAAAATAAAAAAATACCCGCGCGTCCCACTCGGGCACAACAATTCAACCCCCAATGACCCAAACGACGTATCCAGGCAAATGCAGACATCAGCTTTCTCCTAATAAATCTTCTTGGTAGTTCTGCGCAGGATAATGAAAACGAACCACACCATCAGGTAACCCTCGTATAAATTGCTGTATCCACGGCGATGTGTGTTTTGTAATTTCTTCTGGTGTCCCTTCTCCCATGATGTGCCCTTCAGAAATCATATAAACATAATCTGCGATCTTCAGCGTTTCTTGTACATCATGTGAAACCAAGATCGATGTAACACCTAATATTTCATTTAATTCTTTAATGAGCTTTGAAATAGCCCCCATAGACAAAGGATCCAAACCTGTGAACGGCTCATCATACATAATTAATTTTGGATCAAACACAATCGTGCGCGCCAATGCAACACGTCGTGCCATCCCTCCCGACAAAGCATAGGGCATTAAATTTCTAGCACCCCGTAAACCCACTGCTTCTAATTTCAATAAAACCAAATCATGAATAAATTCTTCAGGAAGATGTGTATGCTCACGTAAAGGAAAAGCGACATTTTCAAAAACAGACAAATTAGTAAATAAAGCGCCTGATTGAAAAAGCAGCCCCATGTCTTGGCGTGCATGATAAAGTTGCCTACGACTCAAACGAGGAATATTTTTTTCATTCACAAAAATTTCACCGCGCCTAGGAGAAAGTTGTCCTCCGATCAAGCGCAACAAAGTTGTTTTACCGCAACCGCTTGGGCCCATGATCGCCGTAATTTTTCCCTGAGGAATATTAAAATTTACTTTCTTGAAAATAGGCTTCCCAGCACGGTAATAAGAAAGATCTTTAATAACAACCCAATTGTCTCGCAATAGCTCACTCCTTTGCAGTATAATTCCTGGTTTTCAAGATCCTGAATATCGTTCAAATATGGAAACTTCTGCTATCAAAACATCCCCCTCTCTCACTTTTTGTGAATCAGGCATTAATACATTCGAACTTGAGATTCAAGCTCTTAAGAGCATAGCACAACGACTCGATATTCATTTTGAACGCGCATGTCAATTATTATTACAATGTACGGGCAAAATCATCATCATGGGAATAGGTAAATCAGGGCATATTGCGAATAAGATTGCAGCCACCTTTACAAGCACGGGCACCCCCGCTTTTTTCGTACATCCTGCTGAAGCAAGCCATGGCGACCTAGGGATGCTTTCTGCAAACGACATCTTGCTTGTTTTATCTAACTCCGGTGAAACGCCAGAGATTATCAGCCTTCTACCCGCAATCAAAGAACGCATCATCCCCATCATTGCTCTAACAGGCAATAGGGCGTCTACTCTAGCACAAACCGCAGATATTAATTTAGACTTAAGTATTGCACGCGAAGCCTGCCCACTGAACCTAGCGCCGACTTCCTCAACAACAGCTTGTCTGGTGATGGGTGATGCACTGGCTATCGCTTTATTGAAAGCAAAAGGTTTTACAACTGAAGATTTTGCATCAATACATCCGGGTGGGTTTTTAGGACGACGTTTATTATTACGCGTGGATCATCTCATGCATCAAGGTGAACAAATACCAAAAGTCTCTCCTGAGACATCCTTGGCTCAAGCTTTAATTGAAATTACGAATAAGCGCTTAGGCATGGCAGTCATCGTTGACAAAGAAAATAAAATTTTAGGCATTTTCACAGACGGTGATTTACGTAGAACGCTAGAAAAACACAAAGACATTCATGCCATCAAAATGTCAGACATCATGACACAAAACTGCAAAACAGTGAAACCCAGCTTATTAGCAGCAGAAGCCTTGTATAAGATGAAGCAACATAAAATAACATCTTTACTCATCACAGACGATGAAAATAAATTACAAGGCATCATTCACCTACATGATCTTTTACAACGAGGAATGAGTTAATGACGGACCTCTTAAATAAAGCAAAACAAATAAAATTAGTCATTTTTGATGTTGATGGTGTTTTAACAGACGGCAGTCTCTATTTCAGTGAACAGGGTATGGCATTCAAAGCCTTCCAGGTACACGACGGTGTGGGCATTAAATTATTACTTGAAAATAAAATTGAAGTGGCCGTCATTACACAACACGACTCTCCCATCGTCACTCATCGCATGGAAACCTTAGGCATTCAATATATTTATGTTGGTGAAACACCCAAACTTACAAGTTATGAAAATTTACTTAAAAAAATAAATTTAAAAGATGAACAAGTTGCTTATGTTGGCGATGATTTCCCTGACTTACCTGTCCTTCGACGTGCAGGATTAAGCATTATCGTTGCAAATGCATCACCTCAACTTTTGCCTTACGTGGATTGGCAAACGCAAAAATCAGGAGGACAAGGTGCAGCCCGAGAAGTCTGCGATTTAATCTTACAAGCACAGAATCTCATGCCAAAAATCATTGAAAAATACACATGACACAGCAAAAAATTCTTTTTCTTGTTTTATTTTTTGCGGTAATGTTAAGCACTTGGCTGACTTTTTCTATTAAAGAAAATAATAACGTGGCCATGGACACAAATGAAAATAACCTCGATGCTTTTGCAACGGAAATTCATCTAACACGAATGGATAAAACAGGGCATATTAACGCAAGCTTATACTCACCTCAACTCACACACTACCCTTTAGAAAATCAAACACAACTACAATCTCCAACAGTCATAGTCTATGTAAAAAATCAACCTTCTTGGAAAATCACGGCAAATCAAGCGGCACTTTTTCACGGCAGTGAAAAAATAACATTAACTGATCATGTCGTATTACACCGTTCTTCTGGCATAAATAATGAAGAAATAACAGTTCAAACCGAACAATTAACGTTATATCCTGAACTAAAAACAGCGATGACAACATTACCCATTTCACTTTTAAGCAACAGCACACAAATCAATTCGACGGGCATGCAGGCCAACTTTGAAAAAGGAATATTAACGCTGACAAGCAGTGTAAGAGGAAACTATACCCCGCCCTCTCATGCTTACCAGAATAAAATTGAGGCCCCTTATTCAATTTACCACTTCACAGACCACAGCCTCGATCTTCCAAGCAGCCCTCAAGGACGCACCACTATCACCTTTATGCCAAAAAAAGGGGATACCCCTTACCCATAAGATGCGAAGTTAGAACCCAAGAATGGGGTTTAGATTTTCGCGCATCGGAAGGAGATAAACCGAAGGAATATTCGTTATATTTCGAGGTTTTTCGACTGAGAAGCGCGAAAAGATAAGCCCCAGGCTTGAGGTTATAAATTCGCATCTTTATGGGTAAGGGGTATATAATCCAAAAACTTAAAAAAACCACGTTGTTATATGCCACACCCTTTGTCAGTACATCACTTAGCGAAACGCTATAAAAAACGTCGTGTTGTTAAAAACGTTAGTTTACACGTCAACCGAGGCGAAATCGTTGGCTTACTGGGCCCCAATGGCGCAGGAAAAACAACCAGCTTCTACATGATCGCAGGTTTGATTGAAGCCGATGAAGGGCAAATTTTCCTAGAAGGCAAAAACATCACTGATCTTCCCATCCATCAACGCACACACTTAGGTTTAAGCTACTTATCACAAGAACCCTCTATCTTCCGCAAGCTCAGTGTTTCAGATAATATTTTGGCGATTTTAGAATTAAAAAAACATCTTTCTGCTGAAGAACGTCAAAAGAAATTAGAATTCTTATTAAGAGAATTTCATTTAACACATTTACGTGATGTACTCGGTGTTAGTCTTTCGGGGGGGGAACGACGACGAGTTGAAATTGCAAGAGCCCTTGCAACCGATCCAAAATTTATATTATTAGACGAACCTTTTGCGGGCATTGACCCCATCGCTGTTGTAGACATAAAAAAAATGATCGAACATTTAAAAAATAAAAATATTGGCATATTAATCACTGATCACAATGTAAGAGAAACCTTGGATATTTGTTCTCGCGCCTACATTGTAAGTGAAGGTGAAGTTTTATGTGATGGCTCACCCGAAGAATTACTTCATAGTCAGAAAGTACGTGAAGTCTATCTTGGTGAAGATTTTAATTTATAACTTAAACGGAGACTACTATGCAATTTAATCTCACGGGGCACCATTGTGACATCACCCCTGCCTTACGCAGTTTTACCACAAAGAAAATACAGCGCTTAACGCGTTATGCAGAGAACATCACTCACGCAGACATTGTTTTAAACGTTGATAAACTCGCTCAAACAGCCGAAGCCACTTTACACATTCCTGGCGCTGAAATTCATGCGCACTCGACCTCACAAGACATGTATTCTGCCATTGACATGCTCATCGACAAATTGGAACGTCAACTTATAAAACACCGAGAAAAAACGATCCAAAACCACAGAAAAAGCAAAGATAAGAACATCTAATCATGAACGAACTTTTATGCAATACGTCTGACGAGGACACGATGATTCATAAAAAATTAAAGATCGTAAATAATTTAGGTTTACACGCACGTGCTGCGGCCAAATTAGTGAACCTGGCATCACGTTACAGTTGCAAAGTTGAAATTGTCTATAACAATAAGCGCATCGACAGTAAAAGCATATTAAGCGTCATGACCTTGGGTGCGACACAAGGCAAAGAAATTGATGTCATCGTTGATGGTCAAGATGAAAAAGAAGCGATAGACGCCATCGAAGAACTCATCAAGCAACGGTTTGGAGAAAAGGAGTAAGCGCTATCATGATTGACACAAAGCATTTTTCAAAATGCATTGCAACCTTGGAACTTTCGCTCAAACATCTTCAATCCCCATAAACACATATAAATTTAATGATATAAATTTAAAACTCGCAATTTTGCATTTTCACGAATATTCATAAAAAACAGAGAATAATCGGATTCGTGATAATCCCCCGACTCATTGGGAAATCCAGACACCGGTGAAATCCACAAAATACCGTCTTTACATTCTGCAGAAACTGCGTGCGTTACGATCTCATCAAAATCTTCAGGTACCCCGCCCAAATGATTATCAAAGCTAGCCGCCGGTTTTTTTATATTAAATGTTAAAGGGTTAATACAAACAGGATTTCCTTTTGCACTCCCTGTAACAAGTTGCGTCTGCTCACCTTCTTCCACCGTCTGCCAACCTAAATAACAATGCACTTGGTCTGGAGAACGACACACAGGAATAGTTTTAAATTCACGGGAACCCAAACGCTCTCCCACAATGTAAGCAACCAATAATTGCTTACTCAAAGGGTATTTGTTTTCATTTTCGCGTATCAAACGTTTCGCCAAAAAACTCCCTTGACTATGTGCCACAATAAAAAAAGGACGTCCGTGATTGTAATGCTGCATGTAATAATCAAAGGCGGCTTGGATATCTTTGTATGCCAATGAAAGCGCCTGATTGCTTTCAGCAACAGGCGGCCCTCCCTCTTCTGGACTCACAAAAGCAAACAAGGTCGCTTGACGGTAAATAGGCGCATAAATCTTTGCAACATTATTAAAAACACTGGCCTGTGTACGCAACACCCCTTCTTCGACCATCTCATTTACCTCTTCATCGTCGATTGCAGCATTCCACTGACTTTGACTAAAGAAATGCGTAGGATAAATATAAAAAACATCGGCCGCAGCATGAGCCTGCTCATTTTTCAAAGCCGAATCAGGCACATCCATAGAATTATTTGTCTTAGAAGGCAAGGCCGCCCACGCAGCAGGATCTTGATAATTGGGTTTGGGAGGAATAGGCACTTGTGAAAAAGGGCGATTCATCTTATAACAACTCAATAAAAAACAAAGCATAACAACTAAAACGAGAAAAAATATTTTTTTCATAAAATTCACCAAAATTAATTTAGGGACACATCCTACGGAAATTTAAATTTTTGTTCGCAAATGCGGGAATAAAATCACATCTCGAATAGACGGTTGATCCGTGAAAAGCATCGTTAATCGATCGATACCAATACCTTCACCGGCAGTAGGCGGCATACCATATTCCAAAGCTGTCAGGTAATCAGCATCATAATGCATGGCTTCTTCATCACCTGCTTCTTTCTTTTCAACTTGTTTTATAAACCTCGAGGCTTGATCTTCGGGATCATTTAATTCTGAAAATCCATTTGCAATTTCACGACCTCCCACAAAAAACTCAAACCGATCTGTGACGAAAGGATCTTGATTATTGGCACGTGCTAAAGGTGAAACCTCGGTGGGATAAGCTGTAATAAATGTAGGTTCCTTTAAATTTGCTTCCACTGTTTTTTCAAAAATCTCGTATTGCAATTTCCCTAAGCCTTCTGTTCCTTGTACGGGAATTTGCAACTTCAAGGCAAATTGACGCAATTGATCTCGCGATTCCACTTCGAGTGTTGTTAACCTTGGATTATAATGTAATAAGGCTTCTTTCAAGGTCATAGAACGAAACGGTTTTTCAAAATCATATTGTTCACCCTGATATGAAACGACCGTATTTTTCAAAACAGTTTTTGCCAAATACCGCATCATTTCTTCGGTTAACTGCATCAAGTCTTGATAATTTGCATAAGCTTGATAAAACTCCACCATCGTAAATTCAGGATTATGGCGCGTTGACAAGCCTTCATTACGAAAATTACGATTAATTTCAAATACTTTTTCAAATCCCCCCACCACCAAACGTTTTAAAAACAATTCAGGGGCCACACGTAAATACATATCCATTGACAAAGCATGATGATGTGTCACAAAAGGACGGGCTGTTGCACCACCGGGAATAACATGCATCATCGGCGTTTCAACTTCTAAAAATTCTTTGTCTATTAAAAAATTCCGTAATGCGCTAATAAGCGAAGAACGCGTTAAAAAAATTTTTCTTGTTTCTTCATTTGAGATTAAATCTAAATAACGCTGACGATAACGTTGTTCTTGATCCACTAAACCATGAAATTTATCGGGCAAGGGCCGCAAGGCTTTTGTTAATAATCTTACTTTTTTGGCACGAATGGTGAGCTCATTTGTTTTTGTTTTAAATAATAAACCTTCTACGCCTACAATATCACCCAAGTCAAAATGCTTTGCTTTTTCATAAGCTTCTTCGCCTAATTCATTGAGCGCCGCATAAATTTGGATACGACCTGACACATCTTGCAATAATAGAAAACTTGCTTTCCCCATAACGCGTCGCATCATGATACGTCCTGCAACGCTTGTTGTTAGGGCGATCGTCTCAAGCGCCTGATGATCTTTTTCATCGTAGTGCTGATGCAAATCCAGCGCCTTATTTTTTCGATGAAAATCATTAGGATAAGCCCAACCTTGCTTTCGCAAAGCATTTAACTTCTCTTTGCGTTGAATAATCAACGCATCTTCATCAAAAACCTGGAGTTCTAATTCCGGTGAATTATCCTTCGTCATGATTCTTATCCACTATTTTAAAAATAAACGATGATGGCTGATTCTGTGAGGATTTACAATAATTGCAAAAATGTCTGAAGATTTTCACAGAAAAAACATTAAAAATGCTTCATTTTTCCTTAATTTACATCCTCTATACTGAGATAAAGAGAATATCGCATCAGGGGAAAAATATGCCTTACCCAAAAGAAATTTCGACCATTACAATTCATGTTTCCGACACTGAAAGAGAAATATTAACCCCTGATGCAAACGACAAGGCCAGAGAACAAATTGGCGCGCAAGGTCCCTTTCAAAGAGATACCTTCCGTTCTGCCCAACATGAAGGGCTTTTAAAAATAAATGGCGAGTCTATCGTACGACAAGCACAAGAAACAGAAACTGATTTAATTAAAAGAATCGAAGAAAAGCTTATTGGAATAATGGGAGAAAAGTATCTACCAAGAATAAAAACTCACTTACAACAAGACACGCCTAATCATTTCAACACCCTTATGATTGAACGATTTAATAACGTCTCTATGCCCGGCATGGGCAGCGCCTCAAGTCTAGATTGGGATAAAAACACAAATTCAGGCACATTGTTATGTGAAATCAAAATTCAGCAAATAAGCTCAAATCATAAAAAACGTTTAGCCATAAAAGACGCCATACGAAACCCAAAAAGTTCTCTTGCAAGTTTTTTCATAAGCTATAAACTCCAGGGCGAAAACGATGGGAGTATTCTATTTCAATTAGATTCCGTGCAACTTAAAATTTATGATAAAGAAGTTTATAAATATTTTCCTGCGCTCAGGAAAACTATTCCTACTGAAATAGATAGCCTTCAAGATTTATTCACGAAAGAAGCCTCTAGAAATATTATTTCTCAAGCCTTAGATTCTGTTTTTGAAGCTTTCACAGGAATAAAAAAAACAACTTCTAAAAAACAAGGAACAAGCCAAACTTCCTCATCATCATTTTCTTCTGCTTCTTCTTCTGCTTCTTCACCTATTGAATCAGAACCTTCTGAACTCGGCTCAGAAAGCGAGGGAAGTGAACGCAAGAATAAAGAAAAACTTCGTTATCTTCCAACACAAAGACTACCTATTTCATCATCCAAAACACGTGCGGTTGGATCAGAAACAGAGGAAGTAAAGCAATCTAAATCACAAAAATAAAAAATATTTATTAAACTTAAGGTTTGTTTTTTCTTCTACCTTCTTTCCCAAGTATCCTATCCATAATTTCATCGTAACCGCCCTTGTCTACGCTAGAGCTAGCTGTTGAACCTCCTGACATAGGAACTTGAAATGCAGGAGTCAGTTTCCTATCTGTTAAAAATAAACTTGAAGAGGATGATGCAGTATTGCTATCGACGCTTCTACAGGAAGTATCGCTTCGTGATTCTGCTGGTACTCCCAGTATTCTAGATAGAAAAAGTGAGATATTTGCAAAACTCGCCATATATCCTGCTTGAAGAGCTTTGTGAAATCTAAATTGATCAGTTTCTAAAGCCTTCTGTTTAAGAGGGGTTAAGTCTAATTGTGCACTTATAGCTTGCCATAGACTTTCCTCTATTTCACGGCGTCGAAAGCCAGAAAAAGTTTGCAAAAATCCAGCGAACTCAATGATGCTAGCATTCGCTATTAAAGTTTGATCAACATAAAGCTGTAATTCATTGATGAAAGCTCTTGCTATTTCTAACGTAACATTTTCTAACACTTTACCCAAAGCTTGAATATCAGGAATGATTTCTTTAACTCGTGCCTCACCTAATAAGGTTTTTACAATATAAGTAGGTATCATAACTTTGTATTGGAGAGCTTCATTTAAGTTTTGTTGTGTCTGTACCATACCTTTGAGGTACGCTTCCCCTAGCGCAGTTAAAAATTCTTCTCGTTGACTGGAACGTAAGTTATTTACTACAACATATAATTGGTGGGGTGTTTGAACAAGCTTTTTTATATGCTCTATACCAATGACTTCGGTAATAAATTCGTAACTATGAAATTCCTTCAGCTGATCAAGAACAGATCTTAATTGTTCGAATGTGTTTATGATATGTGTTATTACATAATTCGGGGGTAACAGCTCAGTCAAAAGTTTTCTTACTCTATAGGCATAGCTACACGTGCATGCACATACTAGAGTTTCGCTATTAATGAGCGGTCTAATTTGTTCTGAGTTTAATATTTCTCTTAGATAATTTTCACCCCATGAAGATGCAAAGAAGTATTCCATAACACCCATAAAGTCTATTATAGAAGGCTTGCCTGACCTAAGATCAGAAATAATGTCTTTTTTTGAAAAATTGAAAAATTGTTCTTGCACTGCTTCAGGAATGCTAGAGCTAAGGTTGTTGTATTTAGTAATATTTAAAATCCAACGTACTCCTAGCCTCTCAAAAATTTCGATGAGTCCTGCTGTAGAAAGTAAATCTAGGATCCTTTTTAACCTCTCAGGCGCATCCGTTCTATAGTAGTAAGCATCTAAGTAATACCTTGTGCCTGGCTCATAATCCCCATAGTGGAGTAAATCAGTGAGCCTGTTAACCCCTGCCTCTAATAAGAGCTCCGCCCTATTTTCTTTAGGTAAGCTTTTCAGTGCTTCAATAAACTCATTAAAACTAAATTTTCTATAAACATCGAACATTTTATTTTGCCTTTATTTGTAGGATACAGTTTTTAAAAAAAAATTTTTTAGTGGGGAAATATCAACTGTTTATCAATATCTACAGATATCAACATGATGTTGATATCTGTAAAAACCATATCACTTGAATTATCCATAAATACAATCATTGAGATCTTTTCTTTTGTTGTACATAATACACTCAATTCTAAGAAATGGAAAGTAAAAAATGAGCAAGAAGTCTCTGTTGTGTTGTGCTGTGCTATGGATACTTGATCCTGTTTTATGAATCTGCCAAATAGCAACTTCCGGGAAAGAAAAATATATTTCCAACAATTTTATAGTTTTAACATCACGACTTTCTCCTGATTCAATTTTTTGTAAAGTGACCTTACTAATATCAAAAGTTTTTGCTAAATCATAAGCTTTAGCGAAGGTGGGTGGCGCCCCGAACAGGAATCGAACCTGTGACCTATCCCTTAGGAGGGGATCGCGCTATCCACTGAGCCACCGGGGCATTTTAAAAAATAATGTCAAGAATCCGTTGTCATTTTAGCAAAAGCAGAGCCATCTGTACGCGTAAAAGGAAGTGCTTGAGGAAAATGAGTGTGAAGATAAGCAATCAAACCTTCTCTCACCTGGGCACATAAATCTGAAATATCCTGTAAATTACGCGCACTGATTGAAATTTTAATTTCAAGACATTTATCTGTGATGTCTGACACTAATACAGATTTTATTTTTCTATCCCATAATTTATTATTTTCTAAAATTCTATCCAGCTCTTGACGAATTAGCTTTATATCAACAGCATAATCTAATCTCAATATTACATATTGTATCAATTCAGAAGACACTAATGTCCAATTTTGAAAAGGTTTTTCCATAAAATAATTAATAGGCATGATGAGCCGACGATTACTCAGCAAACGTATGATGACATGCGTTAATGTGATTTCTTCTACCTGCCCCCACTCTCCTTCCACACAAACAGCATCATCAATGCGTAGCGTGTTATTAAATGCGATTTGAAAACCCGCCAAGACACTTCCCAACGTTTTCTGCGCTGCAAAACCTAAAATCACAGAAGCAATTCCCGCCGATGTTAATAAGCCAAGTCCTAAACGCTTTACACTTTCAAATGTCATCAAAAATACTGCCGTCATGATGACTAAAACCATGAACACAAAAAAACGACTGATAAAACGAATTTGAGTTTTCAAGGTGCGCGCACGTCCACTTCCCACCGTTTTATTGCAATGTTGCATGCATAACAATTCACTAATTTTAACAAGCCTTAACAAAAGCCATGTTATTAAAAGAATAACAACGGCTTGAATAAGATTAGGAATAAAAACCAGATCACCTTCTAAACCCAAGATAGGGGTAAAGGCTTCTATAAAAAGAGTAGGAATTAAAAAATAAAGAGGCCTTTTTAAATTTTTCAAAATCATTAACAATAAAAAAGAATCTCGTTTCTTTTGTAAATATTCCAACAAGATAAATAGGCACAACAAACCCAGCACGCTGCCTAGTACACTGGCAATGACAAAAACCCACAAAGACAGATGCGCCTGCATCGCAACATAAATTAAGCTAAGCTTATCCATTCATAACCTTTCACAGAATGAAAAATTCGCTATAGAATAGCAGATTCGACTTCATTTTTATCCATTGACGAGATTCTTATGCCTCTTTCACGTGAACAAATTGCCCAACGTATTGCCCAAGAATGCAAGGACGGCGACTATGTCAATCTGGGTATCGGTATTCCCACTCTCGTTGCAAACTATATTTCCCCCTCTATTCAAGTCATCTTCCAGTCGGAAAATGGCTTGTTAGGCATGGGCCCTTTTCCAACTGAAAATGAGGTGGATCCTGACTTAATCAATGCAGGCAAACAAACCGTTACTGCCATCCCCGGCGCTGCTTTTTTCTCTTCAGCAGACAGTTTTGCCATGATACGCGGCGGGCATATTGATTTAACCGTTTTAGGCGCTTTTGAAGTGGATCAAGCAGGAAATATTGCCTCTTGGATGATCCCAGGAAAAATGGTGAAAGGGATGGGGGGCGCCATGGATTTGGTAGCAGGAGCAAAAAATATTATCGTGGCAATGTCTCATGCCAACAAACAAGGTGAGTCAAAAATTTTAAAAAAATGTACCTTACCTTTGACAGGTATTCAATGCGTCACCAAAGTCGTCACCGATTTGGCGGTAATGGAATTAAGAGAAGGCGCATTTCATTTATTAGAATACGCAGAAGATACCTCCATTGAAGATATAAAACGCCTCACCGCAGCCACCTTGATCATTGCACCTGATGTCAAACCTATTTCATTGGAGCATACATGAAACTTTCAACGCTCAGCGCAATTTCTCCTCTGGATGGACGTTATGGTAAAAAAACAGAAAATTTACGTGGTTTACTCAGCGAATATGGCCTGATACGTGCTCGTCTATTTATTGAAATTGAGTGGCTTGTTTTTTTAAATAAAAAAATTCCTGATTTAAAATTAAATCAAAAATCAATTCAGACTTTAAAAAAGATTTATAAAAACTTTAACGAACTTGAAGCAAAAGAAATAAAAAAAATTGAAAACAAAATTAATCATGATGTAAAAGCAGTTGAGTATTACCTTAAAAATAAAATGGAAGGCTCCTCACAACTCAAAAAAGCAAAGGAATTCGTGCATTTTGCTTGCACTTCTGACGACATTAATAATCTTGCCTACGCAATTTTATTACAAGAATTACGAAAAAATCATTTGCTACCTATATTAACAAAACTTAAATTGAAGCTTAAAACCATGGCCTTAGATACTGCATCGCGACCGATGCTTTCTCGCACACATGGCCAGGCCGCCACACCCACAACACTGGGGAAAGAAATCGCAAATTTCTTAAAAAGACTTGAACGTCAAACCACCTTACTTTCTCAACAAATTATTTTCGCCAAAATCAATGGTGCTGTTGGAAACTTCAATGCACATCGCATCGCTTATCCTCAGGTGGCTTGGCCCATCCTTGCAAAAAAATTCGTTGAACAATTAAGGTTAAGTTACAACTCGCATACAACACAAATCGAACCGCATGATGGCATCGCAGAATATTGTCACGTTTTATTTCGTATTAACACTCTTCTCATTCATCTTTGTCGTGATTGCTGGGCTTATATTTCTTTAGCTTATTTTTCTCAGAAAAAACAAAAAGCGGAAGTTGGTTCTTCCACCATGCCTCATAAAATCAACCCGATTGATTTTGAAAATGCAGAAGGGAATTTAAGTCTTGCCAATGCGCTTTTTCATTTTTTTGCAGAACGCTTGCCTGTTTCGCGCTGGCAACGTGATTTAGTAGACTCGACTCTTTTTCGCAATCTGGGCATAGCACAGGCTTACTCCCTCCTCGCCTATGAAACCTTGTTATCAGGTTTAAATAAACTCCAAATAAATGAAGAAAAAATTTCTGACGATTTAGAGGCACACTGGGAAGTATTAACAGAAGCCGTTCAAACAGTTATGCGTCGTTATCGCTTAAAACAACCCTATGAACAATTAAAAATGTTATCCAGAGGCAAAAAAATGGATAAAGAGACCCTCCATCACTTTATTGATAAGCTACACTTACCTTCAGAGGTGAAAAAAAAATTGAAAGCCCTCACTCCAAAGGATTACATCGGATTTGCGAAAGAGCTAGCTAAACAAGCGAGATAACAGAAATGTACTTTTCTTTGAAATCAAACTTAAGTCAGTTTTTAGTAAGCTGGCTCATGAAACAAAATCCTTCGGATAAATTTCCCTTAAGTGATTTCGAACGTATTCGTTATGAAATTCGCCCTTGCGATGTGTTACTCATTGAGGGGCGTAGCAGAGTCGCTGAAGTCATTAACCTCATTACACAAAGCGCCTGGTCGCATGCTTGTCTTTACATCGGACGTCTTCATGACATTGAAAATCCAGACACACGCAATTTATTATTAAAAGCGCATCCTGACATCAACCCCAATGAACAATTAATAGTAGAGGGCCTCTTAGGCAAAGGCACGGTTATTTCACCTATCACAGATTATAATAACGATCATATCCGCATCTGTCGCCCCAAAGGGATTACACACAAAGATGCGCAGCTTGTGATTGATTATGCAGTTAATCATCTTGGCATTAAGTATGATATACGGCAAATTTTCGATCTCGCACGTTTTCTCTTCCCTTGGAGCATTTTGCCTCGTCGCTGGCGATCTAGTTTATTCAATTATCATTTAGGCGAGTTAACCAAAGAAAGCTGCTCCTCATTGATTGCTGAAGCTTTTAGTTCTGTTCAATTCCCCATTTTACCCGTCATTAAACAACACCATGGCAAAGGGATTGAACTTATCAAACGTTTTCCCAAGTTATACACGCCCAGTGATTTTGATTATTCTCCTTTTTTTGAAATCATCAAATATCCCATTTTTGAATTATCCGACACCCCGACTTATCGAACATTGCCTTGGCGAGAGGGTCTATTAAGCGATGATGAAGGACACATCGCCAGACCAGAATTACCCAAAATTGAAGAAACCCTACCCAGTTATGAAAAAAATAAGAAATCAAAAAAGAAAGAAGAAAAAAAACATTTGTGGGATTATTTTGATTAAGAAGCTACTTTCTCATATGCGACTTCTGATTATACGAACTTGATGAAGAGCTGGCAGATGAAGCACTTGCAACTTCTTCAGAAGAAGACGCCGCCACTTTATGTTGAGATTTCGCTTCTTTATAAAAACAAGCAAAACGCACACACAATCTTTTTAATGCTTGATAAAACCATTTTTCTTCTTCTTGCTCAGGCTTTAATTTCTTAAGTTCAGGCAATACTTTTTCTCTTAAAAAACTATAAACACTCAACGCTCTTTCTTCTGAAGCCCGGTGATTAAACATCTCTCTTAAACAAGTAATTCTTATTCTAGATGCTATTTCGTTCACAGCCGAATACCGTATGCTCATGAAAGACAAATAACATCTAAGATCAAGTAAAAATTCCTTTTCATAAGGAAATTCATGAATATGAGACTTTTTATCGAAGTAAAAACATCGAGCCTTAGGATTTTTTTTCAAACTATTAACAAAGTATACCGGACCATAGTCTAAACCCAATTGTTCTCCCGGGCGGATCTCATTCAGCGTTATAAACACGGGAACAAAAAGACCGTGGTAGAGAGAAAACCGAACTTCTACATTTGCTGTTTTAATAGAAAAAGGAAAAAAAGACAATTCTTCTTTATTCATTTGCAAATACATCGCATCCGGAAAATGATTTAAAAAACGGAATAAACCCCCACTCTTTCTTGCATCCACGCGTGGGCAATCGCGATTAGGATCGACAAGCAGATCATGAGTCTGATCAGACGGCATCTTATTTCTCATAAAAAAAGGATGAGCAGGTAAGGTAAAACTATAAGAAGTATCATTCAAATCTAGCTTTTGAGCTTTATAAGCACCTCCGTAAATACCAATCATCGTACCCGCCGGAATAGGCTTGGCGTCAGACGAAAGGAAAAGACCCCATCCCAAATCTTTATCTCCTTCTTTCAAAGGACAAAGAACAAATTGTTCTTGCCAAGCTTGAAAAGATCGTATTTCCTGCAAAGTAAGCTCTTCTGATCGAACACCTGCAAACTGTCTATAATCGCGGCCTTCCCCTGCCACATCGAAGTCTGCATCTAAAATTTTTTCAAGATACTCTCGATTTTGAGCGCTATTTACAGCATTTGCTAACAATTGAGGAATCGTAATATTATGACACCATTCAAATCCTTGTGATCGCGCAAATTCTTCTGGATTAACACGTTGAACCGTCCATTCTCCTTCAGTAAAACCAGGCGGGGTTTTAGCAACTTGAAGATACTTCATAGGAGCGATATCAGGAAAAAGTAATTCTCGCGGGGCCTTTCCATTACTACTACAATTTTTCAACATTTGAGTTAGAGTTTTATATGGATTTCGCATCATAAACATTACCTCGATTCAAAAGACACCTACTATGGTCGAGGAGTATAACTCAATAAGCTTAAGGAACTATGAATAAAAAAACGGGAAGATTTTTGAAAATCTTCCCGTTTTTTAAGACGAAATTTCTTTTATTTTTTTGTAGCCTTTTTACGAGTGGTTCTCTTCTTCGCGGTTTTCTTAACGCCCCGTTTCTTTGCTACCTTTTTCTTTCCCGATTTTTTTGCCGCAGCTTTTCTACGCACCATGATACTTATCTCCTTGTAAGTTAAACGGAAGTCTCCTAATAACAGGTCGCTCTTTTTAAAAAGTTCACATCACAATAACAACATCATGAAGTAAGGCAGACAACCCAGGCTACCTTTTTTAAAAATAATAAATGGTGTGTTTTTATTTATATATATAAGCAATTACAAAAAGTCAAATTTTTTATTGGTTTTCTTTTAAAAAAATTGAATTTACTTTATTTTTAAACAATTTATCAACCACAAGACACAAATGTCTCTGCAACACGTGGATCCAATTCTCCTTTCTTATAACGCTGATACATCTTCTCAAGCGATAACACTTTAATTTTATCAGCCCAACCTGCTGTACCAAACGCTTCGTAACGCACTCTGCAAATCTCTTTCATCGCTCCCGTTGCAACACCTAAATATTTTCTGGGATCAAACTCTTTTGGGTGTTCTGCAAAATAACGTCGTATTGCACCGGTGGCTGCCATACGTAAATCTGTGTCGATGTTAACTTTTCTCACACCATGACGGATACCTTCTTGAATTTCTTCGATAGGTACACCGTAAGTTTGTCCCATATCTCCACCATTATCATTAATAACCTTTAACCAATCTTGTGGTACCGAAGAAGAACCGTGCATCACTAAATGGGTATCAGGAATACGTCGGTGAATCTCTTTAATACGCTCAATCGCTAAGATATCGCCTGTCGGTGGGCGCGTAAATTTATAAGCGCCGTGACTCGTGCCAATTGCAATTGCCAAAGCATCCACTTTCGTTAACTTTACAAATTGAGCCGCCTGTTCGGGATCCGTCAATAACTGTTCTTTAGATAATCGTCCTTCTGCTCCCGATCCATCTTCTTCACCCGCCATGCCACTTTCAAGCGAACCTAAACAGCCTAGCTCACCTTCAACAGAAACACCGCCACCATGTGCCATCTCTACCGTACGCGCTGTCACAGCGACGTTATAATCAAAATTTGAGGGGGTTTTCATGTCCTCATTCAATGAGCCATCCATCATCACCGATGTAAAACCTAATTGAATAGAACGCTGACACACATCCGGTGAGGCACCATGATCTTGATGCATACAAATGGGTATGTGTGGAAACTCTTCTGCTGCCGCTAAAATTAAATGTCGTAAGAAAGGGGCACCTGCATATTTCCTTGCACCCGCAGAAGCTTGCACTATCACAGGGCTATTCGTTTCATCCGCCGCTTCCATGATCGCACGCATTTGTTCTAAGTTATTAACGTTAAACGCAGGCACACCATAATGATGTTCTGCCGCATGATCTAATAATTGTCGTAAGGTAATCAACATAATGCTCTCCTCAACTTCTTTTGAAAAAAATCTATTGCGTTTGTAAAATTTTCATTGTGTTCGTTTGACCATGAACACCTAAAGAATCACCGCGTGTTATGATAACCCAATCTCCCTTTCGCACAATACCCCTCGTTTTCAATTCCGCAATCGCATGCGTATACAACTCAGATGCTTTTCCAACGAAAGGATCAAAGTGAATGGGGTAGACACCACGAAATAATGTCATACGCCGCTCTGTCATGACATGACGAGTTAAACCATAAATTGGAATACCCGATCGTATTCTCGACATCCACAAAGGTGTTGAACCCGACTCCGTTAAAGCAATGATCGCTTTCACATTAAAATGATTTGCTATATACATCGTACCCATCGCAATCGCTTCATCTAAACGCGAAAAATGACATTCAACACGATGACGAGAAATTTGCGTGCTACGTTGTTTCTCAGCACCTATGCAAATGCGTCCCATCGCTTCAATCACTTTGTCAGGATGCTTCCCTGTGGCTGTTTCCGCAGATAACATCACTGCATCCGTACCATCCAATACCGCATTAGCCACATCAAATACTTCGGCGCGTGTAGGTATTGAATTGCTAATCATGGATTCCATCATCTGTGTTGCCGTGATCACAGCTTTATCCATTGAGCGCGCACGATGAATAATCTGTTTTTGTACCGCAGGCAATTCCGCGTCTCCAATTTCAACCCCTAAATCACCTCGCGCAACCATCACGGCATCAGATACTTCGATAATTTCATCTAACATTTTCACCGCTTCTGCACGCTCAATTTTCGCAATAATGCCTGCTTTACTCTTTTCTTTTGTAATCAGCTTACGCGCATATAAAATATCTTCTGCATTCCGTGGAAAAGAAATGGCGATATAATCTACGCCTAAACTCGTCGCGATTTTTAAATCTTTTTTATCTTTTTCTGTTAAAGCTTCTGCACTCAAACCTCCACCCAAACGATTAATGCCTTTGTTATCAGATAACACACCCCCTTCCTGCACACGACAATAAATACGTGATCCTTGGACTTTAAAAACAACCAAAACAATACGACCATCATCAATAAGCAAGATATCATTCTTCTTCACATCCTTTGGCAATCTTTTATAATCAATCCCCACACCACGAACATTTCCTTTTTTTGCAGGCAAGGCAGCATCTAAAATAAATTCTGCATCATTTTCTAAAAATACCTTCCCCTCAACGAAAGTGGAAATCCGAATTTTTGGACCCTGCAAATCTGCAAGAATGCCCACAGCACGATGATGTTTTTGCGCGAGCAACCTGACTTGTTTAATCCGCCGCTCATGATCGACTGCCGCACCATGTGAAAAATTAAGCCTTACCAAATCTAAACCCGCTTCAATACAACGTTCCAATACTGCCGTTTGATCCGTAGAAGGTCCCAATGTTGCAATAATTTTTGTACGTCTTGTCATAACTGTTTATCTTCCTCTTAAAAAGAATTTATCTAACTCGCTCATTGAAAATTGTCGAAAAGTAGGTCGTCCATGATTACACTGACCACTCAAATCTGTTTTTTCTACTTCACGCAATAAAGCATTCATTTGTAAAATAGTTAATTTATGGTTAGCATGCACTGCCGCACGACAAGCAAAATTCCCCAAAAATTCCCGTGTTTTATCTTCTACTTGATAACTTTTCTCATGTTCACTTAAATCAGAAAGCATGTCACGCACCAACTGCGTAATATTCGTTTCGATGAGTTGGGCCGGAACCGCACGTACTATCAAAACACCTGGCCCGGCCGCCGCTATATCTAAGGCCATTGAAAGCAAAAATTTTTGATGCGCTTGAACACATTGTATTTCTTTCTCGGTGACATTTAAGGTGATCGGTAGCAATAATGTTTGAGAAGGAATGTCCTGATTTTCCAAGGATTTTTTTAGACGCTCGTATAACACACGCTCATGCGCTGCATGCATATCCACAATCACAAGGCCTTGTGCGTTCTCAGCTAAAATATAAGTTTGATGTAATTGTCCCAGCGCATATCCCAATGAAGGCATAGTCGAAGGCGTTGAAACAAGCACTGGCAGCACTTCTTCTTGTTGATGAGCTTGCGTTAACATAATAGGCTTTTCTTCATCACCAGCGTCATCATGCAACACACTGTATTGCTGAATAGATTCACGCACATGCCAAGGCATCGTAGCAAGGCTTGGTTTAGGTGAGGAAACAGCCGAGACTGAAACCGACTCTTCTACTTCTAACATGACTTGATGATGCGTAGCAGTAGGTCGCACCGCTTGCAAAGCTTTTTTAATTTGAGATGAAATAAAATCATAAATTAAACGACTGTCTCGGAATCGCACTTCTTGTTTTGCAGGATGGGCATTCACATCTACACTTTCTGGGTTTAAACATAAAAACAAAATAAAAGCAGGAAAACGCTCACTGTATAAGACATCTTGATAAGCACGACGAATGGCTGCATGAACCAAACGATCTTTAATTGGCCGTTGATTGACATAAAAATATTGAAGATCCCGGCAAGCACGTGCGATCACAGGCAAACCCACATAACCTTGCAAAGACAATCCACTGGCAGAAACATCTAAGCTTATCGCATTATCCACAAAATCTTGTCCGCAAATTTTCGCTATACGCGCTTGTTTTTCTTTTTCTGTTTCAGCAATAGGAAATTCATATACCACACGTTGCTGATGTGTTAATACAAAACCTTTATCCATATGGTACAAAACCATACGCTCTACAACATCTTGAATATGTGAAAATTCCGTGTTTTCAGATTTTAAAAATTTACGTCGCGCAGGTACATTAAAAAATAAATCACACACTTCAACCGTCGTGCCTTCTGGATGCGCGACAGGTTTTATTTCACTGAGCTGACCCTGCTCACAATTAATTTGATAAGCATATTGTTGATTTTTTTGCTTTGAAGCAAGCTGCACACGCGCAACCGATGCAAGGCTTGCAAGTGCTTCACCCCGAAACCCCAGACTTTGAATTTGAAATAAATCTTTTTCTGTTTTAATTTTACTTGTTGCATGTCGTGCAAGGGCAAGCGCCAAATCTTCAGGGTGGATACCTATGCCATCATCTTTCACTCGAATAAGCTGCAAGCCTCCTTTGCCAATATCAATATGGATATGCTTGGCTTTCGCATCAATACTGTTTTCAATTAATTCCTTCACCACCGACGCAGGTCGCTCTACCACCTCTCCTGCAGCAATTTGATTAGCAATATTGGATGGTAAAAAAGCAATACGTAACATATCCCCTCCTTTTTCAGGGCAATCTAAAAATCAAAGTCATGCCTAATAAAAGTAGAAAAAACAGAGTTTATAAATAATAAATGAGCATTTTGAGGGGTCTTTTTCATACTTTCTCACCATAAATCTAAATTTTCAAAGCCGCTCTTCAGTTTTTCTTAAGATCCGCACTATCATTGGTCTTTATACTATTATCAACTAACTCACCCTTATACATAAAGAGATTTATGAAAATACTCTCAGAAAAAGCTGAGGCTATCATCAAGAAAATTTATCCGAATGATTATCAAGATAATAAATTTGATGAGATATTCGAGGCATCCACTCGCCTGGATGACACAAGCTTCACTGATAATGTTGTATTACGACTACATTCTTACGGAAATGCCTTTTTATTGATTGCGCGAAACACTAAAAATCTAACGATGGAGGCTACTGCTATAGCCAAGGAACTCGAGCAAGTAGAACTCAGTATAACAAAAGCAAATGATAGAAAATTACAACTTTCTTATCTGCTTTATTTTCGAAATTACTTAGTGGGATTACTTTCTGTAAAATTGGAAATAGAAATTACGAAAGCCGACAAACAACTCTCCCGGGCAGAAAACATTGAACATCTTAAAAAAAGAAAAGTCATGTATACTACTTATGAAGATGATGACACCCTTGTGATTTTAATTGAAAAGCCTATACAAAAAAAATCAGAATTGCTAGAAAAAAATCACCTAGAATGGAAAGAAGAATGTGACTATTCCTGGGAAAAAACAGAAATCGAAAAAAAAATAAGAACCGATGCAACATCGGAAACAACAAATTCCGATCTATTCACCATCCCTTCCACCTTTAGAAAACTTCCCGGTATCGCAAATTTTATGGAACATATCTGTTTTTTTTATAATAATAGTCAAGGAGACACGTTATTAGGTCAAAGTAATACTTTGCGTTTTTCTACCCTCTGCCCTACAGACATTTCTAATGAAGAAAAACAAAAACAACATATCTTAAATAATCTGCAAACGCTTATCGATTTTTTTGATAATACTGAAAATACCTCTTATAAAGATCACTCGAAAGAACCTTATTTAATTACTTCTTTAATGAGCCCCACACCTTTTAGAGCTGAAAGCACTTATCAAAAACTCATATTAAAAGTCATCGATGCCGAAAATAAGAAACGAAAACAAAATGGAAAACCAGAAATTTTATATGTCAATCATAGCATCAATCACGTCTTCTTACGTTTATTCACTTTTGGCGGACGGGAGAAAAAAACTTCCATTCATATTCTAAAAAATAAAGATTTAATGAATACAGACTCAAGCTTAAACACAAAACTAGCTTCCTGGCTCAAGGAATATAAAAAAATTTTCTTATTCAGACATGAATATGATAAAAAATTTAATGACTTTTATAATTATATCTCCGAAAAATTGAAGAAACTAAGGGAAGGAACACCCGCAGAGCTCACTCAAAGAAAAGAAGAAATATTAAAACTAAACGCACTTCAGGATTATGTTCAAATACTTCATAAGAATTCTTTTTCTATTCGAGATAAAAACCCTAATCTGTACCGTGCTGCCTTAGAACAACTTCTTGTAAAAAAATCTGGTGTCAGCTGCAAACAAGGAGAAGATCGCACAGGAATTTACTTAGCACATCGTGATAGCATGCTAGAACTTTTCCACACAAATAATGGGTTTCGATTACCTTGTTTTTTTGATGCAGAAAAAAAACGGGAAGCGTTTGTTGAGAAATTTTGTAATAACCTTCGAACAAATCATCAAGGGCATGCTGCAGGGTTAAACGCAGAAGGTTGCCGTGGATTAAAAGATATGACGCATGCCATGGCAAAAGATCAAATCAAAAAAATGAGAGACGATAACCCTGCTTTTTTAAAAGATAATGAGATGATCGCGCAGATGGATGCGCAAGCTTACAATGAACAAAAAGCTAAAAAGCCGCCTCTTCTTAAAAAGCAAGCAACAGCAGCACCTCGTTATCAAGCAACCTCTGCGGCTCGTTCTCCGAGTAAGCATCCTGCTCTATTTACTCCTCCTATGTATCGACGCTCTAGGCAAAATGCAAATCAAGAAAGCACTCCGACTACTCGACCAGCCACTACCCCAACATCTACATCTTGAAAAATGCATCTGAAAATTAACACAAGAGCAGGTTTCCTTAAGAATTCTATTATCTTCCGTTGCTATACTTAATTTAAGGTAAATCAATTTCAAAAAACGACTTATGACAAAACCATTAATAGAAGAGGAAAAACGCAGAATCATCTCAACACTTTACCCACAAAGTGACAATGCTTTTTATGATAAAGAAATTGAATCTCCGCTTCCTTTTAAAAGAGAAACCACGATCGAATCGTTTTTATTACGTATGGCCTCTTTTAAAGAAGCTTACCAACTCATCGTTGGAGATGAAATATTTTCAAATACAAGAAAGAGCATAGAAGAAAAACTTAAAGAAGCTTCTACTTATATTAATCGAGAAACTCAAATCAAAAAACAACATGGTGCTGTACTTTATTTTCGAAACTACTTGGTCGAATTACTTCATGAAAACTTAAAAATAAAAATCAAAGACGCCGATAAACAACTCACGGAAGCGGAAATTATCTACAATTGGAAAAAAAGGAAAATCCTTTTTTCTGCTTATAAACAAGAAAATACAGATCATACTGTTGTTTTAATTGAAGAGGTTGCATCTCAACCCCTGCCTAGTTCAGGAGAATTTCAACAAGAAACGGAAACAGGAGAAGCAGTCTCCTACCGTTTTTTCAATGTCCATAACGATGATGGATGGGAAAGAAAAAGAATCAATGAAATACTTCGAGAACCAGATGCAGCAAGAACGCCTCCCTGTAATTTAAGAAAACTCCCAGGCATCTCAAATTTTGGAGTACATAAGTTCTATGTCTACGATAAAAAAGAAAATTTAATGGGAGAAGGAATAAGTTTACGTTCTGCTACCTTCTGCCCTCAATCTTTGAGTACGGAAATTCAAAAAGCTTATATCTTATATAACTTAAAAAAATTCATTGAATTTGTCGACACAAATGAATCTTACAAAAAAAATGATCCGGCCTTTAGCGAACCCTATTTAATTATTTTTTTCTTAATCAACGTTCCTTTTACCGATGAAAGACAATTTAATAAGCTCATCATTGAGGTCATTGATGAAGAAAACAAAAAAAGAGAAGAACAAGGAAAACAAAAAGTTTTATACGTAGCCCATCCTGTTAATCATACTTTTTGGCGCTTATTTTCATTACCTTTTTTCTACCCCAACACTTACACAAGACGAGAAAAGAAGGTTTCAAGCCTTATTTTAGAAGAGATTGGCATACATATCTTAGACCCTAAAACAGGCGAAAAACTTACTTCATGGTTAAATGAATACAAAAAATTTTTCTTATTCAGACGTCAGTATGATGATAAATTTAATGGTTTTCAGGCTACTATCTCTGCTAGATTAAATTTTCTTAAAGAACGATTAGAATTATATATCAAAAAACTTGAAGAATTAGAAAAACAAGCTACACCTTCTAGGAAAGACGCTGAAGAAAAAGAAAATATCAAAAAAGAAATTCTTAGTAAAAGAGAAAAAATATTAAGAATAACAGCCATTCAAGATTACGTTGAGTTATTACATAAAGATCCTTTTAGTATTGGAGACAAGAATCCTAATTTATACCGAAGCGCTTTAGAACAAATCATCGCAAGAAAATCTATTGCTGGTTGCAAACAAGGAAAAGATCGAACCGGCATTTACATGACGCATTATGACAGCATGTTACAATGTTTTTATACAAGCCCATCCTTAACACTACCCCGCTATTTTGATGAAAGGGTAAACCGAGAAAATTTTTCTACGGTCTTTTGCGAAAATTTAAAAACAAATCAACAGGCTTATATGGCTGGATTAAACTCACAAGGTTGCCGTGGGTTAAAATACATGACCCACACCATGGCAAACGATCAAATTAAAAAAATTAAAGAAGAAAAACCCGCTTTTTTTGAAGACAATCAGATAATCTCAGATATGAATAAAATCGATTACAACAAAGAAAAAGCTATTGCCCCCCCCGCTTCTTTAGGACGCGGCAAAAAACAAACTGCTAAACTACCAAAAACAGCCGCACAGGAAACAGAAGTTATTACTTTTAAAGAAAGCAGAGAGTTTATTGCTAAAAGAAAAAGGGATGAGCTTAATCCTTTCTTACAAAGAAAAAAAATGCTGATAAGTGCGGCGACTAAAACCGAAACCCCACCAACAACAGAGGTTAAAACGCCTCAAGTAAAATAACGTTCGTAACTTATTTCGTACACCTGTAATGGAGCGCAGAAAAATTACAGGCTACTTTTGTTTATTTCGTTGCTACACTTATTTCCTCTCAGTTCAACTATCCTGCCTCCTTTTTCTAAAAACTCAATCTTACATTCTAAGTTTGCGGAGGGTAAAAATAGATTGCCTTTCTCAGGCCATTCTACAAAAATAATTGCATCGTCATTTAAACAATCTCGTACACCAATAAAATTTAATTCTTCCGAAGAATCTAATCGATATAAGTCAAAATGATAAATTTTTTTATCTCCAATTTCATATTGTTCTAACAAAGTATAACTGGGGCTTTTCACAACACCTTGGTAACCCAAACCATTTAAAAATCCTCGCACTAAGGTTGTTTTACCCGCACCTAAATTTCCTTTTAAATAGATAACACATGGCGGCTGACACAGTAGAATAAAACGCGCCCCTAAAGACAACATTTCTTCTTCTGAAAAAACAGAGAAGGTTAACATGAATGTTTTTCGTACTTTAATAAGCGGTGCAAAAAATCCCATGAAAAAGCAGAGCCAGGATCGGTTTTTCTACCAGGCGCAATATCTTCATGGCCCACTAAGTGGGTTTTTTCAATCTGATAAACATTTTGTAATTGAAAAATTAATTTTGCCAACGTTTGATATTGTTTTTCCTCATACGCTACGTCATCTGCGCCCACTAATTCAATACCAATAGAAAAATCATTGCAATTCAAACGATTTTGAAATTTAGATTGACCCGCATGCCAAGCTCGTTTTGTGAAAGGGACATACTGTATCATTTCACCTTCGCGCCCTATCACAATATGTGAGGATACCTTTAAATGCGAAATCGTTTGAAAATAAGGATGTGCCTTTGGATCTAATTTTCCTAAAAAAAACAGGTCGATATTCTGCATCCCAAATTCTTTTGGCGGCAAACTTATTGCATGAATAACGATTAAATCTATTTCTGATGAAGGCCTTTCATCACAGTGTGGCGAAGGGTGAAAAGGAGTCGATTTAACGAGTCCGCTCATTTTATCTATTTTTATCATACCTTTATCCAAGGAAGTAGAAAGTCAATCTGTCGTTGCAACGCCCCTTTGTTTTTTTCTAATACTTGCTTACCCGCAAGCCCCGCGATTTTACGATCTTGCTCGTTTTTCAGAAAATCAGAAACAGTTTGCATCAATTGATTTTCCGTGATCACTTTCAACGCGCCTGCATTTTTTAATAATTTTACAATTTCTGAAAAATTAAAAAAATGTGGGCCCATCACTATCGGAACACCCAGCGCTGCAGCTTCTAAAGGATTTTGCCCACCATGAGGTATTAAACTCCCTCCCACAAAAGCTAAATCTGATACTGCGTACATCAATAACAATTCTCCCAGCGTATCACCCACATAAATCGCTGTTGTCTCCTGGAGCATACTTTGACTTCGTCTTTTAACTTCTAATTTTGTTTTTTCACACAATTTAAAAACGGCATCAAACCGCTCCGGATGTCGAGGCACTAAAATCAACAACAAATGAGGGAATTCTTTCCTTAATTCAATAAAATTTTTTAAAATAATATTATCTTCCCCCTCATGTGTGCTTGCCGCAAGCAAAACTTGCCGATCACCTATCTTTTCTCGAAATATTTTTGATTTTTCAAACAAATCACTTGGTAAATTCAAATCAAATTTCAAACTGCCTGTTATATGAATACGTTCTTTATTAACACCCAGCGCAATAAAACGTTCTGCATCCTCTTTGGTTTGCGCCATAACACAATTCATTTTTTTAAAAAGAGGGGCTGTAAGTTCAGAAAAACGCATATATCCCGATTTTGATTTCTCTGACATACGCGCATTTAATAAAACAAAAGGAATTTTGTTTTTTTCACAAAATGTAATAATGTTCGGCCAAATTTCTGTTTCCATAGAGATCATCAAAGAAACGCAAGTGTGTTTCAAAAAATTTTTTATTGCAAAAGGATAATCATAAGGCACATAACAAATAAATGTATTTTCATTTTTTAAATGACTTAATCTCTGCCGGCCTGTCGGTGTCATCGCGGTTAAAACCAAAGGCATTTTGTAATGCATTTGTAAAAATCTAATGACAGGCGTTGCTGCATTTGCTTCTCCTAAAGAAGCAGCATGAATCCAAATACTTTTTTGATTTAATTGAAAAGGCAAAAGACCAATGCGCTCTTTCCAATGTTGTTTATATGCCGGCGCTTTTTTCGCACGCCACAGCAAACGTAACCAAATAAACGGGAAAATTAAATAAAGCAACAAAGTATAAACATGCCTTAGCCTTAGGTTAACCATATTGAAACAACGATAGAAAGGATAACGGCAATCACAAAAATAATTAACATAGTTTGCAGCAAACTCAAACCAAACATAAACATATACGGTTTCAACCTTTTATCTTTCATGACGTTCTCCAACCTGAATAAGAATCACAATTTCTCGCTCAACATTATCAATACTTAAAATAGAATGTCCATGGACCTTACACCACGCCGGAATATCGTATTTCACACCCGGGTCGGTGGCAATCACTTTTACTTTTGTAAAAGAAGGCAAGGTTTTAATAGCATCTTGCACACGAATCACTGGCAAAGGACACAATAGATTACGTGCATTAATTTCAAATATACCACTCTTGTTTAATATCATCGGCAGAAAAAGGTTTGACTTCCAACTCTAGCGGATCAGATTCTTTCCGCCCCACTTGCACTTTTACACATGACGCTGTTTTCCCACCACTAAAACGGGCTGTAATACGCGCAGCTAAATACAAATCTTCTGCGGATAATTCACCTTCAATTAACACTAAAGGGCCCACATACTCCAACACACGCAAATAAGTAAATTGTTTTTTATACCCTTCCAAATAATTATTCTCACCCTCTTCACGACCGATGATCATTTTAAAATTTGGCTTAGGACGTAAATGCCGCCCCACTTTTAATAAAAGAATATCATCTAACTCATAATGACGCTTACCTTGCGTATCCCATAAATCTTGTAATTTTGCCGTATATTTTTCATCTGTCAGGAAACAACAGCCTCCGGCCGGTTGCGCATACTCTTTAATTCCAAACTGCTCTGCCATGTTAATTTGTGGTTTACGTCCTCGTCCACTGATATTCCCTAATTTTTCTCTATCCACCCACGCTTGGCGTTCTGGTAAGGTGGGGGGAAGAAGTTTTGCGCACAAAGGTCGTAATAATAAATCATGGGCTTGCGAAGCCGTCGCCACCAGCGGCATCGTTTCTTTACGCTGTGATTTAGGACGCTGTCCTATCACTTCTCCTGTGATAATAAAATCAAAATTGTTTTCTTTAATCCATTCTTTGGCTTTTTTGATCATGAAGATTTTACAATCTAAACAAGGATTTAAATGCGCACCATATCCATATTGAGGATTTAAGACAATGTTTTTGTATTCTTCGACAATATCGATGATGTGAAGTTTAATATTCAGTTGTTCTGCTACCCACAATGCATTATTTCGCTTAGGTTTATCATGTTTACGAATGGCATGTGTATGTCCTTCAACACAAAATCCCGTAAAAAAATTAATGCCTTCGACATGGATACCTTGATCCAAAATTAATTTCGTTGCGAGCATGGAATCCAAGCCGCCGGAAATAAGGGAGATGGCTTTATACTGTTTATAGTTATTCATGGAGTTCTTGGATAATCTGGATGGGGGATAATACAAGCCACAGGACATACTTCAATACATTGCGGTACTGCATAATGCCCAACACACTCCGTACATTTTGAAGGGTGGATTATATAGTAATTATCTCCCGGAGAAATAGCCTCATTAGGGCATTCTGGCTGGCAAACATCACAATTGATACATTCATCTGTAATCATCAATGCCATGGTTCAATCTCTATTTATAAATCTCTTTGCGATGCCCAATAGCAAGAACCAATATAATTAATTCTTCATCTTTAATATCACAAATAATACGAAAACCCCTCACTCTATAACGCCATAAACCCCACTTATCCCCCTTTAATACATGACCGAAATGTCGAGGATTTTTACACGCTTCCAGACGATCATAGAGATAATCAAGGATCTGTTTTTGTATCGATCTATCTAATTTTTTTAATTGTTTCTCAGCAAAATCGCTGAATTTAACTGTCCAAGCCAAGCTCTTTCCTTATTTGTAAAAGCGATTTTGTTGTCTTCATTTTTTTTTGAGCCAATTTAGCTAATCCAAGATCTTCGATATCTTCTAAATAATGAATAATAGCATTCCTAATAATAACACTTCGATTAGTATGTTTTTCCTTTGCAAGCAAGTCTAAAGCTTTAATAAGCGGTTTTTCAATTCTTATCGCTAACATAATAAATTCCTTTAATAAATGACTCGTGTTATACAAAGTATAACAGCTATTCTTTAAAAACCAAGCTAAACCCCACCGCCCCATTCCTACAAAAATAAAGCCTTCTTATCTTGCCTCTTTCCTTCTAGCCTGGTAGAATTTGTTCATTCTATGACCAAAGAGACAGCAATGCAAATCGCAACCCCCTCTATTCAAACTTGCCCTGCACCGTTTAAACAACGGTCTTTTAAAACAGAGGCTGCGCTATCAACCCCCGCTATTTTATTAGTAGAAGCACCTCAGGTATCTCAAGAATTTCATTTAAATATATTGCGTCTTTTAGGCTGTCGTATTGACCTTGCCAGCACAGGAAGGCAAGCCCTAGCCTTATCAAAACATCACTATGATCTTATTCTGCTTGATCTTAACCTGCCGGATCTTTGTAGTTTTAAAGTAAGCAAGGCTATCAAGGAACATCATCACCCCACCCCTGTTCCTATCATTGCTTTGATGACGGATGAACATCAACTTCAAGAACAAACGGATATTGACGGTTTTATTTTAAAACCTGTGCCAGCAGAAAAGTTTATTTCGATTTTGACGCACTGGGTAAAATAAAATGTTTTTTTAATTTTTTAACCACTAACGGCGGCACGAAAACAGAAACATCCCCTCCTAAAGCTGCAACTTCTTTCACAAAAGTAGAAGAGATATACGCGCAATCTTCGCCGGGCAATAAAAAAATAGTTTCAATATCAGGATCAAGATGACGGTTCATGCCAATCAATTGATATTCATACTCAAAATCTGAAACACGACGTAAACCACGCAAAATCACAGGGATTTTTAATTGTTTTGCAAAATCAATTAAAAGATTAGAAAAACCTTGCACTTCAATCCGTGAATCCCCTTTCAAAACTTCTTTTATAAGCTGAACGCGTTCTTGTAAAGAAAATAATGGTTTCTTTTCTGTATTTTCTGCAACAGCCACCACCACACAATCAAATAATTTAAGCGCTCGTTGAATTAAATCAATATGCCCTTTTGTAAGGGGATCAAAACTACCGGGATAAATAATAGACTTTAACATTATCCTTAACCTAGCAAGCTAAACAATATTAGAAATAGTGATACAACTATTATTATCAACAAGCAAATTTTTCCACCCGCCACTCGATAACCCTTTGCTATTTTCTTACTGTATCGCCCCGCCCAAGCCATTGCAGCAGGCAGTAATGCAAGCAAAATAACACAACATGTTCCTGCATAATTCAAACCTTTTAAAAATAAATTAGGGTTAATCAATACAATTAAAAGAGGGGGCAAAAAAGTTAAACTTAAAATAAAAAGTTTTTTAACACCTACTTTAGGAAGCTTTAAACCATCAGACAAGAAATCCGATAAACCCAAAGATACCGCCAAAAATGAAGTAATAACACTAACAGAAACAAATACGTCGACAAATAGTGTAATCCACGAATGAGCAAGTTGCAGAGTGATAGCTTGCATCAAAGCACTCGTTGTATTTTGATCTGTTTTTAAAATTTCATTGAGCACATCAGAGCTTAAAACACCATGTACCGCCCATATCCACAAACTATAACAAATAAGCGGAACAAAGCTGCCAATCATAATCACTTTTCTTAATGTTTTTACATCATCTTCAAAATACACACGTAAGCTTGGCAGAATCGTCGCAAAACCAAAGGAAGTTACAATCACAGTCACCGTTGACATCGCAAAAGCAAAATGTGAATTAAACAAAATGTTTGATCGCACATAAGGCATAATTGAAAATACTAATAAGAAAAAAGCCGTTAATTTTGTTATCATAAAAACACGATTAACATGATCTACGGCCACAATGCCGTGATAAACGATCGAAGAAAAAATAATCGTAAATATAACAGCATAAAACCTTTCAGATAACTCATAATGCAAGGGAGAAAATAAACTTTGAAAAATATCTGCACCCCCCGAAATATACGCAGACAATAAACAATATAATAATAATAAATAAGAAACCCAAGCCGTGATCTGCCCTGGCAATCCTAAGGTTGCACGAGACATTGAAACCAAATTAGTTTTACGCGGCAACCACATATTGACTTCTAAAATCAAAAAAGCAGAATACGTCATGAGTGCCCAAATCAAAAATAAAGAAATGCAGGCTCCCACAAAACCAAACGTCGCCGTTGCAACAGGCAATGCTAACATCCCCGCCCCAATAGAAGTGCCTATGACCAACAGAATTCCACCTAACATTTTAAAAGACATTTACTTTCCCCTTTTCGTTTTTTGTTGATATGGATTTTCCCCTTCCTTAAATGCCAATCTGACAGGGGTTGCAATTAAATTTAATTTCTTTCTAAAAAAACTTTCTAGATAACGCTGATAAGCCCGCGGCAAAGAAGCCACTTGATTACCATGCACAATGATCGTCGGTGGATGATGTCCTCCTAAATGCGCATAACGTAATTTCACACGTCGTCCTTTTACTAAAGGGGGTTGATGCGCCTCTACTGCTTGACTCATCCACTCATTAATCAAAGAAGTAGACACCGTACGCATGGCACTTTGATAGGCTCTGGCAATCGATTTAAATAACAAGCCTACATTGGTTCCATGCAAGGCTGAAATAAAATGAAATTGCGCATAACCTAAAAAATCCAAACGCCGATCCATTTCTTTTTTGATTATTATTCTTTTCTCTTTAGACAAATGATCCCACTTATTCACAGCAATAATGAGTGATTTCCCTTGCCTATCCACAAAACCCAATAAATGTAAATCTTGATCGGTGATAACGCTTGTCGCATCCAACAAAAACAAAACGACCTGCGCTTCTTCAATTGCTTTCAACGTTTTTAAAATTGAAAATTTCTCAAGACCTTCTTGAATACGAGAGCGTCGTCTCACACCAGCGGTATCTATAAATATATAGGACTTTTCGTTTTTTTCAAAAGGAATATAAATACTGTCTCGTGTTGTCCCGGGCGCGTCATACACGATGACACGCTCCTCACCTAATAAACGATTCATTAATGTGGATTTACCCACATTAGGCTTCCCTACAATTGCAACTTTAATTACTTCTTTCTTAATTTCCCGCATGATTTCTTGATTATTCTCAGGCAAGTATCTTACGATTTTTTCCGCTAAATCATTTAAACCCCTACGATGTGCCGTTGAAATTAAAACAAATTCTTTGAAACCTAATTCTTGAAACTCTGCGCCTGCTTCACTGACGGCGATACTTTCGCATTTATTAATAACTAAAATAAGTGATTTATTAAATTTACGAAGTATCTGCGCTAACTCACGTTCTTGAGAGGTTAAACCTTCTTTTGCATCCACGACCCACAGAATGACATCAGCGTCTTGAATGGCCACTTCGGTTTGTTTACGCGTACTCGCCTCAAGCCCGCTATTTATATCGACCATCCCACCCGTATCCACCACAATACAGGAATGATCTTCAATATCTGCAAAACCATATAAACGATCACGCGTCACGCCCGGCACATCGGCAACCAAGGCCCGCGTGCTTTTCGTCAAACAATTAAATAAAGTCGATTTGCCAACATTAGGGCGCCCTACAATCGTGATGACAGCTTGCATGAAAATAAAATCCTTATATTTAAAACGTATTTCAAATTATGCTGCAAGGAAGAATATTCTCGATTTCAGCGAGTTTTCTTATCTTTTCATTAAGTCTTAGTAAAAAATTGCCTTTTGCAGAGTTTAAATTGTGGTTTTTTTTAAGACAATGTTATCATTAGATTTTTTTAACTGCGAGGTTAATTTGTATGGGCGCTTCCACAAATACCATCCAATCCATCCAAGAAGAAATTTCTAGTATTTTAAACTCAGCTATTTTTAGAAGATATCCTACTTTCGTTGACTTACTTAAAAAAAATTTTCTTGAGAACAATCTTTTTTCTAAAATGATATCTTCTCAACAAGAAAAGGCCATACAAAACTTTTATATTCAACTCTCGACTTATGTCACTCTGCTAAAAACACAACTAGAGATAAGGGTTCTTTCCACAGCTAATACTGACTTAGCAACCTCTACTATTACTATAGATTGTATCAAACAAGAATTACCAAACAATTTAAAAAAAATCTATTCTAATTTTACAAAAGCGGAAGAAGAAGAAATGCAAAGATTACACTCCCAACGTAAAGTACTTTTTCATCTTGCTAAAATTAGCACCGGCGCTTTCCTTTTTGCTGTCGGTCTTTTCATTGGTTTTGCTTTTGGTGGTCTACCCATTGGTTTCACCATTTCTGGCAGCTTCGCAGTTCCTTTCGTTATACTAGTTGTAATAAGTCTCATAGCAGCAATAAAGTATGAGGACGCTTATTTAAATCTAAAAAATAAGCCTACCTACAACAACACAGACTATCAACAAAAAGATCAAGCATTGGAAAGCTTACTAAAATTAACTTCATCGGAAGCACTCAGCGCAAATCAACAACGACTACCACCATCATCTTACAGTCCGTTGTTTGCATCCCCTCCCATGGTTACTTCTTCTACTACTACACTGCCGCAACCCCTCCCTTCACAACATCACCGCAGCCGTAGCTTATCTTTTTAAAAAAGCAAGTATCCTTAACAAACTTTAAGGAACTGGCTTTTATTTTTTATTTATTTCTTTTTTCATGGCAAAACTTAAAATTTAATTAAGAAACACGATAAATTGCCTTTTTACTTACGTTAATTTTCTTTTTTATCCCATTTTGCATGTCTTAGCTTAACCAGACTGCGCAGGCTTTTATCCGTCACAGCAAAAACACTGAATTTAGTCTAAATTAAAAATAAGAGCTTCAAAAATAAAGATGAACTAAGCGAGGTAATTATGTTAAATCGTGAATTAGAATACACACTGAATATGGCCTTCAATGATGCTCGTGCGAAGCATCATGAATATATTACCATCGAACATTTACTTTATTACTTACTTGAAAATCCTTCTGCCGCTGCCATTTTACGTGGTTGCAACGCTAACCTCGAACGTCTAAAAAAACAATTATCTAATTTCATTTCAGAAACAACTCCTATCTTAGACGAAAAAAAACAAAATGATACGCAACCCACTTTGGGATTTGAACGCGTATTACAACGCGCTATCTTTCAAGCACAATCTTCAGGACGCAATGAAGTCAATGGCGCTAATGTGTTAGTAGCTATCTTCAGCGAAGAAGAAAGCCAAGCCGTTTATTTTCTTCGTCAAGAAAATATTTCTCGTTTAGATGTTATTAATTATTTGGCACAAGGTGTTACGCGCTCTTATAACTTGAGTCAAGACACAAACCCTTTTGGTGCACCTCGCCCCGGCCTAGAAGAAGAATTAAATCCTGAAGGGGGCTTATCATTACCCCTTGAGCATTACGCACCTAACCTTAATACCAAAGCAAAAATCGGAGCGCTGGATCCTATCATTGGCCGCGAAGAAGAAATTGCACGCACCATTCAAATTCTTTGTCGTCGACGAAAAAATAATGTTTTACTTGTCGGTGAAGCAGGTGTGGGTAAAACTGCCATCGCAGAAGGCATCGCAAAACTCATTTCCGATGGAAAAGCTCCCGCTAAACTTGCTAACTGCACCGTTTATTCTTTGGATTTAGGCAATGTGCTTGCAGGTACAAAATATCGTGGTGATTTTGAAAAACGATTCAAAGCTATTTTATTGCAACTCAAACAACAACCCGGCGCTATTTTATTTATCGATGAAATTCATACCATCGTCGGTGCAGGCGCTGCTTCTGGCGGCGTGCTTGATGCTTCTAATTTAATAAAACCTATTCTTTCTACCGGTGAATTACGCTGCATGGGCTCCACCACTTACACAGAATTTCGCAATATTTTTGAAAAAGATCGCGCACTCACACGTCGTTTTCAAAAAGTAGATGTACCTGAGGCTTCCGATAAAGAAACCTTACGCATTCTTAAAGGATTACGATCACGACTTGAATTACACCATGGTGTGAAATTTTCATCGTCTGCCTTACGCGCTGCCGTCGAACTGTCAGGACGCTATTTAACAGATCGTTTTTGGCCCGATAAAGCCATCGATGTGATCGATGAAGCCGGCGCTTATCAATGTTTGCAACCCGAAGACAAACGCAAAAAAGTCGTGCGCGTTCATGAAATTGAAGAAATCATCGCTAAAATGGCCCGCATTCCTACCAAAAGCGTTTCCGTCTCCGATAAAGAACGTTTATTTAAATTAGATCATAATTTAAAAGAAATTATTTTCGGCCAAGACAAAGCAATTGATACACTCTGCTCTGCCATTAAACTCGTACGTTCAGGGCTGGCAGATCCTTTACGTCCTGCGGGTTGTTATCTTTTTTCAGGCCCCACAGGCGTGGGCAAAACAGAAGTCACAAAGCAACTAGCACAAGTGTTGGGTATCGACTTTATTCGCTTTGATATGTCTGAATACATGGAAAAACACACTGTTTCTCGTCTCATTGGCGCCCCTCCCGGTTATGTGGGTTTTGATCAAGGTGGCTTATTGACTGAAGCCATCAATAAACATCCTCACGCTGTGTTATTGCTGGATGAGATCGAAAAAGCACATCCAGATGTTTTCAATTTGTTGTTACAAGTGATGGACCACGGCACGCTTACCGACAATAACGGCAGAAAAGCTGATTTTCGTCATATTATTCTGGTCATGACCACCAATGCTGGCGCAGAAGCCACGCAACGTGCTTCCGTAGGCTTCACACATCAAGATCATTCAAGCGATGCGAATGAAGCGATTAAACGCATGTTTTCACCTGAATTTCGAAATCGCCTAGACGCTATCGTACAATTTAATTCTTTAGACAAAACATGCATTGTTCGTGTTGTCGATAAATTTTTAAATGCACTTCAAAAACAACTTTCAGAAAAAAATGTAGAATTAACTGTTGATTTAAATGCACGTGACTGGCTTGCTCAACATGGCTACGACTCAAAGATGGGTGCACGCCCCATGACACGTTTAATTCAAGAAAAATTAAAGCGTCCTATCGCAGAACAACTTTTGTTTGGCGACCTGGTTAATGGTGGGCGCGTATCAGTGACAGCAAACAATGAAGATAATTTAACATTACGTTACTCTACCCCGATTAAAGTAGAAGAAACGATAAATTAACTTCATTAAGCGTGATTTTCGCGTCATTACGTCGTGGCTTGAACGAAAGGTTCATTCTGTGAATCTGGCAAAACACTATTTGGTATTTCAAAAACATAAAATTGATTAGAATCTTTTTTCTTTATTAAAATCAATTCATCTGATTTAACTTTTGAAAAATTCTGACAATGATCATCAGGGCCTAATTCTACAAAATCGATATTTTGATAAAGATTTTTTTGATAATGATCAACAATCAAATCAATATATTGTTTTCGATTCATAATATCTTTTCTATTAATCAAGAAAGCACGGTGAGAAAAGTGTTCATCAATCTCATTAGCTTGTTTTTTCAAAAGAAGTGAGTATGCCTCTTCCCTGTTTTGCTCAAAAAGCGTTTGTTTTATAGGTTCCAAACCCTCTTTCAAAACATATTTTGCAAAACCACCTTGTCCTTCTGGCGCATCTTCGGGGTAATCTATCGATAAACGATGGTCGAGGTATAAATTAATATAACAATCGTAATGATAATGTAGTGGCAATTTTTGCTTTTTAAAATAAATGATTTCTAAAGCAGGAATGGCTTCATTAATTTCTTTTTCCTGTTCTTTTGTAAAGATACGATCAGGAAATAATGTTTGAATGATGCCAGGCTCGAAAAACCGTTTTTTTGATAAAACGATCTCCATTACCAACAGTCCAGGGGTTAAATTTTCAGTATATTTTGGCGATAAGTGATATTTTTTTGAAAACTTAAGATCATATTTAGAAAAATAAGTAGCTTCATTTTTATAATTATCCTTATCAGAATCTTCAATACGATAAGTCTTTGTTAAATCTGAAAATCCAAAAGAACAATAAAACAAAAAGAAGAAAAATATTATTTTTTTCATATGACTCCCACACATTTTTTTTATTTTGTAAGAATAAAAATTAAGACTTACGCGAAACGTTGTCTTTTTGGTTACAACATATTTCTAATCATGTATTGCAAAATTCCGCCGTGACGATAGTACTCAACCTCATTTTCTGTATCGATACGCAAATGCATTTTGATCTCTTCAGTTGATTTATCTGCACGCGTCATCACGACTGTCAATATCGCTTTGGGTTTTAAGGACGCAGATAAGCCCTTGATCGTAAAGGTTTCATCGCCTCGTAGCTTTAAGGTCAAGCGATTTATATTCTCGTGAAATTCTAAAGGCAGAATACCCATACCCACCAAATTAGAACGGTGAATACGCTCAAAACTCTCAGCCAACACAGCACGTACCCCTAACAAAGACGGCCCCTTAGCCGCCCAATCTCGGGAAGAGCCTGTGCCATACTCTTTCCCAGCAATCACAACCAAAGAAATTTTTTCTTTTTGATATTTCATTGCAGCATCATAAATACTCATGATTTCATTATTCAGCAAATATTTTGTAAATCCCCCTTCTTTGCCTGCTAACATTTCATTTTTAATTCGAATATTAGCAAACGTGCCGCGCATCATGATTTCATGATTACCGCGCCGCGCACCGTAAGAATTAAAATCTTTTACTTGAACGCCATGATCTTGCAGGTATTTTCCCGCCGGACTGTCGGATTTAATGGAACCCGCAGGAGAAATATGATCGGTTGTAATGCTATCGCCAAACAATGCTAAGACACGTGCATTCTCAAGATCATGTAAGTCCGGCAAAGTCTTTGTCATATTTTGAAAAAAGGGAGGATTTTTCACGTAAGTAGAATCATCCTGCCAATGATAGGTTTCGCTGCCTGTAATTTTAATATTTTTCCAATGCTCATCGCCTTGGAACACAGCCGCATATTCTTTTTCAAACATACTCGCTGTAATTTTTTCAACTTCATGGGCCACACTTTCTTGGGAAGGCCAAATATCTCGTAAATAAACATCGCGACCTTGTTTATCTACACCCAGCGGTTCTTTATCTAAATTAATTCGCATCGTCCCTGCTAAGGCATAAGCAACCACCAGGGGCGGTGAAGCTAACCAATTTGCTTTTACTTGAGGATGTATACGTCCTTCAAAATTTCGATTACCCGATAACACAGCCGAGACAATCAAATCATTTTCATTGATAACATTAGCAATGGGATCAGGCAAAGGTCCCGAATTACCAATACACGTCGTGCAACCATACCCCACCAAACTAAAACCCAGTTTATCTAGATAGGGTTGTAACCCTGCTTTAATTAAATAATTCGTCACAACTTTTGAACCCGGCGCTAAAGATGTTTTTACCCACGGCTTAGATTGCAAACCTTTTTCTACTGCATTTTTTGCTAATAACCCCGCTGCCATCAATACACTAGGGTTGGAAGTGTTCGTGCAACTGGTGATGGCTGCAATCACAAGATCACCGTGGTGTAATGAGAAATTTTCTGACGTGGCATACGCCTTTTCTTTTTCTTTTTTCGCTTCCTCTAAGGTATTCTCCATCGCTTCTTTTAATGCACGCATTGCAACACGATCTTGTGGACGTTTAGGTCCTGCCAAACTGGCTTCTACTGTCGAAAGATCCAAATGCAAGGTTTCACTGAACACGGGTTCACTATTTTCTTCTCGCCACAAGCCTTGTTCTTTTGTGTAAGACTCTACAATTGCAATCGTTTCTTCTTCACGCCCTGTCAATTTTAAATAACGCAATGTTTCTTGATCAACAGGAAAAAATCCACAGGTTGCACCAAATTCTGGAGACATATTTCCAATCGTTGCCCGATCAGCTAAAGGTAAATGATTTAAGCCTTCACCGTAAAACTCTACGAATTTCCCTACCACACCTTTTTGACGCAGCATTTGTGTTACCGTCAACACCAAATCTGTCGCGGTAATGCCTTCTTGCAAACGACCCGTTAATTTAAATCCCAGCACTTCTGGAATCAACATTGATATAGGCTGACCTAACATCGCCGCTTCCGCTTCAATACCTCCCACACCCCAGGCTAAAATACCTAAACCATTAATCATCGTTGTATGACTATCTGTGCCCACCAAGGTGTCAGGGTACAACAAACCCTCCTTGTTCCAGACGACTTTTCCTAAATATTCTAAATTAACTTGGTGACAAATCCCCGTGCCCGGCGGTACAACTTTAAAATTTTTAAATGCTGTTTGCCCCCAACGCAAAAAAACATAACGCTCACCATTACGCTCATATTCATGTGCCACATTTACTTTAAATGAGTCGGGCGTTGCAAATTTATCGACTTGCACAGAGTGATCAATCACAAGGTCAACCGGCGATAAAGGATTAATACGCGAAGGCACGCCTCCCAGTTTCAGCATCGCATCACGCATCGCAGCCAAATCCACAATAGCAGGCACACCGGTAAAATCTTGCATTAATACTCGCGTAGGACGATATGCAATTTCTTTATCGGAATATTTATCTTTAACCCAAGCTAATAAAGCTTGAATGTCTTCAAGATTGACGGTGGTGTTATCGTAATTTCTAATTAAATTTTCAAGTAAAATCTTTAACGTAAACGGCAAGCGATTTATATCAGACAAGCCTAACTGGCTTAAAGCATTGAAGCTGTGATAATGATACGTTTCTTTCGCTATCTTTAATGTCCGTAATGTTTGTTTCTTAATGTCTTCCATAAGTATCCTTTTCTTGAAAAATTTAACAATTCTAAGCGTTT
>Ga0156273_139_pt2 | contig 66451 bp, 62 predicted proteins | sample RifCSPlowO2_12_FD_107922 | JGI IMG/M metagenome (GOLD analysis project Ga0156273, IMG submission 107922) | Gammaproteobacteria bacterium RIFCSPLOWO2_12_FULL_38_14 | reverse complement strand
ATGAAATGACAAAAGGTCATATGCTCGCTGATCTTGTTGCTGTTTTATCAAGCCAAGATATCGTATTTGGAGAGGTTGATCGTTAATGAAGAAACAATTTGTCTTATCTGAAGAGATAAAAGAAAAAATAAATAGCTGGCTAAATAAATATCCTCCTGAACAAGTACGTTCAGCTTTATTGCCTGCATTACATATTGTGCAAGATGCCCACAAAGGCAGTTTGACCGAAGCCGCACTTGAAGCGATCGCTGATTATTTACAATTACCGAAAGTCGCTGTCTTTGAAGTTGCAACATTTTATTCGATGTATAACTTAAAACCTGTTGGACAACATCAAATAAATTTATGTACGAATGTATCTTGCATGTTAAATCACAGTGAAAAAATTTATAAACATTTAAAAAAGAAACTCGGTGTTTCAGATAATGAAACAACAGCTGATGGCAAATTCACATTACGACAAGTAGAATGCTTGGCGGCCTGTGCCGCAGCGCCTGTTTGTATGATCAACAAAACTTACCATGGAAATTTAACGCCTGAAAAAATCGATATTATTTTGGAAGAATTATCGTGAAAATGAATGAAGTGTGTTTCAGAACATTACATTTAGAAAAACCTTGGTCGCTCGATGCTTATTTAAGCGTGGGAGGATATGAGGTTTGGCGTAAGATTTTAAAAGAAAAAACACCGCCTGATACCATTATCGCAGAATTAAAAACATCCGTACTGCGAGGTCGAGGCGGAGCAGGATTTCCCACAGGTTTGAAATGGAGTTTTATTTCAAGGGCCGCGCCGGGGCAAAAATATGTTTTATGTAATTCAGACGAAGGTGAACCCGGAACCTGTAAAGACAGGGATATTTTACGTTTTAATCCACATCAGCTTATTGAAGGCATGGCGATTGCCGGTTACACCATGGGCGCTACAGTAGGATATAATTATATTCGTGGCGAGTTTTGGGAAGAGTTCGAGCGTTGTGAAAAAGCACTTGAAGAAGCTTCGCATTTGGGTTTAATCGGAAAAAATATTTTAAATTCAGGTATTGATTTTCAATTACATAACCACCGAGGGGCAGGTGCCTATATTTGTGGGGAAGAAACAGCATTAATGGAATCCCTTGAAGGCAAAAAAGGCATGCCACGTTTTAAACCCCCCTTCCCTGCTAATTTTGGTTTATATGGACGTCCCACCACTATCAATAACACAGAAACATTAGCTTCAGTCCCCGTGATTTTACAGCACGGCGGAGATTGGTTTTTAAAATTGGGTAAACCTAATAACGGGGGTACAAAAATATTTAGTGTCACAGGACATGTCAACAAACCAGGAAATTATGAAGTACCCCTAGGCATTCCTTTTTCAAAATTATTAGAACTCGCCGGTGGCATACGTCACGGACATCAATTAAAAGCAGTGATCCCTGGGGGATCTTCCATGCCTGTGTTACCCGCAGATATCATGATGCAAACAGATATGGATTATGATTCCATCGCAAAAGCAGGATCAATGCTAGGTTCTGGCGCTGTGATTGTGATGGATGAAACAACGTGTCTTGTTAAAATTCTTGCACGTATTGCACATTTTTATTTTGAAGAATCCTGCGGACAATGCACACCGTGTCGCGAAGGTACAGGCTGGATGTCACGTATCATTCATAAAATTGAACACGGTGAAGGACAAATAGAACATCTTCAATTACTGGATAACGTGGCCGGGAATATCATGGGACGTACTATTTGTGCTTTAGGTGATGCTGCAGCCATGCCCGTACAAAGCTTTATAAAACATTTTAGAGAAGAATTTATCTACCATATCGAAAATAAAAAATGTTTAAGCGGAGAATTCATTTGACGACCATTGAAATTGAAATTGATGGAAAAAAATTAAATGCTGAGCCTGGTTCTATGATCATCGAAGCAGCTGATGAAGCAGGCATTCCTATTCCTCGATTTTGTTATCATAAAAAACTATCTGTTGCTGCAAATTGTCGTATGTGTCTTGTTGACGTAGAAAAAGTAGGAAAGCCACTGCCTGCCTGCGCTACGCCTATCACCGCAGGCATGAAGGTTTTCACAAAATCACAAAAAGCACGTGAAGCACAAAAAGCGGTGATGGAGTTTTTACTGATTAATCACCCTTTAGACTGTCCTATCTGCGATCAAGGTGGTGAATGTGAGTTACAAGATATTTCTTTAGAATATGGCAAAGATGTTTCGCGTTTCACAGAAGGTAAACGCAGTGTTGTAGATGAAGACTTTGGGCCTTTGGTCGCGACTGAAATGACACGTTGCATTCAATGCACGCGTTGTGTTCGTTTTGGTGATGAAATTGCAGGCATGCGTGAATTAGGTACTTTAGGTCGTGGTGAACATCTTTGGATTGGCACTTACTTAAAACACAGTTTATCTTCAGAAATCGCTGCTAATATCATTGATCTTTGTCCTGTAGGCGCACTGACCTCTAAACCTTTTCGATTCACTGCCCGCGCTTGGGAATTAACACAGCATCGTTCAGTCTCACCGCACGATTGTGTGGGTTCAAATCTTTTTGTCCACACACGTCGCGGTGAAGTGATGCGTGTTATTCCTCGAGAAAATGAAGAAATTAATGAAACTTGGATTTCTGATCGAGATCGTTTTAGTTATCTTGGCATTAGAAGCCCAGAACGTCTGCTTGCACCTAAAATTAAAATAGAGGGACAGTGGCGAGAAGTCAGTTGGGAAGAAGCTTTAGATCATACTGTTGAAAAACTTAATGATATTTTAAAAAAACAAGATGCATCCGAACTTGCTGCTCTGATTTCGCCTAACGCCACACTTGAAGAATGTTATTTATTGCAAAAATGGATACGCGGTTTAGGTTGTAATAACATCGATCATCGATTACATCAAACTGATTTTTCAGATCAAGCATCTCACCCCCTGCTCCCTATATTTTCTCATTTAAAAATTTCAGATATCGAAAATCAAAATACAATTTTAATTCTAGGGTCGAATTTACAGCATGAACAACCTTTGTTGGCAACTCGTGTAAGAAAAGCCGTTTCACAAAACAGCACTGTTTTTTGTATTAATCCAATAGATTATCCTTTTACATTTAAAATAAATAAAAAAATAATTACTTCTCCACGCAATATTCTTTCTACGCTAGCAAATATAGCCTCAGTTGTTTCCAACATAAAAAACAAACCCTGTCCTGCATGGATATCATCACTTTTAAATAAAAAAGAACATTTTGATATTGTGAATACGATCGCGGAAAATTTAACTCAAGCTGAAAATGCGCTGATATTATTGGGTGAACACATAGAAAATCATCCACAACGTGCATTGGTTCACCGCTTATTGAATGTGTTGTCTGAATTAACTTCCCTGAAAGTTGAACAATTAACATTTTCTGCCAATGCAGCGGGCGCCTGGTTAGCTGGTGCTCTACCTCATCGCAAAGAAAAGGGGGAAATTATCTCAAACCCAGGTATGACTATCAAAGATATGTTCGTGCATCCCCGTAAAGCCTATTTTTTATTTGGCATTGAACCTGAAAAAGATCTTGCTTATGCAGCGCTTGCGCTAGAAGCATTTTCTCATACCGACACAGTCATTGCTTGCACATCCTTTACTTCTCCCACTTTACTAGAAAAAGCCGATATTTTACTTCCCCTTTCAACATTCACTGAAACTGCAGGGACTTATATTAATATTGAAGGCACCTATCAAAGCTTCACAGGGTGCCATGCGCCACTTGGTGAAGCGCGACCGGGTTGGAAAATATTACAGGCTTTAGCTAACTTATTTAAATTAGAAAATTTTGATTATCTTTCTACAGAAGATATTCAAAATGAAATTAAAGCCTTACCTGACGCTGACTTAACGTTCCCATCAACACAGAACAGTATGCCGCAAGAAACAACACCACAAGGTATTACACGCATTACTGCTTGGCCTATTTACCAAGCTGATCCTCTAGTACGCCACGCAGAAGCCTTACAAAAAACACCGCTTAATGAGACGCCAAAAATTCATATTTCTTCTCATTTGATAAAAAAATTAAATTTTAAAAACAATGAAATAATTGAAATTAACCAAAATTTAAAAAAAATAAAATTACCTGTTTGTGTTAATGAAACCATCCCAGATGATTGCGCCTATATTCCTGCTGGTTTTGAAGAAACAGCTGCATTAGATCCTGTAGAGATAGTTATTTTAGAGAAGATACAGTGATGATGAATGAACTAATAACTTTAATTATTATTCTTCTTAAAATAGTACTCATCGCTATTCCACTTATTTTATTTATTGCCTACCTTACTTATTTTGAAAGAAAAATCATAGGATACATGCAATCACGCATCGGCCCCAACCGAGTAGGCATTTATGGGTTGGCGCAACCTTTTGCAGATATTTTAAAATTAATTTCTAAAGAAATTATTATTCCTTCCACCTCAAATCGTTATTTGTTTATTATCGCGCCTTTGCTTGCACTGGCGCCTTCATTAGTGGCTTGGTCAGTTATCCCCTTTAGTCAAGGGAAGGTGTTAGCCAACATCAATGCAGGATTACTTTTTATTTTTGCCATCAGTTCTTTATCTGTTTATGGCATTTTAATTGCAGGATGGGCATCGAATTCAAAATATGCTTTGCTCGGCGCAATGCGATCAGCCGCACAAACGATTTCTTATGAAATTGCTATGGGCTTTGCTTTTGTCGGCGTATTGATGGCCAGTGGTAGTATGAATTTGCAAGATATTGTTTTAAAACAACAAGGGGGGGTTTTTCATTGGTTTTTCTTGCCTCTTTTTCCTTTGTTTTTCGTTTATTGGATCTGTGCAGTTGCAGAAACTAATCGTGCTCCATTTGATGTCGCTGAAGGAGAATCAGAAATTGTTGCAGGATTTCATGTAGAATATTCCGGCATGGGATTTGCATTATTCTTTTTAGCTGAATATGCCAACATGATTTTAGTTTCGACGATCATCGCCCTTTTCTTTTTAGGAGGCTGGTTGTCCCCTTTCGAAAATATTCCTTACATAGGCGTTTTGTTTTCATGGGTCCCGGGGTTTTTTTGGTTATTTGCTAAAACCAGTATTTTTCTATTTTTATTAATTTGGATGCGTGCCACTTTTCCAAGATACCGTTATGATCAAATCATGCGTTTAGGCTGGAAAATTTTGATCCCGATTACCATTGTTTGGATTATTGTGTTGGGCCTTGCCGTTCAGTTAAAGTTGCCACCTTGGTTTTCATAAAACCATTAGGAAAATATTTTCTATGTTATCAAAATTAAAATTTTTATTTAAAACGATTTTGCTCACTGAGTTATTTCAAGGTTTACGTTTAACAGGAAAATATTTTTTTTCTGCCAAAACAACACTTCAATTTCCTGAAGAAACCACACCGACCTCTCCTCGTTTTCGAGGATTATTGGCATTACGACGTTATCCCAATGGTGAAGAGCGTTGTATTGCGTGTAAACTTTGTGAAGCTGTTTGTCCGGCTCTTGCTATTACGATTGAAGCCAAACCCCGTGAGTCTGATGGTGCACGCAGAACAACGCTTTATGAAATTGATTTATTTAAATGTATTTATTGTGGTTTTTGTGAAGAATCCTGTCCTGTGGATTCCATCGTGCTTACCCGAGAAAAACATTATCATTTTACCGAGCGTGGACAACAAATCATGACAAAAGAAAAATTGCTCGCGATAGGTGATAAGTACGAATCAGAAATTGCTGCTGATAAAACAGAAGATGCACCTTATAGGTAAGCTATGTTAATTGAATCTTTTATTTTTTATGTTTTTGCCGCAGGCTTAATACTCTCTGCAACAGGGGTTATTTTTTTAAAAAATCCTGTACACGGCGCTTTATCACTTGTCCTTGCTTTTGTGGCCAGTAGCTGTCTTTGGTTGATGCTTGAAGCTGAATTTTTGGCTTTAATTTTAATTTTAGTATATGTCGGTGCTGTGATGACCTTGTTTTTATTTGTTGTGATGACAATTGATCTTGACCGTGACGCACACCAACCCACATTTGTACGTTATTTCCCTTTTGCTGTGATTTTGATGGCGGTATTTGCAGGGATATTAATTTTTATATTTTCATCTCACCTTTTTGAAAATCATTTTGTAAAACACCCTGAAGATTTCAGCAATATTCAATCCTTAGGGGAAATACTCTATACGCAATACGCCTATCCTTTTGAATTAGCAGCCGTTTTGTTATTAATAGCCATCGTCGCTGCAATTTCATTAAACCCACGCACACTTAAATCTAAAGCACACAAAACACAAATTATTGAAAATCAAATTGATATTCATAGAAAAGATCGCATACGTCTTGTTAAGATGTCATCGGAAAAAAAACCATGATCACATTGCAGCATTATTTAATTTTGGGGGCAATACTCTTCTGTTTAGGTTTAACAGGGTTTACCATCAATCGAAAAAATTTAATTAATCTTTTGATGTGCATTGAATTATTATTACTGGGTGTTAATTTTAATTTAATTGCCTTTTCTGCTTTTTTAAATAATATTCACGGACAAATTTTTGTTTTTTTCATTTTAACGGTGGCCGCAGCAGAAGCTGCCATCGGATTATCCATACTCATGGTTTTTTTCAGAAACCGCCATACTGTTGTGGTGGCAGAACTCAATGAATTAAAAGGTTGAAGCGTGGAACAACTTATTAAATACATGACGATAGCGATTATCACATTACCTCTATTAGGCTCACTCGTCTCAGGATTATTTGGAAAAAAAATAGGGACAACGTGGTCTCACCGCTTAACAATTTTTTATGTTTTTATTTCTTTTTTGCTTTCGATCTGTATTTCAAAATGGATCCTCATTGAACATCTTGGTCCTTTTAACTTAAATATATATAACTGGGGTATCACTGGACATTTTACATTTGAAGCAGGATTTTTGATTGATCCTTTAACTTGTATCATGCTGCTTGTTGTCACATTCGTTTCCTTATTAGTTCATATCTACAGTATTGGTTATATGCAAGATGACCCAGGTTATCAGCGCTTTTTTAGTTATGTTTCGCTTTTTACTTTTGCCATGTTGGCGCTTATCACCGCCAATAATTTTTTACAATTATTTTTTGGTTGGGAAGGTGTGGGTTTGGTTTCTTATTTATTGATTGGCTTTTGGTTTAATAAAGAAAGCGCTGTAGAAGGCAGTTTAAAAGCTTTCTTGGTAAATCGTGTGGGTGATTTTGGTTTTCTGTTGGGTATCGCGCTGATACTCATGACCTTCCACTCTATTAGTTATATTCCGATTTTCAATCATGTCAGTGAAGCTTCTCATGAAACTATTTCCATTTTTTCAAATCATCCTTGGTCGGTGATCACTGTGATTTGTATTTTATTATTTATAGGCGCCATGGGAAAATCAGCACAGATTCCTTTGCATGTGTGGTTGCCTGAATCGATGGAGGGTCCTACTCCTATCTCGGCATTGATCCACGCAGCGACCATGGTGACTGCGGGTATTTACATGATTGCACGCATGTCACCGCTTTATCATCTTTCATCTACGGCTTCCAGTTTTGTTCTCATCATTGGCGCCACAGGTGCTTTATTCACAGGTTTAGTAGCCATCGTACAAAATGATATTAAACGCGTGATTGCTTATTCTACTTTGTCACAGCTGGGTTATATGATGGCCGCGCTGGGCGCACAAGCTTATGCGGCTGCAATTTTCCATTTAGGGACACATGCTTGTTTTAAAGCATTACTTTTCTTGGCAGCAGGGTCTGTGATCATTGCCATGCACCATGAGCAAGACATGCGAAAGATGGGAGGTTTATGGAAAATCATGCCTATTACCTATTTCACTTATTTAATAGGTTCTTTCGCGCTGTGTGCTATCCCCCCCTTTTCTGGTTTTTATTCCAAAGACGCCATCATCGAAGCGGTACATCATGCAACTCTCACAGGCGCTCACTATGCTTATTTTTGTGTTTTGTTCGGTAGTTTTATCACAGGTTTTTATACTTTCCGTTCTTTGTTTTTAACCTTCCATCAAAAACCACGTTATGATGTTTCGCATCATCACCCTCACGAATCACCTTGGGTGATATGGCTTCCTTTAGTGTTACTTGCCATTCCTTCTTTTTTCATCGGTGGGATTTTTGTAAAATCTTTTCTGTATGATGGACAAGGTTTATTAGGCACGAGTGTTGTTTTTCATAATTTTTTAAACGCAAATGCTACAGCCGTGAATCTCATTGAAGAAAGCATCCACTCTCCTCCCTTATGGTTTGCTTTATCGGGCATCCTTTTTGCCTGGATTTGTTATATTGTTGCGCCTGGATTGCCCGGATTTTTTGTAAAAGTATTTTCAATTTTTTACACTCTTTTAATTAAAAAATATGGATTCGATGACTTTAATAAAATTGTTTTTGTTGATGGCAGTAAAATCATGGCAAATTCTTTTTATCAAACGGGCGATCAAGCCGTAATCGACAATTTCTTTGTAAATGGCTCAGGACGATTTATTGTTTTAATTTCAAAGCTAGGTAAAAAAATCCAGTCTGGTTTTCTTTATCATTATTCTTTGATTATGACTTTTAGTCTGCTTGTTTTTTTGATTTTAATTCTCTGGTATTAAAATGTTTTTACATTCAATTTTAAGTACTTTAATTTTTTTACCGATCTCAGGCGGTGTGGCTATATTAGCTTTTTCAAACGAACATCAAGGGAGGCGCGCAAAACTTATTGCATTAATAAGCTCGCTCTTAAGCATTTCTTTGTGTTTTTTACTATATTATCGCTTTGATTTAACCCTTCCTACAATGCAATTTCAAGAAAGCAGTGTGTGGATACAACCTCTTAACATTTATTATTTTTTAGGTATTGATGGCATCTCACTACCGATGATTTTATTAACTTGCTTCATCACCTTACTCGTTGTATTAGATGCTTGGCATACCATTCATGAAAAAATCACGCAATATCTCGCTGCATTTCTCATCATGCAAGGTATTATAGTCGGTGTTTTTTCAGCGCTTGATTCCATTTTGTTTTATGTTTTTTGGGAAGCTATGTTGATTCCCATGTATTTAGCCATTGGCATTTGGGGAAGCCAAAATCGATTTTATGCGTCTATTAAATTTTTCATTTATACTTTTTTCGGTTCTGCATTAATGTTGGTTGCACTTTTATATTTACGTTACAAAGCCAATTCATTTTCAATTTTAGATTTTTATTCTGTGCAATTAAATATGTTGCCACAGACGTTAATTTTCTTTGCTTTCTTACTTGCTTTTGCGATCAAGATACCGATGTTTCCCGTGCATACTTGGCTACCTGACGCACACACAGAAGCCCCGGCGGGAGGCTCTGTGATCCTTGCTGCTATCATGCTGAAAATCGGTGCTTATGGTTTTTTACGGTTTAGTTTCCCCATTGTACCTGACGCGTGTAAACACTTTGATTTACTCCTGATTATCCTCTCACTTTTTGCTATTATTTATATTGGATTTATTGCGATTATTCAAAAAGACATGAAACGCTTAATTGCCTATTCTTCGATTGCGCACATGGGATTTGTCACCTTAGGTTGTTTTAGCATTTATCGCATCGTTGAACACAGCAAAAATATTTCTGCAGCGCTGATGAGTATTGAAGGCGCCATGGTGCAGATGGTTTCACACGGCTTTAGTTCTGCAGCTTTATTCTTAGGCGTAGGCATACTCTATCATCAGTTGCATACACGTTTAATTAAAGATTACGGTGGTGTTGCCAACACCATGCCGGTATTTGCAGCATTTTTTATGTTATTCATGATGGCCAATGTAGGTTTGCCAGGCACATCAGGTTTTGTAGGGGAATTCATGGTGATATTAAGCAGCTTCCAAGCCAATCCTTGGATTGCTTTCTTAGCGACTTCTACTGTAGTTTTAAGTGCAGCCTATTCTCTTTGGATGTACAAACGTGTTTTTTACGGTAAAGTCGCAAACACGACCATCTCCCATTTAAAAGACATTAAGATGATAGATATGGCTAATTTTTCTTTACTTACCTTGATGATTTTAGGATTAGGGCTTTACCCTGACTCTTTATTAAAAATATTACATCCTACAATCGAACATTTATTAACATTAAGTTTGCAATCAAAATTAATTTAACGGAAATAAATAATGTATTTTGCCAGTGCCTTACCAGAGATTATCATACTGACATTTGCTTGCTTAAGCTTATTAGCAGATTGTTTTTTAAAAAAACATTTTCGTCAAATTAATTATTATATTGCGCAAACTGCTTTGATTTTAGCAGCCCTGGCTTCCATTAAATTATTAAATTTTCCAACTGTTTATACTTATTCTGGGATGTTTTCTTTAGATCCTATATCAACATTATTAAAATTATTTATTTACATCACGAGTTTCTTTTCATTTCTCTATGCGCGCGCATTTTTCGAAACAGAAAAAAATATACCTGTGGCAGAATATTATGTTTTAGGACTTTTTTCTGTATTAGGCATGATGGTCATGCTGTCTTCTGAGAATCTCATTCCGCTTTTTTTAGGTTTAGAGATTCTTTCTTTACCGCTTTACGCCATGATTGCTTTAAAACGACATAACGCTATAAGTGCTGAAGCGGCAATGAAATATTTTATTATGGGTTCCTTTGCTTCAGCGATGTTACTGTATGGAATGTCTTTACTTTACGGTTTAACACAAAGTTTAAATATTCATGAAATAGCAAATGTTTTTTCTCAAGGCATGACAACACATAATTTAGTTTTTGCCTGTGCGATTGTTTTCATCGTTTCCGGCATTGCATTCAAATTGGGGGCAGCACCCTTTCATGTCTGGGCGCCGGATATCTACCATGGTGCGCCCAGCATTATGTCTCTTTTTTTAGGAAGTGCGCCCAAGATTGCAATTTTAGGTTTAACGTTCAAACTATTAATTCAAGCGATGCCGGATTTACAATTGCAATGGCGCCCCTTATTAATTCTTGTTGCCCTTCTCTCCATGGGTTTAGGTAATATCGTAGCGGTTGCTCAAACAAATTTAAAACGTATGCTAGCGTATTCTTCTATTGCACACATGGGTTATATGTCTTTAGGTTTGATTGCGGGAAATCAAGAAGGATATGCTGCTTGTATTTTTTATATTTTTACTTATGCGCTGATGACCTTAGGTGGCTTTGCGATGATCAGTATTTTAAGTAAATCCGGCATTGAAGCAGAATCTATTGCTGACTTTAAAGGTCTAAATTCCAAAAGTCCCTGGCTTGCTTTCCTGATGTTATTGCTGATGTTTTCCATGGCGGGGGTTCCTCCCACCGTAGGTTTTTTTGCAAAGCTAGGGGTGTTAACGGCGCTTGTGAACGTAAATTTAGTTTGGCTTGCCACTGTCGCACTCATTTTTGCGATCATCGGGGCTTATTATTATATTGCTGTGATTAAAGCGATGTATTTCGAATCTGAATCGACCCCAAATCCATTACCTATTATTCCTTTAGATGCAAAAATTGCGATTAGCACCAATGCTTTATTGTTACTTTTCTTAGGTTTTTCCCCGGGGTTTCTTTTCCAGTTGTGCCAGCGTGTTTTAATTTAAGGGCACCTCTAAAAATTAGAAATTTTGCGTTAGAACGAGGCGCCCTTAACATTATCTTAACAATCCTTTACTAAGCTTTTATTAAAACTGAAATGGGTTTAATGGAAGAAGTGGCAAATGGGTAAAAATAAAAATGAAAAACTTGAGTCAAATGAAGAAGACATAGAAGAGCTCGAAAATACTACACTCACTCTTTCAACATCTTCAGACGCCTCTTCCTTGGCTGGCGGAATAGCCAGCGCTCATGCTCAAGATGAAGGAGCAATAAAAGAGTATCTTAAACAGCTAGAGAGCATGTCTGGAGAAGAAATCGAAAGGATCTTGACGCAACGAGATACTGATGGTGCGTCTATCGGAATGATAATTCCTGCCTATCAAAATGCAATAAGCACACAACAATATCTTCAATTTTTAGACGATGTCTTTGAAAATAGGAAACTGACATCAGAACAACTCACGACGATTTTGGCACAAAAAAATGTTACGGGCGGTTCTATTGGGATGTTTATTGCTTATAATCAAGATGCGATAAGCACACAATGCTATCTCAAATTGCTTGATAATCTACTTAAAAACAAAGAAATAACTTCAGAACAACTCACGATGATCTTAACGCAAAAGAGTAATCTAGGCTTAACTCTGGCAACGATCATCGCTGAAAAGCAAAATAAAACAAGCACACAACAGTATCTCCAGCTACTAGAGAATGCAATTAACGATGGAAAATTAACAGCAGAACAACTCACAATCATTTTGACACAACGAAATAGTAATGGTGACTCTCTGGGGACACTCATTGCTAGAAAAGAAGATCGGGAGATAATACAACAGTATCTAAAGCTATTAGAAGAAGCAACTAAAAATGCAAAACTAACACCAAAACAATTCACGACAATTTTGACTCAAGAAACCACTAAAGATGTATCTATCGAGACCTATATTGATCAACATGAAAATTATGGAGATGTATATCAAGCTCTAAAGAAGCAGTGTGAAATTTTAAAAAAACTCATTCTCTTTAGTAATGCGATAAGAGAAACAGCCTCTCTTCTTGAAGAAAAAAAACCCGGTCAAGCTCTTAAGGAATTAAAAAAATTATTTTCAGAAAATGGGATTGGTTTTAGTGACTCACAAAAAGATTTTCTAAATACCGAGATGAAAGATTTGATCTCTAATTTTTGCAACACACCTCTTAAACAGGAGAGAGAAAAAGAAATTTTTGAGTCCTTGGGAAAAGTATCTAGAAATTCTATTTTTTACATCTCAGCACTTATTTCACGATTCAAGTTTGAACTGCTAACACCCAACACATTAAATACAATCTCTTTAGAACTAGAGAGGCTTCCAAAAACACACTTTGATTACAATGAAGGACAACGAGCATTAGCAGATTATTATATAGGACTCATTTCTCAAGAAAAAAGAAATTTAACGACAGACGAGCTTTCACAATTTTTAAAATATGCTAGACGCTGCGACCCTCCTCACGAAATGATCGAAGAAGCAGAAGGTTTCTTGAGAGAAAAAAGCGATACCCGAGGTGTCACCGCATCTTTTGTTGATTTTCCAACAAAAAAAAATAATTCTTCCGCTCAAGACAGAGAAGAAACCAATACAGCACAAGCAGCAAGCCAGGATGTCGATGTTGTTGCCCAGAAGCAAGCAGCCGAAACGATTAACGAGCCTAACGATATACAAAATGAAAATTCATTCGAGATTATTCGAGAAATGATTTTAGACAAACTCAGCACCCTTCTATCTAACAATCATTTAGCCTTGGAAAAGCTAAAAGGAATAATAAGTAGACAGGATGATGATGCCTTACTGGATTTCTATTTAGAAAGAATTTTATTCCATCCTCCTTCGAAAACAGAAAATTCTTCGATTTTTTTTAAATCTGCAGTTTTTCTTTTCTTACCTACAAACAAAATTCAAATCACGCCAGAACAATGCCAAGAATTGAAAAACCTTATCCCTCCAAACCAACAAAAAAATAAAGAATTAATTTCTAAAATCATTAGTAATTTTAATAACGGACATATCACACAAGAAAGCTTACTTAAAGATTTACGTAACATCATAAAAACAAGAATTTCAGACCCTCCCGCTTTTGAAGAAATGAAAACGGCTCCTAGCCCTTGATCATTTCAATGGTTTTTTCTATAAAATACCTCTCGTGGTTAAAATATAATCTATTTTTTTATTTTAATATAAATTTTCTGCTATATTTTAAGAGTGAGTAATCAGAAGGAGTAGCCATGCCAAATCTCAACTTTCAAAGACTAAGACTCGAAGCCCAGGCACTTGTAGAAAAAAATTTTAAAAATCCTGAAAAAGATGAACAGCTGGGAAATGATGTGGCTCGGATCTTATTAGAAAACCTAAAGCAAGGAGATAAGGAAGCAGATATAAAAAAACAGCTTGATGCGTATATGCATCTAAATGAAGGAACGCTTGCTTGTGCAATTCAATCCCTTCTTGAGAAACACGATTTTATAACAGAACAATCTCAAGTACGTCCAACTTCTGAAATAGCAGAAGCAAAAGAAAGAGTTGAGTTCTTATTAGATATTCTTATGACAAAAACAAAAACATTAGAGCGGACTATGCAAATAGAAAAAGCCACGGCAAGTTTAAATGAAGAAGCTATAGAATTTATAAATAAACAACCTGTCTTTACTGTTGGAAATATGAATTTAGCAAATGATGTCGTTACGAATTTATTACGTAATTTTAATCAACCAGGCAGCACTCAAGAGACAATAAAAAAAGAAGTAAATGATCTCAGAACTGTAAATTCAACAGAACTCCTTGGCTGTGTTATTAAAGTTATTGCAGACAAGCAAACTAAGCTTGCAAAGCTTATGGAAGACACGAGCCCTCAGAATGCCTTAGCACCTCACATACAAACAGGCACGCCGGAGCAAGAAAAAGCAATGAAAAATCTTGGTTTTTTGTCAGGACTTTTTAGGGAAAAAATAATAGCCTTAGGCGAGACACAAAAACCTCAAAATCCAACACAACAAAGTTTAACTTCAGATTCTTTTTTCAAAAATATTGTTAATGCAGTAATGTTTGTTGTCAAAAATACAATTGAAACTATAGGGAATTTCTTCTCTAAAAAAACGCCTCCTTCGCAAGAACACGCTCAACTTGATCAAGAAAAATCAGCTCAAGGGAAATCAGTTGAAGAAGGAAAACCACTCCCGTTACATACAATAGAGGTACCGCACCAAAAAACGCCTTCACCTCAAGCAACGGAAAAAACAGATGCGGCTTCAGCCAAAGAAACACAAAAAAATGCGGATGAAGAACATCCCCATTTATAACCAATAAACAAAAACAAATAAAAATAGCCAAACAACATCGACAAAATGCCAATACCATGAGACAGCTTCAAATGCAAAGTGATGCTCTGAATTGAAATGATTGAGATAAGCACGGAACAAAATAACGATTAGCATGATCGTTCCAATCGTGACATGCAAGCCATGAAAACCCGTTAACATAAAAAATGTCGTGCCATAAATACCTGAAGTTAATCGTAAATTATAATCTTCATACGCCGTTATATATTCGTGCGCTTGAAAACATAAAAAGGTAATACCTAATAACACTGTCAGTAATAAACCGATCAAAACATGAGAACGTTTGTTTTTTATCATTCCCCAGTGCGCCCAGGTTATGGTCCCACCACTGGAAAGCAGAATTAAGGTATTTAATGCAGGGATACCCCAGGCTTCCATCACTTGTTTGGGTGCCGGGAAAAGTGAAGGATCGGGGTTATGCAATAAAGGCCAATGGGGCATGAAACCAGGCCAAATTAAATAATGTGTTAACGCAGAGGCACCAAACAAAGAGGTGCTATCCCCTGCTAATTCTGCTACTGCTGAAATACGCGAATAAAATAATGCTCCAAAAAAAGCGCCGAAAAACATAACTTCTGAAAAAATAAACCATGCCATGCCCCAACGGTAAGAATGATCAACTTGCTTATTGTATAAGCCCGCCAAACTTTCTTGAATGACATGATGAAACCATCCATACATCACAAAAAAAAGAAGCGCTAAACCCACAAAAAAAAGCGGCGGCCCCCAATTTACACCATGTAACCAATGCGCCGCGCCAAACATAATGCAAAATAAGGCGCAAGATCCGAAGATGGGCCAGTAACTGGGTGAAGGTAAATAATAAGATCCTTTTTCATGAATCATTTTAAAATCCTCGTTAAAATCAAATAGGACTTAGGGCGTGTCTCAATTCCCTCTTTTTTCGCATCGAGAAAACCTTTTGAGACACGCCCTCGGCAGTTGAATTATAGATGTCCTTGTTTTTCAGATGTAGCCGCTTTTTTATATTTGTCTGCATTAAATAAAGTATAGGATAAACTGAGCGTATTAATTTCTTTTGGTAAATTCGCATCAACATGAAATAAGACAGGCATATCTCGTTTCTCTCCTATTTTGAAATTTTGTTGAGTGAAGCAAAAACATTCTGTTTTTTTAACATATTTCGCTGCTTTACCCGGTGTAACACTGGGAATCGCTTGTACTGTCATGGCTTTTCCAGAATTATTTTCTGCATAATAATAAATTAAAGTATTCTCCCCTGGATGCAGTTTGATAGAGGTTGTTTTCGGATAAAAGGCCCAATTTAAATTGGCATTGTTTGTCGCAATGAATTGTATTGTCACCCAACGGGTATTATCAATTTCTTCTAGCAGGCCAAGCTGGGTAGGCCCTCCTGTTTTTCCATTGATACCGGTTGCTTTACATAACAAGGTGTATACAGGCACAAGCGCAAACCCAAAACCAAACATTAATATTGCGATAATCGTAAGTAATAGGGGTAGTTTTTTTTTATTTAAAAAAAACGATGTCATTTACATTCATCAATTGTGGGTGGAGAAGAAAAAGTATGATAAGGCGGCGGTGAAGGCAATGTCCACTCTAAACCGTGCGCCCCTTCCCAGACTTGATTAGAAACATGCGGCCCTTTTCCTCGTACCGTTCTAACAATATTAATTAAAAAAAGTAATTGCGAAAAACCAAAAATAAAAGCACCTATCGTCGCAATCATATTAAAATCTGCAAATTGCAAAGCATAATCTGGGATACGGCGTGGCATCCCCGCTAGACCCAAAAAATGCATGGGGAAAAAAGTGAGGTTGGTTGAAATAACCGTTAACCAAAAATGCCATTGGCCCAAACGTTCGTTATACCTATGCCCTGTCCATTTCGGCAACCAATAATAAATAGCTGCCATGATGGCATAAACAGAACCGGGGATTAAAACATAATGGAAATGTGCAACAACGAAATACGTATCTTGGTATTGATAATCTGCAGGGACAATCGATAACATTAACCCAGAAAATCCACCTAGCGTGAATAAAAACAAAAAAGCAATCGCAAATAACATCGGTGTTTCAAAAGTAACAGAACCTTTATAAATCGTTGCAACCCAATTAAATATTTTCACGCCCGTGGGAACCGCAATCAACATGGTGGCATACATGAAAAATAATTCTGAAACCAACGGAATGCCCGAAGTAAACATGTGATGCGCCCATACAAGCAGTGATAAAAAGGCAATGACCGAAATGGCATAAATCATAAATTTATAACCGAATATTTTTTTACGACTAAAGGTGGGAATGACTTCAGACATTACGCCAAATGCGGGCATAATTAAAATGTAAACTTCAGGATGTCCAAAAAACCAAAATACATGTTGAAATAAAATCGGGTCGCCTCCGCCAGCCGCATTAAAGAAACTTGTTCCGAAATGACGATCCGCTAACATCATTGTCACAACACCCGCTAACACCGGCATCACCGCTAATAATAAAAAAGCGGTGATTAACCAACTCCATACAAAAATAGGCATTTTCATGAAAGTCATGCCCGGGGCACGTAAATTAAATATTGTTGCAATAATGTTGATTGCACCTAATATCGAAGATAACCCTAAAAGATGTATCGAGAAAATCATAAAGTCCGTGCTCTTGGGACCATAAGTTGTTGATAAGGGTGCGTAAAAAGTCCATCCAAAATTCGGCGCAGGACCTGACATAAACAAGGTACTTACCAATAATGCAAAGGCAAAAGGTAAAATCCAAAAACTCCAGTTATTTAAACGCGGCAAGGCCATGTCTGGCGCACCGATCATCATGGGAATTTGCCAATTGGCTAAACCCACCATCGCCGGCATGATGACACCAAAAACCATGATCAGACCATGAAACGTTGTCATCTGATTAAAAATTTCTGGACTGATGATTCTTGCGCCCGGTTGAAAAAGTTCAGCGCGAATAAGCAAGGCCATCGCCCCACCGACGAAAAACATAATTAAACTCAACCAAAGATAAAGTGTGCCAATATCTTTGTGATTGGTTGTAAATATCCAACGCGTCACTTTAGAAAAAAAGCCTTGAGAATTATATGGCGCATGTTGATCTACCGCGTGTTCGATGGAATTCATTGATGACCTCTTAAAATTATCGTGCCAATGCAATATCTTCAGGTTGAACTAGCTCTCCCGCATGGGGACCTTGTTTGTTTTTATCGTCATTGCCCCAAGCATTGCGTATATACGTAATAATCGCCGCTAAATCTTCATTGCTTAATTGATTTTTAAAAGCTTGCATCGCCGTGCCCGCTTTACCATTTAAAACAATCGCTATTTCATCTCCGGGTTTACCTGTTAGGATTTTATCACCTTTTAAAGCAGGAAAAGCAGGTGGCATACCCGTGCCTTCTGGTTTATGGCAAATCGCACAATAAGTATCGTAAGCGGTTTCCCCTCGCCCCATGAGTTCTTTTTTACTTAAAGTTAATTTTACATCCGTGTTGAATGTAACCTTGCCTTGCGTTTGTTGCTTCACCCATTCTGCAAATTGCATAGGAGAAACCGCTTCAACCACAATAGGCATAAAACCATGATTGACACCACACAATTCAGCGCATTGTCCACGATAAATGCCTGGTTTTTCAATTCGCGCCCAAGTTTCGTGTATGTAACCTGGAATAGCATCACGCTTAATACCAAGCTCAGTTACCCACCACGAATGAATCACATCATTAGAAGTTACTAAAATACGTATCTTCTTGTGTGTAGGCACAACCAAAGGGTGATCGACTTCCAGCAAATACCATTTGTTTTTAGGGGCTTTATTATTTAATTGATTGGCCGGTGTAGCAAGATTACTAAAATAACTGATGCCTTGATCTAAATATTCATACTTCCATCGCCATTGATATCCCGTGATTTTAACCGTGAGGTCAGCATCTTCAGTGTTATCCATTCGAATCAAAACTTTAGTCGCAGGAATCGCCATCCCAATTAAAATTAAAAAAGGAATGACAGCCCAAATGATTTCAATAAGTGTATGCTCGTGGAAATCTTCAGCTATCCTGCCTTTTGATTTACGAAATTTAATTAAAGAATAAATTAAAGCACCAAATACAATGACACCAATCCCTACGCAAATCCAAAAAATCGTCATGTGCAACCAATAAATATCATGGCTTAAAGGTGTCACACCTAAAGGCATATTCACTTTCATCTCAGCATAAATCGGTGCTGTTATCAGTGATAAAAACAAAATTGGTATGCGTTTTACCATAATATAAAATCACCCTCTTCTTTATTTTGTTGAACCATATAAATAACCGCGTCCATTAAATCCGTATCACTGCAAGAAGTGCAATTACCTCGTGGTGGCATTGCCTTATAACCTTGGATGGTATGTCCGAACAAAACATCCATATTTTGTTTTATGATGGCTGCCCAAATTTTCTTGTCTCCCATTTTTGGAGCGCCAAATTTTCCATCGATATGACAGGTACTACAGGCCTGTTCATAAATTTCTTTTCCGTGCGCCAAATTAACTGTCGGCGCCGGCATCGCTGTAGGTATTTTAGTATAAGAAGAACTGGCTTTGGCGCCCGGCTTGCTTTCGTCTACCATGTATCGCACAGCCGCTTCAATCTCTTGATCTGTACAGCTAGAACAGGTTCCCTTTGCAGGCATGGCATTTATACCGTCAATAGCATTGTGGTATAAGGTCGGTAACCCTAGCTTGATTCGAGTCTCCCAAGTCAGAACATCTCCTACGATAGGCGCCCCAGCTGAGCCTACAGCATGGCAAGTGGCACAATAGGCATCGTAAATACCCTCACCTAATTGCGCACCCGATTTAATTTTTGGTTTTGGAATTTCTTTGCTTTTAACCGTTTTTAAATAAATAACAATCGATTCTAAATCTTCTTTTGATAAATAACGTAAACTATTGTGATTGACATCCAGCATAGGACCTACAATACGCCCTCCTCCCAACAGTTGATCTTTCAAAAACACATCCATAACTTGTTGAACAGAGAAATCTTTCAAACGTGAAGAAGTAATATTTGGCGCAGGGAAATTATCAACAATACCCCCTGCAAGAAAATAAGATTTTTTCCACGAACCCAGTACATTGACCGGTGTGTGGCACATACTACAATGCTCCAAACCATTCACGAGGTAAGAGCCTCGATTCCATTGCTTTGATTGTTTCGGATCTTCTTTGAAATAACCACTGTCTGGTAGAAAAAATAAAAGCTTCCAACCCCATTGCAGTAATCTCACATTAAAAGGCCAAGACACTTGATTTTTAGGCGGTGTATAGTTCACTGCAGGAACATGATCAAGATAAGCTTTGATAGCAATTAAATCTTCTTTTGAAACACGATTAAAGAAAACATAAGGAAATACAGGAAAATAATTTTCGTTATGCGGATTCAAACCATCATGCATGGCTTTAATAAAATCCTTATCCGACCATTTTCCTATTCCCGTTTCTTTATCTGGCGTAATATTTGGTGTAAAAAAAGTGCCGAAAGGTGTGTCCACACCTAAACCACCGGCAAAAATAGGAGAACCAGGATGATCGGTGTCTGTGTGACACGCAATACAATCCCCTGCTTTTGCAAGATATTCTCCTTTTTTAACTAATTCAGGATTTTTTATTTTTGGATAGTCGATCACAGGATAAGGTACCGTAGGATAGTTTTTTGCAGCAATACAAAAAGAAGAATGGAAAAAAATAGTTAAAATAAGGATAGACCAAGTTCCAGTTTTGGTTAATTTTTGCATTGCCTTGCCTTAATATTTAAATTCTATAACTGAGAAATAATGAAAACAGTAAGTGTAACTAATTTTGGAAGGAATGAAAAATGGTAGTTTCGATCATTGCAGCTTTAACCACAGAAGGTGTTATTGGCAGGAACAATACCTTGCCTTGGCATTTACCCGAAGATTTAAAACGTTTCAAAAAAATCACTTGGGGTAAACCGATTGTGATGGGAAGAAAAACATTTGAATCTATCGGAAAACCTTTACCTGGAAGACAAAATATTATTGTGACACATCAAAAAAATTTATTAATTCCAGGCTGCCTAATCGTCAATTCACTTGAAGAAGCCCTTGAAAAAACAAAACAAGCCCAAGAGATCTTTATTATTGGCGGGGCAACACTGTATCAATCAACGCTTGATAAGGCAGATTTTTTATATCTTACTTTGATTCATGCAGTCATTTCCGGTAACATTTACTTCCCCAAAATTCAATATGAAAAATGGGAGGAAATCGAAAAAAAAGATTTTCCAGCAGATCAAAAAAATCCTTATCCATTTAGTTTTGTTTTATTAAAACGGAAAAAAAGTCATGACTGACCCTTATATCCTTGTCCTCTATTATTCACGATTTGGCGCTACTGCAAAAATGGCGCATCACATTGCTTCAGGTGTTGAAGAAAACCTTCATATCCAGGCAAAAATACGCACCGTTCCTGCCGTTCAAACAGGCCTTGAAGCCACCCCAGCACCCGTCCCAGAACAAGGCCCACCTTACGCCACAGTGGAGGATTTATCCCATTGTGCAGGTCTGGCGCTGGGCAGCCCCACTCGTTTTGGCAATATGGCAGCGCCTTTGAAATATTTTATAGATAGCACAAGCTCACTTTGGATGACGGGGGGACTCATTGGAAAACCAGCCGGTGTTTTTACCTCAACAGCAAGCATGCACGGAGGTCAAGAAACAACGTTGATTTCTATGGCCTTACCTTTATTACATCAAGGCATGATATTAGTAGGTTTGCCTTATTCAGAAAAAACCTTAACGAGCACCTCTAGTGGAGGCACACCCTATGGCCCTTCTCATCTGGCGGGCCCTGAAAGCAAAAATCCTTTAACACCTGAAGAAATAACGCTTTGTAAGGCATTGGGTAAGCGTTTGGCAAAGATTGCCTTAGCCCTACAAAATCAAAGAGATGAGTGAGCTGTGACTTGGTTTAAAGACTGCGCCCTCCTGTGTATCTTGTTTGGATTTCTCTTTTTCCTAGGTTTAGGAGACCGTCCTCTTAGCAATCCCGACGAAGGACGTTACAGTGAAATTCCACGAGAAATGCTTGTCACAGGCGATTACATCACGCCTCATTTAAATGGCATAAAATATTTTGAAAAACCCCCCTTACTTTATTGGGTTCAAATACTCTCATTCAAATCAATAGGGTTAAATGAGTGGGGAGCACGCTCACCAACAGCCGTCTTCGCTTTATTAGGCTGTCTTACCACCTATTTACTTGCGCGCGTACTTTATACCCGCAAAATAGGCCTGCACGCTGCTTGCATTCTGGGTAGCAGTTTATTGTATTTTGTCATGAGTCATGTATTAACGATCGACATGATGCTCTCTTTTTTATTTCTAGCTTGTTTTTCTTGTTTTTTAATTGCAGTCAATTTACCAGTCTCATCGAAAACAAAGGTTTTTTTATATTATGGATTTTATTTTTTTGCAGCTTTAGCAGTTTTAGCAAAAGGCTTGATTGGAATTTTATTTCCTATCAGCATTTTGTTTTTTTGGATAATATTATTAGACGGCTGGGCTTATTTAAAAAAAATGCCTATTTTTTCTGGGATTTTTCTTTTTTTTATCATCATCATTCCCTGGCATCTTGCCGTTCAAATTAAAAACCCAGAATTCTTTAATTTTTATATTTTAGATCAACAGTTTTTAAGATTTTTTACTTTAATTTCTGAGCGTTATCAGCCGTTTTGGTTTTTCATGGCCATCCTTTTCTTTGGATTTTTTCCTTGGAATATTTATCTATTGCAAAGCATAAAGGAAGTTTTCCTAAAAATAAAAACAAACAAAATTCAATACAGAAATGAATTATTCTTATTGCTTTGGGCGAGCGTTATTTTCTTATTTTTCTCTGTTTCCAAGTCAAAATTAATTCCTTATATTTTGCCGATTTTTCCTCCGGTTTCAATCATGATTGCAAAAACTTATTCGTCTGAAAAAAACAAATCAATCTCGTCTTTTACTTTAATTTTCACCGTATTTTGTATGGCAACAGCCCTTCTCCTTGCTTGCGAAAAATATCTAAAAAATACTTTTTTTCAAAAATACTTTCTTTTCCTCGGGGGAATATTAATATTAGGAATATTATCTTACTTTGTTTTACTCCGATTAAATAAAAAATTTATTTTTTTGAGCTTATTAGTGTGGAGTTGCGTCTTTAATTTAACTTTATCTATAATCTCAACCGGCTTACCCATTGCCAGCACAAAACCCTTACTTCTTGAACTAAAAAAACATCTGCGCCCAGAAGACCTTGTTGTTTCTTATCATTATTACTACCAAGACATGCCTTTTTATCTCAAGCGACTTATCACGCTTGTGGATACGCACGGTGAATTAGATTTTGGGATGCAACATCAAGCCCATACGCAGATACTTTCAGAAAATGAATTTTGGGGGAAATGGGAAACAAAATCACGAGTCTATGTTATGATGAGCGACCGCAATTATACGAGATTACTTGCAGAACACCGCTTTCATTTCATCATGCAACACGAAGATGACGTATTACTAACAAATCACCACCTTTGAGGAACCTATGCCTGTCATTGTGCTTATTATCATTTCCGCTTTAATCAACACAACGGCTCAACTTTTACTGAAAGCAGGCGCGAACCATTTAAAATTATCCGCACAAACAACAGTCTGGCATTACCTCTTACAATTAATGGTTAATCCCTATTTAATGATAGGAGGTGTTTGCTATGTCGCAAGCGTTTGTGTCTGGGTTTTAATACTATCCCGCGTACCTGTTAGTTTTGCTTATCCCCTGGGAAGCATTGCTTACATCACAACAGCCATTGCAGCCACGATTATTTTCAACGAATATCTCTCATTCACAAGAATCATGGGCATCCTCATTATTATTTTTGGTGTTTATCTCATTTCACGTACTGCTTAGAGGCTTTTTATATGGAAAATATTTTTCTCCCTTTTTCAAAACCCAGTTTAAGTCAAGCCACTTTAGATGAAGTGAATGCTTGTTTACAGTCAGGTTGGTTAACAACAGGACCTCGCGTAAAAAAATTTGAAGAAAAACTTGCAGCTTATTTTAAAGTACCCGAAGTATTTTCTTTAACGTCTGCGACAGCGGGCCTGCATCTTGCGCTTAAAGCTTTAAATTTACAGCCCGATGATGAAGTGATTACAACATCAATGACATTTGTTGCCACACTCAACGCAATCGTACTGGCAGGTGCAAAGCCAGTTTTAATTGATATTGATGAAACGTTAAATATGGATGTAGCACAATTAGAAAAAGCCATCACAGCTCACACACGCGCCATTTTGCCTGTTCATTTTACAGGGCTCCCTGTGGATTTAGATCCTGTTTACACGCTCGCTCGAAAATATAAATTACGCGTCATTGAAGATGCAGCTCAAGCCATCGGCACTTACTATAAAAATAAAATGATCGGTAGTTTTGGTGATACACAGATTTTTAGTTTTCATCCAAATAAGAACATGACTTCAGGTGAGGGGGGCTGTGTTATCACACGAGACAAAATCATGTCAAAAAAAATTCGTGTTTTGCGTTTTCATGGCATTGATCGCGATGCCTTTAATCGTTTTTCTAAAGAAGGTAGTCAGTTGTATGACGTCATTGAACCCGGCTTTAAATATAATATGCTAGACTTACAAGCAGCCATTGGTCTTCATCAGCTTGATCAATTAGAAGAATTTATCGAAAAACGCACGCATCTTGCAAAACGCTATTGTAATTTTCTTGAAAAATTAAATGGAGTTACTTTACCAAGATTGCCTTCTTATCCGCACAGACACAGCTGGCATTTATTTACTATCCTTATTTCTTCTGAAAAACCATTATTATCGCGCGATAATTTTATGCAGCACATGAAAAATTTAAATATCGGAATAGGCTTACATTACCAAGCCCCCCATTTATTTACATACTATCGTAAGCAATTTGGTTTCAAAGAAGGAGATTTTCCAAATACAGAAAAAGTGGCATCACAAATTGTCAGCTTGCCTCTATTTCCAGACATGACAACTCAAGATCAAGATAGAGTCATTACGGCTATCAAACAATTTTTTGGAAAAACAGCATGACCCCTTACATCAGTGTCGTCATCCCTATTTATAATGAACAGGGCAATCTTCTAGAATTACATTCACGCCTCATTAAAACATTAGAACCATTAAAAAAACCTTATGAAATTATTTTTATTAATGATGGTAGTACAGATAATTCAGAACACCTTTTGAATACCCTTTTCGAAAAAACCCCTGACGAGACTCGCGTCATTCATTTTAATGGAAACTTTGGGCAACACCGTGCAATCATGGCGGGTTTTGAACGTGTACGTGGCGAAATTATTGTGACGCTAGATGCCGACTTGCAAAATCCACCTGAAGAAATTCCGAAATTAATTCATATTATTGAGCAAGGTTATGATTCGGTTGGTGGTATTCGACGTATTCGCCAAGATAATTTATTTCGTCGATATGCCTCTAAATTAAATAACAAAATTCGACTCAAACTCACTGGCATCAAAATGGAAGATCAAGGCAGTATGCTTCGCGCTTACCGTCGCCGCGTAGTTGATCTGATGACCCAATGTGAAGAATCCGCTCTTTTTATTCCTGCCCTAGCTTATAGCTTATCGAGCAAACCAACAGAAATTGAAGTAAGCCATGATGCACGCTTAGAAGGAAAATCGAAATACAATTTTTATCGCCTAATGCGACTTAATTTTGATTTAATGACGGGCTTTTCGTTAATTCCATTACAATTATTTACATTTATTGGAATTTGCGTTTCACTGGTGAGCAGCCTATTTGTCATTTATATGCTGATACGCAGATTATTTGTAGGACCCGAAGCAGAAGGTTTATTTACCTTATTCGCCATTCTTTATTTTTTGGTTGGGATCCTACTCATGGGAATGGGTATTTTGGGTGAATACATCGGACGTATTTATCAAACAGTACGACGACGTCCGCGCTATTTAATTAAAGAAATTTTAGAAAAACCACCATGTTAATAGGTATTAAAGTAGATGTAGATACAGAACGAGGCACACGCTTTGGCACAAAAAATCTCGCCCGTCTCTTTCAATCACTTTCTATTCCTGCCACCTTTTTATTCTCATTAGGGCCAGACAACACAGGTCGTGCTTTAAAACGTATTTTTCGACCTGGATTCATAAAAAAAGTTTCTCGCACAAATGTTTTAAAAATTTATGGCTTAAAAACTTTATTAAACGGCGTGCTCTGGCCAGGCCCTTTTATTGCAAAGAGACACGCCTCTTTACTGCGAGATATCCATAAACAAGGTTTTGAAGTAGGAATACATGCATTTGATCACACCTACTGGCAAGATAGCGTTAATAAATTAAGTCAGGAAAAAATCGATGCTGAATTTAGTCGCGCTTACAGCACATTTATGACTGTTTTTCATTTTCCTGCTAAAACAGCCGGGGCGCCTGGCTGGCAAGCCAATGAAAAAACGCTACGCGCGTACGACAATAAAAATTTAGACTATGCCAGTGACTGCCGCGGGACTCACCCTTTTTATCCCAAAATTAAAGATACACAGTTTAATACCTTACAAATACCCACAACTCTACCTACTCTCGATGAAGTCTTGGGAACTAACATAAACGAATCCGTTCTTGTTGATTATTTCATAAATTTATTAACACCCCATGCTCCAAATATATTTACAATTCATGCGGAATTAGAAGGCATGCATTATCTTCCTTTTTTAAAAAAATTTATTCAAACCTGCCTTTCCAAAGGCTTCCAATTTCAAACATTAGAAACCATCGCAAAAAAATATTTAACTGAAAAAAATAAAGTTCCCATTTGTTATTTAACTCAAGGCTTCATAGAGGGTCGCTCAGGGTTATTATCCCTTCAAGGAAGCGAAATTTTTGATTGAATTTGACGATCTTCTACTGCGCTTAACTTTTCTGACAAAAGTGCACGAACGCGTGTACGCAAATCAATATAAGCTCTTGTTCTTCCCATAAAAAACACCAAAGAAGAAGACTTTTTTTCTTGATCGGGGTCTAAAAACTCACTAAAAACATCTTTAAAATTTTCATCAATACATTGCAATAAAGAAACATTCTTAGTCTCAACGGCAGCAAGCAGTATTCCTGCTAGTGAAGAATGATCCCCTGCTAGCTGACTAACAACACTGCGCTTATTAGCAAGTATCGCAAAATAAAGGGGTGATTCTTTTCGGCTTGTTAAAGCATTTTTATCAGCATCATGACGAATGAGGTGAGTGACAATAGCTGGATGACCATTCAAAGCCGCATAATGAATTGCTTGCATTCCATCATCAGGAACCCTCGCAGAAACAACAGCACCTGCATCAATTAATTTTATAACTATTGCAAGATACCCATTCTGAGAGGCTATCATTAACGGTGTAACTTGATCGATGCCACAACGCGATCTTCTACTTATGAGAAATTCTACAGCTTCAGTTTGCCCAAAAGCAGCAGCATAAAATAAAGGAGTATGATTTTCATGATTTAATTTATTAACGTCAGCTCCTTTTTGTAAAAGCAACTTTAATAGCCTAACATCTCCTTTTGCTGCTGCAATCCACATACCTTCGTTAGGATCAGCATGCGACTCCAAAAGAAGTTTAATCATTGCTTTTTGCTTATGAAAACAAGCCAGATATAAAGCCGTGCTAGGATCCCCTTCATTTTTCCGATTAACCATCCTTTCAAACTCTGGCGGAAAATAAGCATTCAAAGGACCATAAACAGCATCTTTTCTTCCTAAATTAAAAATATTAATTGAAACAGGAAAATAATGACCTTTTGCCGTTACTAAGTCATTAGAAATAGCATCGTCATTCAACTCTAAAACTTTTAAAGAATGCCCTACAATTTTGTTCTTCAAATCCCGCATCGATTTTATTTCCACAGCACCGCCAGGGGCATTGGGATCATAAAATCGCATAATATTATCTTTACCCACACAAAAACCAACATGGTGTTCTTCAATGGCAATAAATAACATTTTTTCTTTTAATTTATTTTTAATTTTCTCAAGAAATTGCTCCAATTCATTTTCAGTAAACAAAAAAGAAAACTGAAATTCCAAGGATACGTGATGAGATGATGTTTTCGGAATAAGGAAATTAATTTTTTTTCTTATTGATGAGGGAAAAACATGACGACTAGCAATTTGTGGCGCATGAAACCAAAAAAGCATATTACACAGCTCATCAAATTGACTGTCTTTAGTATCATCCCCCTCTTTCCAATTGGAAACGGCCTTTAGAAGATCGTAATAATAATTTAATTTTCCTCGAATAGCATAATAAAGCCACGCTGTTGTAAAGCCACTACAAAGCCCAGGAGAACTTGGTCCAATAATCTCAAGATATCTAGAATCATATTTTTTATAATTTACCCAAGAAAAGATTTTTTCAAGAATAAAACTTTGATCAAGACGCTGGGAAAGAAAAGAAGAAGCGGCTCTACTTTTAGTTGAGATTTTTCCTTTAAAAAGCTGACTTATAACAAAATAACTCAACGTTCTAAAAAAATTTTTTTCCATAAAATCAAACTCGGCTCATCAATTATTTTCACTAAGTATAAGTCAGAATTTAATTTTTGCTTTTAATTGTTATTACAGCCAAAAATGATAAAAATTTTGAATAGAATCAATCATAAAATTACATTTTTCATAAAGCCGACACGCTGGGATATTATCTTTCTGAGTAACCACTTGTGCATATGGATATTTATTATCGAAAAAATAAGCTTGTGCTTTTCTAACAAGTTGTGTCCCTATACCACGCCCATGATATTGAGGAAAAACAGCTAATAAACCGATATCACCCTGGCTCTCCTTTTCGCCCAAAGTCGCCATTCCCAATAAATTTTTATTTTCATTAATAATGAGTACTGCTTTTGCGATACGATGATTACAAGAATTTCTAATCCATGTGGCATACATTTTTTGAAATCGCTCTAAACCGATACGGGGATCTTTTAAAAATCGAGAATATTGTCCTGAGATAAAAGCTAAATTCTCTAAATCGGCAGAAGGTTCAAATTCAGAATAAAATTGAAAATCTTGATTTTGGAATTGATCTTTAATAGATGGGAGATTTACCACGTACGTTAATTTCTCATCGGCTAAAAACCCTCGGTATTCACATGCCGCTAGTTGCGAAGCTGTATCTTCTTTTTTAGAGCACCAATAAACTAAAGAAACGCCCTTCTTCTTAAGTTCAGACAAGAGTTCGCCCAGCTGCAACACATCCAAAGATTCAGGTATAACTTTCGCAACTAAAAGCCCAAACAAATGACTGTCGAAATCTAAAATTTTAAAAGGTTCCATTTTTGAATAATAATCCTATCTATACCCCTTACCCATGAAGATGCGAACTTATAACCTCAAGCTTGGGGCTTATCTTTTCGCGCTTCTTTCGTCGAAAAACTTTGAAATATAACAAATATTTCTTCGGTTTGTCGACTGAAGATGCGCGAAAATCTAAACCCCATTCTTGGGTTCTAACTTCGCATCTTCATGGGTAAAGGGTATACTCCTCGGCGTGCTTTAAAATAAAGGGGTCAAAACGTGAAGGTCTTAATTATTGGCGCCAGTGGATTCATTGGCAGCCATCTCATTGCAAATATTCTAACATCCAAACCCAGTTGGAATATAGTCGCGCTGGATATTCAACAACACAATCTTAAAGATTATTTATCTCACCCTTCTTTACATTTTGTTTCAGGTGATATGACCCAAATGCAAAGCTGGATAGAAGAACAAATTCAAATTTGTGACGTAGTATTACCTTTGGCAGCCATTGCCACCCCTGCAACATACGTCCAAGACCCTTTAAAAATATTTTCCTTGGATTTTGAAGCAAACCTTGAAATCGTCAAACTTTGCGTTAAACACAAAAAACGAATTGTCTTTCCTTCCACGTCAGAAGTATATGGTATGTGTAATGATACTGAATTTGATGAAGAAAAAAGTAATTTAATTTTAGGACCCATCCATAAAGAACGTTGGATTTACGCTTGTTCTAAACAGCTCATGGATAGACTTATCTTTGCTTACAGTAATCACAACGGTCTGCCCTACACCTTATTCCGCCCTTTCAATTGGATTGGTCCAAAGCAAGATGATATCTCAAATAAAAAATTAGGCGGCTCTCGTGTTGTTACGCAATTTTTAGGAAATATCATTCGAAAAGAAAATATTCAGCTTGTAGAAGGAGGGAATCAATATCGTAGTTTCATTTATATTGATGATGCCATCGAAGCATTAATTAAAATTATTGAAAATGAAAATGAATGTGCAACACAGCGTATTTTTAATATTGGTAATCCACACAATATTGCTTCTATTCGTGAATTAGCACAAATGCTCCTATCCATTGCAAAACAACACCCCTCCTTTGAACAACATGCTACGGAAATTGAATTAATTGACGTTCCTGCAAAAGAATATTACGGCGCGGGTTATCAAGATGTCCAAGCGCGCGTCCCTTCAATTTGGCGTGCACAAACGCATTTGCAATGGCAACCTCGAACTGATTTATACACGGCGCTTTCAAAAACAGTGGAGTATTATTTAAATTATGTCAGTTAATCCTTCGCCGATAATCCAACATCGCCCCTTTACTTTAATTATTTTAGATGGTTGGGGATACTCTGAAAAACAAGATCACAATGCCATTTACCATGCAAAAAAACCCACTTGGGATAAGCTTTGGAAGACTTATCCCCATGTATTACTGTCTGCTTCAGGCCAACACGTAGGCTTACCTGAAGGACAAATGGGAAACTCAGAAGTGGGCCATTTAAACATAGGCGCAGGACGTATTGTATTTCAAGACTTACCCCGCATTGACATGGCAATTGAAAAAGGTGATTTTTTTAAAAATTCTATTTTATTAAATGTTATCCATGATATTAAAAAATCTAAAAAAAATTTACATCTTTTTGGGCTCGTCTCACCAGGCGGTGTACACAGCCATGAAAAACACTTATTTGCCTTATTAAAAATGGCAAGCCAAGAAAACCTAAAAAATGTTTACATTCACGCATTCTTGGATGGACGAGATACACCACCAAAAAGCGCCTTATCCTCTTTAGAAAAAGTAGAAGCACTCTGTAAAACATTATCTTGTGGTCGTATTGCCTCTGTCATTGGCCGTTATTACGCAATGGATCGTGATAAACGCTGGGATCGCACACAAACAGCGTATGACATGCTAACCCTACAGAAAGCCCCTTTTCATGAAAAAGACGCTATTTCTGCGGTAAATGCTGCTTACAAACGAGGGGAAACTGATGAATTTGTTCAAGGCACACTGATTACCCCAGAAGTAACAATAAATGAAGGTGATGCTATTTTATTTTTTAATTTTCGGGCTGATCGAGCAAGACAATTAAGTCGTGCTTTTTTAAGTGAAGACTTTTCTTATTTCCCTCGAGAAGCACATCCAAAAGTTTCTCATTTTGTTTCTATGACACACTATGCAACAGACATCCCTTCTGAGATCGTCTTTAAGCAACAAACGCTCTCTCATATCTTAGGAGCGCATTTATCAGAACTAGGTTTAAAACAACTACGCATCGCAGAAACTGAAAAATATGCTCACGTCACCTTCTTTTTTAATGGAGGGATTGAAGCGCCCTTTCCCTTCGAAGATCGTATTCTGATACCCTCTCCTCCCGTTACAACCTACGACCTCAAACCACAAATGAGCGCTGAAGAAATCACGAATGAGTTGAAAAAGGCAATTTTAAGCAAAAAATATGACTTTATTGTATGCAATTACGCAAACCCTGACATGTTGGGTCACACAGGAAATTTTGCTGCGACGATACAATCCATTGAAGTGATTGATCGTTGTTTAAAAGAAATTTATGATGCTTTACAAGCGGTGGAGGGAGAAATGCTCATTACAGCAGATCATGGAAATGCAGAATGTATGTTTGATCCTCAAACGCAACAACCGCATACTGCCCACACAATGGAACGTGTTCCCTTGTTATATGTAGGAAGAAACGTAACTATTTTAAAAGAGGTGGGCAAGCTTTCAGACGTTGCGCCCACTTTACTTTATTTAATGGGTTTACCTATTCCTACCCAAATGACGGGAACCTCTTTATTTTCATAACAAGGATTAAGTTTATGAAAAAATTACTTCTCTTATTGTTTTTTATCCCTAGCTTAAACTACGCTGCATTTACCTCTAATGAAAATCAACGACTTCTTGTAGAAAAGCAAATACAAAAAACCGAAATTTCAATTTCAAATTTAAGCCTCAAAATGGAAAATACTAAAAAAATAATTTTTGAAGAAAAAGAAAAAATAAATCAGTTAACTCAAGAAGAAACTGCATTAAAAGTAAAGCTACAAAAAGAAAAAGAAGCGCTAAATCAACAACTCCTCTTGGCTTATCGCATCAAAGAAACACCGCTTCTTCAAACACTTCTCACACAAAAAGCAGTCAGCGAAGATGAAAAAATACGTGTTTATCTCACTCATTTAAACCAAGCACAGCTTACGCTTGCCCAGCAAATGATGAAAACCATCAATTTACTTGAAAAGACAAACCAAACTCTTTTGACCCATCAAAGTTCACTAGAAAAAATATATCAAAATCAAAAAATGGAAAAAGAAGGTTTGGAGCTCGCCCTTCAAAAGAGAAAAGGCTTGCTCTGCAATCTCCATAGCCCTGAAACCTCTACTAAAAGGGCTTGATCGGCTTATTTTTAATCAAAAACTGCCTCTTAATTTTCCAATTTGGTCTATACTTTCATTAAATTCACTTTTTTAAGTATTTTATGAAAAGGATAACACTGACTTCGAATAAAAAATCAAAAACAACAATTTTGATTTTTGTTTTTTTATTTTCTCTAACTTCAACACGATTGAGTCTTGCCTTAAGTTTACAAGATGACATTGACAACACCCCTCATCAGAAAAATTTAACTAAATTTTTTGACGCTGTTGAAGATATCAAAAAAAATTACGTTAAAGAAGTTTCAGAAGAAAAATTATATGAAAATGCCATACGAGGCATGCTAGAAGGATTGGATCCACATTCTAGTTATTTAGATAAAGAAGATTTACATTTTTTAAATTCTACGACAACCGGTAAATATTCTGGTGTGGGTTTAGAATTAATCAAAGAAGATAGCGCCACAAAAGTAATCAGCGCCTTAGACGGCTCACCGGCAAAAGAAGCGAACATTAAACCCGGCGATTATTTATTAAAAATTAACAACATGCCCTTGATGAACTTACCTTTACAAGATGTTATTAAAAAAATCCAAGGACCCAATAATAGCGTTGTAAGCCTTACTCTTTACCGAAAAGGACAACCCTCACCTTTTACTGTTCGCATTACACGTAAAGTAATTAATTTAAAAAGTGTAAACCATGAATTACTTGAGGCTGGTTATGGCTACGTACGTATAGGTTATTTTCAAGAACAAACGCCCGATGAATTAAGCAAGGCAATAAAAACACTTGAAAAAAAATCCGGAGGAAAATTAAAAGGGATGATATTAGATTTACGTAATAATCCAGGGGGGTTACTTGATTCAGCAGTAGAGGTTGCAGATAAATTCATTGATGGCCACAAACCCATTGTATCTGCAAAAGGCAGAACACCTGATTCTATTTTTGCGGTTGATTCTTCAAAAGAAAAAGATTTACTAAACAAGGCGCCTTTAGTGATACTCATCAACGGAGGCTCCGCTTCCGGCTCTGAAATCGTAGCAGGTGCTTTACAAGATTATCGTCGCGCTATCATCATGGGACAAACAAGTTTTGGAAAAGGTTCTGTACAAACTGTATTTGCGTTGGAGGGTGGGAAAACAGCCATGAAGCTGACCACCTCCTTATATTACACACCCTCAGGACGATCTATCCAAGCAAAAGGCATTGTGCCTGACATCAAATTAGAGAACAAAACAATAGTGAGCAGAGTAAATCAGGATGATGGTTTTGATATTAAAGAATCTGAGCTAGAAAATCATTTATCTGTTGACAATGCTTCTCCACATCCTCTATCGACTAACGCTATAAAAACAACTGCCGATGATAGCAATCAAGCCTTACTACAAGTACTTCAAAAAGATTATCAAACACAAGAGGCCTTGCATTTATTAAAAGGTTTGAGTGTTTCATCTTCTTATGCAAACAACACGCTAGAAAATCCTATCAGCCGTAAAATTAATTAAAGGAAGTATCATATTAGATCCTATGTTACAAAATATGAACCATTGAGGCCTTTAAATATATGCAATTTTTGCGCAAATATATTTTTCTTTTAATCATTTCCCTTATCGTTTTAGCATTATTTGCTTGGATAGTAAAAAAACAGGTTTTTAAAAACGATGGAGAAGTTAAGGTAGGAGTGCTTTTTTCTAAAACTGGCACTATGGCAAACAGTGAACAACCGGTCATTAATGCTGTTCTTTTAGCAATTGAAGAGATCAATACGCGCGGCGGCATTAAAGGGCAAAAAATCATTCCTGTAGCATATGATGCTGCTTCAAATTGGAAGCGCTACGGAACGCTTGCTGAAACAATGATTAAAAAAGACAAGGTGGATATAATTTTTGCTTGTTGGACTTCGGCTTCACGCAAAAAAGTAAAAGAAGTAGTGGAAAAATATAATAATTTATTAATTTATTCTACTCAATATGAAGGTATTGAACAATCACCAAACATCATTTATTTAGGCACCACCCCTAATCAACAAATTATCCCTGCTATAGCCTGGACTTTAAATAATTATGGTAAAAAAGTATTTTTAGTTGGTAGTAATTATATTTTTCCTCATGTGGCCAATGAAATAATCACACATGAAGTAAAAAATTTAGGTGGTAATATAGTTGGCGAAGCCTATATTCCCCTAGGCAGTAATAATGTAGATCATGCTATAAATGATATTTTAAAATCTCAGCCTGATATTATTTTCAATACTATTAATGGTGACAGCAACATAGCTTTTTTTACACGTTTAAATACCTTAGCTAGCGATATTAAACGCCCAGTTGTCATGTCATTTAGTTTATCTCCTGAAGATATAAATAAAATTGGCGCTGGAAAAATCACTGGCGATCTGGCTGCTTGGTCCTACTTTATAACGCAAAACTTACCGGAAAATTCTGATTTTTTAAAAGCTTATCAAAATAAATATGGCTCTACTAAAAATATAAATGATCCCGCCGTTACTGCTTATGCCGGCGTATATTTATGGGCGCAAGCTGCCAATGAAGCGCCAAGCTTAACTCCAAACGTTATTTATAATTTTATGTTAAGACAAAGCGTTGCTTCTCCCGCAGGCGTTATTTACATAGATCCTTACAACGCTCATGCCTGGCGTACTGTTATGTTAGGCAAAATTAATAATAAAGGTTTGTTTGATATTGTTTGGTCTTCTTACAATCCTATTGAGCCTATAGTTTATCCAGAATTTAACACCAGAGCAGAATGGGAATTATTCGAATATAAATTATACTTGGCTGAGGTCGATTAACAATGGGAATTGTGTTAATAAAAATTAAAAAAACAGTAGAGTACATTTTCTCTCAAAGCATGATTATGCCTTGGATGTTAGTGGTTTCTTTACTTCCTATGATTTTTTCGAGTATTTTTGCTTATGATTTAGCGTATGATGCCTTTAATTTTACAATTCATGAAACATTGCTAACAGCCGTGCAAAAAAAAGTTGAAACTATCGATCAATATATTAATGAAAGAAAATTAGATATAAAACAAATAAGCAAATTACCTAGGTTACAAACTTTAATTGATAAAATGGAGCGGGGTCAGGCTAGCAAAGAAAGCTTGGATGTAAAATTATTCGCTAATTATTTAAGTTACTTGCTGCCTAAAATGGGTGTTAAAGATATTTATATCGCAAATTCTCAAGGCAAAATAATCTTTTCTCTTTTTAATAAAAATTTAGTGGATATAACTTTAACAGCACAAGATTTAAAAAATTTACCATTATTTCGAAGTTTTGATGGAGCAAGAATTCTACGCATACCTTACCTTTTTGCTTCTTATCAACAAGGCAAAGACTCAAGCACTCATATTTATATATCTAACATTATAGAAACTGATACGCCATTTAAAGCAATTTTAATTATGGAATTAGATCTGCGTGATATTAAAAGAATTGTTGAAAGACAATTAGGTTATGGAAAAACTGAAAATACCATTTTAGCTGCTAAAATTGATAATAGCGTGGCTATCGTTATGGACACTGCTATCAAATATGAAAATTATTCCCAGTTAGCATTGTCACCAGAAGTTACTAATTTATTAGCGCAAGCAATTCGCGGCAAAATTGCTGATCCAATTGAGTTTTTTTACCAACATATCGCCCGTGTTGCTGTATATAGTTATGTACCGCAATTAAATATGGGCATGGCAATAACTTATGAAAAAAAAGAAGTATTCGAAAAAATACATGCCTTGCGCATTCAAATGTTAATTTTAATTAGTGTTAGCATATTATTGGTAGCTTTACTAGCGAGCTGGATCGCCAGGGCTTTATGGAAAGCCCAAGCCAAAACCGCAGATTTATTAGAAAATATTTTACCTAAATTTGTTATCGAAGAATTAAAAGAGAAAAAACAATTTTTACCGCGCAATGTGAACGATGTTTCTATCGTATTTATCGATATTACAAATTTCACACCTTTTACATCGAAGCATACGCCTGAGGCTGTAGTCAGAATACTCGATGAAATTTTTTCTTTATTTGACAAATTATGCGAAAAATATCACATGGAAAAAATCAAAACTATTGGTGATGCTTATATGGCTGTTGCAGGTTTAATTTCAGCTCATAAAGAACATGCAAATAACGCTACAAATTTTGGTATCGAAGCAATTCTAGCCGTAAAACACTATGATTTAGATCATAATTTAGGTTTATCAGTGCGCGTGGGGATTGATTCTGGTGTAGTTACTTCCGGCATTATCGGTCAGAAAAAATTTAGTTATGATTTATGGGGCAATGCAGTTAATAGAGCTAGCCGCATGGAATCAACTGGGGTGCCAGATAAAGTAAAAATCACTGAAGAAACTTACGCCGCACTTTTAAGGAAAGAACATTACAAAATTACACCTTGCGAAATCACAGAAATAAAAGGCTTAGGTAAATTAAAATCATATCTAATAGAAATTAAGATTAATATCGAAACTTAGCGTGCTTACCCTTATAAAAAATTTTAAATTAAAAACTTGACCTTGTCACAGTAAGCTACTTAGAAGCAGCTGAAGCAGCAATACGTTTAGAAAGATCATTGATTAATTCAACAAAGGCAGGCGCCAACATCTTTTCTGCAATGAAAGGAGGATAGTACGTCGCAAGCTGCATATCTTTTATAATTTCTTCTCCAATCGTCGAAGCTTGTTTTTCAGTTTTTCCAGATAAGCGTTCAATATAACTCAGTTGATTTCGAAGCAGGCTTTTATTCAGTAAAGGCGCTGAAAATAAAGCAATATCTCCTTTAATCGCTATCTTGTCGATACCTTCAGGTGCACGCAAAGAAGTAAAGATATTCAACTCATTTTGGGATTCTGTTTCAACCTCATCCGTTATTCCTGTTACCGGCGTCCCTTCGGTGTGATTATAGAAAGAGATTAACGCATTCACACCGCGCTCAACGGGATCGGCTACTTTATGATCAGTTAATATTTTTGAAATAAAACTAATATCTTTATTTTCTACATTTAAGTTTTCAAATACTTTTCCAGACGCGAGTAGTTCTTGAAATTTCACAAGCGTATTATTCAAATTAATTAACTGCCGCATCGGTGGCGATTCAACTTTTAATAATTGATTTAACCGCATAAAAGGTGCAGGTGGTGGATCTGCACGAAACAATCTCGCGCGAATAATTGTAGAACGAAAGAAGATATGAGCTTCACCAGGTGTCTGATCTTTTAAATCCATCAAATCAATACGCGCTCGTTTTTCTGTTGAAGCACTCTTCGTATCTAAATAAGTATTTGTAAGATTGGTTGCTTGTGTTGAAAAAGAATCAACTTTTGCCACATATGCTTCACCCGCCGTTTTTTGGAAAAATTCCCAAGTTTCAGCAGGATCTTCTAATTTCATACAAATTTTAATATTCGTGTTAGCACCAATAGAAGCAGCCTCTTCTTTTGAGGCTTTTTGAAACGCTGGTAAGTCTTGTCCTGCAAAAACAGCAGAAAACCCTAGCGAACGTGCTTGGGCAGGTACCACGGAGAATCCTTTCACGGCATAATAACCATATTCATCCATGATACAAAGAAAAGGCGTAGGCGAATTAGTGGGTTTTCGCAGTATCACATCACTATAAGCCCCCTCCACTTCATCACCTAATCCTGCCGCCATCATTGCCTTTAACGATGCCACAATAACTTTTCCTAAATTTGCTAATTCATCGGGAGATTTTTCCAAAGCAGGCAAAAGCACAACAAGAATACGGCGATTTAAAACGACATCTTTTACATCCACTTCAGCCAAGTTCGTACGAATGATATGCCCATAGGTATCTGCCAAGGAACTAAATACCCGCGTTAATTGCATGGTAATAAAACCATGTTGTTCTAAGACTTGAGATACTTGTTTTCCTTTCTTTGTTCGATCATAACCCGGTAAGTTTTTTAAATAATTATCGATCGGCTCAAGAATAATAGAAGGCGCATCTGCCAAACTAACAGGTTCCTGATTATCACGTAAAAATATTTTATCTATTACTATTGGTTCTAAGCGAGGTAATTCAAAATAATTACGTACTGTATTTGCATCTAATAAAATATAATTTTTGTCTCTGGCATATACAAGTACTTTCATTAAAGCTTCCACGAAAGCAATCGCACGTCCTTTCCACATATCACCATCTGCTGATGCACTGGATTCGGGCATGAGGTTAACAATCAATTGCGCTAACATACTTGAAGAACCCGTGGAAAAAGGATTCATCGTATTAGACAATCGTTTTTCTTGTGGCCCCACAATATCCTTTGCGCCCGTCATAAAGTTGATGAGGAGCATATCATCTTCTCTCCCCATGCGACGCACCATCGAATATATTTTTGCAAACAATGCGTTATCACCCTTTCCATCAATATAAATAAAACCACTACCTTGGATTAAAGAATTTAAAGCAAGCGATACTAACATTTCTGTTTTACCTGAACCTGTTGAACCAAAAATGAGAACATGTGTACGCATGTCTTCATTTGAAAACCATAATTCTTCTTGTGTCCTCAGTTGGTTACCAAAAAAATAAATACCCGCTGCTTTCCTGGGTTTGTTGGTACCAGGTGTAATGTCATTGTAATCCATCAAATAAGATCGCAAAGGTAAGCGATAAGGTAATTTGGCTTTAATCTTAAAAACAAATAAAAATATAATAATACTGGTTAGTCCAATAAGATCCGCAAATTGAGGAAGAAAAAAAGGAGCAACACCACTCAAAGAAAAACTAAATAATAAATTAAAAGGGTCTCTAAAAAAGTCGAGAAACCGCTGCCCTAAGGTACGCGTATCCCGTAATAACAGATGGGGATTCTGCTCGTCACGCTTTTCTAAGCCTCTAGCCATTGATTTTACTCTTCAGGGATATATAAAATTTCTTTCAAAGCGGCATCTAAGGCCTTTACCGCTTCATTCACCATCGGAACAATAATGGGATAACCAAATTCAAGCTCTGCCTTCCAGTGCCCATAAGCCCCGGCTACTTCAATAAACGGGGTTTTACGTCCAACTGTATTTAACATATACCATAATGGTCTATCGAGGGGTTTTAGCCATAAAAAATCAGCACTACTCAGTACACCATCTTCACGCGCAAGCTGAAGCATCGAAGCCAAAACCGTTAGAACATAAGCATGAGAAGAAATAATTTTCTGAACGTTTTTGTGAGTACGATATTTTTTTAAAAGCGAAGCAGTTCCTGAAAAATTTAATTTTCCAGACTTCGAAGAAAATGATATTTGATTTAATAGATCTGAAGAATTTTTGGAATCTTTCGCGCCCCTTGCTGCAAAAATAGAAAATAAAGCTTGCATATGAATAGGTAGAGCATCTATACCATTCCACAAAGGCCCCATTTGCATACTCAAGACACGATGAGCTTGATCAGAAAACAATGAAACATAATATTTTGTTTTATGCGCTAAAATAGCTTCCGCTGTTTCAATCGGCACGGTTTTAAAAATTTTATGTTTTTTCACAAATTGTAATGGCGTCATTGCAGAAGCCCAAGGTCCTTCGTCAATATTCATTTTAATCAAATCTAATTTCATGACGGGTGTGATTTGAGGCCAATTTTTTTCTTCTTCTGTCACCAAGGTTTCCATCGTGTATTTTTGACGATACTGTACGATGGGACTACGTTTAAAAATATAAACTCCTGCGAAAAGAGAAAAAATGAGGATTGGAAATTGATAATATTTTCCTATTTTCTCACTCACTATAAATACTTGATTGACAGAAAGAGTACCGTATGCTTCTGGCGTCAGATTCTCGATAGCCTGAATCAATGGGTCGATTGATGAGGTAAAAAGACTTACTAAATAAGCTTCGTATAATTTTACGTGTATGATGAAGGTAACGATCTGAGTATGATAAAAATGCCAAATTCCCCAAATCACCAATATTACAACAGCAGCAATCCAAAGCGCTCCCATCCCACTATCTTGCTGTGATTGTTGCTGCTGAGGTGCTCCCGCCACAGATGGCTCCTATATTTAATAGAATGATAAATTTCATAAAGTATATAACAGGAGGGAAAAATTAAGAATTTTTTTCTCTAATTAAACGTTTTTTTTCTAAAATATAACAACCCGTTTTATGAACAAAATATCTTATGTTTTTTACTTTTAAAGCATCTTCTTTTAAGGTTAACAATTCGTGACCAAATTTATCGGTGACGATTTTTTCAGGCACTGGAATAATATCGTCTTTATCAATGAGCATGGCTGCATAAGCGTTGTTATAGGTAGCTCCCTTTTTAAGTAGCATATCTTTTACACAAGTCTCATCAGCGTAAATAGGTTTTGAAGTACTACTGGCCAACAAAAATTCCAAAGCATTTTCCCACTGCGTTAATTTAAGTCCATCTGTTTGATAAAGACCGACGTAAACAATTTGTTTGCCCTCAGGAATAATACTTCTTAATTCCTTTTCCTCTTCTTCACTCCTTGCATTTTCTTTTGTTACTAATTCTTGACTTAATTTATCACGAAGATTCCGAATTTCTTTTTCGGTTGCTTTCAAAAATAAACTTTTATCCCAATGCCCTTCTTGGATCAAATTATCCATGATAGAAATAAGTTTATTGTTGGTTGCGCAATCATCTTGTTTGGGTGTCATCATCATCTCTTTATTTCGCTCGTTTGTTTTTTATCGTTTATTTGTGTTTGCTCTAATTGCTGAACTTCTACCAAAGCTTTTCTTATTAACTCTAAATTAATTCTATCATCATCGATTTGGTGCGTAACACCCATATCCTGTACAGGGTCATATTCTTCTTTGTGTTTTCTGTTTTTTTCTTTATAACTTACCAATGTTTGAAGTCGATTGAGCTCTTCAGAAAGCAAATCTTTTACTTCTCTTATTGCATCATCTGTATGCATATATAATTCCTTCAAATAAAACTCTCTTTATGTTTTAGTTTAGTCTATTTTTATTAAGGAAATATTAAAATAGAATTTATGCAAAAAACAACGGTCTAAACCCTATAAAAACCCTAATCATACATAAGTTCATCTAGTGACACGGAGGCAGGATTACCTGAGGCATAAATTAATTCTTGTATAACGTCAAGAATACATAAATAACGAAGTAGATTAGGGGTAACTTCATCAAAAACAACCCGAACCCCCAGCAAAGCATTTTCAGCCTCAGAAAAAGAAACACCTAAGCCATAACCTAAACAAAGAGAAGCAAGCTGATCTGCCCTTCTTGCAATAGCAGGCAATAATCCGGTATCTAAAAAAATTTCCTCAGGTGGAATCACACGTTGATTCAAAGTAAACGTAACTTTCAGCGCTTTTGTAATAAGACATAATTGATTACTGATATCCATTAGTGGCACCTCTAAAAATTAAATTCATGGCGATAAAGTATGAAAAAACCTCCTCAAAATGCTCATTTATTATTTATAAACTCCGCTTTTTCGTCTGTTTTTTCTACCTTTCTCGCTCATAACTTTAATTTTTAAAGGCGCCATTAAGACTTCCACCATTCACGCGCAACACGATGTGGCCCTGCTAAAAAGGACTGGAGCCAACGCCAAAAAACAGGAACAGTAAAACCATAGCGAGAAAGTAAAGCAAAAAAAATCATGGTGCCGATCGCAAAAAAAAATGTCCACCAGTGAATCGCCAATAAGAAAAAAACCAGTGGAAATGCTGCACGTGCATCAATCATAAAAAATCGAGGACTACGTGCAGAGTCACGCCAATGCGTACCATCTTTTATATCCATCAAGTTAATCCTCTTGAATTCACTCTATTGACGTCTGAATTTGCTCTTTCGTGTCATCAACTTTTTGAGTGACAGCTTCTTGAGTAGCATGCACACTTTCTTCCATTTTTTCCTCAGCCGGATTTATTATGTTTTTTTGGATTTTCTCATCAATATCTTCAGGTATCACATCTTCCTGCGCTTTAATTGATGCTGGAATGGGCAATACATCATTGATGATATCTTCAAAAGGTTGAAGATAAGGTATCAAATAAGACTTCGTCCAGAAAGTTTGTTTATGCATACCGCTATAACGCCCTATTAATAATAAGGCAGAAATAAGAAATATCCCGACAATGATTCCAGAAAATCCACCGATCGTTTTGTCCGTTTTGTACAACAAGGCTTTTTCAATTAAATGATTAAATAAATAAAGAAGTAATACACTGATAAGCGCAAACACAATAAAAACAATAAAAAAACCTACTATATTGCGTACGTATTCGTTGTGAATCATATTTTGGAAAAAACTTCCAACAGGATTAGCAAATCTGAAGGAAGCTAATATTGATACGATCCAACAAAGATAAGTTAAGGTGCTGGCTACAAATCCTTTCCTATAACAAAAAATAGCACAAAGTAAGGTAATGAAAAGAATGAGATAGTCTGTCCATATAAACTGTGTAAATAGCATGTCGTTCCCTCTCTTTTGATAGTCTGGATTGAGCACGGCGAAATCCAGATTTCATCATATGATTAAGAGTTTAGATCTCGCGCTTGCCCGATCTAAGTCTTGTTTTAAAAGTTCAGCGGGTCAAATCTTACAATGTCTCCCGTAAAGGAGAAAGCATTTTCTAGTTTTTTTAAGTTTTGTTCTGCTTCTTGTTTTTGCACATAGGGACCAAGAAAAATAATATCCTGAGAAGGGGAAGCTTCTAAGGGCGTCATAAATGCTGTAAAACCTTCTAGGCGGAGCTTTTTAAGCAAATTCATCGCTTCTGATTGGTTTGTTTTTATTTTAATAATCCAAGCAATCGCATTAGATTCAGCATGAAATAATTTTTGAGAATTTACAGTAACCGGTATTTTTTTAAATACCGCTTTTTCTTGCGCTTCATTTGTTTGAATCTTTTTAGGCTCCACCGTCTTTAACTGTATGCTCGGGATATCTGGCTTTTTGGGCAATACAATAAATATTCGAGGATTAATTAACTTGAAATCTACCCCAAACATAAAGAAAAGAAAACCTATCGCCAATATAACACTGCTATTCCAAAATAGTTTTCGAGATAACATCTTTATAATAACCCTTCGAGATCTTCTTCCAGTATTTTTAAAACCCCGCCAACCGTCAAAAAAGAACCAAAAACAAGCACATCATCAGTGGGTTCTAGATGGCAAATCAAATTATCATACGCTTGTTTAAGTTGAGAAAATAATAAAATAGGCGTTTTTGTGATTTTTTTCAAACACTGACCTAGGTGCTCAGCCGAAGCCCCTCGCTCACCCGGCAAAGCAGTTACCCACCATGCATCAATAAAAGGGACAAGGGGGGCTAGCGTGGCCTGATGATCTTTATCAATTAACATTCCCACTAAGGCATATCGACGTTTACTATTTTTTATTTTTTTAAAATTCTCTGCCAATAATATTGCAGAAGCAGGATTATGCGCCACATCTAAAGTAAAATGCACGGATTTATGTTGGATCCGTTGAAAACGTCCTTTTAAATTTATTTTTTTTAAACCTTGTATCACAGCTTTGTTAGGAATGCTATAGGAAGGCAAAAGCAATGAGATAGCTTGCAATACACTGGCAGCATTCTGTAAAGCAATAGAGGGATAAGGCAAATTTTTTCTTTCTTTTCCTCCCACAAAATCCCAATGCTTTTCATGTTGCATATAAAAAAAATCTCTATTTTGAGAATAGAGTTGACACTCTAAACTTTTGACTTCTTCTAATAAAGAAGGCCAGATCACAGGATCACCATAAACGACTTTTTGATTTCTTCTAAAAATACCGGCTTTTTCTCTTGCGATTGAATTACAGTTTGATCCCAAATAATTTGTATGATCTAAAGAAATAGAAGTAATCAACGCGATATCAGGATCCAGAATATTTACGGCGTCATAACGTCCGCCCATTCCCACTTCTAATAATAAAAACTCTAGAGCCGCTTGTTGAAATAAATAAAGTACGGCTAATGTTGTAAATTCGAAATAGGTTAACGTAATATCTTTTCGCGCTTGATTTATTATAGAAAATGCTTCACAAAAGATTTCTGTAGAAACCTCTCTTCCGTTAATTCTGGCACGCTCACAAAAAGAGATAAGATGGGGGGAAAAATAAGCGCCAACAGTATATCCTGCGTTTAATAAAATACTTTCTAGTAATGCGACACATGATCCCTTGCCGTTTGTCCCCCCTACAGTGATAACAAACCCAGGTAAACGAATTCCTAATTGGTGGGCAACACGTTGGATGCGTTCTAAAGAAAGATCAATGTTTTTAAAATGTAATTTTTCGAGAAACTGTAACCAAGATTCTAAAGAATTAAACATGCCCCGATCGAACTCGCATCACTTTTTTTAGTAATCTTGAAATAGTGGTTCGCAGATGTCGCCGATCAATTATTAAATCGATAGCACCATGGTCAAACAAAAACTCACTACGCTGAAATCCTTCGGGTAATGTTTGACGAACCGTTTGCTCAATCACTCGAGGACCTGCAAATCCAATTAGAGCTTTAGGTTCTGCAACAATAATATCGCCAAGCATCGCCAAACTAGCAGAAACACCGCCCATTGTGGGATCCGTTAAAACAGAAATATAAGGTAAGCGCTCTTCAGATAAACGCGCCAGCGCGGCACTTGTTTTTGCCATTTGCATTAAAGAAAATAAAGCCTCTTGCATCCTTGCACCACCACTGGCAGAAAAACAAATTAAAGGACAAAAATGCCTAAGCGATTGATTGACTGCTTGTGTGAAGCGCTCTCCTACCACACTCCCCATTGAGCCACCCATAAAATCAAATTCAAAACTCGCAACGACTACTTGCGTTTGATCTAAGGTGCCTTCACAGACAACTAAAGCATCCTTTTCATTTGTTTTCTTCTGTGCCGCAAGAAGACGATCTTTATATTTTTTGCTATCACGAAACTTTAATTTATCTTCAGGTGTGAGCTCTCCGGCTATTTCATTTGAAGTATCGGGGTCAAGAAATTGAGATAGACGTGTTCTAGCAGAAATACGATGATGGTAATTGCATTTAGGGCATACTTCTAAATTCCGAATTAATTCAGCACGATAAAGAATAGATTGGCATTCTTCGCATTTAGCCCAGATCCCTTCAGGAATTTCTTTCTTTTGAATAGCCTCCGTGCGAATAACCGAAGGAAGCAGTTTTTTAAACCAACTCATTTATTAAGCCCACCTTAAGCTTTAACTGAACCCTATAATAAATATCTTAGATTGTAACAGTAAATATAGTCCTAAACAGTAATATTAGAGAGGTATAACAAAGATTTATTGCCTGTCGAATTCATAAAAAGCGTATTTAAACGTATTTAGATGATGTGAACAGGGAAACTAAAATAAAGTAAATCACTATGCCAAACGGATTTTAAGATGCGAGCTTCTCGAATAGGGATGATGCTCAGATTGCAGCGAGGGTTCACATCTTGAAGTCCGTTTGGCATATGACCTTTCTCCAATAAAAAATTCGTTTAGTCATAAAACGTGATCAGATTAGCTAATTTAAAAAGATCTGATTATAATACCCGGACGATTTTATTACTCTTTTGTTCCCTATGAGCGACATTGAAAGTCAACGTCTACAGCTAAAACAATTGATTGCAAGCGGCAAAGAACAAGGTCATCTTACTTACGCCGATATTTGCGATCATCTTCCCCCTCACATTCCCGCAGAACAAATGAAAGATATTGTAAAAGATATCGCTAAAATGTTACGTGAGATGAATATCAACGTTTACGAATCTGCTAGCGAAGCAGAAACCCTCCCCCTCTCCGAAGAAGTCAGCCACCCAGAAGAAGAAGCGGATGAAGAAGTCGTAGAACAAGCAGCGGCGGTAGTACTGGCGGCGGCAAGTGATGAGTTTGGTGGTGGTAATGATCCTGTGCGCATGTATATGCGAGAAATGGGCACTGTTGAATTACTCACGCGGGCAGGCGAAATTGTCATTGCTAAGCGTATTGAAGAAGGCATGAAGCAAGTCATGAATGCGCTTTGCCAATATTCAGAAAATATTTCCGATATTTTACATGAATACGATCGAACAAAAACAGAAGAATTTCGCCTTTCCGATCTTATTAATGGATTTATCCTTGATGAAACCTTCCAAGAAACAGAAAATCTTCCTCCCGAGCTTGAGATTAAAGCAGCAAAGGAAGAAGAAGATGTTGTCGTTGCCCTGCCTGAAACTGCAGATGAAGATGCTGAAGGTACAACAGAAGAAGATCCCGAAGGAGGCCCTGATCCTGTTTTAGCAAAAACAAAATTTGATGCTTTACGTGATTTATATGAAGTCACATTAAAGTTAGAAAAAAAACATGGCCGAAACAATAAAAAGGCGATACAACAAAGAGAAAAACTAGCGACCTTATTTATGGAATTCAAACTCATCCCGCGTCAATTTGATCGTTTGATGAGAAAAATGAGAGGTATGTTAGATCAAGTTCGCGAATGTGAACGAGGTGTCATGAATGTTTGTGTTAACGATTGCAACATGCTTCGTAAACACTTTATTGATTCCTTTCCAAAAAATGAGGCCAATTTAAATTGGGTAAAAACACAAATTAATTTAAAAAAAGAGTTTTCTCCTGCTTTAAAAGAACATCAAGATGAAGTCATACGAATCCAAAAGAAATTACAAGCAATTGAAGAAAAAACAAATCTATCGATTCAAGAAATTAAAGAAATCAATCGTCAAATTTCTATTGGAGAAACAAAAGCAAGACGTGCCAAGAAGGAAATGGTCGAAGCTAATTTACGGCTTGTTATTTCCATCGCAAAAAAATACACAAATCGAGGATTACAGTTTCTTGATTTAATTCAAGAAGGCAATATTGGTCTAATGAAAGCGGTAGACAAATTTGAATATCGCCGGGGTTATAAATTCTCAACTTATGCCACCTGGTGGATACGTCAAGCGATCACACGTTCCATTGCAGATCAAGCACGTACTATTCGCATACCTGTACACATGATTGAAACAATCAACAAATTAAACCGTATCTCGCGACAAATTTTACAAGAAACGGGACAAGAACCCACGCCAGAAGTTTTGGCTCTGAAAATGGAAATGTTTGAAGACAAAGTAAGAAAAATTTTAAAAATAGCGAAAGAGCCTATTTCGATGGAAACACCGATTGGTGACGATGAAGACTCACATCTAGGTGATTTTATTGAAGATGCAAATTTATTTTCGCCTTTAGATTCTGCGATTAACGAAGGCTTACGAGAAGCGACAAGGCAAGTATTAACAAGCTTAACTCCCCGCGAAGCAAAGGTATTACGCATGCGTTTTGGTATTGACATGAATACTGATCACACGCTTGAAGAAGTTGGCAAACAATTTGATGTCACACGCGAGCGTATACGACAAATAGAAGCGAAAGCCTTACGAAAAATGCGTCATCCTAGTCGTGCGGAATTATTGCGAAGTTTCTTAGAAGAGAATTCAGACGAAAGTGACAATAACAACATTTAACTATAATGTAGTCTGTAATGAGCGTAGCGAAATTACAGAAAAATGAAACTCAGCGTAGTCCTTTACAATTCGGGCCCATAGCTCAGTTGGGTTTGACGCGAGCGAGGCGAGGCGTCAAACGGGCGACAGGATGTCGCCCAGGGGCACTTTCTTAAGAGAACGATCTAAGGCCAGGATGGCCTGGCTGGTATACTTACAATTCGGGCCCATAGCTCAGTTGGTCAGAGCAGGGGACTCATAATCCCTTGGTCCTAGGTTCAAGTCCTAGTGGGCCCACCAATAAACCCAAGCTTTATTCCCTACTTTTTTAATACCTCAATCAACGCTCTCAAAAAACGCGCCGCCTCTCCCCCTGTCACTGCACGATGATCAAATGTTAAAGAAAGCGGTAAAACGCGATGTACCTCGAACTGGTTTTGAAAAAAAACAACTTCATCACGTAATTTTCCTATTGCTAAAATACCTACTTGCGGAGGGACAATAATAGGGTTGGCATAACGACCTGCAAAAACACCAAAATTTGATAAGGTGAATGTTGCACCCTGTAGAACTTCTTTTGGTAAGCTACGATCCGATGCTTGCTGCTTTAATTCATTAATTTTTTTTCTTAAATCATGATCAGAATATTTTTCAAGATCTTTAATTACCGGTACGAATAATCCTTCTTTGGAATCGATCGCTAAGCCTAAGTTAACTTCTTGAAATGTTTTTTTTGCTAAATGATGGCCCTCAAACCAGGCATTTAAAGCCGGCTCTTCCTTACAAGCATGCATTATTCCTCTCATAATGCGAATAGTAATGTCGGTTTCTTTTTGCCAAGCATGAATATCCACGTCGTCAACCAACGTAACAGCTACTACTTCTTGGTGAGATTGAGACATGATCTGTGCCATCACTTTCTGCGGCCCTTTTAGGGGGATCATGCCCTCTAATAAAGGCTTTTTCATGGCATTTTCAACATCGCTAAGGGTGATCTGCCCTCCCCCTCCCGTCCCTTTTATTTTTTCTAAATCTAATTTGTGACGAGACGCCAATATACGCGCCGCAGGCAAGATTTTTATGACTGTATGGCGATGCAAGGGGGTTATTTCTGGCGTAATTTGATTTAATAAACTATCACCTATTTCTAGTTTTCCAGCAACTGTACCCGCATCGGAGCGTAAGGCTCGTTCTTCCTCTTCAAATTCAACTAAAGGCGAACCAGTGGCTATCACATTTCCCGCCTGTCCATAGAGTTTGATGATTTTCCCCGTACGTGGCGCAGGAACATCAACCACTGCTTTGGCTGTTTCCATGGATACTAAGGCTTGATCTAATTTAACAGTGTCACCTTCTTTTACATGCCATTCACGAATTTCCGCTTCCGCTAAACCTTCTCCTAAATCAGGCAAATAAAAAATTTTCATTAAGACTCCATCACTGTGTAAACCGCTTGCTTGATACGCGATTCACTGGGAAGATATTTTTTTTCAAGTTTAAAATAAGGCACAACTGTGTCGTACCCCGTCACACGTATTACCGGCGCTTTTAAAAAAAATAAACCCTGCTCTGCAAGCATCGCAGCAATTTCAGCACCTACACCACAATTTAAAGGTGCTTCATGAATGATGATACAACGCCCTGTCTTTTCAACTGATGTCAGGATACTCAAACGATCTAAAGGTTTGATGGTGGCGACATCTATCACGTCACATTCAATACCTTCTTCTGCTACTTGTTTTGCAACATTCAAAGTTTCATGCAACATCGCACCCCAACTTATTAAGGTCACATTACTACCATCACGTAATTTAAAACAACGATCTAAAGGCAAGGCTTTTCCATCATTCACCACTGCTTGCTTTACAAGACGATATAAGCGCGAAGGCTCCAAAAAAATAACAGGGTCAGGATCACGAATAGCCGCTAACAATAAACCATAGGCACGCGCAGGCGAAGAAGGGATGACGACTCTCAAACCTGGAATATGCGCGTAAATCGCTTCTGTACTTTCAGAATGATGTTCCGGTGCATGGATGCCTGCACCATAAGGCATACGATAAACAATAGGGCAAGATAATCGCCCACGCGTTCGATTTCGTAATCGCGTTGCATGATTGATAATTTGATCCAAGCCAGGATAGCTAAACCCCATAAATTGAAATTCAGCAACAGGCCTTAAACCTTGACTTGCCATGCCAACACACATTCCCGCTATCATAGACTCAGCTAAAGGTGTGTCTAAAACACGATCCGGACCAAATTTTTTAAGTAAATCTTGCGTTACACGAAAAACACCACCGTTAATACCCACATCTTCACCTAACACAAGTACATTGGGATCGCACTGCATTTCATAGGCTAAAGCTTGGTTAAGGGCTTCTACTAAAGTAATTTCAACCATCTTTATTTCCTGATGCTATCGCCTTTTGTTCTTCTAATTCTTCAGGACATTTTTCAAAATGAAAATCAAACATCACGTCTGTTGTGACAGACGATACCGATTGATAATCCATCACTGCTTGCCCCACTTCTTTTGCACACAGCTGTAATAAACTCTCTTCTTTTTCTTCAGACCAATGTCCCTGTTCTATCAAATAACGCTTTAAACGCCGAATCGGTTCTTTAGCATAGGCTAATTCAAGCGCTTGTTTTGAACGATATCGATTTGCATCATCTGCCGTCGTGTGATCACTCAAGCGATAGGTCAGCGCTTCAATTAGCGTAGGCCCATCACCACCTCTTGCCTTTTCAAGGGCTTCTGATATTTTTTCTCTGACTGCAATGACATCATTTCCATCCACTTGCCAACCTTCAAAACCTGCTGCAATGGCTTTTTGTGCCAGCGTTTTACATCGCGTTTGATGATCACGCGAAACTGAAATCGCCCACTGATTATTTGAAACAAGAAATACGACTGGCAAACTCCATACACCCGCTAAATTCATTGCTTCATAAAAATCACCTTCTGAGGTAGCACCATCGCCACAAGCTGCCACCGCCACACGCGCTTGCTTACGATATTTAAAAGCACACGCCACTCCCACAGCATGCAAATTCTGCGTTCCAATCGGTACTGCCATAGGGAAATCATGCGAAGATTGAAATTGATTTCCTCGCTCATCACCACCCCAATATAATAAAATCTCAGAAAGTGTTACGCCACGCTGAATCTGCGCACCGTATTCACGATAAGCAGGACAAAGTACATCTTCAGGCTTCATCGCGTGCCCCAAGCCTACTGAAACGGCTTCTTGCCCTAAGATAGAAGCGTAAGTTCCTAATTTTCCTGTGCGCTGCAAAGCAATCGCTTTTGTATCAAACGTTCTTATCAAAACCATCAAGCGATAAAAATGAAGCAAGGTGTCAATCTGCTTTGCAAAGCCAGGCAAGCTTGTTACAGCACGCGCTTGTTCATCAAGAAATTGATAATAAGGAATGGAAAACTGTGCTACTTCAATCACAAAAATAACCCCTAGGATCGTTTGTCAGTAAAAACATTATCTTGCAAATATTTTCTTACCGCCGGATCCATCGTATTCCAGGATTGAAGAATGTCCCCCCCCACCCATCGTTCTTCAGAAGCACGACTATGAGATTCCCAAGGCCACTCACTATTAAAATATTCACCCATGAGTACCACAGCAACGATAAAAGAAAAAATAATAATAACCATGTTTTTCCAAAAAAATCCTTGGAAAGTTTTATTTATTTTTTTCATGGCTTCTACACTTAATTCTTCTAACAAATGATAAATGTGCTCTGCCGTGTCTTTAACTTCTTCAAGATCAATTTCATTTAAAGTCTCATGAAAGTGCTGACTCATCTTCTGAACGTTTTTATTAAACTCTGTGGATTCTACTTCAATTTCTTTTATTAATTTTGATCCTAAAGTTTGAAGAGATTGAAGATGCCCTTCTCCTTGTTGTAATAAATTTTCCACATTAATCCGAAAACGTGCTGCCCCCATTTCTGACATGACTTCTTCATAATGCTGTAAGGCATCTTTGATGGATTCAACCGTTTCTTTAATTCGATTTTCACTGTCTGTCAAAAATGATTCTAATTCTTGTCCTCGAAATTCTAGGTTTTTCTCAATTACTTCATAACGCGCTATAAAATCCGTTAATTGTTGCAGAACGCCTTGTAATTTCTTGTTACTTTCTGGATTCAAAGATTGAGACGACGCATCCATAAAAATTTCCTTTTATTAATTACTAAAAAATCAACCTCAAAAGGGTACTTTGACAATCGCTCCAAAGCAAGCCTCAGGCGCTGTTAAGAATTAAACCATTTTTGCAACTGCAATTCTAAAATATCAAGCCCCCCTTTTGTATGCGCTGAAAAAAGCTGGAAACTCATAAGCTCAACATCCTTAAACTCTCTTTCAAGTTTTTTTAATTTCTCAAGCCCCTCATGTTTTGATAATTTATCTGATTTCGTTAACAGAAGATGCAAAGGTAATTGAAGATCTAAAATAAATTTAATAAAATTAAAATCATTTTCTTTCAAAAGATGTCTTAAATCACAAAGCAAGACAATGCCTATTAAACTTTTCCTTTCTTGAAAATAACGCGTTAAGTTTTCTTCCCAGCGTTTTTTAACTTCTTCAGAAACTTTAGCATAACCATAACCGGGCAAATCAACTAAACGATAATTTTTTTTAATTTCAAAAAAATTAATTAATTGCGTTCTACCAGGAGATTTACTCGTTCGTGCAAGCTTATGTCCCACCAAAACATTCAAAGCGCTGGATTTACCTACATTAGAGCGACCTACAAATGCAATTTCTTTGCCTTGATCAGAGACACACTGGCTAAAATACGCAGCGCTTTTGATAAAAAACGTTTTTTTGAAATCGAGTTTTAACATGCTTATTCTCAAGATGACAAATCAATGATTACAAGTTAAGCTTACCCAAACTTAAGGGCACCTCTAATTTTTAGAGGCACTCTAACACCTCTACTGCATTAAAGGGAAACATCATTATGCGTTTATTTCATTTTTATTTATTTTATTTTATTTTGTTAGGTTGCCTGCCTTTAACTACGTCTGCAGAAACATTTACGTTAGGGAAAAATTACAAACTGCTTCTTAAACCCTACCCCTCTACTCATAATAAAAATAATGTTGAAGTAATTGAATTTTTTAGTTTTGGTTGCCCTGCCTGTTATAAAATTGAGCCTGAGCTCCAAATCTGGCTCATTACCAAACCAAAAATAGCTATTTTTGATCGTGTCCCGGCTGTTTTTCATGAAGAATGGTATCCTCTTGCAAAAGCATTCTATGTCTCCAAAAACCTACACATCGCAAATCGCATGGTGATGCCTCTTTTTAAAGCCGTCCAAGAAGATCATCTTGATGCAAATAAAGAAACATTGGCTTTCATATTTCAAAAACAAGGGATTCAACGCGACAATTTTATAGGAGTCTATGAATTTTCACCAGGCATCGATGCACAAATTGCAAAAGGCGCAGAACTCATGCGTCAATACAGCATCATACAAATCCCCACCTTTGTCATTGACAATGTTTATCAAACTGATCTTGCGATGGCTAACGGTGATCCCAAAGAGTTAATGAAAATCATTAATTATCTTATTGCACAAGCAGCGCTGCAAAAAACCAAAAAATAATTTTTACTGGAAACTTTCATGGAAAAAGATGATTTTCTTGATGCACTCAATCCTGCACAAAGAGAAGCAGTTTGCGCCACCCAACAACATTTATTAGTCCTGGCGGGCGCAGGTAGTGGAAAAACACGTGTTTTAGTGCACCGCATAGCCTGGTTGTTAAAAACAACCCCTCTTCACCCTTATAATATTCTCGCGGTTACTTTCACAAACAAAGCAGCTAATGAAATTCGCAAACGCATAGAAAATCTTTTAAAGGCTTCCGTGCAATCAATGTGGGTGGGCACTTTTCATAGCCTAGCGCACCGCCTCTTACGTTTGCACTGGCAAGAAGCACAACTTCCTCAGAATTTTCAAATTCTTGATGCAGACGATCAAGTACGCTTGGTGCGTCGCAGCATTCAATCATTACAATTAGACGAAGAACGATGGACGCCCCGATCTGTTACAAACTTTATTAATGGCAAAAAGGAATCTGGACTACGTCCTAATCAGATACAGGCGCATGATCCTCACACAAAAACATTAAAACAAGTTTATGAAACTTATGAAACTTTACGAAAGCAACGAGGCCTGGTTGATTTTTCTGAATTATTGCTTGCTTGTGTTGAGTTATTAAAAAATCCCAACCTACTCTCTCATTATCAATCTCGATTCACACATGTGCTCGTAGATGAATTCCAAGATACAAACACAATTCAATATCATTGGATACAACAATTCATGGGCGCACAAAACAGTTTGATGACCGTGGGTGATGATGATCAATCGATTTATGGTTGGCGAGGTGCAAAAGTTGAAAATATTCAGCGTTTTAGCCAAGATTTCCCTTCTGCACATACCATTCGACTTGAACAAAATTATCGATCAACAAGTACTATCCTTTCTGCTGCTAATACATTGATTGCCAATAATGATCAACGATTAGGAAAAAACTTATGGACTGCTGGTGAATCGGGTGAAAAAATCAGTCTTTACGCCGCATTCAATGAATTGGACGAAGCTAATTTTGTGATTGAAAAAATCAAACAAAATTTACGTGCAGGCTATGATCGTAAACAAATTGCAGTACTTTATCGATCAAACGCACAATCCCGTGTACTTGAAGAAAACTTAATTCAAGCAGCTGTTCCTTATCGGGTTTATGGTGGTTTACGCTTTTTTGAACGAGCTGAAATTAAAGATGCATTATCGTATTTACGTTTACTCCTCAATCGAAACGATGATACAGCCTTTGAGCGCATTATTAATGTGCCCACACGTGGTATTGGCGAACAAACCCTTGGCATTTTGCGTGATCAAGCCAAACTAAATCAAATTTCACTGTGGCAAGCCATGTTATCTACCTTAAAATCTCAAAGCTTAACAACACGCGCACAAACAGCCTTAGAACGATTTCATCTCCTCATTGAAAGCTTAACAGAATTACTCAATTCACGATCACTGCCTGAATTGACCTCCGCTGTCATTCACCAATCAGGTTTAATTGAACATTACCAAAAAGAAAAAGGTGAAAAAGGCCAAGCACGCATTGAAAACTTAGAAGAACTTATCAATGCCTTACCGGTTGCCTCAAATGAAACAACCGTTCAAATACTCACTGATTTTTTATCAAACGCTGTATTAGAAAGCGGAGAGTATGAAGCAAAAGCGGGTGATGATTGCATACAACTCATGACACTTCATGCGGCAAAAGGTTTGGAATTCCCTGTCGTATTTATTTGTGGTTTAGAAGAAGGTTTATTTCCTCATCCCATGAGCTTAAATGAAGGTAATTTAGAAGAAGAACGACGCCTCTGTTATGTTGGCATGACACGTGCGATGAAAAAATTAATATTAACTTACTCTGAAATACGACGTATGCATGGACAAGAGCATCATCATTCCCCTTCTCGTTTTCTTCGCGAAATCCCCACTGATTTGCTTGATGAAGTACGCCCTGCTAAATTTACTTTCCCAATCTCTATGCAAAAAACAGAACATTCTAAAAATAATTTTTCTCATTTCAACAAAAAACCTGAGGTGGCAGCTGTTAAAATTGCAGGTTTCCACATTGGACAAACTGTTCGACATGCAAAATTTGGTGAGGGTGTTATTTTAAATTATGAAGGACAAGGCCCTCAAACACGCATTCAAATCCGTTTTAAAAAAGAAGGGATCAAATGGCTATCATTAGAATTTACTCAATTAATTGCTTTGACTTAACTTGACTTAAGGGGAAAATATAAATATATGAAAAAACGTGTAAAAGTAGCTCTAACAGGCTCAGCCGGCCAAATTGGCTATGCACTGTTATTTCGAATTGCAGCAGGTGAAATGTTCGGCCCGGATGTTCAAATCGAATTGCAATTACTTGAGCTTGAACAAGCACTCCCAAGCTTACAAGGCATTATCATGGAGTTGGAAGATTGCGCCTTTCCTTTACTCAAAAACATTATTTCCACCTCAGATCCTAATTCTGCATTTAAAGATGTGAACTGGGCAATCTTAGTGGGCTCTAGCCCTCGAAAAGCCGGCATGGAACGTTCTGATTTACTGAAAATTAACGGCACTATCTTTAGTGCTCAAGGAAAAGCATTAAACGAATATGCAGCAAATGATCTTCGTGTTTTTGTGGTAGGGAATCCTTGCAACACAAATTGTCTTATCGCACAACACCACGCGCCGGACATCCCAAGAGATCGTTTTTATGCCATGACCTTATTAGATGAAAACCGTGCACGAGGCCAACTTGCTAAAAAAGCAAATGTCCCCGTTTCTGAAATTAATCACGTTGCTATATGGGGAAATCACTCAAACACACAATTTCCTGATTTCTATCATGCAAAGATCAATCACAAACCTGTCACAGAAGTTATTCGAGATTTAAGTTGGTTGCAAAATCAATTTATTTCACAGGTACAACAACGGGGCACTGAAGTAATTAAAGCACGTGGTGCTTCCTCTGCTGCTTCTGCTGCCAATGCCGCATTAAACAGCATACGCCATCTCATTTCACAAACACCGCCAGATGAATGTTTTTCTGTGGGATTAAACAGCGGTGGACTCTACAATATTGATGACAATCTTATTTTTTCATTTCCTTGTCGGGTTACTCAAGAAAAACCACATATCATTCAAAATATAGAGCACAATGATTTCGCAAAAGAAAAAATCCAGATAACCCTGAATGAACTTCGAAAAGAACGGGATACCATCAAAGATCTTGGTTTAATTTAAAAAACAAGATATTGCATGGGATGTTTTTTTCGATTGCCACTGCAGCTTGATATTCTTCTGCAAAAAAAAACTCTGACAACCTAAAATGATTTATATCAAGGGGGTTTTTTTTTACATCTATTGAAAAATCCTGGAATGAACTTATCCCTTGGCCTAAAGCTTTGACGTAAGCTTCTTTGTATGTCCATAAACGATAAAACATATCAAGCAGTTGTGCACTAGGTAAATTTTTTAAATATTGACTTTCTGATAATGAAAAAAAACGCTCTGCGATTTTTAAAAAGTTAACTTCTCTTTTTTTAAACTCAACATCGACTCCTACTTTTCTTTTTTTTGAAAAAACATAAATTATTTTCTGATGAGCATGGCTTAAATTAAAAAGAAGATCATTGTTTTTTAAAGACGGTTTTCCTTTTTTTTCATATTCAAAAACAAGTTCTTTTGGATGACACTTCAGATAATACGCCAATAATTGCCTTAAAATACCTCGCGCTATGATGAAATGGGCATGTTGGTTTTTAATCAACTCTTCTTCATTTAAAAAGAGTTGATAAGCAGAGAGTTGTCCCATAAAATCATTCACATCAAGTAAAATGACATGGACATCTGCCTCTCCCAACGCATCACTAGAATCAAACGTCTTCCACGTTTTAAGCATGTTAAAAGGTTATCTATGCAATTAAAGGGGTTCATTCTAACGGCTCTTTATACTTTACGCCAAGCAATTTTTGCCGGCATTGTTTTATTGATTTTGCTTGCTTTTTTCAATAAATTTTCTTATCACCCAATTTTTAATGCCATCGGTTTGTCTTCAATTGCATCCAGTATTTTTATTATTTTCACTGCACCACACACACTTGCAGGTCAAAACAAAGCGATTGTGGGAGGTTATGTTATTGCGATTAGCCTAGGCATAGGATTTCATTTTTTATTGACGCATCATTTCCCCTCGCCTTCAAGCTTCTATTATGCTTACTACCCTGTGATTTTAGGCGGGTTAACGCTGACATTAACATTATTATTGATGGTAACTTTACGCATGCCTCACCCCCCTGCGGCTGGTTTTGCGCTGGGTTTAATTCTTGATAACTGGGAATTTCAAACTTTACTTATTGTCGCCTGTATCATTGCCGTGCTTGTTCTATTAAAAAATATCTTAGATTTCAAACCACTTATCTCATAACAAGCCGGGGCGGGGAAGGAGCGGGGGTAAATGGATTATTAGCTAATTGAATGATTTGAGAAGGAACGACGACTTTTTGAAGCTGTAACTGCTGCTGTTGCTGCTGTTTGCGCAAATAATCTTGCACAACAATGTGTAACAAGCGATTCCTTAATTGATCAAAATACACTTTCACACGTGCCGTAAAATTATTTCTCTCTGACACAATACCGTATAAATTTTCCCATTGAAAAAAATCCAAATCCAGATGTGGCGCACCTGAAGGCAACAAAGGCATGCCTCGATGAAGATAAGGCATCTCAGGGTCCAGATAAGGCATCCCTAACTCAAAGTGCGGACTACCACGATGCAAGGAAGGCATATTAAAAAATTGAAAATGCTCGCCCGAATGCACACTCGGCAAGCCTTGATGTAAAATAGGCTCACCTATTTGCAAATAAGGTTCTCCGGCAACAAATTTTCGTAATTGATTATATTGCTCAATCGTAAACTCAACTTCTATGCCACGCCCCATGGTTTCCAGATCAACCTCAAGCTGTCTTTTGAAACGTTGCATTAAAGATTGATCTAAATGCGACTGTGGCAACAAAAAAGAAGAACTGGGGTGTTTATAGATATGATAATAATGCATGATAGGATCAAGCGTTGCTGTGCTTACCCTCCCTTGATTTTGTCTTAGGAAATGAAGTTGTCGTGCTGATAAAGGCTTACCTTCTCGAAAATTTCTTATAATCCTCATAACAAAATCATTTTGAGGAAATAATTGGGGGGACCCCATCATTTTCATAAATATCACCCTAAGCAAAATCCAACAATTTTAATTATGGGAGTAAAAAGTAGGAGAAACAAGAAAAATAACCAAAAAATTAATCAATTTCGACAAAAACTTACAAAAAAATGACGTTATATCAGATCTATCAAATCTTTTTTCTCTCTTTTGTTATTTAAGATAAAGTGAATATAATGGAGGTTGACTCGAGTACTTGACGGTTCGTCTTCGTTCTTAACCCGTTAAGCAATTTTTCTGGAGTTACAGTCCCTACCATCGGTGTGCAAGCTCACTTTAAGTGAGAAGCCTAATGATGGTATATATTACTCCACCTTGAACACTGGGTTCAGGGGAACAAGATTAGGCTGTCAAGTCACTCGGTCTTTATGAAAGAATTACCTTCAAAAAAACTATTGCGTTCCCGTTTTCGTCACCATCGTCAAACCTTAAGCCCTACCCAACAACGTCAATGTGCAATTCAAATAACCCAACATCTTTATTTTCATAAATTATTTAAAGAGAGCCAAAATATTGCAAGTTATTATGCTCATCAAAATGAAGTTGAAACAAAGGGTATTTTAGAACAAGCACAACAAACAAAAAAAATAATTTATCTACCTGTTTTACAAAATACAACAAACACACTTCTGTTTTCAAAATACACGCCAGGAGAAAAATTAATTTCAAATTGTTATGGTATCCCGGAACCAGAAAATAAAAATTTTATTTTTTCTTCGAAATTAGAATTAGTACTTGTACCCCTCCTGGCTTTTGATATGCAAGGAAACCGTTTAGGCTCAGGTCAAGGCTATTATGATCGCACTTTCGCATTTCTAAAAAATGATGCTGAATGTAAAAAGCCTGTTTTGGTGGGATTGGCCTATGAATGTCAAAAGGTGGACTGCCTCCCTGTCGAAGCTTGGGATATCCCTTTAAGCTACCTTGTAACAGAAAAAAAAATATATGAATTTTAGGCACACCCTGATAAGCATTTACTCGTCTCAGAAAAAATTCCCACCCGTCCGAGCACAACACCAAATATCCACACGCTTAACCCCTCCCTGCATTAAAGCATTCGCACATGCCGCCACCGTTGAACCGGTCGTCATCACATCATCTACGAGCGCAATATGTTTATAGGGTAAAGGCTGAAGTAATCTAAAGGCATTCTTTACATTTCTTCTTCTTTCTTTGACTGAAGGCGTATTTGATTGTGGCAATGTTGCTTTGATTCGAGCACAGGAAAATACATCGATAGGCAATTTTAATAAAGTTGAAATTGGCCGAGCAAGCTCTAAAGCTTGATTATAACCTCGTTCTTTTAAACGCTTTTCATGTAAAGGCAGAGGGATAATACATTCAGGAAAAATATCGTTTTGATAATGCTGCAATAAACACTCAGCCATCAATACTCCGAATGTCTTTCCTAGCGCTAAACATTTTTGAAATTTTAACAAACTGATACAATAGGCAATCAAATCATCATAATGAAACAATGCGATCGTTCTAAAATAAGGGGGCGTTTGCCTCAAACAAACACCACAAAAACGCATTGCCGTTGGCAAAGGTTGCCCACACTTAAAACATACATAAGTAAGCCAAGGGAGATCGCGTTTACAAGCTTGGCAAAGGCTTATATTATTCTCTGCGGGGTTTGCACATAAAATACATTGGCTTTGGAAACAAGACTCTGAAATAAATTGCAGAATTAAATTAAAATTTATTTTTCTTATTATCTGGACAAACGACATGACAACGGCTCCAAAAAAAATTCGATCACTTTATTTTTCTTCGTTAAAACTTTCGTTTCAACTCTATCCTCAAATAAAACTACTATTTTTGGGTATATTGTTGATTGGAATTGTTTTTCATTTTAGCTCTTATTATTTCGAGTTTAAATTTATTTTACCTTATTCAAAACAAACGCTTTTGTTTTTTTCTTTTATTTCTTTTATTTTTTATTCTTTTATAGCATGCTTGATATTTAATATTCATTATAAAAAAATAACTTCTTATGCTATTGCATTTAAACAATCTATTAAAATACAAAAAAAATTATGGCAAGGTATTTTTACCTTCATGCTTCCTTTTTTACTTTCAGTTTTACTGACAAAGATCGCTCCCCATTTTCCAAAAGACAGGACATTTTTTATACTTTTGTTTTATTCAACCGGCTTGTTTCTAATAATTTGGGGAATTTTATATTTTCCTATGGTTTTTATCTATCTTTTTGCATTACTTCGAGAACCTTCGCTGTCTTTTAAAGAATCTATTAACTACACTCGTAATTTGTGTCTTTCAAACTGGTGGCGCATCGTTATTTCAACCATTTCTTTTTATATGGTTTTCTTTATTATTTTTGATTTAGTTTCACATTTTTATATTTTTCACATCGATAAAAATCACGTTATCCTAAGTAACCTTATCATGATGTGTGTGATTTTTTATTTTTTTTATCCTATTCTAATTTCATTTAGTTTGTTGTTAACAGACGATTTACAATCTCGAAATAATTTGTGTGATGTCACAAAAAATAAATAACCTCATGAAAAACAAGAATTACGCAAAAGCTGGCACAGACTGCCCCATCAAAGAAGCACGATACGCAAGATAGTAAGCTCCTCCTAAAAAAACAAGATTTTTATCTTTGATAATGGCAAGCGGGAAAGAACGGCGTTCATTAATATAAGCAGGACTTGCTAAAATACCTTTTTTAAGTTGTGGGTGCAGTGCTATTTCTTCATGCTTCAATAAAACACCTCCCGTCATCCAAATACCTCCTGAGGGCATAAAAATTAATTGTAAACTTCCAATTAATAACCCCAAATACCACGCCAATAAAGCAAGCGTTTCTTCTGCAAGTCCCGCACGCAATAAATCTCCGACTTCATGAGGCAAAAGATGATCTTTAGAGGCTGTTACAAATTGATGTAAACGTGATGTCCCCTGGCCTGATAATACTTTTTCAAATGTAATCGATTGATTCGGAGAAATATCTGTTTGCGTTCTTAAAAAATCAATAAATTCTTTATGTACTTGAATTTCATCAGGCATCGCACGCGGAGGAAAAGGAATCCCAATATGCCCCACTTCATTTTCACCTAACCAAAATTTTTTTCTTTCCAATAATAAGCCATCTTTAAAACCTAATCCTGTTCCTAAACCAAAAACAACACGACGACCATAGGGATTTAAAACACCGGGATGGATAAAGGAAATTTGATCAGGATCCAACAAATCTGCGATGAAGGTCGCACACATCATCGGAACATAATCATGTACCACCGTCATCGATGACCATTTTCGCGATTTTGCTAATGCTGCAAATTCCATGGGGTAGGGATACCCATTCGCTAAATTTAATGTGTATCCATCATAAATACCCGCCCCAGCAATCATGATTTTATCAATATCAGAAAATCGTGTTCCTAAATTATTTTCTAAGCCTTGTGTTAAATCATCTAAAGAGAAAAAATCATTTAAATATAAAGAAGTGCTCGTTATAAACTTAAATCGCTCCATGAAAAGATCAACTTCTATTATACCTACCGCACATTTTGTCGCACCTAAATCCCAAACTGCAATTGTTTTTTTCCTGGAAACTTTACGCATGTTTGATCAATCCTAACAAGCTACTTTTAGAGGTACACTTAAATAAAAATTCATGCCCCTTTAAAATTTTCACATCCCCCTTCTGCTCAATTCTTTTTTCTTCTTCTCCCAAATTAAAAGCAAGCGCTATTTGTTGTGATTCATGATTTCGTTCAAACATTAAAATATTTCCTTCAAATCGTAAATCATGAATGTCACCGTAAAGCAAAGCTGCTTGTGATTTTCGCCAACGCAAAAATTGCTTACAAAATTGTAATACTGAATCAGGATGATGTTCTTGTATGCTCACTGATTGCATCAAATGCGGCAAATAAAGCGGTAACCACGGCGCTGCATTTGAAAAACCACCCTCTTTCGTCCAAGGCATCGGTGTACGACAACCATCCCGTCCTTTAAACACAGGGTAAAAACGAAGGCCGTAAGGATCTTGCATTTTTTCAAAAGGCACTTCCGCTTCAACTAAACCTAATTCTTCACCTTGATATAAACAAATTGTACCGCGCAACGAGAATAATAAAGCCAGCAAAAGTTTGCTTAATGTATCCGTGGGTTTGCCATGACTAAAACGCGTTGCAACACGTTGTACGTCATGATTGCTGAAAGACCAACAAGGCCAACCATCTTCAAGATGTTTCTCCAGCTCAAGAATACAGTCATAAATAAATTTCGCAGAAAAATTGGAAGAGGCATCCAATAAACGAAAATTATAAACCATGTGTAAATGCTCTTGCCCTTTCACATAATTCGCAGCTGTCACCAGGCAATGATCATCCGCCACTTCACCTATCGTCACTGTGTCTGGATAACAATCCATTAATTTTCGAATTTGTTTCAAAACAAAAAAATTTTCAGGACGCGATTTATCATAAAGATGATATTGACGCCCATAGGGATTATCCGGCGGCACACCTTCAGAAGAAGGTTCATGGTCAGCACGCAAAAGATTGTCTCTCAAATCTTTATCATGAATATAATAATTGGCCGTATCTAAACGAAATCCATCCACACCACGGGAAAGCCAGAATTGCCCTACTTTTAACATTGCTTCTAGTACTTCAGGATGATGGAAATTTAAATCAGGCTGCGAGGAAAGAAAATTATGAAAATAATATTGTTGACGTACTGAATCCCACTCCCATGCTTCCCCTCCAAACACAGAGAGCCAATTATTCGGGGGACTTCCGTCAGGCTTCGGGGAGGCCCATACATACCAATTTGCTTTAGGGTTGCTGCGATCTTTTCGACTTTCTATAAACCAAGGGTGTTGCGCTGAAGTATGGTTCAATACCATATCCATCAATACCCGCAACTTTAACGCATGCGCCTTTTGAACTAAGGCATCAAAATCTGCTAAGCTTCCAAAAAGAGGATCAATTTCATAATAATCAGAAACATCGTATCCAAAGTCTTCTTGAGGTGATTTCAAAAAAGGCGAAATCCATATCGCATCCACACCTAAGTCAGCAATATAAGGAAGTTTTTCTGTGATTCCTTGCAAATCACCAATTCCATCGTGATTACTATCAAAAAAACTACGTGGATAAATTTGATAAATGATGGCGCCATGCCACCATTTTGGATGCTGAATTCTCATGACTTAAGGGCGCCTCTAAAAATTGCTTTTTTGCATTATAACTTTGTTACACTCATTTTTAAAATGCTCATTTACTCGCTTGCAAACTGCGCTTTTAAAAATGAGTGCGCCTCGTTCTAACGCAAAATTTCTAATTTTTAGAGGCACCCTTAAGAAATACTTTCTTGTGTTTGCAAATGCGTTTCATCTTCGCTTTCAGGCAGCAAGCGTACTCGCAAGGCTAAAGCAGATGCCAACAACATACAAACACCACCACATACCACGGCTAAATAACGTTCGCCACCTAATAAATGTTCCATGACCCAACCAAAACCTAAAGAAACGATTACTTCAGGTATTACAATAAATAAATTAAAGATTCCCATGAAACTACCTAATTTTTCTCTGGGTAAAGAACGCGACACTAAAGTGTAAGGAATACTTAACATGCTACCAAATGCAATTCCCACGCCCAACATCAATAATAAAACTTGATGAGGTGTTTTGATAAATAAAATAGAAGCTAAAGCCAAACCACCACACAATAAACATAAGGCATAAGTAAATTTAGGTGTAAAACGAGAAAGTAACCACGGCAAAATTAAAGAAGAAAATAAAACGAAAATACTGTAAGCACCAAAACATACATTCACCCACACCAAGCCCTGCTCATATGCGGCTGTCCCCACTTCTGCATGAAATACTTTATGAATAACCGCCACCGGTAAATATAAAAACATGCAAAACATGCCTGCCCAGGAGAACATCATCACCCAAGACAAATCTTTCATGACCGTGGGCATGTTCAAACAATCTTGTTTGAAATTTCTTAAAAAAGCACCGATGCTAAATTTCGATTTCATTGTCACTTCCGGCGCAGTTTCTTTTACTGTGAAAAAAGTCCAAAACATTGTGAAAATTAAAACACAAGCACCGATCCAAAAAGAAAATTGAATTAAACGAGGAACACCTTGCACAACCACCTCGTGTGAAACAAAGAAAACATGTTGTAAAATCCAAGGGAAAACAGAAGCCAACACAGAACCTAAGGCAATACAAATACCTTGAATTGTAAATCCTAATTTTTGTTGGTGTACGGGTAATACATCAGGAATCAGCGCACGAAAAGGACCCATACCCACATTAATCATCGCGTCTAATAACCACAACAAAATCGCCGCCATCAAGATACTGTGACACAAAGGCATTAAAAACAAAGCGACAGTGGAAAAGATAGCCCCTATTAAAATATAAGGACGGCGGCGCCCCCAACGACACCAGGTATTATCACTCAACCAACCAATGATGGGTTGAACTAACAAACCCGTCAGCGGCGCAGCAAGCCATAAAATGGGGATTTGATCGGGTTTCGCACCTAATGATTCATAGATGGCACTCATGTTAGCCATCTGTAATCCCCAAGCAAAATTAATGCCTAATAATCCTAAATTGAGATTCCATATTGTTGATCTTTTCGTTTCGACTTTTCCCATTTTTAGTTTTCCTCAAAGTTCCATGAAGTAGGTCACTATTGTTAAATTTTATGGAAATGTCAATACTATACTCAACCATAAAATCATTTTTGAGAATAGATGAGTACGCTTGATTTTTTAAATACAATCAATGAACGGGTCATAGAACGTCTCCATTATATCCCCCTCAAACCTAAAACAATTTTAAATTTAGAAAAAAACAAGGGAAACTTAAGTCATTTACTCAAAAAAAAATTTCCGCATGCAACTATTTCAGAATTCTTTCCAACACAATTACAACTTCCCTTTCAAACACATAGCATCGATTTAATTTGTTCAACGTTTACTTTAGAGTCTATACTCGATTTGCCCATTTTTTTCAATGAACTAAAACGTGTACTAAAACCTCACGGCTTGTTTTTGTTTTCTACCTTGGGGCCAGACACATTAAAAGAATTACGCCAGGCCTGGCAACAACTCGATCATTACGACCACGTTAATTTATTTTATGATATGCATGACTTAGGCGATATGCTGGTCAAATTAAAATTTGAAAATCCCGTCCTGGATCGCGAAGACATTACTTTACTTTATCCAGATTTAATTTCTTTATTTAAAGAAATAAAACAAGCCGGATCCGTTAAAAAATCAAAACTGGTTTTTCCTTTTTTAACAGGAAAAACTGTTTTTAAAAAATTAGAAAAAATTTATCCTAAAAATAAAGAAAATTATTTTCCTACCACTTTTGAGGTTCTCTACGGACATGCCTTTGGCTCCATCAGCTTGCCTGAAGACGAAGAAAAAGGAATGACACGGATCTCAATCGATAAAATCAAAA
>Ga0156273_165_pt2 | contig 105322 bp, 90 predicted proteins | sample RifCSPlowO2_12_FD_107922 | JGI IMG/M metagenome (GOLD analysis project Ga0156273, IMG submission 107922) | Gammaproteobacteria bacterium RIFCSPLOWO2_12_FULL_38_14 | reverse complement strand
AACGTTGATGAATTTAAAGGATTCCAGAAAAATAAAAAATTAATTTCACCCGAAGTTTGCGCTAAGAAACTTGCCAACTTATTATTAAATACACCCTTAAAATCATTTTCAAAAAAAGAATGGTGGTTTTAAAAAGAGAGAGAGGGTGGGCTAACTGCTGCTGTTTTACCAATTTCAGTCTCCTCGAGCTGGCTACTATCTAAGCGCAAAGCTTCTTCCAGAGAAAGTTCGTTCTTGCACAATAACTCAAGCACGCGGGGATTTTCTAAATTATTTCTTTCAGAAGACGAGAGATTTCGTGCCTTTTCGAAAGGAAGAATTTTTCTTCTAATCAGTTCACCTATCACAAGAGATTCTAAATTAGCCCTTTCTTCAGATGAGAGAGAAAGCAGGTCTGAAAAAGTAAGATATTTCCCAACAAAACCGTGTATAACAGGGGAGAATAAATTGGCTCTCACATTAGCGTTTTCCAAATAGATCTTCTGAGGTTCAAGCCTGCGTCTTTCAAGGAGTGCTTTTACATGAAGATGGGTTTCTTGATGATCTTCATTGCGTTGCTTCGCTTCTGTTTTTTTTGACAACGACGAGACATCTAATCTTCCTCTCACCCTAACTTCCCTATCAGAGTAGACTATCGTTACCCTTTCAACCAATGCAAATCTTGACGATATTTCTAAGGGCTTTTTAGGGATTGATACAGAAAGAGGCTTATTAGGCGTTTTCATAAATAAAAGTCTCATTGAAAAATGAATTAATTATTTTAATTTATAGTTGATTATTATTCAATAAAAAATAGTTTTTTAATTTTTGGGAAAACAACAAAAACTTAAATAAACCTTAAATACACCTCTTCGCTGCGTTACCTGTAATGAAACACAGCGAAATTACAGGCTATTTTTATTTTTTTTATCCTAATACGCTCTTGCAAAAATCACTTTCGTCTTTGTCTTTTTTCCTGAAAAAACACAAATACCCTCTTCAGACTGCGCATCTAAAGGCATACAACGAATCGTTATTTTTAAAGTTTTTAATTTTTCAATGAATTGTGACTCCTGTTCAACTACAGGATCAAGATGGGCCATGACAAAATAATTATTCTTATTTTCATCTCCACCAAATATTTTATCTAACTCTTCTTTGTGTTTGATTTTCTTCGTGTTTAATTTTCTAAAATGTGATGCACGATCCAATAAATTTTTATGAAGGTCCATCAACATGTCGCTTGCTTGGGACAAAAAGGCTTGCCGGGAAAGTTTCGTTTTTTCTTTTGCTGCTTTATCACGTCGTGAAATCGAAAGTAAATTAGATTCAATTTCACGAACACCTACTTCAATACGTAAGGGTATTCCTTTTTTAACGGCCAACCAAAATTTTTCTCCTGCACGCGCTTGCGATTTATCAATACCTACCCGCAGATTTTCCTCTAAATAATTTATTTTTTTTAAATCTCTTGCCAATGCTTCACAATAATTTAAAACTTTTTCAGTATCCGCTTCATCCATGATAAAAGGGATAATGATAATTTGCTGCGGTGCAATCGCTGGCGGCAAGACTAAACCATCATCATCACTGTGCGCCATAATTAATGCCCCTATCAATCGAGTGGACACCCCCCAGGAGGTTGTATAGGCATGACATAATTGCTGATCACGATCTGTAAATTTAATATCATACACGCGAGAAAAATTCTGCCCTAAAAAATGAGAGGTGCCTGCTTGCAAAGCCTTTCCATCTTGCATCATGGCTTCAATACAATAAGTTATCTCTGCACCAGGAAAACGTTCACTTGCCGTTTTCTCACCTTTAATGACAGGGATTGCTAAGCTGTCTTGCGCTAATGTCTCATAAACATTTAACATTTTATGGGTTTCTTCCATAGCTTCATCCGCTGTTGCATGTACTGTATGCCCTTCTTGCCATAAAAATTCTGATGTACGCAAAAATAATCGCGTACGCATTTCCCAACGCATGACGTTACACCACTGATTAATCAAAACAGGCAAATCATTGTAAGAGCGCACCCATTTTGAAATCGTTGTGCCAATGATCGTTTCACTGGTGGGCCGAATAATAAAAGGTTCCGCTAAAACTGCATTGGGCGAAGGAATTAATTTTCCTTCTGCATTTGTTTCTAAACGATGATGCGTGACAACCGCACACTCTTTTGCAAATCCATCTACATGCGCCGCTTCTTGCTCCAAAAAACTTAAGGGTATTAATAAAGGAAAATAAACATTTTGATGTCCCGTGTCTTTGATCATTTTATCCAGCGCTTTTTGAATTAATTCCCAAATGGCATACCCCCAGGGCTTTATCACCATACAACCACGCACAGCAGAATGTTCTGCCAAATCTGCCGCTTTGATGACCTCTTGATACCATTGCGCAAAATCCTCTGAACGCGTGGGAGTAATCGCCGTCGTTTTAGTCATTTTTAAAATCCTTTGCAAAATACGTAATAATAAAATCAGCACCCGCTCGTTTGATCGAGGTCAAGGTTTCATGAATCAAACGATTTTCATCTATCCATCCTTTTTGGGCCGCCGCTTTGATCATGGCAAATTCACCACTGACCTGATAAGCCGCTAAAGGCGTTTGAGGAAATCGTTGTTTAACAGCAAAAATCACATCTAAATAGGCTAGTGCAGGTTTCACCATCAATATATCTGCACCCTCTTCAATATCTAACATCGCTTCTTTTAAAGCTTCTTTTGCGTTTGCTGGATCCATTTGATAGGTTTTCCTATCTCCTTTTTTAGGTTTGTTTTCCGCCGCATTAGCAAAAGGCCCGTAAAATCCAGACGCATATTTCACAGCGTAACTTAAAATAGGAATATGAGAAAAATCTTTTTCATCTAGCGCTGTCCGTAATGTTTTTACCATCCCATCCATCATGCCACTGGGCGCAATAACATCTGCACCCGCGTGAGCAAGACTTAAAGAAAGTTTTGCTAAATTCAAAAGCGTTGCGTCATTATCTACATCCATTTTTTTATTTATTTTTTTTAGCACACCACAATGTCCATGCGATGTATATTCACAGAAACAAAGATCAGCAATGACTAATATGTGCGGATATTCTTTTTTAATAAATTCTATACTTTTTTGAACAATACCTTCTTTCTGCCAGGCGATACTTCCTATTTCATTTTTATGATCCGGTATGCCAAACAAAATGATCGCGTTGATTTCGTTTTTTTCTATTTTTTCTAACTCTTTTTTTAAATCTTTTAAACAAAGCTGAAAACAACCTGGCATGCTTTGAATGGATTTACTTTTATTGCCCGTGCGCACAAAAATCGGTTGTACTAAGTCCTTTTTAGATATCCTCGTTTCACAAACTAAATCACGCAACACAGGATGCATGCGTAAACGACGGGGACGAACCAATAGACTTCTTCCGAAACCTGCGTCTTTTACTTTATTTCCGTGTTGCATGGGTTTCTCCGCTGCTCATTTATACGCATAAACTCCGCTGCTCGAAACCCATGCGCCTTGAACTAAAGCAAAATACACAGGTTTCGAAAGAAGTCTAATGGAAAAGACATAATGCCTCTAGACAGTTTCAAGTAATTCTTCAATAACTTTTTCATCTTCATCAATGATTTCAATTTCAGTGATCATTGATGTTGCTAATTCTTTTGCGCAAACATAATCTATTTTACCCGATGCAAGTAAAGGAAATACTTCCGTGCAAATAATCCGTTTTGGAATGGTAATTTCTGCAATCCCTAATTTCCTTACGAATAAAATAATTTCTTCGCGTACAGCAGACATATAATTTGTTACTAATACAATCTGCTCGCCTCGCTTGGGATCGGGCAAATTAACCACCCCATGATTGTGCCCCGGCCATAATTGGTTTAGGTAGTTTTCAATGGCCGCCAGAGAAATCATTTCTCCTGCAATTTTTGCAAAACGCTTTACGCGTCCTTGTATCGCAATAAAGCCTTCTTCATCTACTGTTACGATGTCTCCTGTTGGATACCAGCCTTCTTCTGGTGCGAAAATCACACCAGGATAATCCATTTTGAGATAACCTAACATAATATTAGGGCCAGAAACGATTAACTCTTTCCCTTCTTTAATGCCAGGAATTTCACGTAATTTATAACGTATCCCAGATAATAAACGTCCGACAGTATTAGGTTTATTGTGCATCGCTGTGTTCGCTGCTAAGACAGGCGAACCTTCCGTAACACCATAACCTTCAAAAAGGCGGGTTCCAAATTTTTCAGCCCATAACATTCGCGTCTCATTTTTTAATTTTTCTGCACCCGCAAATACATAACGTACACTGTAAAAATCATAGGGGTGTGCGTATTTGGCATAATTCGATAAAAAGGTGTCAGTTCCAAAAACCAAGGTTGCATTGGTGTCATAAATCAATTCAGGCACAATTCGATAATGCAAAGGAGAAGGATAAAAGAAAACACGTATTCCTGATAATAAAGGAAGAATCAATCCGCCCAATAAGCCAAAACCATGGAATACCGGCATTGCACTGAAGACCGTGTCCGTTGGCGTAAAATCAATTTTGGCACATAATTGCAGGCGATTGGCTTGTAAATTAGCGTGTGATAAAACAACTCCTTTAGGTACACCTTCTGAACCAGAAGTAAATAACACTACTGCCGGCGCATTTGGATCTAATTTTTTATTGCGATGAATTATTTTTTGATAATAAAAACGCGTGCACAAAGAAAAAAACATCCCATGTAATTTTCTAAAAATATTAATTTTACTTCGTAAATCCTCAAGGTATATAACAATAATGCCCGCATTTTCTATCGCTTTAGCTAATAATTGAAAATTCCCACGTTCAATAAATTTTCTTGAAGTATAAACACGTTTGATTTGTGCAAGCTGACAAGCAAGTAATACATTATTTATTCCAGAAGAATAATTTAACATCGCAGGGACACGCGAAAAAGCTTGTAACCCAAAAAATAAAACGGCAACCGCAAGTGAGTTAGGCAATAAGATCCCAACTTTTTCATCGAATTGTGTTTTCTTTGAAAGATATTTTCCTAAAATAAAACAGCGCATCACAAAACTGTGATAGGTGATGGGTTTGCGTTCAATATCTTCTGCAATAAGATGGCGACGACCATGTGCGTTCTTTGCTGTGAGTAAAGAATAAAATAAAGTGTGATCTCGATTGCGACTGCGAAAAACCATGTCTGTCATTAAGTCGTATAACATGAATCCCATTTTTAGACGACGCGCACGCCCTCGTTTTTCAGCCAATTCAAATTGTTGGGGTGGATAAAGTGTTAAAGTAATTTTGGGAAACCATTTAATATCATGTTTGCCTTTCATTCTGGAAAAAAAGGAATATTGCGCACCTTCAATGCATAAAGGTAATATTTTTGCGTTTGATTTATCAGCGATAAGTGCCGGCCCTTCGTATACTTTCATTAAAGCCCCCGTCACTGTAACTCTGCCTTCCGGAAAAATAGCACAACGGTTTCCTTTTTTTATAAATGCAATCAATGATTTTGCTTGGAGGGGACTCATGGGATCTAAAGGATGCGCATCTATCATACTCAAGAATAAACGTATCCAACGTTGTTGGACGGTGTGTGTGTTTACTGCAAATGTAATTTTTTCAGGAAGAAAAGAAGCAAGTAGAACGCCATCCAAAAACGAAGTGTGGTTCGCAATGATCATGACACGCTCACCCGCTTCATAGAAATGCTCTAAACCTTTTACTTCAACACGGTATAAAAATTTTAAGATCCAACGCGCAAATGATTTCAATAAAACATCTGGCAGTAGTTTACATACATAAATACCCACTAAAATATTACCCAGTGCAAGCAAACCAAATAACGATAAAATAGAAAAGCCAAGATTTAATAAAATTATTGAAACAATAGCACCCAACAACATAAATAGTGAGCTGATAATATTGTTCGCCGCCATCATGCGGGCACGATGAGATTCTTGGCTGCGCTTTTGTAACAAAGCATATAAAGGAACGATATATAACCCTCCCGAAAGGGAAATACCCATAAAATCAAGCAAAATATGCCATTCACGTAAGTGATGAAAAAAATAAGTGAGGTTATATAATGATAAAGAAGTCATGCTGGGTTTAGGATCTAAAAAATAAAGATCAAAAAGAAAAACAGCCATCCCCAAAGCACCCAACGGAACATAGGTTGCGTAGACTTTCCCTTTTAATAAATGCATACATAACAAAGAGCCCAAAGCCATACCAATGGAGAATAAAGCAAAAAAACAAGTACTTACCGATTCATTTGCATTTAAAATAGTTTTAACAAAACTCGATAGTAAAATTAAAATATTTCCACCCACAAGCCAAAACCAGGAAATACCAAGAATAATTAAATAAATATCCCAGCGTTTTTTTGCATGCCGCGTGATATGCCATGCTTCTTTGAGAAAATTTAAATTGATCTTAAGCTTAGGAGAGGCAGGCCCTGCATTTAAAATAAAACAACTGCTTATCCAACCTGCCAAAGCAACTATCGTTAAAATCAAAAAAATAAGAGCAGCGCCGTGTTCTGTTAAAACAATCACACCCCCCAAAACAGAACCCGTTAGAATTGCAAGAAATGTTGAAGCTTGGATGAAGGCATTACCATCAATTAATTCTTTTTCCACAAGATGATCAGGCAAAATGGCATATTTGAGCGGTCCAAAAAAAGCAGACCGTATCCCGAAAAGAAACAAAGTCGTCATTAGAATGGTGAGATCACGCGTATAAAACCCAAATGCAGCTAATAAAACAAGGCCTATTTCAATGACTTTAATGCGCCGAATCAATGAAGCACGCTCATATTTATCTGCCAACTGTCCTGCTATACCCGAAAATAAAATAAAAGGAATAACAAAAAGTCCCGCCGAAAATAATATTTTAGATTGCACATGCTGATCAGCATTAGAATAAATACCAAAGGTGATTAAAACAACAAGTGCATTTTTAAAAACATTGTCATTGAATGCCCCTAAAAATTGAGTCAAAAATAATGGAAAAAAACGCCTTGTTTTTAATAAATGAAAATGACTTTTTTCCATAAATGTTTCTCTCAAATTTTAATAGACGCTCACTTCGCATTGCTCAATAGGTAACGATGGCAATTCAAATTCAATAGGTGCTGAAGTATTTTTTACGTTTTCTCGCTGTAATTCTAAATTTTTAAAATCCCATTTCGTTTTATCCATCATCTGGCTAGGTTGGATGTCAGTAAGCGCATGCAATAAATTGCTTGGCACTTTTGGATTTTCTTGGCTTAATGATTCAATCAAGTTCGCTATTTTTTTTCTCATTAAATTCTCTTGAGAACCACATAGATTACAAGGAATAATTGGGAAATTTTGCTCTTTTGCGTAAACCGCTATATCTTTTTCTTGGCAATAAACCAGGGGACGAATCACAATATGTTTTTTATTGTCTGTCAATAATTTAGGTGGCATTGATTTTACTTTACCATTATAAAACGCAGACATTAAAAAAGTTTGGATTAAATCATCGCGATGATGTCCTAAGGCAATTTTACTAAATTTATTTTTTTCAGCATAAGTGTAAATGATGCCTCGTCTCAAACGAGAGCATAAAGAACAATACGTCTTTCCTTCAGGAATTTTTTCTTTAACAATGGAATAGGTGTCTTCGCTTAAAATTTCATAGGGTAACTTACTTTCATCTAGCCAAGATTTAAGTTTGCTATCATCCCAATCTGGTTGACGTTGATCTAATGTAAAAGCAAATATTTCGAATTTATGATGAGCACGTTTTTTTAAAAGATTCAAAATATGTAATAATGTAAATGAATCTTTCCCACCTGATAAACATACCATCACCCTATCACCCGTTTGAATCATGTTGAAATCGCTAATGGCTTTTCCAACATAATGCAATAATTTTTTTTCTATTTTTGATATTTTCATTCTGACCGTATTCCCAAACGACGTTTTAAACGTTTTTTTCGTAACTCTATCAATGTCAACACAGGCCCTGAAATTGTATAGCTTACTAAAAATAAAAATAAAACTTGCGCAGGTGCAATCGCAACACCCACTAAAATTAAAATAATCGCTAAAATTGCAACAAACGGAACCCTGTCTTTTAAATTTAAATCTTTAAAGCTGCGGTAACGCACATTACTGACCATCAAAGCAGAAACAGCGATACTCAGCATTGCAATCAACAATGCCATGCTTTCCCCAGAAAAATTGTATTCATAGCACGACCAAACAGCTGCGGTTACAACACCCGCCCCCGTGGGAGAAGGCAGGCCTTGAAAATGTCCCTTATCCATCGTGGAAAGTTGTGTGTTAAATCGCGCTAAACGCAGGGTTACAGCGGCTGTAAACACAAAGGCAACAAGCCAGCCGGGTTTACCTAAATAGCTTAAAGACCAGCTATAACAAAGTAAGGCAGGCGCGACAGCAAATGACACGACATCTGATAAACTATCATAATGTGCCCCAAAAGCTGTCTCTGTGTGTGTTAAACGGGCAACACGACCATCTAATGAATCACTGATAGCAGCAATAAAAATAGCGATAGGTGCTAAGTCGAAAAGACCTTTCATGGCTGCAACAATGGCATAAAAACCTGAAAATAGGCTTACCGAAGTAAATATATTCGGTAAAAGGTAAATGCCTCTCGGGCGATTGGGAAAAAAATCTTTTTTATCTGTCATAAAATCCTGAAAATTTTACATGAAACAATGCGCATCATAAAAAAATAGTGCTAGAATAGTCAATGTAAATAACTTCTTCGCATTGATTCATGAAACAAACTAAATCCAAAAAAATTATTATTGAAGGTATCACTCAAACGGGAAAAACCTTCCGCCCTGCGGATTGGGCTGAAAGAATGAGTGGTTCCTTGTCAACGTTTAAAGGACATCGCATTCAATATTCCCCTTTATTACAACCCATCGTAAAAGATGGCTATAAATGTGTTTTACTTGATCCTGACCTTAAAAAAACAAATCTAAGTTTATATAACTCTATCCTCGAGTTTGCCAGAACAAATAATTTAAAGATCTGCCAAGATTTGGAGGATGAATAATACTATGAAAAATATGAAAAAAAAGTTATTCATCGAAACTCAAGGGTGCCAGATGAATGAGTATGATTCTGCAGGCATGGCGAATTTATTAAAACATACACACCAATTTGAATTGACGCAGGAAGTCTCTTCTGCGGATGTTATCTTATTAAATACTTGTTCTATTCGAGAAAAAGCACAAGAAAAAGTATTTTCAACATTAGGCGTATATCACGATCTTAAAAAGAAAAGGCCAGATGTTCTCATCGGTGTAGGCGGTTGTGTTGCAAGTCAAGAAGGTGAAGAAATTCTAAAGCGAGCGCCTTTTATTGATGTTGTATTTGGCCCTCAAACCTTACATCGTTTGCCTGAAATGCTTGAAGAAGCAAATCACACCCATAAACCTGTTATCGATGTTTCTTTTCCCGAAATTGAAAAATTTGATCGCCTTCCTGAAGCAAAAGCAGATGGCCCCACAGCCTTTGTATCCATTATGGAAGGTTGCAGTAAATATTGTAGTTACTGCATTGTCCCTTATACACGAGGCGAAGAAATCAGCCGACCTTTTGAAAAAGTAATTCAAGAAATTGTGGCTTTAGCAAAACAAGGGGTAAAAGAGGTTAATTTATTGGGCCAAAATGTAAATGACTATCGTTCTACTTATTCACAAAAAAAACCCGTAGATCTCGCTTTATTAATCTATTATGTTGCTGCTATCGAAGGCATTGAGCGTATTCGATTCACAACATCACATCCACGCGCATTTTCAGATAATTTAATTCAAGCTTATGCAGACATTCCGCAGTTAGTAAATCATTTACATTTGCCCGTTCAAAGTGGTTCTGATCGCATACTTGCATTAATGAAACGCGGTTATACTGCAAAAGAATATTCAACAAAAATCAAACGTTTAAAAGAAGTGAGACCGAACATCAGCATTTCGTCCGATTTTATCGTGGGATTCCCGAACGAAACGGATGAAGATTTTGAAGCAACAATGGAATTGATTTCAGAAGTAGGTTTTGATAATTCCTTCAGCTTTATTTACAGCAAACGACCAGGCACACCTGCGGCTAAGCTTGTTGATAACATTCCTTTAGAAACAAAGAAAGAACGACTTACCGTTTTACAAAATCAAATCATGCAACATACAACACACATCAGTAACACGATGATCAACACAGTTGAACCTGTCTTAGTCTATGCCCTATCAAAGAAAAGTAACGATGAATTAGCGGGCAGAACAGAAAACAATCGTGTTGTGAATTTTCCAGGACCAAAAAATTTAATTGGTAAAATTGTTAATGTTCGTTTTACTCAAAGTCGAATGAATACACTACGAGGAGAGTTATGAGCAATGATCTTGATATAGATAATGACGTTATCCACGCTATCCATCTCAATCCAGAAGATAATCATCGCCTAGCAAATTTGTGTGGTTATTGTAATGAAAATCTAAAGCAGATCGAAAATCAACTAACTATTAAAATTAATAATCAAGGCCACCATTTCCAAATCACGGGGAAAAACAACAACGTCGATATTGCAAAAAGATTATTAACCTCCCTTTACCAAGAAACAGTACGAGATTCCAATTTAACCCAACACAAAGTTCATCTTTTCATACAACAAGCCAAACCTCAAAATGAAACATTAAAAGATGAAATCATTGTTGCACAAGTTAAAAAGGGATTAATTAAACCTTATACTAAAAATCAACAAGCCTACTTAAAAAATATTTTAAATCATGACTTAAGTTTTGGTATTGGCCCAGCAGGCACAGGGAAAACCTATTTGGCTGTTGCCGCGGCTGTTTTGACACTTGAACAAGAGAAGGTAAAACGAATTTTACTCGCACGACCTGCTGTTGAAGCAGGCGAACGTCTTGGGTTTTTACCCGGCGATCTCTTGCAAAAGGTTGATCCTTATTTTCGCCCACTTTATGATGCTTTATATGAAACGCTGGGCGTTGAAAAAGTAAATAAATTACTTGAACTACATACGATCGAAATTATACCCCTTGCTTTTATGCGCGGCCGAACTTTAAATGACTCTTTTATTATTTTGGATGAAGCACAAAACGCAACAAAAGAACAAATGAAAATGTTTTTAACACGCATTGGTTTTGGATCAAAAATTGTTATCACGGGCGATATGACACAAGTCGATTTACCTAAAGGTCAACATTCTGGTTTAGTGCACGCAAAAGAAGTTTTAAAAAATATTCCCGAGATTAGTTTTACTTTCTTTGATAACGAAGATGTTGTAAGACACCCTTTGGTGCGTCAAATTATTCAGGCATACAGCACTTTTGATTAAGGAATGCGAACTCTTTCATATGTTGCAAAAAATTTCTTTTCAGATTATCTGTAAAAACAAAAAATATCCTTCAGAAAAAGAAATGAAGCAATGGATAAAGGCAGCGTTTCCCCCTAAAAAAAGTATGCAACTTAACGTACGACTTGTAACCCCTAAAGAAATTCAAAATTTAAATCGCATTTATCGAGGGAAAAATAAAACAACAGATATTTTATCTTTTCCTTTTCAAACACCAAAAACATTAAAGAGCAATTTTAAAGGTGATATTGTATTATGTCCTACTGAAGTTAATTTTGCGGCAAAAAAACAAAAAAAAAATTTAAAAGCGCACTGGGCTCATTTATTGGTTCATGGAACTTTACATTTATTGGATTTTGAACACGATACTGTTGATGGAGCAAGAAAGATGATGTCTCATGAAATTAAAATTTTAAATTCTTTTGGCATTCCCAATCCCTATTGAGATCCCCTATGACTAATCACTGGCTAGAGCGCCTCTCTCATGCTTTTTTGAAAGAACCCAAAAATCGCGATGAATTATTTCAATTACTTCAAGAAGCTCAATTACGTGATGTACTAGATCTGAGTTCTTTAAAAATGATAGAAGGCGTATTACACATATCTGAACTACATGTACGTGATATTATGGTCCCTCGTGCGGCCATGGTGATAATTGAACATAATCAAACGCTTGAGGAAATACTTCCTATCGTTATTGAATCTGGTCACTCACGCTTTCCTGTTATGGGTATTCATCGAGATGAAGTAAAAGGCATCTTGCTTGCAAAGGATTTATTAAAATTTCAACTCAATAAAGAACTTAAAATAAATTCCTTACTTCGCCCTCATTTTTCAGTACCTGAAAGCAAACGAGTTGATATCCTATTGCATGAGTTTCGCGCCAAACGAAGCCACATGGCGATAGTTTTAGATGAATATGCCAGTGTTTCGGGTTTAATTACGATTGAAGATATCCTTGAAGAAATCGTAGGGGATATTGAAGATGAATACGACGTTATAGAGGATGAAAATATTTCCCGCATGGGAAACAATCATTTTTTTATTAAAGGATTAACACCTATTAAAGATTTTAATGAGTATTTTAAAACACAATTTGATGACAATGAGTTCGATACCATTGGCGGTCTCATCACACGGGCATTTGGTCATGTTCCCAAAAAAGGAGAGATTACAAGCATTAATAATTTGAAATTTAAAATTTTGCAATCAGACAGCCGCAGAATCTATTCATTACGCATTACTCCCAAAAAAATAATATAATTTATCATAGAAATTAATTTATTTTTTCTATAGAATCGGAGTCAATATTGTTAGTGAGTTTTTAAGAGGACGCCAGAAATGCCTACTCAGCGTAGCTACTTCTATGATACTCAGCAACTTCTTGCCTTTTTCAACCACCCTGATTTTTTTTTCAAATATCTTAATTACGCCAAAGAATATTGTAACCCCCAAACCCCCCAACATGCTTATCAAATTGCTAAAGAAATCGAAAACGCCCATCGAACACTCGAGAACGATATTCTTGAAGTAGAGCATTATTTCGATAAACACTCTTCTTCTGAAAAAGAAGAATATATCGATGACCTGTTCGAGTCTTTAAGGCCAAGTGAAAAAATAGATATGATTTGCGATCTATCTAATGCTGCATTCGAAGAAACAAACAAACATTATTTCTACAATGATTTACGTAAAAAAACACTTACTCTTTTGCCGGAAGAAAAAAAAGAAGCATTAAAACAATATTTTTCTAATTTATTATCTACGATAGACACCTCAATGAACGAAAGCAAGAAAAATGAACTGCTACTCGGACAAATAATCCAAACCAAAAAAAATAACTTTTTACATGAAGCTTTTAAAGAAGGAAGTAAAAAAGCTTTAGAAGACGAAGATGCTGAAGCGGGTGCGTTAGCAGTTCCTATTGCAAAGCTCATCGCAGCCATACTGCTCGGCGCAAGCCCTAAGGGGCATCTTACTCTTAACGTCTATTCTGGAGGAGATGAGGATGTTTTTACAGATGCGGAATTAAGTGAGGACACGGCAAGTTATTTTCATTTCTGTATTCTCTTAAGAAATAGATTTACTAAAACAGCCTTTACTATTTTTTGCGATCTTTGTGAATTCACAGCAGAAGAACTTGATGAAAGAAGCCAAAAAAATAAACTTACTCCCTTGTTAGTAGCAATTTATGCGGCTTCTTTTGAGTGTACTCAAAAACTTATTTCAATAGGTGCAAATTTCACGACAAGTGTAAACTACCCTGCCGAATCCGCAGAACCCATCTCTGTGGCTGCATTTTTAGAAAAATTAAAAAATTATACCTACGCAGTCTCTATCGGCGTAATTCAATCTCAATACAAAATGCGAACTTTGTCTTGCTTATCAGAAGAGCATCAAGAAAAAATTACAGCATTATTAGAAAAACCTTGTTATGAGGAACTGCTTAACAAACTCACTTCCTTATTACGATTAAATGAATCTGAAGAAAATTTCTTAAGGCATGCGCAAAAATACATAATGAAATTAATAAAAATTGAAAAATTCATAAAAGAAAAAACCTTAGAGTTAAACACACCACAAATTACGCAGTCGTTGTAAAAAGACCTACCTTAATTCCTCTTCGCTTCGTTATGGGGCTTGTATGTTTAAAATCGTAAATAACCCCTCGAGGGCACTACATCTCAAGATAATGAGGCCCATCACCTCCTTCAGGAGGAACCCAATTTATATTTTGGTAAGGATCTTTAATGTCACATGTTTTGCATTGAATACAATTGGAAGCATTGATCTGTAAATAAAGCCCCTTTTTTTGGTTAACAAGAATTTCATAAACACCAGCGGGGCAATACCGCGTTTCAGGTGAATCATATATTTTTAAATTTTTTGAAATCGCAATTTCAGGATGATGTAATTGCAAATGACATATTTGATTTTCTTCATAACGAAGATTTGAAAGATAAACCGATGTTAATTTATCAAACGTAATTTGATTGTCAGGCTTTGGGTAAATTATTTTTTTACACTGTTTTGCAGGTTTTAATTTTTCCGAATCTTGCTTGTGCGAAAAAGTCCAGGGCGCCCTTCCCTTTAATAGGTACGTGTCTAAAGCAGCATAAATCAAACCTGGGATCAATCCAAAACGAAAACCAGGACGGATATTTCTCGCATCATATAATTCTTTCCATAACCATGAGTCATGCATTAACGTCGTGTATTTTGTCGCTTCTTCTTGACAGGCCAATATGGCTTCTTGAAGCGCACACGCTGCCAAGATGCCTGACTTCATTGCAGTATGATTACCTTTTATTTTAGGTACATTTAAAAATCCAGCAGCATCACCGACGATAAGTGCACCCGGCATGGTCAGCAGGGGAATAGATTGTAATCCTCCTTCACAAAGGGCCCGCGCACCATAACACAAACGTTTCCCACCCTTAAATAAAGATTTTATTTTCGGATGTGTTTTAAAACGTTGAAATTCTTCGAAAGGATCTAAATAAGGATTTGAATAATCAAGTCCTACTACAAACCCAACAGCGACATGATGTTGTGAGAGATGATAAATAAACGATCCACCGTAAGTTTGAAAATCCAAAGGCCATCCTACGCTATGAAATACTTTCCCCTGAGAATAATCAGGCGAATCAACTTCCCACAATTCTTTGATTCCAAGACCATAGGTTTGGGGCGCTTTATTTTTTCTTAACTGAAATAATTCTATGACTTTTTTTGTTAAAGAACCGTGACAACCTTCGGCAAATACAGTGTGTTTTGCGTAAAGATTCATGCCTACTTGAAATCGAGGCGTTTCATTTCCTAATTTATCTCTTCCTTTATCCCCTGTGATAACACCTTTAATTTTATTTTTCTCTAGTAATATGTCTGTTGCAGCAAAGCCAGGAAAAATATCAACACCTAAACTTTCTGCTTGAGAGGCTAACCACTGACAAAACTCACCTAAACTTATAATGTAATTTCCAGTGTTTTTCATTTGATTGGGGAGGGGCAATGGAATTTTTTTATTTTTTGTTAAAAAACAAAATTCATCTTTCAAGGCAGGTACTTTTAAAATATCAATATAATTTTCTTCAGGAAATAATTCTTTTAATGATCTCAATTCCAACACAGCACCTGAAAGAAGGTGTGCACCAACATAAGCACCTTTTTCTAAAATACAAACCTTCAATGAAGCATTTAATTGCTTAAGATGTATCGCGCATGCCAAACCCGAAGGTCCAGCACCCACTATGACCACATCGTAACTTAAAGATTCTCTCACTTAATCCCTTTTTGAAATAAGACGTTTGACACCTGGTTTTTCAACAGCAACGTAGACTAAAATCGCGTCGGATACTTTTAATGTTCCCGAATGAAAGACATTGCGACGTTGCGCATACGCTTCAATATGAATCGTTAACGATGACTTACCCACATGCGTTATTTCACCATAAAAGCTCACTAAATCATAAACATAAATAGGTTTTAAAAATGTAAGATCTTTTACTGCTACCGTTACAATAGGACCTTCTGTGTACTCAATACCTAAAACAGCCCCCGCAAGATCAATCTGTGACATCAACCAACCTCCAAAAATGTCACCTGTGTTGTTAGTTTCATTGGGCCTTGGGATTACACGTAGTAATAATTTCATGCTTGAAGAAGGCGTATCGTTTTCCCTATTATCAATTGACATAAAATGTTCCTTCAATAATGAATAACTATAAAGTATAGCTACTAAATCATAGTTTTTTTAAGAAATTGCGATAAATTATTACACTGCAATAAGTAATGCCGTTTTTGTTTCGCGCCCGCCTGCCCATGAAATAAGCCTAACAAAGGTTTTAATAAAATTTTAAGAGGAATACCTTCTTTTTGTTTTTGTTCTGCATAAGTAACATATCGCTGCAATATATTTTCTCTTCTTGGTATTTCCGAATCATAAAATGTTTTTTCAAGCTGCGATAAAAAATAAGGATCACGACAAACTTCTCGTCCTACCATAATGCCATCCACTTTATTTAAATGTTGTTTTGCAGTGTTTATTTCTTTTATTCCTCCATTTAAAATAAATTTTAATTTAGGAAAATCTTTTTTAAGTTGATAGACACGCTCATACATTAAAGGAGGGATATCACGGTTTTGTTTGGGCGATAACCCTTTTAACCAAGCTTTTCTTGCATGGATAATAAATTCTTCACAACCTGCTTCTGAAACAGTTTTTATGAATTCACAAAGGAATTCATAAGAATCTTGTTTGTCGACACCGATTCGCGTTTTCACTGTTACCGGCAAATCAACCCGCTGAATCATGCTTGCAACACAATGGGATATGAGTTTAGGTTCTTTCATCAAACAAACACCAAAATGCCCGGATTGAACACGAGCGCTCGGACAACCTACATTCAAATTAATTTCGTCATAACCATATTTTTTTGCATAGACAGCGCAAGCTGCTAATGCTTGAGGGTCATTGCCTCCCACTTGCAATGCCAGAGGATGTTCTTCAGATGAGTATTCAAGTAACCCTTCTCTATTTTGATTTAAAATAGCCTGCGCATGGATCATTTCAGTGTATAAACGTGCTCGCGATGAAAAGAGCCGCCAAAAATAACGGCTATGCCTATCGGAATAATCGATCATAGGCGCAGTAGAAAGAAGGTAACAAGTCGACATTTTAAAAAAAACTTCACTTCTTGAAAACGGGGGATTATTATAACCGCTGCATGAGCGTCATGCATATCTAGCGTACCACCCATCCGCCTCATAAAGAGGTATTGATAGTTTCAGGAGATAATTTATGCTTAACTTTTTTAAAAAAATAGCACTCTTTGCAAGTGCTGCCTTGATCATCGGTCCTGTTTTTGCAAACCCACTTGAAGCCACACCCAGCGAAGCCAAAGCTAACCCTGCTTCTCAAATTGAGCAAGCTTCTCCACCTATTATGGAATTAGCTGCTGCTGATGAAGTTTCTTCCGCACCTGCTACAACAGAAGCTACTGCTGAAAAGACTGAAAAAACAGCTAAAAAACAACATCACCGTCATCATCGTAAAGCTAAAAAAGAAGAAACCAAGTCAGAATCTTCTGAAGAAGCCACTGCTTCTAACTAAAATGACTCATTAGACTTCTTTCGAAACCTGTGTATTTTGCTTTAGTTCGAGGCGCATGGGTTTCGAGTAGCGGAGTTTATGTGTATAAATGAGCAGCGGAGAAACCCATGCGACACGGAAATAAAGTAAAAGACGCAGGTTTCGAAAGAAGTCTATTCTTCACGGTAATTTATCTTTAAAGGGCTATACTAACTTTTAAGTTTAGTCCTTTTTATTAACTTCAATTTTTGGAGAAACAAGGATGCATTTCTTCGTCGCCCTTATTTTTCTTTTAATCATCGCAGGCATTTTTGCATATCATCAAATGCCCCCTAAGGTTTGGGTTCCTGTCTTTATCATCACCTTAATCTCTTATCATTTAACACACGCAACACATCTTGTTTTATTATTATTATTCGATCTTATTTTTATTACCGTTGCAACAATCACACTTATTAAATCGCTTCGTTTACAGTTAATTTCTCATCCGCTTTTTTTATTCATTCAACGTAATCTACCTGCCATCAGTAAAACAGAAAAAGAAGCCTTGGCTGCCGGTGATGTATGGTGGGAGAAAGAGCTTTTTTGTGGGAAACCTAATTGGAAAACACTTTTAGCAATGGAAAAGCCTCGATTATCTCAGCGCGAACAAGCCTTTTTGGATAATCAAGTTGAAGCTTTATGCGCCTTACTCAATGACTGGGAAATCAACCATGTCAGCCATGACTTACCTAAAAATGCTTGGGAATACATTAAAAAAGAACGTTTTTTAGGCTTGGTTATTTCAAAGGAATACGGAGGACATGCTTTTTCTACCCTCGCCCATTCCAGCATTATCACAAAAGTAGCTTCACGTAGCTTAAGTACTGCAATCAGTATTATGGTGCCTAATTCCTTAGGTCCAGCTGAGTTACTCACCCATTATGGTACACAAGAACAAAAAAATTATTATTTACCCCGTTTAGCACGCGGTGAAGAAATCCCCTGCTTTGCTTTAACAGAACCCCTGGCGGGCAGTGATGCAGCTAACATTCAAAACCACGGGGTTATTTGCAAAGGTCGCTACAATGATCAAGAAGTCTTAGGGCTCAAACTAACATGGGATAAACGTTATATTACGCTAGCACCCATTGCGACAATTTTGGGTTTAGCCATCAAAACCTATGATCCTCAACACTTTCTTTCAAAAAAAGAAAATTTAGGTATCACTTTATGCCTTATCCCCACTAAGCATCCTGGCGTTGAAATTGGGAAACGACACTTTCCTTTAGGGATGGGGTTTATGAATGGCCCTACTTCAGGAAAAGATGTTTTTATTCCTATGGAATGGATCATCGGCGGTGAAAAAGAAATTGGGAATGGTTGGCGTATGCTAATGGAATGTTTGTCCATTGGTCGTGCTATTTCACTACCTTCTGTCAGTACGGCAACAGCACATCTTTGTTTTCGTACAACAGGCGCTTATGCGCTTGCACGAAAACAATTTAATGTGCCCATCGGCACTTTTGAGGGGATTAAATTAAAATTAGCAGAGATCGCCGCCTATAGTTATCAACTTGAAGCAACTCGTATCATGACGGCAAGTGCGGTGGATCAAAATATAAAACCCACTGTTGCTTCTGCCATTACAAAATATCATTTGACAGAGTTAAGTCGTGAAATCTTAAATAATGCGATGGATATTCATGGCGGACGCAGTATTCAACTAGGCCCGCGCAATTATTTAGGGCATGGTTATCAAGCTATCCCCATTGCAATTACCGTAGAAGGCGCAAACATTCTCACGCGTAATTTAATTATTTTTGGGCAAGGCGCTTTCCGTTGCCATCCTTATTTACGTGAGGAAATGGAAATTACCTCTGGCGAACTCACACCCAGCACACTCGCTGCTTTTGATAAATTATTGTTTTCACATTTATCTTATAGTTTAAACAATAAGGTACGTGCTTTTATTTTAGCACTCTCATCACCTTTAGTAAATTTATTTAATAGACACTCATTAAAATGCTATTACCATCAATTAACACGTTTTAGCGCTGCTTTAGCTTATCTTTCAGATTTAACAATGTTGTTTCTAGGTGGAAAACTAAAACGAAAAGAAGCACTTTCCGCTCGACTAGGTGATGTATTAAGCGAACTTTACCTTGCAAGCGCTTGTTTACGCTATCACCATGATCACGGAGAGTCACCGGAAGAATGGCCTTACATTGAATGGATTTTGAAAAATAAATTATTTCGAATTCAAACTGCTCTCACTGAATTTTTAGATAATTTCCCCTATCCTTGGATGGCGAAAATTTTTCATTTTTGGATTTTTCCCTTTGGTAAACATTTTAAAAAGCCAAGCGATAACTTATCATTTGAATTGGCACAACATATCATGCAACCTTCTGCACTTCGTAATCGTCTTACGCAACTTTGTTATATGAAAAAAGAAAAAGATGATCCTGTTTATCGAGTAGAAAAAGCATTTCTCAATGTGCTAGCTACCGAAAGCATTTCAAAAAAAATAACAATGGCAATAAAAAAAGGAAGTTTATCGAAAAATTTACCTTATGAAGATCAGATTGACGAAGCTATTTCTCATAATATTATTACAAAAGAGGAAGCCAGCGCCTTATTAGAAACACACGCCGCTGTGCTTGATGCCATCCAAGTGGATGCCTTTGATCCTAATTATTTTAATTCTATAGGAGCCTAGCAGTGACATATCAGGATATTTATATTGTTGACGGTATTCGTACTCCTTTCTTAAAAGCAGCAAACAAACCCAACCCCTTTTCTGCTGCTGATCTATCCATCTCAGCATGTAAAAATCTATTATTACAACGCTCTTATCCCATAGAAGAAGTCATTGCAGGGTGCGTCATTCCCAGCGCAGATGAAACAAATATCGCACGTATTATTGGCTTACGTTCAGGTTGCAAAGTCAGCGTGCCCGCGATGACAGTTCAACGAAATTGTGCCTCAGGCTTGCAAGCTTTAGACACAGCAGCGCAACACATCGCTGAACTGAATTACAATTTAATTTTAGCAGGTGGAACAGATGCCATGTCTCACGCGCATCTCTTTTTCAATGAGAAAATGGTTTTATGGTTTTCACAATGGTTTGCTTCCAAAACATTAAAGCAAAAACTCGCTTGTTTAATGCAACTTCGTCCTAATTTTTTTGTTCCTATTATTGGTTTACTTCGTGGATTAACAGATCCCGTTGTAAAACTCTCAATGGGGCAAACAGCTGAAATCATAGCGCATAAATTTAAAATTACGCGACAAGCCATGGATGAATTTGCTTTGGCAAGCCACAAGCGTGCGGCCATGGCACAAGATAAAAAATTATTTGAAGCAGAAATCACATCAATATATGACACCCAAGGACAAGCTTACGAAATAGATAACGGTGTACGTCGTGACACGACACTTGAAAAATTAGCGAGCTTAAAACCTTTTTTTGATAAAAAATTTGGGAATGTCACTGCAGGTAACAGTGCGCAAATCACCGATGGCGCTGCTTTTTTAATTCTTGCAAATGAAAATTCTGTTAAAAAATATAATCTTCCTGTTTTAGGTCGTATTGTTGATACACACTGGGCTGCTTTAGATCCTTCAGAAATGGGTCTAGGCCCCGCTTATGCGATTCCACCTTTATTAAAACGCAATCATCTAACCGCCAACGATATTGATTATTGGGAAATTAATGAAGCTTTTGCTGCACAGGTTCTTGCTTGTCTTAAAGTACTGAAAGATGCTGATTATTGTAAAAAGCATTTCAATTTAGACCATGCGTTTGGCGAGATTCCGATGGATAGATTGAATGTTGATGGGGGAGCGATTGCTTTAGGGCATCCCGTCGGCGCGAGCGGCGCACGCCTTGTCTTGCACCTTCTACATACCCTCAAACGTACACACACACGTTACGGCGTGGCTTCCCTTTGCATCGGCGGGGGACAAGGGGGGGCGATGTTGGTAGAAAGTATAAATACGGGTTAGCGTTGTTACCTGTAATTTCGCTACGCTTATTACAGGCTGATTCTCCCCTCTCCCACGTCTAAAAAATGAGAAGAAGAAATGATTTTATTGTGGGAGAGGGGAATTTTTGTGATAAGTAGCTGAAAATTAAGTCTTGACTTCAACACAGTAACCTACTTTTTCGTTACAGACTACTTCACAATCAAATTATTCTTCACAGACAATACGCCTGGAACACTTGCAGCAATCTGAGTTGCACGCTTACTTTCTTTTTTATTATCAACAAATCCACTTAGCTGTACTCGACCTCTATGAACGTTAACGCTAATAGCATCATTTTTTAAGTAAGGATCGGAAATAAACGCGGCTTTCACTTTTGCAGTAACCACACTATTCGACATGTAAGGATCCGGCGTTAAATTATCTTCCGGTGGTTTGACATACTCTTTGACATAAGTACATGCAGTTAAAGAAATTAAACCCATCATTATTAATAAAAAAAATATCCTACTCATTTTAATGCTCCTAAATAAATTATATGCTTGTCACAAATGAAATTTCCGTTTTTTTATTTTCGAGTCCTTTTAATCTAAAATAAAAGGCTGGGCTAAACTTCGTTTTCAGGTCTTCGACCTGATAAAAAACCCCGGAAATTTCATTTGTGACAAGCTACTCTCGTCGTAATTTTTCTGAGAATGCTAAAGGCGTCGGGTAGCGTAACACAACCCAATAAGAAGAAACAATAAACGTAAAGACAGTCGCTAATTGAATAAGCGTGTTGGCTTTTGTACTCATTAACGTAGGCATCATCACGCCTGCAAGACTTGCTAAAATCAAGGAAAATTCACTGGCCTGCCCAAGACGTACACCGGCTTCCGCCGAAACTTCATCACTTTCACCCGATAATCTAAAGAGCATTCGAAACACGAGCGGTTTCACAATTAATAATACACCCGCTAAAACAAGCGCCGGTATGATTACTAAATTTAATTCCGAATATTGCAAACCCGCACCTACAGAAAAGAAAAATAATACGAGGAAAAAATCACGTAGCGGTTTTAAATTTTCTGCAATATAACGCGCTATGGGACCCACTGCGATAGAAACCCCCGCAATAAACGCACCAATCTCTGCAGATAACCCTAGAAAAACAGCTATTTGTGCCATCCATAAACACCAACCTACCGCTAATAAAAAAATATATTCTCTAATACGATCGAAACGTTTTAATAAAGGATAAATAATAAAACGCTCCATGGTAAATCCAATGATTAACAAGGTGGGCAAAGCCACAAGTAAAACTAAAAAATCTTTTAATGTTAAACCATCACCTTCAAAAGCACGGATAAACAATAAAACAACGATAACTAATAAATCTTGTAACAACAAAACACTGACAATCAGTTCACCTGTGTGTTGATGATGTAACACCGTCGTCGGCAATAATTTCAATCCAATGATCGTGCTTGAAAACATCATCGCAAGAGAGGTAATCAAGGATTCAGTAAAGTTAAATCCAAAAAAACGAGCTATCAGATAGGAAATCACACCAAAAATAAAACTGCTCCCAAATGTTATCCACGATGCTTTCTTTAACATGGAAAGCAAGTCTCGAGGATTTAAATCCAAACCCAACAGAAAAAGCAGAAAGACAATGCCTACATGCCCGATGTTTTCTATCAGCTGTGCATCGCCTGAAATAAAATTAATCCAGGGACCTAAAATTATACCTAAAAGAATATACGCAACTAATAATGATTGACGTGTGAATAAAGCCAGCGTTGATAGTAGTGCAGCGCCTGTGAAAATAACGAAAATGATAAATACAAACATGTTTGCATTAAGATGCTCTAACATCATCGTCCTCCACAAGTGAAAGCAACGAGGCATTTCCACCCGCTGCCGTTGTGTTGCAAGTAACCGTTCTTTCAAGACATAAGCGAGGAAGATAATGAGGTCCGCCCGCCTTGGGACCTGTCCCCGATAAACCTTCACCGCCAAAGGGTTGTACACCCACCACCGCACCTGTCATGCTGCGGTTAACATAGCTGTTACCCACGTGCACGCGATCCAAAATAAAATTCACCGTTTCTTCAATCCGGCTATGAATTCCTAGCGTTAAACCATAACCCAGCGCATTAATATCATCAATCACTTTTGTGAGATCTGATGCTGCATAAGTGACAATGTGTAACACAGGGCCAAAAACTTCTTTTTTCAATTGCGTAATAGATTTAATTTTAAAAGCACAAGGTGCGAAAAAAGATCCTTTTTCTAAATTTGGAGGAAGCCGAACACGCGCAAGAAGCTCTGCTTGGCTTTCCATTAGTGCAATATGTTCATTTAAATTGGCTAACGCGGCTCGATCGATCACAGGCCCTATGTCTGTACTTAAATAGCGAGGATCACCTATTTTTACTTCTTCCATGGCTCCTTTTAACATCGTTAAAACTCGCTGTGAGATTTCTTCTTGAAGAAATAACACGCGTAATGCAGAACAACGCTGTCCCGCGCTACCAAACGCCGATAAGATCACGTCCGCAACAACTTGTTCTGGTAAAGCAGAAGAATCGACTAACATTGCATTTTGACCCCCTGTCTCAGCAATAAATGGCACGATAGGGCCTTTTCGCTGGGCAAGTGTTTGATTAATTATTTTTGCGGTTTCTGTGGAGCCTGTGAAAATAATGCCTTTGATACGTTCATCTGGGACAAGGTATTTTCCAATTAATGAACCCCGTGCTGGGAATAACTGTACGACTTCTTTTGGAATACCTGCTTCATGTAATAAACAAACCATCTCAAAAGCAATTAATGATGTTTGCTCAGCAGGTTTGGCAATCACGGGATTACCTGTTACTAGTGCCGCCGTGACCTGTCCTAAAAAAATGGCAAGAGGAAAATTCCAAGGACTGATGCACAACAAAGGCCCTCGAGGGACAAGACGTAAATAATTCGATTCACCCGTAGGCCCTTGCAAAGACATTATTTTAAAAATCTCTCTTGCACGTGCTGCATAATAACGACAAAAATCAGCCGCTTCTCTAACTTCTGCAATAGCATCAGAATAAGTTTTTCCTCCTTCTACTTGGGCGAGATAAATAAACTTAACGCGATTTTTTTCTAATAGATCTGCGGTTTTTTCAAGTAACGCAGCGCGATGATCGACAGATGTGTTTCCCCACGTTTTTGCAGCTTTTTCTGCTGTTTCTAATGCCGTTTCAATTAAATGCTCAGGTGCATGTGTAAGCTGCCCTATAATAAAATCTTGATCACTAGGAGAATGTACCGGTATTTGTTTTTGTTTATCTTCGTAGATCTTGCCTGCTATCAAAGGTGCAGCGTAATAGGATTGATTTTTTGCTTTTTCCAAACCTTGATCTAATAATTTAAGTTCGTCGTAATTTGTAAAATCAATTCCTGCAGAATTTAAACGGTCAGGTTGATATAAATTTTTAGGTAACGGGATTTTAGGATGCGGCTTTGATTTAAGGTGGCGCATTTTCTCAACCGGATCAGCAAGAATTTCTGAAATAGGATGCGCTTCATTGACGATGCGGTTTACAAAAGAAGTGTTGGCGCCATTTTCTAATAAGCGCCGAACCAAATAAGATAATAAATCTTCGTGTGTGCCCACTGGCGCATAAACACGACAAGGGATATCTAAATTATTTTTTCCAACAACATGATCATATAAGCTATAACCCATCCCATGTAGACATTGGAATTCAAAGTCTCGGTAGTCTCCTGCCATTTCTAAAACAGCAGCCAAGCTATACGCATTATGTGTTGCAAATTGCGGATAAAAAACATCGCGCGCTTCTAAGATTTTTTTTATGCAAGCAAGATAGGATACATCTGTTGCGGCTTTTCGCGTAAAAACAGGGTAATTTGATAAACCTAACATTTGAGTTGATTTTATTTCTGCATCCCAATAAGCACCTTTAACTAAACGCACGTTAAATCGTTTTTTGTGTTTCTTTGCCAAATCAGATAAATAATCTAAAAGATAAAACGCCCTTTTTTGATAAGCTTGCACAGCCAAACCTGCGCCTTGCCAATCTTTTAAGGTGGGTGAAGTAAAAACACGCTCCATGATATCTAATGATAAATCTAAGCGATTTGTTTCTTCTGCATCAATTGTTAAAGCAATATCAAATTGTTTTGCATTTTCAGCTAAATTTAAAACGCGAGGGACAAGATATTTTAATACATCATCACGCTGTGAAAACTCATAACGTGGATAAAGTGCAGAAAGTTTTATTGAGATACTAGGGCCACGAATAACACCCACTCCTTGACTGGCTTTCCCTATTTTTTGAATCGCTTCAACATAAGAATTTAAATAACGCTCAGCATCTTTCATCGTGTATGCCGCCTCACCCAGCATATCATAAGAAAAACGATAACCTTGTGTTTGTAACTCCTCGGCACGCGCTAACGCCTCTTCAATCGTACGACCCATGACGAATTGTTTCCCTAAAATTTTCATCATGGATAAAATCGCAGCCCGAATGACAGGTTCACTGGAACGCTCAATAAAACGTTTTAAAGTAAGATATAAACTTGAAGCCTCTACTTCAGATTTTAAAACATGCCCTGTTAACATTAATCCCCAGGTCGCTGCGTTCACAAATAAGGAGGGGCTTTGTCCGGCATGGACTGCCCAATTTGCTGTGGTAATTTTATCTTTAATTAATTTATCGCGCGTTGCATTATCAGGAATCCGTAAAAGCGCTTCTGCCAAACACATTAACGCAATGCCTTCTTGCGTTGATAAATCATACTGAATCAAAAAAGCATCCAAACCGCCTCGCTTTAAGCGATCAGCACGAATTTTTTTTACCAAATCAGTGGCAAGCGCTTGAATATGATTTAAGGCCTGAGAAGACAAGCTGGCATAAGCAATCAAACCCTCTAAGCAGGTATTTTCATCCTGACGATAAACTTGTGTCATCAGGGTGCGATAATTATTTTGTTGCAAAAAAGATTTATTCTGAAATAACATAGGCGCTCTCATAAATTTTAAAATTTTAACTCGTCGAAGATATAACGAGTAATTATAGCGACTTTATCTAAATTATGCTAAAAACCTTCCTTTCTAAGAAAAACATTTCTCATCTAAAACGAGAATGTATTGCAGGCTTAACAACCTTCTTAACAATGAGTTATATACTTGCTGTCAATCCGTTAATTCTAGGCAGCACAGGCATGGATAAAGGCGCTGTTTTTGTCGCAACCTGTTTAGCCGCTGCCTTGGGTTCTTTTTTAATGGGCGCCCTCGCAAATTACCCTATCGCACTCGCCCCCTCCATGAGCCTAAATATTTATTTTGCTTATATCGTTGTAGGGCAATTAGCTTATTCATGGCAAATCACTTTGGGTGCTGTTTTTATTTCAGGTTGCCTCTTTGCCATGATGACTTTTATAGGCGTACGTCAATGGCTCATCCATTTTCTCCCCTTTAGTTTGAAAATTGGAATTATGTCAGGCATCGGTTTTTTTCTCGCATTGATTGGGTTGAAAAACTTAAATTTAATTGGTTTACATCCCCATCTTTTTTTTGATTTTTCTCATTTTTTTCAAATTGAAGTTTTATTGGCGCTTCTGGGTTTATTTCTTATATTTATACTTGAACGTTATCATGTGATTGGCGCTATTTTTATAAGTATCTTAATTATTACGGGCCTAGGTATCTTATTTCATCTTGTTTCTTTTTCAGGGATTATCGCAGCCCCACCTAGTTTAAAACCCATTTTTTTAAAATTACAATTTCCCGACATTTTTGATTTAAAATTAATGTTTGCAACATTGATTTTTCTTTTTGTCGCATTATTTGATAATACAGGAACACTTATTGCCGTACTTTCTCAAGCAAAATTAATTTCTGAAAATGGAAAAATAAAAAAATTACCCCAAGCTTTATTTGCGGATAGTTTAGCAAATATAGTGGGAGCCCTCTTAGGAACATCAAGCACAGGCAGTTATATTGAAAGCGCAACCGGTGTACGTGCCGGCGGAAGAACAGGTCTGACGGCCATCGTTGTTAGCTTCTTTTTTCTTTTATCACTTGGCTTTGCACCTCTCATCAACATGATCCCTCCTTATGCTAGCAGCCCGGCTTTGATTTATGTTGCTTTTTTAATGTCTAAAAACCTGAAATATTTGTTTACAACTGAATTAATAGAGCTCATTCCTGGTCTCATCACCGCATTTGCCATCCCCCTTTCTTTTTCCATCGCCACCGGCGTTACCTTGGGATTTCTCAGCCATGCAGTGTTAATAGTCTTAACCAATAGAAGAGAAAAAATAAGCTGGGGCATTGGATTTTTAACTTTCCTGTCTTTTCTCTATTTAATACTACAATTTACTTAAGCACGGTTTTTATAGGTATCCATAATAATGCTGCGTTTCCACCTTGATCATGATCGTTTTCTAAATAGTGTTAAAACCGCATTAGCTTGCTTGATCGGGTTTTTGCTTGCTCATTTTTTTAAAATTCCAATGTCTGCTTGGATCCTCATAACAATCTTGGTCGTCATGAGTTCTCAAATTAATTTTGGAGGTGTTGTCATTAAATCGTCGATGCAGTTCATCGGCACAGTAGCAGGTGCTTTGGTTTCTGGTTTCGTATTGATTTTTTATCATGAACAAACACTTCCGATGACCCTCATTTTATTTTTTTCAATTTTTGTTTTTTCTTATCTTGCCAGCAGCCCCAAGGAAGTCAGCAATGCGGGTTTACTGGGAGCCACGACGCTCGTTATGATTTTATTATCTGACAACCCCACTTATCAAACCGCATTACTGCGATTTTTTGAAATTTCACTAGCTATCTTCATCGCGTTTTTTATCTCAAAATTTTTTTTCCCTATCCATGCTTATCGAAAAATTTATGATAGCATCGCAGAAGGTCTAACACATTACATTACGCTTTATGAAATTCTTTGGGAAAAAAACGCTGAAAGCTATGAGCGCTTTTCATGTGAAGAAATAAAAATTATTAATATTTTTTCGATACAACGTAAATTGATTTACGAAGCTTCCAATGAGTTATCAAACAAAACAGCAAGCAAACAAACTTATAATAAAATATTAAAATGCCAGCGTGAAACTTTTCGTTATATTTGCTTGATGCACCATGCTTATCTTAAAATTCAATATATTCCTGATTTGAAAGACCGACTTTCTCTTTTCAACCAACAGGTTGATTGCTGGTTACGAGAATTAATAGAGGCTTTAAAAACAAGTAGTTTTAAACTAGAATCTACCAAAATTACAAATAAAGAATTGATCCCTTTGATTCTCAGAACAACCTTCTTACCTAAAAAAACAGAAGAAGCGCTCTTAGATGAAGAAGGAAAAGAAGAAAAAAACGAAGATCAACAGCTCTATGAGCAAAATGAGAGTGAGGCTAGCTTCATATCACGATTATCGCCTGCTCCCACTCCTGCTCAGCAACTTGCACTGGACGCATTTTTCTTTTGCGCATTAAACTTAGTAAGAGAGTTGAGGAAACTCACTCGATTAGTCACACTGCTCGTTGAAAAACGACAGAAAAACAAGAGGAGATAATGACATGAGTAAAGTTCCTATGACCGTTCAAGGCAGTGAGCTCTTAAAAAAAGAACTTCACCACTTAAAAACCGGTGAGCGTTACCGTATTATTAATGCTATTTCAGAAGCGCGTGCTTTAGGCGACCTCAAAGAGAATGCAGAATATCATGCGGCAAAAGAGCAGCAAGGCTTTATTGAAGGTCGTATCGTTGATTTAGAGTCAAAACTTTCAAATGCCCAAGTAATTGATATTTCAAAAATGAAAAATCAAGGGCGGGTTATTTTTGGTTCCACAGTGACTTTATTGAATATCAGCACTGACCAAAAAGTAAAATATCAAATCGTAGGAGAAGATGAAGCTGATTTGAAAGCCTTGAAGCTTTCACACTCCTCTCCTTTGGCACGCGCTGCGATGGGGAAAGAAGTGAATGACATCATTACAGTCCAAGCGCCTTCAGGCAACATAGAATATGAGATTATTCAAGTTGAATATCTTTAAAAGAATAGGTAAGCCATTTTATTCACGGAGGAATTGAAATGAAAAAATTTTTATATTTTCCCCTTTTTTTTATTTTACTTTTACCCTCTCTTAGCTTTGCAAGCAAATATGCGTCCATTGTCATGGATTATCGCACAGGAAAAATATTGCATGCTGTAAATGCTGATGCGCCTCGCTATCCTGCCTCTCTTACAAAAATGATGACCTTGTTTATGACCTTTGACGCTTTAAAATCAGGTCGTCTCACTTTAAAAACAAGCTTGCCTGTATCACAGCATGCAGCCAGTCGCGCACCCTCTAAATTGGGTTTACGAGCAGGCGAACGGGTTTCTGTAAAAACTTTAATTTTAGCCATGGTAACACGCTCGGCCAATGATGCCGCCACGGTGATTGGAGAAGCCCTTGGACAAGGTAGTGAACGACGTTTTGCAAGAATGATGACGATTCGCGCCAAACAATTGGGTTTGCAAAAAACAAATTTTTCAAATGCTTCGGGTTTGCCTGAAGCCACTCAATTTACAACAGCACGCGACATGGCAAAGTTGGCACGTGCTCTACTCATCGTACATCCTGAGTATTATCACTATTTTCAAGTCAAAAAATTTGTTTATAAAGGCGAAGTTTGTCTTACACACAATCATATGCTCGGCCGTTATGCGGGCATTGATGGCTTAAAAACAGGTTATTGTCGTGCCTCAGGTTTTAATATTGCAACTTCCATGAAAAAAGGTAATCAAAGATTAATTGGGGTCGTCATGGGTTTGGATTCCCCTCAATCACGCGATCGCCATATGGCTTATTTACTTCACAAGATTTTTCGGCGCTATCCCTCATTTTCACAAACTTAATTTTCAAAAAAGCAGTAATTATTCACGATATTTTTCAAATAGCTACCACATTTTACGCGCATTCTTAAACCCTCATCCGGCCGCTTCGCGCCACCTTCTCCCTAAAGGGAGAAGGAAGATTCCATATAAGTACAAAACTCGCTTTTTTAATTGCAAAAATAACTGGTATATACCCAACGTACCTGAAGATGCGAGAAATTCGCATCTTCAGGTACGTTGGGTATATATAATTTAATACCAAGAATAAAAATTAAAAAAACCTCATGCCCACCTTCCTCTTGTATTTAACTCATCATGTTTTTTTAAAACGCAAGCAGTTTTTAATTGATGTGCTATCTTTATTTACCCCACTCTAACTCTCTACAAATACCTATGGAAACATTTGAGGAAGTTTTAGAAAAAATAAAAAAAACAAATGACATGAGACAAATAGTATTAAATCAGCTTCCATTAAATAGCGCCCATATAGAGGAACTTTTTAAAATACTTGAAGAAAAAAATAAAAAAGTTGAAGCTCTGAGTCTTAATGGCTGTAGTATTGATGACAATACCGCCATCACACTGTTTAAACTAATAAAAGAATCAAAAAACAATAATTTACGAAAAATAGAACTTGAGAATAATAAAATTCGCGGCGATGCCATGCCTCAAATTATCGAAACCCTTAGAGAAAAACCAAGCTTATCTATACTAACTCTTGGTAATAACCAAATTAACCCTGAGGCTATTAATCTTCTTTCAGATTCTCTTGGAAGAAACGAAACAAGTCTTACTCTTCTTTTTTTAAATGAAAATCCCATGCCAGAAAACACAAAACGCCGACTTCTAGCTGCTGTTGGGAAAAACCATACTTTAGGTTTCATTTCCATTGCAAGCACAAGCTTGGATGAAACAAATTCAGAAGAAATAGAAAAATTCATTAAAGAAAACATAGGCCTTTCCACACTGGATTTTTCAAGAAACAATCTCGAGCAAAAATGCATTTCTTCTATCCTAAATGGAATCAGAGAAAACAAAAAAATAATTAATCTTTTTTTATCAAGAACCCATCTTGGAAAACAAGGACTAGCGGATGTTTCATCTTTTTTAAAATCTAACGATACGTTAATCGAGCTCGGCCTTAACGCCAATGATATCTCCGACGAAGATTTCAAAAACCTAGCCAAATCTTTAGAAAAAAACGAAAAACTAGAGCGCCTCAGTTTAGACAGAAACAAAATTACCGACAAAAGCGCAGAAGCAATAGAGAAACTTTTAATAGAAAATAAAACTTTATTAGAATTAAATTTTGAAAAAAACCAACTTACCGACGCTGGGGCTAAAATAATATTAAGAGGCCTTAAACAAAACACCACACTGCAAGAACTTAAACTGGGTGACAACAAAGGTATCTCAACCGATACTCTTGAGGAAATAAATACGGTTTTAAAAAGAAACAATGGGTACGCTAAAAACTTTGAAAAATTAATTAAAGAAATCAAAGAATGGTTTAATAAACATTGGGCGAAATGGGAGGAAATCTTAGCATCTGAACCCAGGCCCGTTGACAATGCCATTCTTGATAAAATTTTAAATTTTATTTTTATGCCCTCAAGCAAAATTCTAGAAGAAAAACTTGGCATTGAAGTACAAAATTTAAAATCTCCTGAACAATCAAGATATATCAGAGCAATATTTTCAGAGCTATCTTTCTACGAAAAAGATTTATTTGAAGAATATTGGCGTCGCGTGCTACGTTTTTCAGAAAACAATCAAAATGACATCAACACCATGGTAACCATATTTAGACACATCCGAAAAGAATCTCCCTTATATGAAAGAGCACATCTTGAGTCAGGAATGTTTTTTGCATCCAAGCTATCGGATTTATTTCGTTCTTTTCATGAAGAAACTCCCCTTGATCTCATTTATTTTAAAAATATCATTTCTTATTTATCCTCTGCAGAAAAATATAACGCTATTTTTGTATCCGACGAAGAAATGCAAACTCGTAGTCTTGAAACCTTTGGATTTTATGAAGATTTCTTAATAAAATTTTGCAAAAATAGTTACATCGATAAAAATACATCTATCCACCCTGAAATAAAAAAATCTTTTCATGACGACATTATGGCGCTTCTTAAAAGTTGCATGACGATACTTTATTTTTCTCCCCCTCAAGTAAAACCATTAGGCGAATTGCTTTTATCTGCATATCATATCATTCACAACAACCTACAAGAAGCAGAGCTTGATGTAAACGCAGATATCTATAACAGAGCATTTACCGATCTAAAACAAAAAAACACTTTACGCTATCCTCTGATAGAAACGGAGGAAGATCAAAAAAAAATGGATGACGCTTCAAAAAATATAAAAAGCATTATCGACAAGATGCTTCAAGATCGCCGTGATTATCAAACATATCTGGCAGAAAAGGAAAAAGAGCTTAATGTAAATACAATCATCTATGGCAGTTCATTAACAGATATAAAACAAAAAAATAATTTACCGTATCCTCTGATAGAAACCGGTGAATATCAAAAAGAAATGGAAGAGACTTCAAAAAGTAAAAAAAACATTGCCGACGAACTACTTCAAGAGCGACGTGATTATCGAACATATCTGGCAGAAAATGAAAAACAACTCCCTAAGGCTAACGGAGCATTATATCGCTATCCATTCTGGAAACCTCCGGTTCCAGAGATCCCGCCCCCCTTCTCTCTTTTAGTATGTTTCATGGAATTCTCATCCAAATGCTTTTTAGAGATCATTCGCCTCCTCCTTTTATTAAAAGAGTCCCTCGACTCTCTAGGTAGATCAGAAAAAACAACATTTTCTTCAAACAGATACTCCTAGGTAAGCTTTTAAAACCTTGCAGAAGAGAGCCTGGAAGATTTTTTTTTCTAAATCGTAATTTTTTTCTTGACAGCGTTTTCCATCAGACTCATTATTCGATTTTTTTAACCCTATGGGAGAGACTGATGAGCACGCTGGAAATACCAACTCTAAGCAAAGAAACCAAGATGGATTTGCTGCATAAACCCATCAAGCATATAGACATCAAAAATCTCAATATTTCGCCCCTGGTAGAAGGCATGAAAGATACTGCCTTCCAGGCACGCAATCTTGCTCGTGCGGCTGATATTTATCAGCAAATGTTAAGCGATCAATCTTGCAATATCATTTTATGTCTTGCAGGTTCACTCATCAGCGCCGGCATGAAAAATATCATTGTCGATCTCATCAATAATAATATGATCGACGCAATTGTATCGACAGGCGCTAACATCGTTGATCAAGACTTCTTTGAAGCGCTAGGCTTTAAACACTACCATGGCTCTCCCTTTTTAGATGATCAACGATTGCAAAGCCTCTCCATCGATCGCATTTATGACACACTTATCAACGAAGATGAGTTACGCATCTGCGACAATACTATTTTTGAAATAGCCAATAGCTTAGAACCTAAACCTTATTCTTCTCGTGAATTTATCCACACTATGGGCGCCTATTTAGAAAAACAAGCTAAAGAGATCCCTTCTGTTGTTCTATCGGCCTATCGTAAAAAATTACCGATATTTGTTCCTGCTTTCAGTGATTGTAGTGCAGGTTTCGGTCTTCTCTTACACCAAGTAAAAAATCCCAAGCAACATGTCAGTATTGATTCTGTAAAAGATTTTCGTGAATTAACAGAATTAAAAATCAATTCACAAGACACGGGCTTGTTTATGCTGGGAGGGGGTGTCCCAAAAAATTTCGCACAAGACATCGTCGTGGCCGCAGAATTACTTGGCAAAAACGCCCCTCTTCATAAATACGCAATTCAAATTACCGTAGCAGATGAACGTGATGGTGCACTATCTGGTTCAACTTTGCGGGAAGCGTGCTCTTGGGGGAAGGTATCCACGAGCTATGAACAAATGGTTTTTGCAGAAGCCACGCTCGCTTTTCCTTTAATAACCGCGTATGCCTATGAAAAAGGCGCTTGGAAACACCGCAAGCCACGTGAATTTCACCGTCTCTTCTCTTAAGGGGAAAAAACATGTCTGTTCAATCTGCTCGTGATGTTTATAACATTGCTCAATGGAGTGATTCTTATTTTGATATCAGTGAAGAAGGCAGCCTTCTGGCTTTTCCCGACGGCAATAAAGAACGTCCCGGCATTAATTTACTGGAATTAACAAAAGACATCATAGAAGCAGGATTAGGCTTTCCTGTGCTTGTACGCTTTATTGATATTCTCAAACAACGCTTTGATCATTTACGAAATGCCTTTGCTCGTGCCATTCAAGATCATAATTACCAAGGCCAATACATCAGTGTTTACCCCATCAAAGTTAACCAACAACGCCGGGTTGTCGAAGAAATCTTAAAACATGGGGGAAATCGTGTTGGCCTTGAGGCAGGCAGTAAACCTGAGTTAATGGCTGTCTTAGGGCTGTCAGCAGGTCCTGACTCGCTGATCATCTGCAATGGTTACAAAGATCGTGAATACATACGACTTGCGCTTATCGGCCAATGCTTAGGACATCATGTTTATATTATTTTAGAAAAAATGGGAGAATTGGACATTGTGCTTGAAGAAGCACGAAATTTAGGTATTCAACCTCAATTAGGATTACGCGTTCGTCTTGCTTCTGTAGGCGCAGGAAAATGGCAGGACACTGGCGGTGAAAAATCGAAATTTGGATTTTCTGCAACACAAGTTTTAGAAGTCATTGACCGTTTACGCATAGAAAATAACATAGACAGATTGCAATTATTGCATTTTCATTTAGGTTCACAGATTGCAAACATCACTGACATTCAGCGCGGCATGCGTGAATGCGCTCGTTATTATTCTGAATTACGAGCACTCGGCTGTGATATCAAAGTTGTAGACGTGGGCGGGGGATTGGCGGTGGATTACGATGGGACACATTCACGCACGTTCTGCTCGATGAATTACAGCATTCAAGAATACGCAAATAACATTGTTTACACGATTGCAGAAATATGTAATGAAAATCAATTACCTCATCCACAAATCATTACTGAATCAGGACGTGCCATGACAGCACATCACGCCATGTTAATCACCAATGTAATAGGTGTTGAAAAAACAATGAATTTTAATCCCCCAGAAGCCCCGCACAAAGATGAACTTCAGGTGATACAAGAATTATGGCATGGTTATACAAACTTATCAGAGCGATCGGCACTTGAAGCTTATCATGACGCTTGCTATTGGATGTCAGAACTCAACACCATGTACACTCACGGCGTTGTCAATCTAAAAGAACGTGCGCGTGCAGAACAAATTTACTTATCAACCTGCACAAAGGTTTACGGTTTGCTAAAACACAGTGTTCGCTCTCACCGTGAAATTTTAGATGAACTTAATGAAAAACTAGCGAATAAATATTTTTGTAATTTTTCTTTATTTCAATCTTTACCAGATGCTTGGGCAATTGATCAAATCTTTCCTATTCTACCTTTAACTGGATTAGATCAAGATTTGAGTTGTCGTGGTGTATTACAAGATATCACCTGTGATTCCGATGGTCGCATTCATCTTTACGTTGACAATCAAGGGGTAGATAAAACGCTTCCTTTGCTTCCTTACACACCTGGAAAGCCTTATTTATTAGGTATTTTTCTTGTGGGTGCGTATCAAGAAATTTTAGGCGACATGCACAATTTATTTGGCGACACAGATTCCGTACATGTCGAGCTTAAACCTGAAGGAGGTTATCGTCTCGTACAACCATTGCAGGGCAACACGGTAGAAGAGGTATTACGTTATGTTCAATTCGACGCAAAAGATTTATTACAATCCTATCGTCAACAGCTTGCCAAAAGCACCCTATCTCCTGCACAAACACAAATTTGTTTGCAAGAACTCATGGCAGGATTGCACGGATATACTTATCTTGAAGATTACTAGGGCCATACCTCATGTCTTTAATAGGAGACATCTTTAATATATTAAAAGGAACGTGGAACTTACAACGAACAATCACGGGAAAACAACAAGCCACTGCAAGTGGGCAAGGCGAGTTTCTTGAAAAGTCCCCCCATCATCTTGAGTATCATGAAAACATGACTGTTCAATTCCCAGAAGTAGAACATGTGTTTTCGGCAAAAAAAAGTTATTTATTTGAATTACACGGCGATGCTATTAGCGTATTTTTTAATGAAGATGAACCTCGGTTCTTTCATCGCTTCCAACTAGAAAATAGGATGACTGCAAGTACTCTCCATTCTTGTCTTCCTGATATTTATAAGACAAATTATTTATTTCAAGCACCCAACAGATTTACCATAATACACAATGTCACAGGACATCAAAAACAATATACCTCTGAAACACTTTATACTCGTCACTTTTATTTTAGTAATGTGCTATCCCCAGACGTACAAGCTTGAATAATTTTTTCTGAAGTTTTAAGCAACAAATGTCCTTGCGTATTGATACCAACACAGATTCCTTCATGTTTTTTACTACCCGATATCACAGAAACGACTCTACCAAAAAGACCATCCCTGCTCTTCCATTCTTCTGTGAAGGCAAGCAATCCATGAGATGAAAACCGTTCTAAATAATCCATAAGCACATCAATCAGCGCGACACACAAATCATTTCGATCTTGATATTGTTCCGTAATCTTCAACAAAGACGTCCACGGCTGGCCAATATCTTTTTTAGTAGCGTTAAGCATATTGACATTAATACCAATTCCAACGATTGCTTGGCAAAAACCATTAGATTCAGCCTGTATTTCAATTAAAATTCCGGCAAGCTTGCATTGATCTACAAAAATATCGTTTGGCCATTTGATGCTTAGCATTTTATTTTTTAATTTGACGACAGATTCAATAGACTGACAAATCGCCAAACCAACAACCAAGCTTAGACCGGATAATTCACTGAGAACTTTTTGAAATGGGTATAACATAGAAAAATAAATATTCTGCCCAAAGGGCGAATACCATTGGCGATTCAACCTACCTCTACCTTGTGTCTGCAACTCAGCGATGCAAACTCTGATTTGCTCGTTTTGGCTGATAAATTTCTTCAGATATTCATTCGTTGAATCTGTTTTTTCAAGAATATCCAGTTGTATTGTAGAATGACGCAAATTAGCTTTTATCTTTTTGCGGTCTAACAAAATAAGCGGTGAACCAGTTTTTTCAAAATCCATAAAATAAATAAACTACTAAAGTATTTTTTATGAGATTATACTCGTTGTTTTTAAGATTTAGAATTACTTCCATCTGTTGGTTTAAATGGATTAAATGCTTCATTCGATGGTCTAACTTTCCCTATATCTTCGCTTATTTTAATTGTACTTTTAAAAAAACTAGCGTTGTAGCTACAATATTCAACACTCCTCAAACTTTTAGGAATAGGTTTGTTTTCCGAGGAAACCTTTAAATAAAGCGAGGGAGCATGCTTTGTCTCTCCTTTCATTAAATCCATCAATATTTCTTTATTTTCTTTTTCTACAATAAAAGAACTTATCACTGCTTCGTTCGTTATTTCTTCAACGATAGGCATTATTTTTTTTATATTTTTCTTATATTCATTTATTTTTTTTCTACATTTATACACTCTTTCAATACAATTTTCCGGATCATTTCCAGAAAAAAAATATAAAAAAAGATTTTCTTTATCAATCGAATTTAATTTCTCATTAAGTCTATTTAGAAATACAAATGGGTTTTGACCAACTGATGCATTAATAATTGATTGAATGTTTTTAAGATATTTTTCTAGGCGTGTCAAATCCTTATTGAAACTGAAAGCTTCACTTGGCTGAGTTAGCCATTTTTGTAGGGTTAATTTTTTTTTTATTTCTTTCATTGCTTTCTCCAAGCATCGTGGTTTTCGTTTAAATTAACCAGCATTTACTTGAAGTATAGTTTCAATATATTAAAGAAATATTAAGCGTATTCCTGTAATCTCATGTAACGAGTTACGGTTGCCTTAGGTTTTGTTTGACAAAATCATTGATCGTTTGCCAATACACTTTTCCCGCCACTAAAGCCACATCACTGTGATTAGCATGGTCCACCCATAAAAAAAACTTTGGCGAATTCGCTTGATGATATAAATACTGCCCTTGCCAAAAAGGAACAACGTCATCCTCTTTGCCTTGTATCACCAGAATAGGGACACGAATCTTTTTTATTTTTTCTAAATTATTAAATTTATCAAAGGGAACCAGTGGGATTTGTGTTGCAGTACGAAATGCCGTTAAAAAAGGACTTTCTAAAATCACACCCGCCACTGGCTTATTCGCTGCTAATTCAACTGCCATTGCAGCTCCTAAAGAATGTCCATAAACAATGATATGTTTTGGAGGAATATGTAAAATTTGCGTCAAATAACGATAAGCTGCATAAGCATCCTCATAGGCATGCGCCTCTGTGGGCTTTCCCTCACTTGTGCCATAACCTTCATAATCATACGAAAATACTGAAAAGCCGTGCGATTGAAATTCAAGTAATGAAGGCACGATCATTCCAATATCTAGCGCATTTCCATGACTAAACAAGATTGTATACGTTGCTTTTTTATTTGGAAAATAAATCGCTGAAATTTTATTTTTATCAGATACTTTAATTTTGATAATGCGACTTGAATCACGGTAACTTGAATCAGGCACAGGAAAAATTTTATAGTCAGAAAAAAAATAGGCGTAAATAACTAAAAGTCCGTAAGCAGCTAATAAATAAATTAGAATTCGAAACATAATGATCCTCTGGAAGCTGTAATTTCAACCATGCTACTATACCCAATGCACTTCAAGATGCGAAGTTAGATTGTTTTCAACAAGGATGCTTAATCATGAAACTTATTTTATCTGTTCTATTTTCTGCTTTTTCTTTTTTTCTCACGCCTGTTTTAGCTTGCACTGACATCCAACTAAGCGCACGAGATGGCACGATTCTGGTTTCAAGGAGCATGGAGTTTGGACTAGATTTACAATCCAATTTACGCACTTCTCCTCGCGGGAGAAGTTTTAGCGACACAACACCTCATGAAAAAGCAGCATTAAGTTGGAAATCAAAATACGGCTATCTTTACCTAGACGCTTTAGGCATGGATGCAGCTGTTGATGGTATAAACGAACAAGGCTTATCAATCGAAGCACTCTACTTGCCAGGAGAAACAGGGTACCAAGCTGTGCCTATAAACCATGATAAACACGCCCTAGCTTATTATCGTTTAGGAGACTGGGTTTTAGGAAATTTCAAAACTGTAGAAGAAGTACGTAATGCGCTATTTCACATTTATGTTTACGCAAAAGCAATTCCGAAACTAGAAAACATTGTTTTTCCTTTGCATTTTTCCATCTTCGATGCTTCAGGCAAGGGAATCGTTGTCGAATACGTTGCTGGAAAAATTAATATTTATGACAACACTGTGCACATCTTAACTAACGTACCTCAATTTCCATGGCATATTGCTAATTTACGTAATTACGTACACCTATCACCTTATTATCAAGACTCTGTAAAAGTGGGCAATGTAACATTTACTGCAACAGGACAAGGCGCTGCTGCCCTGGGTCTCCCTGGTGATTACAGTCCCCCCGCACGTTTTGTTAAAATGTCTTTTTTATCTACCACTGCTCGACCGACTAACAACGCAAAAGACTTAGTAAATCTGGCTCAACATATTCTTAACACGGTTGACATCCCTCGCGGCGCTATTCGCCCCCAACAAGATGATAAAAGTCCCATGCCAGACGACTTAACACAGTGGGTTATTTTCAAAGATTTGACACACAAAATACTATATTATCGTTTTTATGATGATCTCACATTACGCTCAGTCGATATGGCAAAATTAGATTTCTCAGAAAAAGCAATTCCTTTGAAAATGCCTATCAAGGCACCGCCACTTGTCTTGGATATGACAGAGATTTTTATTAAACAAAAAACCTAAAGTAGCCTGTAACTTCGCTGTGCTGCGTTACAGGAAACAAGTCACCTATTTGAAATTTCTAAACCTGCTTGTTGAGCAGGTTTTTCTTGCTCTTGGCTTTTAGGAAAAACAGAACCCGGCAACGCAACAAAATTTTTCTTCTCTGCTTGTTTGGCACTTAGACTGAAAGCGCCGAAAGAAGCAACAGCCTGAGCAACACTTCCCCATTTTACGTCTTTTGCTAATCCAAACTTCATAGATACCTCCTTGTAAAACGCGAATTTCAGATTTGAAAACAAATTAGTGTAAAATTTATATTTTTTTTATACTATCCTATAATTTTGCACAGCGAAATTACAGGCTACATTTATAGTGAGAAACACGGGAAATTATGCATATTTGTACGAGAACAAACAAGAGCACTTATGATCGCTATTATTGAAGCTTATCGCGCAGGCTTATTAAAACCTAAAAATTCGGCACGCAATCTCATCGCGGGCTTGATTGTGGGTATTGTCGCTTTGCCCTTGGCCATGGCGTTTGCTATTGCTTCCGGCCTTCAACCTGAAGAAGGTTTATATACTGCAATTATCGCAGGTATCGTTGTAGCAATTTTCGGTGGAACACGCGCCCAAGTTGCCGGCCCCACAGGCGCATTCGTCATCATTCTTGCCAATGTCACGGCCACCCATGGCGTCAGTGGTTTGCAAATCGCAACACTGCTTGCCGGCTTTATATTGTTACTCATGGGCCTGGCACGCTTAGGAAGTGTCATCAAATTTATTCCCGAACCTGTCATCGTCGGATTTACCGCAGGCATTGGTTTTATTATTTTTATTGGACAATGGAAAGATTTTTTTGGTTTAACCGTAAAATATTCTCTAAATGCGCATTTTCACGAAAAGGTTATCGCATTATTCAATGCATTTCATTCTATCAACTGGCATACAACGGCTTTATCTCTTTTAGGTTTGTTTATTATTTTAATTTCCCCAAAAATAATTAAACGAATTCCTGGTCCACTTATTGCAATGCTTATTATAACCACCTTACAAATAATTTTTAATTTTAAAGATGTAACGACACTGGGTAACGCTTTTGGGGGAATACCGCAAACTTTACCAAAATTTAAATTATTAGATTTCAGTTTTACTGAAGTGATCGATTTAATCGGTCCTGCTTTTACAATCGCATTGCTTGGCGCTATAGAATCTTTGCTATCTGCGTCTGTTGCCGATGGTATGGCAAACACACGTCACGACTCTAATCAAGAATTAATAGGACAAGGTCTTGCAAATATACTCACTCCTCTCTTTGGGGGATTTGCTGCCACAGGGGCCATTGCACGTACTGCAACGAGCATACGTAATGGGGGGAACTCGCCCATAGCCGCAATCATTCATAGTCTATTTTTAATTTTAATTATTATGTTTTTAGCACCTCTTGCTTCTTACATTCCACTTTGTGTCCTCGCGTCTATTCTTTTTTTTGTTGCCTATAACATGAGTGATGTCCCACACTTTTTTCATATGATAAAACGTGCCCCGCATTACGATGTTATTGTGTTAGTCGTTACATTTTTATTAACTATCTTTACTGATCTTGTGATTGCGGTGAATGTAGGCGTTGTACTTGCAATGTTATTATTTGTTCGCCAAATGAACCAGGCAACAAAAATTGAAAAACAAACTGAAATCGAAATGAAGCGTGAATTAATTGAAAATAATTTAGAAAAACTACCAGAAGAAATCAGTGTTTATTCCATTCAAGGCCCTTTCTTTTTTGGCGTTGCAGAAAAAATTGAACATGCATTAGATATCACACATTTAGACCCTAAAATCATTATTTTTCGATTCACACACGTCCCCTTTATTGACATGACAGGCTTGGAAATTTTCAACGAATTACTGGAAAAATATTATAATCGCGGCATTCAAGTTTATCTTTGCGAGGCCAATATGATCGTGAGAAACAAATTAAAAGAAATGAACATTACTCAATTTTTGCATGATAAAAAAATACACTCCTCTCTTAAAGAAGTACTCAATCTTTGTAAAAATAAAAATTAAGATTTTCTTAAGTTTGTTTTTTGCAGCAAAATACAGGGCACTCATCTTCTCTTAATATTTCATTGCTATCCTTAAATGATAGGAAAATTAAAAAATGGGATATATAGGAGAGATATGGGTAAAGCAAAAAAAGAAAACCAGATCATCAACGAGGGAAGTCTCACCGCCAGTGAAGATCATATTCAATGGCGACCGACCGCTCCTGAAAAATTAAATCAGCTTATTGAATTTGGCCTGTTCCAAGATACAGAACGACTTTCTTTGAGCGGACAAATTATCAATAAATTAGGTGAGTTTAGATATCATATATTAAAAGATCAAAGTGATAACGCCAAATCCCCTCCCTCTAATTTTATATCACGTGCTATTCACGATCTTTCCCCACCTGATTACGCAGACTTAGAGCTCTGCGAAAATCAAATAGAAGCAATTAAAGTATTCCAACCCCTAGAACGCTTAATGAATAGCAAGGCAAGCCCTCAGGAAATCGACAATTCTATAAGAGAAACTGAAGGTGCGATCGTAGGGCTTGAAAAAAAGAATTGGCCGCTCATGAAACTCTATTTACCCGATTATGAATCTTACGTGAAATCACAGATAGATTATTGCAGAAAAAAACTGGCTTATTTCAAACAAGATTGTCTTAAAGATGAAGGAAAAATTGATTCTTTTAAACTTCAAAATTGGCTTCGATCTAATTTTTCGATGATAAACAATGAATTTAATGGCGCCTCTGAATATCTAAATTTTTACAAAAGAAGATTGAAAAATTTTTTTGGTATTCGCGCAGGAAAACTAACCCGCACTGCAAATGATGTGGATAAACTCATTACTAATTATGAATTTAGTCAAAATCAAAAAATAACGAGAGCACATCAAGGCATTTTACATGCCCCTGAACATCAAATTACATTCACAGGGTTTGACAACAAATACTACGATGTAAGAGCAAAAAAACTAGCCTTAGTTATTAATGCCATTGAACAACCACCGTCAACCCAGTTACAGAAAAAAGAAAACGAACCAGAAGAAGATTATCAGGCAAGAATCAAACAAGAAAAACTAAACGTGAACCTTGAATCAAAAAATAAAATAGAATTTGCATTAAGAAATAAAGATTATCAAAAATCCTTAATAAAAAAGGAGGAAACCGAACCGAAAAGTACTTTTGAAAACATAAAAAAACTTGCAAAAACTGGGATAAAATTCTTCTCTCGTCATGCCAGAAGCATAGCAGACAAAGTAAACATATTTTTATTAAAATCAAAAAAAGCTTTTCTAGAAACCCCTTTTGTTCTTGTAGAAGATCTTAAAAATTGGCGAGACAGCTATTTTTATATCGACCCAAGCCCTTCTCAAAAAGAGAAAGAAATCTTACTTGCCAAACTACAATTACATCATGGTACTAAATCCAATGCTGAAGAAAAAAGCGCAGAACAAGAGGCGAAACTTACACCCGAAGATAAAAAAACATTTGAATTATTATGGAAGATTATTCAAAAACTAACAACACAGAAAACAATTCCCAGCGATGATCCTGACCTTGTGGAATTATTAAAAATCAAACGCCAGACTAATCCAGAAAATAAAATATCGCAACTTGTTAATGAAAAAATTGAAGAGGCAACACATCAAGAACAAGCGCTTATCGCATTACCTCCTGAAAAACTAACAACTTATAGTGAAGCAGATGTTGTAACAGCTGCTGCAAAATTTGCAGAAGAATTTGTCGAACACTTGCAACATGATTTAGTAAAACAACGTCCTTTTACAGCAACGGCCTTTTTTTCATTATATGCACTGACTTTTGGCGCAGCAGCCGCACCACATATCACAGGCATGTTCTTATCTAAACTAGGGCTTTCAGCAGAACAAATTCAACATTTTTTTCATCTCATTCATCATTTAGATCCCAGTGGAACTAACTCGGAACATCTATTACTACACACCCTCATCAGCGCCTATCACACTTCCAAAGCTTTAACTACAGGCACTGATATTTTAGGTAATGGTGGCGCCTCTACTGTGCTAGAACCCCTCATACAAGCCTTGAGAGAGAAATCAGAAGGTGGCAACCTCGACATGAGTCTTATTTCTGAAAGTCTTTTCAGACTAGTGACTGTTGCCAGCGTTTTTATGGGCTCTGTTCCCTCTGGCTCAGATCAAACTTTTAAAAAAGTTGATCCCAATATGTTAATGGAAATTATCGATATTACTTATAATGTATCGCAAGCTGAGGGAAATAAACTTCAATCCAAACTTTCAACTTTGCCTGACAAAGATGATAAATACTTATTAAAATTAGCTCATTTTTTTCAAAGCTCACCTACGCACGCAGAGGGGTTTTTTGGCGATGATCAAAAGTTACGAAATGAATTTAATGCATCCATTGTAAAACTTATAAAAAAATATAATTTACAAGATTCTTACAATTTAGAGTTTTTTGGTATTCCACCACAAAATGCAATAAGCAAGGCAGTAAAAGGCCTTTTTAAGATTATCCCCATTACATTGGGATTTGTTTTAAGCCCCTTCACCGCAGTAGCAAGAGGTTTATACGCAGCCTATCAAGCACCCTCGGGGCAAAAATGGGAGGCTTTCAAAACTTATGCTTCAGGTGTATTGAGTCGAGCAGGAAAAAAATTCGTCGGTTATTTTGGGAATATTTTAAAAACAATTGCAGTCGCAGCAGGTAAAGCACTGAAGATAGTGGCTGCATTGGGTGGGGCATTAAATGTTGCAAGAAGATTGTTAAGCTTTGCAATTTTTTCTGTTGAATCTGCCCTCTTTCACGGAGCAAGAGAAAAACCTGGTGAATATCACAAAGGATCACACAAATTTTTTGACATTGTCAAAACAAAATTAAATCATGTTGTGGATTCTATCGCAAAATTCTTTAAAGATAATGTCATTCGAAGATTTGAACATTGGTATCAAAAAAGTTTTACCAAACCAGAAGAAACTTCATCCCTTGAAACTCCCATCCTGCCACTTGAAAACAAAAATAGTGAAAAGCCCAATAAAAAAGAAAAAAACAAAGGAGAAAAAAAGGAAGAAAGCAGTACGCCCGAAAAAGAATTTGATATTGTTTTCCATGAAGCGAAACCGCTTGAAACTATTCCGATAAAACCAGATGGCAAACCATCTGATCCTAATAAAAATAAGCCCACGCCTACCGAAAAAGAAGAACCTCATCCATAAAACTACTAGCAATAAAACAAATTAACTTTTAAAATGGCTCCTCTTCAATATTCAGGAGGAACTGATGGAAAAGAAAAATATTTTCTATGCTCAATCTGGTGGAGTCACCGCCGTTATCAATGCAAGCGCATGTGGTTTAATTGAAACTGCCAAAAAAAACAAACACCATTTTGGAAAAATTTACGCAGGAAAAGATGGGATTTTGGGTGCACTACATGAAAATCTCATTGATCTCTCAAAAGAAAATTTAAAATCAATTCGCGGATTACGTTATACCCCTGGTGGCGCATTTGGCTCTTGTCGTTATAAATTAAAAAGTTTAGAAGATAATAAAGCTGAGTACCAAAGACTTATAGAAGTATTCAAAGCACATAATATAGGTTATTTTTTTTATAATGGTGGGAATGACTCTCAAGATACCGCCCATAAAGTTTCATTGATCTCAAAAGAGATGGATTATCCTCTGACATGCATCGGCATTCCTAAAACCATTGATAACGATCTCGCTTTTACAGACAATTGTCCTGGCTTTGGTTCAGTCGCAAAATACGTTGCTGTTTCTATCCGTGAAGCAGGCATGGACGTTGCCTCCATGGCAAGCTCTTCCACGAAAGTTTTTATTTTAGAAGTGATGGGACGTCACACAGGTTGGATTGCCTCTGCCGCAGGGCTTGCGAGTGAATATGCTGGCGCACCACCTCATTTAATTTTATTCCCTGAGATTTTTTTTAATGAAGAAAATTTTTTAGTAAAAGTAGCATCTTGTGTTAAAAAATATGGTTACTGCACCATCGTTGTTTCAGAAGGCACGAAAAATAAAAATGGAGAATTTCTTTCTGAGGCAGGATTAAAGGATGCTTTTGGGCACGCCCAACTAGGCGGTGTTGCACCTGTCATTGCCCAAATTATAAAAACAAATTTAAATTTAAAATATCATTGGGCTGTTGCAGATTACTTACAACGCTCAGCACGGCATATTGCGTCTAAGGTTGACGTAGAACAAGCTTATGCCTTGGGGCAAGCGGCGATTCAATTTGCACTTAAAGGTAAAACAGGTGTAATGCCCACCATTATACGTACTTCAAATAAACCTTACCGTTGGAAAATTGGTGAAGCCCCATTAGAAAAAGTTGCCAATCAAGAAAAACACTTACCACGAAAATACATCACCGAAGATGGATTTCACATCACAAACGCTTGTCGTAACTATTTACGCCCTTTAATCACAGGAGAAGATTATCCGCCTTATAAAAATGGCCTACCTGATTATGTTAAACTTAAAAACAAATTAGTTTTAAAAAAATTATCTAAATTTAATAAAACATCTTCCAAGGAAAATAAAACAGTAACAATTGTTGATTCATAAAAAAATACTATTCCTGTAATTTCGCGCAGCGAAATTACAGGCAATGAGACATTACATTCTTTCCAAAACCTTCAATCCCAACAGCTCAAGACCTTGTTGAAGCACGCGCCCTGTCAAGTCACACAATAATAAACGCGAAGCTTCTTCATCTGAACCTTCTACACGGCAATCTCGAAAAAATGCATTAAATTTTTCCGCAAGCACATAAAGATAATCGGTTAAATAACTTGGCAATAAATTCTGTGTAACTTGCTCAAGTGTTTCTGCAAAACGACAGAGATGCAAGCCTAAATCAATTTCACTGGGGTGTGATAAAATAATTTCATTTACTTTTAGATCATCCATAGAAAACTTAAGGCGACGTTTAATTCCTAAAATTCGAACATAAGCATATAATAGAAATGTTGCGGTATTTCCTTCAAAACGTAACATTTTTTCATAACTAAAGACATAATCATGATGGCGATTACAAGAAAGATCAGCGTACTTTATAGCATTCACTCCCAAAACCATAGCTTGGGCTTCTTGTTCTTTTGAGGATAAATCAGGCGTGCGTTCTTGAATTATTTTTTTCGCTTGCGTGACCGCAGCATGAATTAAATCAAGTAATTTTTCAGTACCTCCTGAACGAGTCCTAAATTTTTTCCCATCAGCTCCAAGCACCAAACCAAAACCTGCAAAGTCCAATCTTGTTTTATCAGGGTCAACATAACCCGCCGCTTGGGATGCTTTAAAAATCATTGAAAAATGATTCCCCTGCCCTTGATCTGTAATATAAATAACTCTATCTGCTTTTTGCACTTCAACACGATAACGTAAAGCAGCCAAATCCGTCGTATCATACGTAAATCCACCATCAGATTTTTGCACGATCAAAGGCAGCGTTTCACCTTCTCTATTTTTAAAACCTTCGATAAAAATACACTTTGCACCATCAGAGATTTTTATTAAACCTTTGACATCCAAGTCATGGATTAAAGGTTTTAACATCGGATTATAAAAAGATTCCCCAAAATCTTGAATTTTGATATCTAATAAATCATAAATTTCTTGATAAGCTTTTTGCGATATTTTACAAATCATTTCCCATATTTTTAAATTTTTAGGATCCCCGCTTTGTAAAGCAACAACTTCTTGATGAGATTGTTTTTTAAAATCTTCCTCATCATCAAATTTTTTCTTGGCTGCTTTATACCACTGTAAAAGCTGATCAGACGTACATTCTTGTTTTTCTTCCAAAACCTTCGGTACGGCTTGCTTCATATAAGCAATCAGCATCCCAAAAGCAGTGCCCCAATCTCCGATATGATTTATACGCAATACAGTGTCGCCGTAAAACTCAAACAAACGGCAAATGGCATCACCGATGATCGTTGAACGTAAGTGTCCTACATGCATTTCTTTTGCTATATTAGGACTTGAAAAATCAACAATAATTCTTTCTTGATGCATAGGCAGCGATAAATCAAATTTAACACCACGCAACATTTTATTTAATCTGAGTGATAAATAGGTGGAACGAATAAAAACATTAATGAACCCCGGCCCTGCAATTTCTACTTTATCAATGATTTCCTTGAATTCATTTTGTAAATGGAGTGATTGCAAAATCGCTTGTGCTATTGCTCTTGGTGGCTGTTGCAATAGCTTTGATAATTTCATTGCGCTATTACATTGGTAATGCCCAAATTTTTCAGATGCACTTTGCATTATTTCAACAAGATCGTGTTGGATCTTTGCGTGCGGGTAAGATTGTTTGATCGCTTCATAAAATAATTCTTGAAAAACAAGAAGTAAGGTTTGCATAAAGAGTTTTGCTTGATTTTTTCAAAGACACCCACTATAACTGATCTTAAAGCTAAGCACTATAGAGAGCCTCCTCCCATGAAGTTTGAAACGTATGAAAAAACAAAATATACAGCACATCTTCCCGATAAAAATGGTCATGTCCACTATACGCCGGAAGAAACGAGCGTATGGCATGATCTTCTCGTACGCCAAGAAAAAATTGTAGCACCCCGTGCTTGTGATGATTATTTACAAGGTTTAAAAATATTAAATTTATCTAAAGATGAAGTTCCGCAATGCAAGGAACTATCTAAATCTCTCATGCGAGTTTCAGGCTGGACAGTTGTCACTGTCCCTGCTCTCATTTCAGCAGATGAATTTTTTACTTTACTTTCTAGAAAAATATTTCCTGTTGCAAGTTTCGTTCGTTTTCGAGAAGAAATAGATTATTTACAAGAACCTGATATTTTTCATGAGGTTTTTGGGCATTGCCCCATGTTAACAAACCCCACTTATGCTGACTTCATGGAGCGTTATGGCATTCTCGCTTTAAAAGCGCATAGTGAAGATCGCATTTTATTAGCAAGGCTCTATTGGTTTACCGTTGAATTTGGCTTGATAAATACAAAAAAAGGTTTACGAATTTATGGTGGGGGTATCCTTTCTTCAAAAAATGAAACAATTTATGCGCTTGAAAGTCCCACGCCCCAACGCCTTCCTTTTAATGGCTTAGAAGCCTTACGAACGCCTTATCGCATCGACATCATGCAACCGGTTTATTTTGTAATAAATAATTTTTCCGAACTTTATCAATTACTAGATGGCAACATCCAAGATCTTTTAGATCAAGCAACACGCCTAGGAGAATATCCTCCTTTATTTGCAGCTTAAGGGCTGCCTCTAAAAATTAGAAATTTTGCGTTAGAACGAGGCGCACTCATTTTTAAAAGCGCAGTTTACATGCGAGTAAATGAGCATTTTAAAAATGAGTGCAACAAAGTTATAACGCAAAAAGGCAATTTTTAGAGGCGCCCTTAGGTAGGCCTGCCTGTTTCTTCTTGAGACGGCTGCTCTTCCTGTCCTTTAAACGCAGGTTTTATTAAACTACCCGGCTTGTCCTTCATTAAGCTTAAGCGCCGCTCTCTTTCTGCTATTTCGGCCATATTAGCCGCCTCTTCCTCTGAAACAACAGCTCTAAAGGCCAGAGGAATTTTCTCTCCTATTTCTTTTAAACGAGCATCTAATAAAACTTCAAGCGTTTGCGGCAAAGTTTCTAGTTTTTCTGCTTTTGCTAAGTCATTAGCACGTTTTAAAACGATCAATACTTCGGGAGGGGCCACTTGAATTCCATTTTCTGTGCCTAATCTCTTTAAATCAAAACCTTCTTTCCCACAAGTAGCTTGGGCAAGGTCAGCTAAAATATCAGCATATCCATGGCGAGTGCCCTCTCCGTTCAACCATTCTTTTATCTTGCTTATCGCTTTTTGAAATAACGCTATGGCCAGCATAAAACCCACCTCATCTTCAGTTTAAGGAAAATATTATTAGCTTATCATTTTATATCTTGACATTTCAAAGCAAAAAACTATATAAATGACTCGCTTTCCTAGGACTCTATTATTTTAATTAATTACTATTGCTTTGCTATAAAGGAAATCAGCAGCAATTCTCAACAAGGAGCATCGCTTAATGATGAACAAAACACTACAAGATCCTTTTTTAAATGCGCTTCGAAAAGAAAAAATGCCTGTCTCTATTTATTTAGTAAATGGCATTAAGTTACAAGGCCAAATTGATTCTTTCGATCAATTTGTAATCTTACTTAAGAACACCGTCAGCCAAATGGTTTATAAACATGCTATTTCTACGATCGTTCCTTCAAGAAATGTAAAATTATCTGAAAATGGCGATTCCCCGCCTGAAGAAGTCGAAGGCGAAATAGGTAACGCTTAAGTTAAATCCGTGAAGGGCACCTCTAAAAAACGATAACTAATTAAATTTTTTTTGGGGGTGTTCTGATGGAGTAATCGTTCACGATACCACTAGAACGCATTCCTTTGAATTCGAATACACGTCGTAAACAGTTATCTGATGCAAAAACCCAAGATCAAAGAACAAGCAATTCTCGTTCACATCGAATCTAAGGCTTCTGAGAAAGAAAGCTTATCTGAGTTTTATAACTTAGCTACCAGCGCAGGGGCAGATGTCATTCAAACCATCAGCAGTACGCGCAAGCTCCCTGATCCCAAGTATTTTATAGGTTCAGGTAAGGCTGAGGAAGTTCAAAAAGCTGTTCAAACAACCCAGGCTGACCTTGTCCTTGTTAATCATACGTTGACACCCTCTCAAGAACGCAACTTAGAAACACTTTTAAAATGCCGTGTTCTGGATCGAACAGGTTTAATATTAGATATTTTTGCACAAAGAGCTCGAACATTTGAAGGAAAATTACAAGTCGAGCTGGCCCAATTACAACATCTTGCAAGCCGTCTGATTCGTGGATGGACCCACCTTGAACGGCAAAAAGGAGGCATTGGATTACGCGGCCCAGGAGAAACACAACTTGAAACTGACCGTCGTCTCATCCGCAATCGAATCAAACACATCGGAAAACAGCTTGAAAAAGTGAGAATTCAACGAGCACAAGGACGCCGCTCAAGACAACGTTCAGCATTAGCAACCGTTTCTCTGGTAGGTTATACCAATGCAGGAAAATCCACTCTTTTTAATTGCCTAACAGGCGCAGGAAGCTTCGTTGCAAATCAATTGTTTGCAACACTCGATACAACACTGCGCCGCATTAAACTAACGCCGACAGAACCCTTGATCCTTGCCGACACCGTTGGTTTTATTAAAAATATTCCCCATACGCTCATCCAAGCTTTTCGATCAACATTGGAAGAAGCAGTCTATGCAACATTATTATTACACGTTATTGACGCATCCAGCCCCGAACGTGAAGAACAAATCAATGAAGTTGAAAAAGTATTAAAAGAAATTGATGCCCACGCCACTCCTTTGATCCGTATTTATAATAAAATTGATTTAGTCCAGATAAGACCTCATATAATACGCGATCCCCTTTCTCAAAAAATCAAAGAAGTGTGGCTATCTGCAAATACGGGCGAAGGAATTGAATTTTTACAAGAAACATTGGTAGAGACGCTAAGAAATGGTAAAGTATGTCGAATCGTTTGCCTTCCCACCTCTGAAGCAAAACTTCATGCTTATTTACATGAACGCAATGCAGTGCAACATGAGTGTATAAACACGGCAGGTCAGTGGGAAATGACGATTGAACTTTCTAAAGATGAATTTGCCCGTTTATTTGAAGAGTGATTTTAAATTATGACCTGGAACGAACCGGGAAAAAAAGAAAATGAGAATAGCAACCCTGACCCTTGGACAGGTAAATCACGCCGCACAGAAGGTCCTCCCGATCTTGATGCCTTGATAAAAAACTATTTTGAATTTCTTGGACGTTTTTTTAAAAAAAAACCTCCTCACCAAAAGATAACAATCCAACCCCATTTTCAAAATATAACTTATGCTATTTTCGCTGGGCTATTTTTAATTTGGCTACTGTGTGGTCTTTTTATTGTGGGTCCTGCTTCTAAAGCCGTTATTCTGCGTTTTGGAAAATACATTGAGACTGTCGACTCTGGATTACACTGGATTCCTTGCTTCATTGAAACAAAATACGTTATCAACGAGCAAAAGATTTCTTCTTATGCTTATGAATCACAAATGCTTACAAAAGATGAGAACATTGTTTCTGTCGCAGTTGCAATTCAATATCGTATCAAAGACGCCAATGATTATTTATTTAATACGGTCAATCCTCAAGAAAGTTTACAACAAGCCACTGCCAGTGCATTACGTCAAACCATAGGACATACCAATCTTGATGATGTGCTCACCTCAGGCAGAGAAAAAATTCGAAACCAAACGCAAGACTTGCTTTCAACTATCATGAACAACTACAAAACAGGGCTGCTCATCACGGAGGTGTCACTACAACCTGCCAAAGCACCAGAGGAAGTCAAAGAAGCTTTTGACGATGCCATTAAAGCACAAGAAGATGAACAACGTATTATAAATCAAGCTGAAAGCTATGCGATGCAAGTAGAACCCATTGCAAAAGGACAAGCACAACGCTTAATTACTGATGCAAAAGCTTATAAACAACAAATTGTATTGCGTGCGCAAGGCGATATCGCACGCTTTTTAGCTTTGCTTCCACACTATCAAAAAGCGCCGGGGACAACAAAAACAAGATTGTATTTCGATACACTTGAAGCCGTCTTCCAAAACAATCCTAAAATTTTCTTAGATATCGCACCAGGCAATCAAATGATTTATTTACCTCTTGATAAATTAAATCAATCTTTTTCGGTTATTCCACCCAACGCTATTTCAAATGCACCCGCAGACACCACGCGCCGAGGTTCATCATGAAATTCAATATAAAAATGATTGTTATTTCATTCGCAGTTTTCATGCTTCTTTTATCCAGCACTGCTTTTATCATCACACAAGGTCAACAAGCTATCTTATTACGCCTAGGCGTGATCGTAAAAAATAATTCAGGAGAAGTTAAAATACTTAATCCCGGATTACATTTTAAAGTTCCCTTAATTTATCAAAAACGTCTTTTTGATACTCGCTTACAAACCTTAGATATTCAATCTTCTCGCATCGTTACCGCAGAAAAAAAAGATGTGATCGTTGATTACTATGTAAAATGGAGAATTTCGAATTTAGCACTGTACTACACGCGGACCGGTGGCAATCGCACACAAGCCATACTTTTACTTGAACAACAATTAAATGATAATTTGCGTGCTGAATTTGGGAAGCGCACCATCACCGACGTTATTTCTGATGATCGCGTTGACATCATGGAAAATATCAATAACCAAGTGAATTTAACAGCAAAGAATTTGGGAATTGATGTGATTGACGTTCGTATTAAACGAATTGACTTGCCTATGGAAGTCAGTACGGCTGTGTTTGAACGCATGCGAGCCGAACGCGAACGCATCGCAACAGAACATCGCGCACAAGGGAAAGCTCAAGCTGAAGCTGTACGTGCCACTGCAGATGCCAATGTCACACTCACTCTAGCACAAGCCACCGCACAAGCAGCGCAACTACGCAGTGAAGGTGATGCACAAGCTGCGCTTGTATACACAGCTGCTTACACCAAAGATGCAGGTTTTTATGAGTTTTATCGCAGCATGAGCGCATATCAAGCTATCTTTAACAACAAAAATGATCTCCTGGTGGTACAGCCTCAAGGAGAATTCTTCCGTAATTTTATTCATCCACAAACAAAGAGTTAGATGAGTATGTCAAAAAATATTGTTGTCATTGGCAGTCAATGGGGTGATGAGGGCAAAGGTAAAATCGTTGATTTGCTGACAAATAACGTCAATGCTGTCGTACGCTTTCAGGGAGGACATAACGCAGGACATACACTTGTTATTCGTGGCGAAAAAACCGTTTTACAATTAATTCCTTCCGGAATTTTGCATGAACACGTTCAATGTTTCTTAGGAAATGGAGTGGTCATCTCACCCACTGCATTATTAAAAGAAATAACACAACTAGAACAAAAAGGCATTCCCGTTTCTTCTCGTTTACGTATTAGTGAGGCTTGTCCTTTGGTCATGCCTTATCATGTTTTGTTAGATGAAGCACGTGAAGCTGCAAAAGGGAACGCGGCTATCGGTACAACAAAACGGGGGATTGGACCTGCCTATGAAGATAAAATTGCGCGCCGTGGTTTGCGCTTCGATGATTTAAATTATCCTTCTCTTTTTGCTGATAAATTAAAAGAAATCGTAGATTATAATAATTTTGTTTTAAAAAATTATTATTCTGTTGGAACATGCGATTATCAACAAATTCTAGATGAAGTTTTGGCAATCTCCCCCCAATTAATACCTTTAAGCACCGATATCTCTCAGGCTATTTTCAAATTAAAAAAACAAAATGCAAACTTACTCTTTGAAGGCGCACAAGGGACCTTTCTTGATATCGATCATGGTAGCTATCCTTATGTCACCTCCTCCAATACTTTAGCGGGGGCCGCAACACTGGGAGCAGGCTTAGGCCCTTTGCATTTAGATTATGTCTTAGGTATCTGTAAAGCTTATATTACACGCGTAGGCGCAGGCCCTTTCCCCACAGAACAAACAAATGAAGTAGGTCAATCCATTGCAAACCGAGGGCATGAGTTTGGCAGCGTTACGGGACGACCCCGCCGTTGTGGTTGGTTCGACGCTGTTTTACTAAAACGCGCCATTCAATTAAATAGCATTTCAGGTTTGGGCTTAACAAAAATGGATGTGCTCGATCATCTTCCTACCATTAAAATTGCAACGGCTTATCGTTATCAAAACAAAGTTTTAGATATTTCACCTCTTTCTACTGAAGTTTTAAAAGCTTGTGAACCCATTTATGAAGAAGTTCCGGGTTGGGAATGCAGTACACACGGTATTACTAAAAAAGAAAAACTCCCCAAACAAGCACTAGCCTATATAGAACGCCTCGAAACTTTATTAGAAATACCCATTATCATCATTTCCACAGGCGCAGATAGAGACCATACGATCCTATTGCAAAATCCTTTTAAAACCTCCCAAAGCTTCTCAATATCCTCCCAATAAACCCCTTGAGGAACACGCCTCAATATGTAAAGATAACGTCGACTTCATCGACCTAAACTTGTGAATGACCCTCTTAGATTTTCTAGAAGAACTCCGTAAGCGTAAAAATCATTATCTTTTAAATAATCAACGCTGGGCTATTATTCTAGCGCTGTTTTTCTCAATTCTTTTTCTTATCACCTTAATTATTTTAGGGGCCCTTTCTATTCTGATGGGTTCCGCACTCGCTCCAGCATGGTTGATTAGCATTTTCTTTATTATTCCGTTTATCAGAAATTTTATTTCAACAGCAAGTTCTCTGGGACGAACCGTCGATCTTGCCACATTGGCTATCAATCAAGAACAACCCAGTACGCTTATTTCTAAACTCACTGATACAAAACTAATACCTGATTCTTCTTTTTCAAAAAAAGAATTGATCTTTACTTTGCTTGGTTTAGGCATCGGCATTTTAGCTTTTATTGGTATTTCACTGACAGATTTTAAAATACCTTATCTAGGCATTATCCCACCAGGACTTGCACATGTACTTTTTGCAATGGCAAGCCTGGGTATTTTTGCTGGACTGGGAAATCGTATCGGGCTCAGTTTAAGTGAAACATCTATACGTTTACAGTCAGAAAAATATGCCATGCTCATCGCTTTTATTCTTGGGATGATACTTGCGAGTATCATGCTTGCAACAAATAGTTTCGCTTTCATACATATCCCTGGATTAACAGGTTTTTTTGCTGATGCGGGTATTTTTAAAGAAGCACTTTTCTTTTTAACTTTTTCAAGTTTACTTGTTTCCTTCGCAGATAACTGCGCACGCTCCCTTTCCTTTATAAAATACTTGATTGGGAACGATGATGAAATTGAAAAACATTTTAAAGGTCGATTAAATGAGTACCGAGGTGCTTTTGTGGGTTCGATTGCAGGCCTCTTCCTTTCCGCCATTGCCGTTACCATTTTACTTATCTTTTTTCCAGAATTGTTTCCTAGCCTCTTGCTTTGTGTAACAGGCATGGCGACACTGATGATCGCCACTGTGAATGTTATTGCAGGATTATGTTCTTCTATTGGATGTTACATCGACGGCTTTTATAAAGATAAACAAAACTCTTCTAAAGCATCTTTAACACTTCAAAACGATAAGGAAGCCCCTGTTCTTTCTCGTCATAGCAGCCTAGCGTCTCTTTCAAAACTACAGAAAGAGCCCGGTCCCCGTGATTCACGGGCTACATCTAGCGATACTGACGAGGAAAACTCATTAGTTCCCTATAATTTTCATAGGGAGTTACAAGAAGTTGCTAAAATAAGGGATGAGATAACCGTAGGCCATCCCCGAGAGGCAACCAAAGAAATGCCCCTCCCAAGAAGCCCCTTTTTGTGTGGGTAAAACATTCATAACCATGCTTCCCAAATAGTAAATACAAATGAATCCTAGAATAATTGCCATCGCTGTCCCTTGATGCACAGCGTTCATCACAAGAAATCCCCAGTAACCCATCATTAAACCACTGGCACCAATATGAATGGCATGACGCCCTAATAGCCATACCATCAAACCACTCGTTAAAATAATAAAAACTGATAATGCGTAAAAAGTTTCTCTACCGTACAAGGAAACTAAATTTATTAATATATATGCGGGCAATGAATTTAAAAATAAATGCTCGAAGCTACCATGTAAAAAAGGATAAAAGAAAATCCCAAGCAATCCAAAAACATGGCGAGGGATAATGCCTAAATAATTTAAACGATATTTCATCGTAATATTTATAACATGCACTAACCAAAGCAAGCCAATCCATATCAGAGGAAATTGATAATTTTCCCGCATGGCTTCTACAATTTTTGAAAACTCATCAATAAAATTCATGACAGACCTCTTTTTCTTTTTTGATTCGACGCAGTTTTTTTATGGTTTCAAATTTAAAATCAGAAGAAAAAATAATTTTAGTTAAATTCTCATTTTTAATATGAGGATAAATTAAGGAAAGAAAACTTCCCGTCCGCGGTATAAAAGGTTTTTCTTTCTCTGTTTTATCAGACCATGTTAAAAATAAATTTTTCTTTGCACGTGTCAGCGCAACATAAAACAAACGTAACAACTCATTCTTTGCTTTTTCATTTTCCATGTGTCTTAAATAACGATAAATAGAATCATGTTCTTTTGCACCTACCGACTTTAAAGGCGCAATAAACAAATCCTCTCCTGCAGATTCTCTTGGACATTCCATCCATAGTAACAAAGTATGGGGGTCATGCTTTGTTACATTTTGTAGTCCCGGCAAAATGACCGTATCAAACTCAAGTCCTTTAGCTTTGTGAATTGTCATCAGCTCCACACTGCTTTCGTTTTCATTTTTTTCATGCATAAATTTCATTTTTAATTTTTTTTCAAACCCAGCACGATCGCAAATATCACCTCCTTTCTCTATTTCAAAAAGAAAATTTAAAAATTTATTTTTTCTTAGCCAATCTTCTTCTGACTTTAAAAACAAATCACCTTTTAAATCGGTCCAAACCATTTCAATAAAAAAAGACAATGCATGACGCTGCCTTTCCGTCAATGCTTTTTGTAAAACAGGCATGATTGTTTTAACACGCCCGCGTCCTTCATCACTGAGCGCTAAAATATCTATTTTTAATAGCGATTCCCAAATAACATCATGATCCTTGGCAAGGATACTCAAATCCTTTAAATTCAAACCACACCATGGCGCACGCAATACAGCTAACCATGCACTTCGATCTGATAAATACAATAAAGCACGCGTTAAACTTATTAAATCTTGCACTACACTACTTTCGAAAATTGAACTTACTTGATTTGAAGAAAAAGGAATACGCGTGGTTTTTAATAAAGAAATAATTTGATTTAAATGGCTTCGACTTCGAACCAAAATTGCAATTTTATGAGAAGGATCTTTCTGTAGAAGAGCATCAATAATTTCTTTGATTCGACAAGCTTCAGCAATCTCCCCTTCTTCAGAATATTGAAATGAAATGACTGCTGCCTCATTTTGATGTATCGCCACAGAAGAAGAAAATTTAATGGCACTTGACACAATATCATCTTGAAAAGGAAAAATTTTACTAAAAATAGCGTTCACCCAATCTAAAAGAGAGCGTTGGGATCTGAAATTAGAAGATAATATTAATAATTTTAAACGAATCGATCCCAAACCTTTTTGCACAGCTCTAATAAACAACCCCACCTCTGCCTTTCTAAAACGATAAATAGACTGCATGGGATCACCCACCAAAAACAAAGTTCTCCCATCTTGATTCTGCCAACCTAAAGTTAATTTTTCTAAAAGATGAAACTGCGAAAGTGAAGTATCTTGGAATTCATCAACAAGAATATGTTGGATTTTATAATCCAAATCAAGCGCTAAATCAGAAGGTTCTCCTTCTTCTCCCAAAACAGCCAATGCCTTTAGCATTATCTCAACGTAATCTGTTTTTCCTGTTTTTTGAAATAACACTTGAAGATGCGCCACCAAAACAGGCAATAAACTCAGAAGATGGGATAGAATTTCCCACTGTGAATCTTCATACACAGGCATTGGTAAATAAAAAAAAGTCTCGAATTGCTTTTCTAATCTTTTATTTTTTGAAAATGACTCCAGTAAATTCAGCATTCTTTCTTTATTTTTATTTTCTTTTGAAACAGGGAATCCTTCTTTGACTGTTACTGTTTTTCTAAAAACCCCCGATTGCGTCAAAAGCAATTTACTTAAACCCCTCCAATAAGAAATATCTTTTATATTGTGAATATTTTTTATTTCGGAGCAGTACTTTATTTCGTTTTCAAAAAACACATTATTGCTAGCATAAAAAGCAAGTTCGGCTAATAAATCCTTATCTTCTTTTGAGATTTCAGAAATTATTTTTTTTATATACTCTTCAACATGATTCGCCAGGCTTTTTTCAAGCATAATTCGTAATTCATAAAGATCAACTTTCCCCACGCCAATTTGAGTTAGCCACTGATCACGCTTTTTTAACAAATCAACCAACAATCTTTCAGCCAATTTGAAATTGTTATCTAAATGCAATAATAATTCCTGCAAACTTGTTTTCCATTCAACTTCTTCCGATAAAGAATCAAAAAGTTGATGCACTGTTTTTATGTAAATCTCATCATCATTATCTTCAATAAACTCTGCTCGTTCACTTAAAAAAGTTTTTAGAGGCATTTGACGAACCAAAGTATTGCACAAAGCATCGATGGTAAGAATGCGTAGACGATAAAAACCATGCTGTAATCCCCACTCCTTTTCTTGATCACGGCGCAATACCGCCTGAGCAAGCACATCTGGACTTGAAGATTTTAAGGCATCAATCACACGATGACGCATTTCAAAGGCAGCTTTGCGTGTAAAGGTAATTGCCAAAACCTCTTCAGGAACGTGCGCCCTTGCCAATAAGGCCAAATAGCGCTGAATCAGTATTTCTGTTTTTCCTGAACCTGCGGGGGCTTGTATAATAAAAGATTGCGATAAATCAAGCGCTAACACTCTTTCGTGTTGATCTGGCAGAGGAGTTCCCATATAATTTTCCACTTTCTTGTCATTCAATGTCTCATAAAACCGTGGCTATGTTACCTATCTTACAATATCCTCACTCTCGCTTAAAAACCGTTGCCGCGCTTCATGAGATTAGTGCACAAACACACGATATAATTAATTCGATGTTTGAAACAATGTATCAGTCTAATGGAATTGGTTTGGCAGCAACACAATGCGATATTCATCAACAGATCATTGTCATTGATCTTCAAAAACCAGACAGTAAACCACTTCACTTAATCAACCCCAAAATCATTGAACTTTCAGGAGAACAAGATTCAGAAGAAGGCTGCCTGTCATTTCCAGGCGTTTATGACATGGTAAAACGCGCAATGCACGTCAAAGTTAAAGCCATCGACAAAGATAATAATCCTTTTGAACTTGAAGCAACAGGTCTTCTTGCTGCTGCTATTCAACATGAAATTGATCATCTCAACGGTGCTCTTTTCATTGAACGCCTTTCTATACTTAAAAAACAACGTGCGATCGAAAAATATAATAAATTACGATCTCGGAATATTTAACGTGCGTCTTCTCTTTGCCGGCACGCCTGAATTTGCAGTCCCAACCCTCTTGGCACTCTTAGAAAAAAAATATGATATCCCCTTGGTACTGACACAACCTTCACGCCCCACAGGACGAGGGCAAAAACCACAATGTAGCGCCATCAAAACCGTTGCACTACAACACCATTTAAATCTATTACAACCCGAGTCGTTAAAAACCCCTGATATTCAAGCTCTTTTGAAAAGTCAGAAAGCAGATGTGATGATTGTTGTTGCTTATGGGATGCTGTTACCAAAACCTATCTTGATGCTTCCTCGTTTTGGATGCATCAATGTTCACGCTTCTTTATTACCACGTTGGCGAGGAGCCGCTCCGATTCCTTATGCCATTTTAGCAGGAGACAAACAAACGGGCATCACCATCATGAAGATGGATGAAGGTTTAGATACAGGCGATATTTTATTACAAGAAAGCATCCCCATTACGTCTCAAGATACAACCCACTCCTTACAAACACGGCTTGCAAATTTAGGCGCTACTTTACTCATAAAAAATTTAGATGACCTACAAAAAACAGGAAAACTTGCCGCTCAAAAACAAAATGAAAATGAAGTTACATCAACAAAAAAAATCTTAAAAACTGAGGGCTTGCTAGACTGGACACACTCAGCCATCTTATTGGAAAGAAAAGTACGTGCCTTTAACCCTTGGCCAAGGACCTATTTTTATTTAAATAAAACAAATATTCGTGTCTGGGAAGCAGAAGTTATTCATAAAAAACCCGAGGCCCCGCCGGGTACTTTGCTGGAGGTTACCCCCGAGCATCTCTATATTGCCTGCAATGATGCCATTTTCTCCCCTCTTCTGATTCAGTTTGCAGGAAAAAACCCTACTACTTGGACAAACATTTATAATGCCCATCGCTCTCTCTTTCAAACAGGCAGTATTTTATTGACGCCCCCTTCTCACTAAGGTTAGACTTTTTGTCTTAATAGCCCTACTCATCCGATAGGAAAAAAATGAAAATTTCTTGGAAAAAATCTTTAAGATTTGTTTTTTTATTAAGTCTAAGCTCTGTTGCTTATGCGGATTTTACTTACCCCGTGCTTGTATTAGATCAACCAAACACAAGCACCTTGCCCATAAAATACCGCTCCGCAAATACACCCTTGCCACAAGGCAGTAAAGTTGTGACTGATGGTTTATATACTTTGCCTATGATGGGAAGCGCTCAATTTTCTGAAAAACAACTTGCAACTTTAATTGAAAAAACACATCTTCCAAGTTTAATTATTTTTGATCTTCGCCAAGAAGATCATGGTTTTCTAAATGGAGATGCAATCAGTTGGTATGGCATTAATAATCAAGCTAATAAAGGAAAAACAACTCAACAAATAGAACAAAGTCAATTTCAGCATTTAAGTATTTTACAAAATTCCAAAACGATCACACTTCAGCAAATCACTCAAAAATCCGATGATGGAAGAATTCTCGCAGCAACGCCCCTTATTATTCCCTTTCAAACGGTATTTGCAGAAGCCGATCTTGCTCGCACTTATAACTTTGGCTACACACGCATTTATGTAACAGATAAAGAAAGCCCTGCTTCCGAACAAGTCGATAAATTCATCGCTACCATTCAAAGCCTTCCTTTAGGCAGTATTGCTTATTTTCACTGCCGCGCAGGAGAAGGAAGAACGACCACCTTTATGGCAATGTTAGACATGATGCACAATGCACGCAAAATCAACTTTGACGACATCATTAATCGACAAGCTTTAATTGGGGGAATTAATTTATCTACGCTACCTGCAGCAAATAGTCCTGACTATCAAAGCTCATTAGATCGTTTGAATTTCTTAAAAACTTTTTACAATTACGCACAAACCAATCGAGATAACTTCAAAACATCCTTTACAGACTGGTCGAAATATCAAATAACCTTGAAAACGAGCATAGAAGCGAAAAAAGCAGCAGAACAACAAACAGCGGAACAACAACAAGACAATAATGTTTCTTCAGCTTCAAACCCCATGCCAACATCTACTCCAGCAGTTAAGGAAATCCCTAATGAAATGCCGCTGCCCAATACATCGGTAACCATGTCAGCGCTGGAGTCTGAAGATAATAATTTTGCATAGGCTTACATAAGCTCAAGGGCCATTGCCGTTGCCTCACCGCCTCCGATACACAAAGCAGCAACCCCTTTTTTTAATTTATAGTGTTGCAAGGCATACAATAAGGTCACCAAAATACGCGCACCCGAAGCCCCAATCGGATGCCCCAAGGCACAAGCACCGCCGTGAATATTCATCTTTTCATGCGCAATCGCCAATTCTTTCATCGTTGCCATTGTAACAACAGCAAAAGCTTCGTTTACTTCAAATAAATCAACATCTTTTGTTTTCCACTGAATTTTTTCTAGTAATTTCTTTATCGCACCTAAAGGCGCGGTGGTAAACCATTCAGGCGCTTGCGAGTGCGTTGCAACACCGATAATCCGTGCCAAGGGTTTTATGCCTTGCGCCAATGCGTTTTCTTTCGTTGTTAAAATCAAACAAGCAGCACCATCTGAAATTGAACTTGAATTAGCGGGGGTTACGGTGCCATCTTTCAAGAATGACGGTTTTAATAATGGAATTTTTTCAATTTTTAATTTTAAAGGTTGCTCATCTTCTTGGATTTGAACTTCACCTTCTTTTGTGATCAGTTTAACAGGGGCAATTTCATGAGAAAAATACCCTTTTTTTATTGCATCTTGTGCTCGTTGCAGGGATGTTATCGCAAATTCATCTTGTTCTTTCCTGGAAAAATTAAATTGTTTAGCACAGTTTTCTGCAAAAACACCCATCAATTTCCCTTTGTCATACACATCCTCAAGGCCATCTAAAAACATATGATCGACAACTTGCCCATGCCCCAGACGCAATCCAACACGCATTTTCGGTAATAAATAAGGGGCATTACTCATGCTTTCCATACCACCCGCAGCCACCGTTAAATAAGTCTCTGCCATGATACTGTCTCGCGCCATCATCACCGCTTTCATCCCTGAACCACACATTTTATTAACTGTTGTACAATCAACGCTAACCGGCAAGCCAGCCCCTAAAGCAACTTGCCTTGCTGGCGCTTGTCCAAGACCTGCGGGCAACACACAACCCATGATCACTTCTTCTATTTTTTCGGCCGGTAGGTTCGCACGTATTAATGCCGCACGTAAAGCAACTTGCCCTAAGCTCACAGCAGAAATTTCTTTAAAAGAACCCAATAAACCACAAAGTGGCGTGCGTGCAGCACCCACGATGACTATTTCTTTATTCACAGATTTTTCCTCTTGCGTAGTCCTATTTTACTGAGTTTCTAGAAACAATTCACGGCCTATTAACATGCGGCGAATTTCAGAGGTTCCCGCACCAATTTCATAAAGTTTTGCATCTCGCAAAAAACGCCCGACGGGAAACTCATTAACATAACCATTCCCACCCAAACACTGAATGGCTTGCAATGCCATCGCTGTTGCTTTTTCAGAGGTATGTAAAATGACACCTGCCGCATCTTTACGTGCTAATACATTGTTATCACAGGCTTTTGCCACCGCATAAAGATACGCACGCGAAGCACTCAATTCAACATACATATCTGCAAGCTTGGCTTGCATTATTTGAAAAGTACCGATAGCCTGCCCAAACTGTTCTCGCGTATGCACATAAGGCAATACCACATCTAAACAAGCTTGCATGATACCCACAGGGCCCGCCGCCAATATCACACGCTCATAATCCAAACCACGCATGAGCACCTTCACCCCCTCATTAATTTTTCCTAAAACATTTTCAGCAGGAACACAGCATTCTGTGAAAACCAACTCTGAGGTATTGGAACCACGCATTCCTAATTTATCAAGCTTCTGTGCAGACTTAAATCCCGACATGGCTTTTTCAACGATAAAAGCTGTGATGCCTTTAGCACCCGCTGATTTGTCCGTTTTAGCATACACAACAACAACATCTGCATCAGGCCCATTGGTAATCCACATTTTTGAACCATTCAATATGAATTCATCGCCCTTTTGCTCTGCATATAACTGCATACCAACCACATCCGAACCTGCATTGGGCTCACTCATCGCAAGCGCTCCCACCCACTCACCTTTTGTTAATTTAGGTAAATATTTTAATTTTTGTTCGTGCGAAGCATTTAAAGAAATTTGATTTACGCATAAGTTGGAATGCGCGCCATAACTTAAACCCACAGAGGCAGAAGCACGGCTTATCTCTTCCATTACAACAACATGCTCAAGATAACCTAATCCTGTCCCGCCATACTCAGGTGTAACAGTTATACCTAGGATGCCTAAGTCACCCATTTTCTTCCACAAAACTGCAGGAAATAAATTGGTTTTATCAATTTGATCGGCTATAGGCGCAATTTCATTTTGAGCAAATTGATAAACAGAGTGGCGTAAAATTTCTGTTGTTTCCTCCCATCCAAAACTAAGATTTTTTAACATGACTTTCTCATCATAAGCTGGTTTGACTGTTCAACATCCACATTGCTTTTTCATGTACTTGCATACGCCGCGTGACCAATTCTATCGTTGCCTGATCATCAGCTTTATTTGCGACTTCAAAAACATTATATGAAGTTTTAGTTACAATACGATGATCTTCTGCGAGCAGCTTCAGCATTTCTTCTGCCGCGGGCACGCCTACCGCTTCTTTTATTTTTGATAATTTAATAAATTCTTTTGTCGTTCCTGGCGCATAAGATCCTAATGCGCGTATGCGTTCTGCAATTTCATCTACTGCTAAAAATAATTCTTGATATTGCACTTCAAAAAGAGAATGCAAAGAAAAAAATAAAGGCCCTGTGACATTCCAATGAAAATAATGTGTCTTTAAATAAAGTAAATAGGTATCTGCAAGCAAGTGTTCTAAGCCCGTAACAACCTTTTGATTATGATGACTCATTCCTCTTCCCCTTTAAAATTTGCCCAAACCCCGACTATCCTAAACTTGTTAACCTGAAGAAACAAATTTTTTGTCCTATTTTTAGTAAAAAATGAACTGTCGTTTGCTTTTGTTTAGAGTGCTGTCTAGAATTGTTTTGTCATTAAGCCGGAGGGCGGCTGACAAAACCAATTGATTTAATCATGGAGGAATCCAAATGTTGAAACGTTTAATTGCAGTGATTACCTTAGGTGCAGCATTGTGTATAAGCAGTCTTGCTTATGCCGCTTGCGGCGTTTGTGAGTCTGTACAGTGCTGCTTAGGTTGTTCACCCACAGGTGCACAAATTAAAAATTTCCTAGGTGTTAACACCGTTTTATTTCAAGACGATGTTCACTACTGCTATAAATGCACACCTACAGGTGATGGCAGTGCGAATCTTGTTTTCGTTTGGGCCGACATGGATCCGATGTCCACACGCGTATTCCCAGAAAGACAAGCGCCTGTTTACATTAAAGCAAGCATTCAAAAACAATGTGACGGTACGATTGTAAGTACACTAGAACAATAAACATAATTTTAGATTTTTTTAAAAAAACCCTCTTCACTTTCTTGAAGAGGGTTTTTTTTCGATCATATATTTTATTGCTGCTATTAAATCTTCATCTGTACATTCAAAACAGCCCCCACGAGGAGGCATGTTATTCATCCCTCCATCAATAGCAATTAACATCGCTTTTAAATTTCTTTGACGACAGCGAAGCACCCAATCCTTCTCAACACCTCGAAGTGGCGCACCCACTGCGATCACTGGATCGGGATCATGACATACCGCGCAAAAAACATCATAAACCCCTTTTCCTGGATTTTTTCCATGGTGGATTTTCTCGAGTATTTCTGCAGGATTATGATAAGATGGTGTTATCGACTCTTCAGACGAAAAAGTTAAAAATAAAGATAAACCCAAAAAAAATAGTATTTTTAGTATCCACATTTTTTCATTTCCTTTCTATTTGGTTGACAGGTCTATTATTAAAAGCTATTTTTTGAATCGTGCTCTTTCAAGCACAAACCCTTTAGTGACAAGTGCATATGTTCAAGGAGGTCGTTAATGTTTAAATTTACCCCCAATCTAGAACAAGAAGGGCGATACACCCGTTATTTTATCGGTGGAATCCTCATTATTGCAGGTATTCTAGGCTTAGGACGAATATTTTTAATTTTATGCGGCCTTGTTCTTGTTGCCCAAGGTGTTCTTGCTTGGGGATTGGTACCTATCTTAATGGAGAAATTTTTAAAAACACCACCCCAAAATCCTAATCACAAATGATTTTTTAAAAAAGCTCACTTTTAAAAAAGTGAGCTTTCCTTTAAATTTAACTCAAAACAATCGATACTTTATGAAAAAAACAGTGTTAACACAGCTACTTGTCTATAGCCTGATCCTCTCTTTGAATGCATGCTCCAACGCCATGTTCGTTACTACCACAGCAGGCGGCGCATTGAATCAACAAGGTCGCACATTCTCAGATACCGTTTCTGATCAAGTCATTACTTATCGCGCAATAAAAGTTATCTCAAACACACCTTCATTGCAAAAAACCAGCCGCATTGTAATAGTGACATTCAATCATAATGTTTTACTGGTGGGACAAACACCCAATGAAACTCTAAAAAAAGAAGCAGAAACACTCATCCGAAAAGTCCCTAATGTAAAAAACATTTATAACGATATCACCATTCAACCCCCTCTAAATACTTACGAACAAGGCAATGACGGCGCGATCACTGCAAATATTAAATCAAGAATGTTTAGCACTACTAATCTTCGCGGACGCAACATTAAAGTGATCACAGAAAATAGTGTTGTTTATATGATGGGCGCAGTCAGCAAATCAGAAGGCAATGTTGCAGCTGAAGTTGCACGTAACAGCGCCGGCGTTAAGAAAGTCGTTAAATTATTTGAATATACCTCAAAAAACTAAAAATTATTATATCGTTCAAAGGATTCATTTAACTGTTGTGTCACACGTAAAAAGGTCGTTCTCTTGGAAAGCTCTTTTAATTTTTGCGCGCCCACATAAGTGCAGGTAGAACGCAAACCACCTAAGATATCTAAAATGGTTTCACTCACAGGCCCTCGGTAAGGCAAATTCACAGATTTTCCTTCGCTCGATCGGTATTCTGCAACACCACCTCGATGTTTCATCATCGCTTCTTTAGAACTCATGCCATAAAAACGTTTATACGATTTACCTTCAATTTCAATTAACTCCCCCTCGCATTCATCATGCCCACCTAACATCCCCCCTAACATCACAAAATCCGCACCTGCCGCAAATGCTTTTGCAAGATCCCCTGGGACAACACAACCTCCATCCGAACATACCTGTCCTTTCAAACCATGCGCTGCATCGGCACATTCAATGATGGCAGATAATTGAGGATACCCAACACCCGTTTTTTTTCGCGTCGTGCAAACAGAACCAGGACCAATACCAATTTTTACAATGTCCGCACCTGAAATTAATAATTCTTCTGTCATTTCTCCCGTTACCACATTTCCCGCTAAAATGGTCTTTTCAGGAAATAATTCCCGTGTGCGTTTTACAATATCTAAAAAAATTTGAGAATACCCATTTGCGACATCCAAACAAATAAAAGGAATAGGAAAAATTTTTAAAATGTTCTCTAAGGATTTTAAATCTTCTTTCTGTGTTCCTGCGCTGATCATCACAAAATTCAGCGCGCTAGGCGTCGTTTCTTTTAAGTCTATCCAGTTTTTTTCTGTCATAAACTTACTTAAAGCCGTTAGTAAGCTATGCTGCGTCAGTGCTTTTGCCATTGCGCTTGTGCCTGTATGATCCATATTAGCAGCAATAATGGGTATACCTCTCCAAGATTGATGCGAATGTTTAAAAACATATTCACGCTCTAAATCCACTTCAGCACGCGATTTTAAAGTGCTACGCTTCGGGCGAATTAATACATCTTTAAAATCAAGCTTAATATCTTCTTCAATACGCATAAAACCCCCCTCTTTAGACTCTTTAGACTTGAAATGATTTACTTATCTGTAGCAAACTTGCAGCACCGTACTCAAACCAGGAATTTATCATGACGGAAAAAATGTATTATAGCAGCATTAGCGAAAATCCCATGGGGACAGAAAACTTTGAATTCCTCGAGTTTGCAAGTTTAACGCCAACCACTCAAATTGAACAATTCAAAAATTTTGGATTTAAGGAAACAGCCAAACACCCTGAAAAAGCAATATGGCTGTTCGAACAAAATGGAATACGCTTCATACTTAACGCACAACCCGCCACCGCCGCTTATGAATTCGCTAAAAAACATGGTCCTTGTGTCAGCGCCATGGGGTTTAAAATTAAAGATGCATCCAAAGCACTTTCACATCTTGAAAAAATAAAAGAAAAAATAATTTTATCTGATACCCGCACATTTGACCTCCCCACACTCCAAGGCGTAGGAGGCAGTTTCATTTACCTTGTGGATGCCCACGGACAAAATCAATATGAAAAATTTTTTGATTATACCGCCAAACCGAAAAACCCAGGCAACGGCTTAGCATACATTGACCACGTCACTCATAATTTATTTCGCGGCAATATGGATGTACTTTTTGATTTTTATCAACGTATTTTTAATTTTCATCAAATTCGCTACTTTGATATCACAGGAAAAATGACAGGCCTCGTGAGCCGCGCCCTGACAAGCCCTTGTGGTAATATTCGTATTCCTTTAAATGAATCTAGCGACGATAAATCACAAATCGAAGAATTTTTGAAATTATTTAAAGGAGAGGGAATTCAACATATTGCCCTTGCAACAAAAGATATTTATAACACAGTCGAAACCTTGCATCACTCAAATATTGAATTTCTTGAGACACCTGATGTCTATTTTGATATGATTGAAAAACGTTTGCCAAACCATGGCGAAGACTTAAGCCGTTTGCGTAAAAATAAAATTTTAATCGATGGCACAAAAATAAAAGAAAAAATAATTTTATCTGATACCCGCACATTTGACCTCCCCACACTCCAAGGCGTAGGAGGCAGTTTCATTTACCTTGTGGATGCCCACGGACAAAATCAATATGAAAAATTTTTTGATTATACCGCCAAACCGAAAAACCCAGGCAACGGCTTAGCATACATTGACCACGTCACTCATAATTTATTTCGCGGCAATATGGATGTACTTTTTGATTTTTATCAACGTATTTTTAATTTTCATCAAATTCGCTACTTTGATATCACAGGAAAAATGACAGGCCTCGTGAGCCGCGCCCTGACAAGCCCTTGTGGTAATATTCGTATTCCTTTAAATGAATCTAGCGACGATAAATCACAAATCGAAGAATTTTTGAAATTATTTAAAGGAGAGGGAATTCAACATATTGCCCTTGCAACAAAAGATATTTATAACACAGTCGAAACCTTGCATCACTCAAATATTGAATTTCTTGAGACACCTGATGTCTATTTTGATATGATTGAAAAACGTTTGCCAAACCATGGCGAAGACTTAGGCCGTTTGCGTAAAAATAAAATTTTAATCGATGGCACAACCGAAAAAGAAAAAAAATTATTATTACAAATTTTCACACAAAATATGTTAGGCCCTGTTTTTTTTGAAATTATTCAACGAAAAGGTGATGAAGGGTTTGGCGAAGGCAACTTCAAAGCCTTATTTGAAGCCATAGAACTTGATCAAATTAAACGAGGCGTCTTATGAAATTAGCCACTCTAAAAAATGAAACACGCGATGGCGAATTAATTTTAGTAAGCAGAGATTTAAAGTCAGGTGTGTCTGCAAAAGACATCGCGCCCACTTTGCAATATGCCTTGGATCATTGGGATACCGCGCATCCTGCACTAAAAGCACGTTACGCTTTATTAAACGAAAATAAAATAAAAAATATTTTTCCTTTCGAGACTAAGAAAGTAAGTGCACCTTTACCTCGCGCATACCAATGGGCTGACGCATCAGCCTATGTCAATCATGTTGAATTAGTTAGAAAATCTCGAGGTGTCACCATGCCAGAAAGTTTCTGGACAGATCCTTTGATATATCAAGGCGGTTCAGATTATTTTTTAGGACCTTGCGATGATATCCCCATCGAAAACCCTGATTGGGGTATTGATTTTGAAGCTGAAATTGCTGTAATCACAGATACTATCCCCATGGGCAGCACAGCAAATCAAACGGGAAAACATATTCAATTATTAATGTTAGTCAATGATATTTCTCTTCGTAATCTTGCCCCAGCAGAATTAGCCAAAGGTTTTGGATTTTTTCAATGTAAACCTCCCACTGCATTTTCACCGGTTGCTATTACACCCGATGAATTAGAAGACGCTTGGGATGGCAAAAAAGTTCATCTACCTTTGCTTTCTTATTACAATAAGAAACGTTTTGGCGAACCTAATCCAGCCACTGATATGACTTTTGATTTTCCCACTTTACTTGCTCACGCCGCAAAAACACGACCTTTAATGGCGGGCACAATCTTAGGTTCAGGCACTGTTTCTAATCGCAATTATCATGAAGTAGGCTCCTCTTGTATTGTGGAAAAACGCATGATAGAAACTCTCGAACAAGGCAAACCCATCACACCTTTCATGCATTACGGTGATACGATAAAAATTGAAATGCAAAATAAAAGAGGAGAAAGTATTTTTGGTGAAATTGAACAAAAGGTCATTCCATATGTTAATACTTTATGATTATTTTCGATCGTCTGCGAGTTATCGTGTACGTATCGCCTTGAATTTAAAAAAATTAGATTATCAATTAACTCAAATACATTTGCTTGATGATGGTGGTCAACAACATACTGCCGCTTATACTCAAATTAATCCGCAAGCTTTAGTCCCTTGCTTAAATCATGATGGGGCGATCATCACACAATCACTTTCAATTTTAGAATACCTTGAAGAAACTTTTCCCTCACCTGCTTTATTACCCAAGGAAAGACAGGCACGTGCTTATGTACGCTCTATCGCACAAAGCATTGCTTGCGATATTCATCCCTTAAATAATCTACGCGTATTAAATTATTTAAATAAATTAGGTTTGCCTTCAGATGATAAACCTAAATGGGTAGATCACTGGCTTAATTTAGGTTTAACAGCCCTTGAAAAAAAAGCAGAAAAATCTATTTTTCGTGGAAAATGTTTTTATCAAGATCAAATTACGTTCGCAGAAATTTGTTTAATCCCTCAGCTTTTCAATGCACGGCGTTACCATTTTGATTTAACATCATTTCCTTTCTTGCTTTCTATCGAACAACATTGTTCGCTTTTGCCTGCCTTTAATGCTTTCCCAAAAGAGTAAAGTTATCGTCGGCATGTCAGGCGGCGTTGATTCTTCCGTCGCTGCCCTACTCCTGAAAAACCAAGGTTATATCACCGAAGGTTTATTCATGAAAAATTGGGAAGAAGACGATACTGATACCTATTGTATGGCTGAAAAAGATTTAAAAGACGCACAAGACGTCTGCGATAAATTAAATATACCACTGCACCGTGTTAATTTTTCAGTAGAATACTGGGAAAACGTCTTTGAAAATTTCCTTGAAGAATATCAACAAGGCCGCACGCCTAATCCTGACATTCTCTGCAATAAATACATAAAATTCACTGCTTTTTTAAACTATGCGAAACGCTTAGGCGCTGATTTTATTGCAACAGGACATTACGCACAAAAAAAAGAAGACGATGATTTTTCATTATTATGCGAAGCAAAGGACAAAAAAAAAGATCAAACTTATTTTCTGTATACTCTGGATCAACACCAGCTTAAACATAGTTTATTCCCATTAGGTAAGCTAGAAAAAGAAGAAGTGCGACTGATTGCAAATCAAGAAGGGTTTTCAAATTATAATAAAAAAGACAGTACGGGCATTTGTTTTATCGGTGAACGGCACTTTAAAAAATTTTTAAACCGTTATCTGCCGGCACAACCCGGAAACATTGTAACACCTGAAGGAAAAAAAATAGGAGAACACACAGGTTTAATGTATTACACCTTAGGACAACGCCAAGGTTTGGGCATTGGCGGAAAAAAAGGAGAACTTGAAGCCCCCTGGTATGTTGCAGAAAAAAACCTAAAAACAAAAGAATTAATCGTTGTACAAACAGCGCATCATCCTTTGCTTTTCTCAAAAAATTTAATTTGTAAAAAAATACATTGGATTGCAAAAACCCCTCACTTACCATACACTTGCGTTGCAAAAATTCGATATCGCCAACTTGGCTCGCCTTGCGATATAACCTATTCTGAAAAAGAAAAAAATTATTTCATTTCTTTTCATCATGAACAACGTGCTATCGCGCCCGGTCAATCTATTGTTTTTTATGATCATGAAAATTGTTTGGGTGGTGGCATCATTGAAGGTAGTCACACGTTAAAAAGTATGATGGTACGATAAAAATAGGGCTTTGAGTTAAAAAACAAGCTTTCTAATTTGCAAGGTTTCACGTGTAGCCCTTTCAAAATCTTGCAAAAGATTTTGAAAGGAGGTGTCCGGAAAACGTCATTTTTTCTTTAGTTCGAGGCGCGTGAATTTTTTAAAGCGCAGTTTACATAAAAGTAAATGAACATTTAAAAAATTCACGCAAAAAAGAAATAAAGTAAAAAGGACGTTTTTCACGGACGACAAGGTACCTCTAAAAATCAAAGTCATGGCGATAAAGCATGAAAAATAAACTCACCAAGTGGGAAGCAGTTACCCTCAGTTTAGCAGGCATCTTTCAATCTGCTTTACTTGTAAGAGAGTTAGCACGCAAAGGGGAGATAGATCAAACAATATTTGAAAACATGATAAATAGTATTTTGAAAATTAACGCAGACTCCGTATTGGAGATCTACAATGGTGTTGAGGGAGTAAAAATAGGTTTAAAAGCACTCCCAAACCTTTTAAGTAAAAAAACAAAAAAAGGAGATTCTGAAATTATTCGTTACAGCATCTCATTGATTTATCTTGAAAAAAAATTCTCGAACTCCCCTCAGTTTAAGAAAACACTTTTACGCCGTATTCAACAAGCGCAGTCTCAAGCAAATCATCTGGCCGTTACACATCCTCTGGTCATTGACACGCTCGCCAATGCTTTTTTACAGTCTATTGCTCAATTCCATTATCGAATCCAAGTCGTTGGGGGCGCTAATCATTTAAAAAACGATGAAATCGTTTCAAAAATAAGGGCTTTACTCCTCGCGGGCATTCGTTCTGTTGTCCTTTGGCGACAAGTCGGTGGGAGTAAATGGCAGTTAATCTTTTTTAGAAGAAAAATTATTGAGACAGCAAAAAAACTTTCGGCACGTTACCTGTAATTCGCGCAACGAGTTACAGGCTAGCTTTCTCCAAAAACAAATGCTTCACGGGCTCGCCGCTCAAAACATGTTTTTCAATGATTTCATCAATGTCTGAAAAAGAATGATAGGTATACCAAACACCTTCAGGATAAATCACAAGACAAGGCCCCAAGGCACAACGCCCTAGACAACCTGACTTACTGACACGGATTTTCCCTGCTCCTGCCAAACCTAAATCTTGAATTTTATGTTTTGCATACTCCCAAAATTCTAGGGCATTTGCACCCTGACAACACTTTTTTCCATTTTCTTTTTGGTTCGTACAAAAAAACAAGTGTTTTTCATAAAAAGACATTTTATACTCCTTAAAATGAATCTCAAGAATGCCATTAGAAAACGCGCCGACCAATGTGTCAAATGCAATGCCTGCGCCCCTGCCTGCCCTACCTACGCTAAAACCCTCCACGAGGGTGAGTCAGCACGTGGGCGTATCGCACTCATGGAAGGTTTGGCTTGTGAGAAACTCCCCTTAACCGAGGCGTTACTGGCACATTTGGATTCTTGCCTTTATTGCCGTGCTTGTGAAGCTGTCTGCCCTTCAGAAGTAAAATATGCAGAAACTTTGAATTTAACACGTCAATTAATCCATACCAAAAAACCTTTTTCAAAAATATTTTCTCTTATTTTTTCATCAAAACAAGCATTAAACATCTTTGTTTTTTTTCTTATATTTTATCAAATAACGGGTTTACAATGGTTTTTTAGAAAAATAAAAATTTTTAATTTGGCAAATAAACTTAAACGCTGGGATCGCTATCTTCCCCATCTTACCATCAGACACTGGAAGACTTTCTATCCTGCACAAAACTCCCAAAAAGGCACGGTGGCCTTATTTACGGGTTGCATTCAAACTTTTGTTGAACCAAGCACAATCACCTCAGCCATTCGCTTATTAAATGCTTGGGGATTTGATATTGAAATACCTCGCTCACAAGCTTGTTGCGGTGCTTTTCATTTGCATGGCGGCTCACCTGATTTTACAAAATTAGCTGAAAAAAACAAAAGGGCTTTTAAAAACAAAGACACTGTGTTTTTCACCAGCGGTTGTGGCATGATTTTAAAAGATTATCCATCTGAAAAAAACTTTAATATAAAAGACATTTCTTCTTTTCTTTATACGCGAGAAAAACCAAAAAAACTTATTTTTAAAACTTTGAAATTAACTGCAGTGCTTCACACACCTTGCTCACTTAAAAACATACTCCAAACTGCCGATCCAACTTGGCATCTATTGAAGCTTATCCCAGGGTTACAGATTATTCCGCTTTCATCTTCTACTGCTTGTTGTGGTGCCGCAGGACTTAATATGTTAACCCAGCCTGAAATGGCAGACAGTCTCGCACATGATCTATCAAATAAAATAAAAGAGATAAAGCCAGATATTTTATTAACTTCAAATATCGGTTGCAAAATACATCTGGAAACACAACTGCAAACATATCAAAAAATAAAAATTCTACATCCAATTGAATTATTAGCTATGCAGCTTGAGTCTTTCTAATATGATGAAGATGATGAAGCTTGTGGACGCGACCCGTAAAATTCACTACGTCCATTTTCTCCTTGACCTGCCGTATTACGATCTCGAATACTTGACAACATGTAACGATTCGTAGAATAAGATATCTGGCTTTTTTGAAAAGCTTCTACATTTACATTTTGTAACGCATAAAATAACTCCAACAAAAGTTTAGTTTGATCAACCATGCTGCAAGTATAACTTACAATATCTCTACCCAGAGAATGAACGCTTATATTTCTCAGTCCTTCATCTTGAGAAACAATAAAAGCAATGAAATTTTTAGCTTCTGAGAAAAGAAAAGAAGCTTCTGAGTTAAATTGATCCTCGGAGGATTGTTTTAAGTAAATTATGTTTTCTGAAACACTAATATGACATTTTTCCTTTAAATACGACCGAAAAGAAAGATCTTTTGTTACTTTTTTCCAATGCGTAATGAATCCTTTAGTGTCCCCACTGAGTATTTCACCATTTAACAAAGTAGTCAGTGACCAAATCCAATTTGTATTAATAGGAAGGGTTTGCACACAGCGACGTGTTCTTAAATCCCAAACTTTAATCGTTTTATCATCAGAGCCACTTAATAAAGTATCCTTATTTAAAAAAGCAAATGTATTTACGAAATCAGTATGCCCAACAAGTACAGTTGAAATAAATCCATTAGCTATCTCCCACAAACGAATCGTACAATCGTCTGAACCACTCACTAAATAGCGATGATCCGGTGTGATGGTTAAAGCATATGTCAGCTTCTGATGATCATTTAACTCTTGAGTACAGCTTAAATCATCCAGATTCCAAATTCTTAAGCAGCCATCTTCAGCAGAAGAGGCTAATCGATTCCCTTCTAAACCCACGAGCCCATAAACAGTACTTTGATGTCCAACTAACATTTGTACTCTACCCGAACCTGTCAAATCCCAAATACAAATTCTTTGGTCTCGGGAACCTGATGCTAATTTAGCAGAAGATAAATACGTTAATGCAACAACACCCGCACTATGTTCTCGATATACTTCCGAACTTTCTATTACGTTTTCAGAAGAGCTAACACCCTCAGCTGCACTGAGCGACCAAATTCTCACTGTTGTATCTTCAGAAGCACTGGCGAAACCAGTTCCATCAGGGGCCAATGCAATACGCCAAACTTGGCCTGTATGTCCACGAAAAAGTTGTAAACAGCGACCCCCATTATCAAAACACCAACGCTTAATATCTCCGGCAGTTCGAGGATCTCTTTTTTTAGGATCAATGGAACTCCGAGCTCCACTCAAAAAAGTATTATCTGGCAAGCCTGCTAGTGCTGTCACCCATTCATGATGCGCAGGGATCGTTTCTGAAACACCGTAAACATTTAGACGTATCGATCGCAAAAATGGGTTAGCTTGTAAAAGCTCGTTTACTTTAGCAAGAGAAAAACCATCTTCTCTCATATCTACAAAAAAAACAGGAACTTGAGAAGAGCCAGAGGAGTTTGATGGGGAGACTCTATTTTCCATCATCCTTTTTTGATGGGACTCTTCTCCTTCATGCTTTAACCTATCTCGCTCTACTTCTATTTCTAAATACTGTCGTTTCATTTTTACAAGCTCAGCTTCATTTCGAGAAAGTCGTTGTGTAAGTTCTGATAACCGCTCTAATAAAATTTTATTTTCTTGCAAAGCGCTTTTTAAACTAGCCTGTATTAATAAATCTTCTATCCCTGTGAGGCTCTCTCTGTGAGAGACATTCTCTTGTTGTTTTGCCTCGGAAGCTAACAGTTGATTTAAAGCAGGAAGAGGATATAAGTTTAAAGAAACCAGAGGAAGATTCGTCGAAGGACTACGGACTTGTCCGGAAGAACGACATCGGTTGATCCATTCCTCAATAGCAGCTCGCTCGTAGACTACCCCATCTGAGGCAACAACAGCGTCTTTAATAGAAGATTGTGTAATAGGACAAATGAAATATTCTTCTAACATAGATTCCCCTTATTTCTCAAAGATAATAAATCAGAAATTGTTGTTGCGGTGTTTTTATTCCTTCTAAAAAGATAACCGTAACAATGATTTCCTTGCGCATAAATAGCGTCTGACATTAATTCATGGTGAAGTTGTGGTAAAAAGTAATGAGGAATATGCGGTAATAAATGATGAAGTAGATGAAGATTATCTGAATGCGGATATAAAAAAAATGCCAGGACGGGATGACATAAGTTATTTCTCGATATTTTATAAATAGAATGCGTATTTTGGTAAAGATTTCCATGCTCTGAAACTTCACTTAAAAAACGGATAAGCTGAAATGCAGTTAAGTAAGGAAAAACCCAGTAAAAAATAAAATATTTCCAAACTGAAAAATAAGTTAATATAAAAAATAAAGAAATGTAAAAGATAACTCGAGCAATGATTTCTTTTTTAGGTGTATTACGATTAAAAATAAAAGGTTTTATTGTTCCTAGTAAAAATTTAGGCATTTCAATAAGAGACATAATGCTTATTATCTTTTTTATAAATGCCCCCGGGGTCTTAAGTGCATCTTTCATTCCAAGCGCATCATAACGAACACGATCAGGGTCAGACACACTATCTCCTAAATAACGATGATGTTTATCATGCGATATTTTATACGCATAAAGAGAGTTAAATACAGGGAAAGCACAACAAAGCATTCCTATCCACGTATTTAAAAATGGGTTTTTAAATAGTTTTCTATGTGAAGCGTCATGAAGTAAATTTTCTAATGCCCTCATTCTTGAAGAAATTACAATAACAGAAGAAACATAAACTATAGGATTTTTATAATGTAGACTTAATGTTATTGATATCATAACAAGAAGATAATCAAATAAAATATAAATTAAATTTGAGTGGTTATTTGTTTCAATATAAGGGCCATTCTTTATCTTCGAAACAATGTATCTTTTCTCTGCCACATAAGCTTGTGTACTCATAATGAAATCTCCCAAGAAGATAATTTCTTTATTTATTTTAACCGTAATATTTTTTTTTTGGATACGTAATATTACGTAGTCATCTATAGAAAATGGACTTCAAGATGAGCGCTCACTCCACATTTTTCTCACCAAACTCAACGCATTCTGTGTTTCAGGCTCTCCAGTTTCTTCAGAGAAAGGAGATAGATCAAAACCTTGAATCTCTGAAGAAAGTACTGGCAACAACAAGGAAGGTGAAAAAAAATGTGTATGCGTAGAACGACGCAATCTTGAAACTTCATGATCAACTTGCCAAAACAGAATAACACCATTGATATCAGCACTAATCAATCGATCACGACAGAATGATAGTTGTGTTATCCGACAAGAATGTCCTTCAATAATTTGTAAAAGTTTATGTTCTTGAACAGACCATAAATATAATACATTATCTTTACCCGCCGAAATCAACAAACTTCCATCTGAATTATAAGAAAAAGTTTCGATTGACTGAGCATGCGAGGGATGGGAATAAATTTCTTTTAAAGATCCATTTTCAGTGTTCCAAACAAAAATAGCATCACCTATCGCAGCAGATAAATCTTCTGTGATCGGTTTATATTTTAACTTTTCAATGGGTTCTTTCACAAAAAACCGTTGATGACATTTAAAATAAAAACCATCTTTTGAAAAAATATCAATCTGGAAACGAGGATAATAACCATGAAAAAAAGCAAGCTGAGATTGACGATCACTTACCGCAAGTAAGTTGTTAAATTGCGTTACATTCGTTTGATTATAATCACCTTTTAATTCCCTTATATCTCTTTCACAACGGAATCCTTCTTCTGATCTTGAAAAAAAAGTTCCATCCTCAAAAGGACCGAGAAAAGAAAGCGGAAGTGTAATAAGAAATATCTGATCACCTGAAAAACGAGAAATAACATAACAAATATGTTTTTCATCTATCGCAATAAAGTTACTATCCTCATTACAATAAGCCAATTTAATAATTTTAGAAGTCGAAATATCGTAGGTCGCCTCAAGCGTCTCTTTTAAAACAGACCACTCCTTTACAATACCTTGTTCGCAACCCGACAAAATAAAATCATGTTCACGATTGCATACCATCGCTGTGACGCTTGACGAATGCCCGTCAAACTGAGTTGCAGCCGTTAATTCTTTCCTAAATTCCCATTGAAAAACAGATTGAGATGAAACAGTCATGATCGCTTGATTATAAATAAATACGGCAGACAATAAAGGCGTTTTATGTCGAGAATAAACGTATAAAAGTTCCATTGTTTTTACAGACCATACCTTCGCTAAACAATCTTCTCCTGCTGAAACCAACAAAAAAGCATTAGGGCTATAATCAAGTGCATTAATTTTTTTACTATGTCCTCCAAAAGAATAACTACTTGAATCCATAAAATTATATTGAATCAGCTTTCCATCAGAATATCCGCTGGCCATTAAAAAATTATTACCACTATAGGCAAGCACTGTAACAACACCCTGAGCTTGCTGATCATAAACAAGAGTTAAATTTAGATTTTTTGAAGAAATTATTTCTCCTATTGCCGTTTGATATACCATGCTCCCACGTATAAAAACCATTTGATTTAATGCTATAGGCGATAATGTAATACAAGAAATAGGGGACTGCGTTGTATCTTCCGTTTTTATTACAAAAAAACATTCTCCTGCTTTATTCAAAAAAGATATCATTCCATTAAAAAACCCAACGATCAAACAATGATACTGCTGCTGATAAGCCAGTGAGGTTACTGCTTTAATATCTGAAGAAGAAAAATCAACACCAGAGCTCCATTCTCCATAAACTTTATATGATTTTTCGCAGAACAATCCCCAATAGGTTATTGTACCGTCCATACCTCCTGTGAATATTTCATTATCCGAACCAAATGTTAAGGCTGTTAAATTAAGTGAGCGTGATCTACCAATAACAGGTATTTCTTCTAAAAAATGTGAAGTAGGCTCATAAAAATATATACACAACTTGTCCCAAAGAGAGGATTTAACGATAGCAATACAATGATAACTTGGATCATATTTAAAAAATTTTATATTTTCTGAAACCAGAGAAAGCATCAATTCTTTATTTTGAAACATGCCAGATAATTGTAAGTGCCCCGCTCTTCTATCATTACGAATTGAATCTTGCAAAAAAACTTCTTCAAACCTAATACGCTGTGTTAGATCATCTGAGAAAACAGAACCCGGCATGATAGCAGCTCCTACATCCACCTCAGTTAAATCTTCTAAAAAAAATCTCTCACCACAGGCATTCAAAAGTGTTGCTGCACAAGCCGAATGAGTGCGGGCTGTTACGTTTTTATTTGATTGAGTCTGAGATATAAGGCGATAAAGGTTCGCCCTTATATTAGAATTGCCTTCTAAAATATCTTGAAATATGCACACCGCCAACCTATCTACTAATAATAAACTAGGTTCAATCTTAATATCATCAAAATCCGAAAGTGAATCGTATTTTGATATCCCTCTCTGAGGATTATCACATAAAAACAAGAAGGCTCGCGCAAGGAAGAAACTTAAGAAAACTCTACTTACAAAAGTAATGCTCGAAACAGTATCGCCTTTTAGAAAATCATAAGTAAAATTAATTTTATAAAAAAATCCACAGAGTTCCATTAAAATTATTTTTCTTTCTCTCAAAAAATATTCCGCACAACCTCTTTTTAGAGCCAGGTCATCATCCAAAAAAGATAAAGAAAAAACAAAATTTTGAGGATGAGAAACACTTTTAAGCGCTAACATACTACCCCATCGCTTAGCTTCCTCTCCCTCTCCTCTTCTTGAATACGGAATCAGAGAACACATTTTATCAAACAATAAGTTCGATAGAAAAAAAGGGGTAAGAAGCCGCTCTTTCTTTAGTTTATCAATTACGCCTACAATCACTTTTTTTAAACGAAAATTAATTCTCTCTCCTGAAAAAAAACCCAAAAGCATTTTCTCAAGTCGTATATTTTTGGGAGGATATTCTCTTAAGATATCCTCAATACTACTCATATAATATTTTAATGAAAAAATCTGAAAAAAATCAGAATTCGAGAAAAGATATTTTATATATTTCGTAGAAAGACGCGTACAAACAATAACTTTATCTGAGAATTTTTCGAAATATTCTCTTTCCTTAAAAAGAGAAGAAACCTCCAAAGGATAGTCAATAGAATCCAATAAAATAATCATCCTATATCGACCTCGAACTCTTAGATAGCCCTCCTCAAGCAAACCCAATTCGAGTTTAAGATAATTTTTAACGTTTTCGACTGAAAATAATTTTTCTTTATTATCCCAATAAATAAAAATAAATTCTTTTGGGTACTTTGAGTTCTTATACTGATTTTTATACCAATTAAAAAAAGAGAAAGATTTTCCTGTTCCTTCAGGAGAAGAAACAATCAAGAAAGATTTCTCCGCTCTAAGGAAATTAGCTACAACAGAGTCTATATCTTGAGTTTGAGTTTTCTCATACTCACTCATAAGATGCCCGGAAGAAGAGGAAGAAAAATCACTCGCATCTTCTTGAGCTTGAATTACCTGCCCCGATGATAAAAAAGCTCTTTCAACGCAAGCGCTTAATTTTTTAATATCTCTTTGAGATGAAAAATTTAAAACATTTCTTCTGAAACACGTTCGAAACAAAGGATCATCAATTAAATTGAAATGATTTGCCTCTGAAATTAAATTTACAAAAGGAGAAAGCTCTTTCCATGATTTGTCCGATGTCTCTTGAGGTATGTCCTGGATAGGCTGTCCCGCTCTATACAAATGTACTCCCCCTTTTTCTATCCTTTTCGTTCCTTTGTCATGCATCGTCATTAAAAGATGGGTTTGCAATAACTTCAGTATCGATGAGAAATATTTTATTTTATTTCTAAATTGTATCTCATCAATTGATGTATTAATTTTACTAACAAGATTATCAAAAAATAATTTTATATTTTCTTCTCTATTGTCATATTTTTTTTCAAAATGAAAGTCAAATAGATAGCTTATGCTTAATTGATCTGAAATTTTTTTTGTAATAAAAATTATTCTATGATAAAAAAGAGATTCCTCCATCTCAAGTAACTCTTTTGGAGGCTGCGTATCAAGTAACCCAAGATAAGAAATTTCTTCACCTCTTTGCTGAAGTTCAAGAGCCACTTCATATGCCAACAAACCACCGAATGAATATCCACACAAGGCGTAGGGTCCTTTAGATTGAATCTTACGAACTCCTTGAGAAAGATAGTAAGCTAATTCACGAATATCTGTTGGCAAATAAGCTTCAACAATGTCGACAGACTCTGCATCCAATGCTTGATCTAATAATGGATTGGTAAAAGAAACTAATTTAATTTCATCTCCTATATTCTCTTGTAAGTGTCGATATTGATCTTCAAATTTTCCACTTAAAGGGGGGAAACAAAAAACAAAAGAAGAGTCTGAAGAGGCTGAATTCGATAATTCTTTAAATCGTTTTGCATCACTAAAAAAACAGTTTAAAATAACTGCTCTAGAAAGTATCTCAATTGTAATCACCTCAAGAGAATCAATCTCAATTAAAATATTAAACTCTGCCTCGATTCGCTGAATAATTTGCGCCAGCAATAATGAATATCCCCCTAAATCATAAAAATCTGCATCAACACTAATAGGACGAAATCTAAAAGCAGCATGGAAAATCTCTTGAATTTTCCTCTGGTAATCATTTTTGGGAGGACAATACTCGCCTAATAAAGCTAAATTTTGAAACCTCCTTTCAATTTTTTTACCTAGCAAAATATTCTCAAATTCTTCTTCTGATACAATAAAATAATATCGTGGCACATCTGCTGAGTTATAATGACGGTGACTACCAAACACAAATCTTAATCCAGAGATAGAAGGATAAACGCTCTTGCTCTCAGGAAGAATAAAAGCTTCTAATTCTTTTCTTTCGTTTTCTTCATCTAACAAAACTGCCGCATTTTTTACACCCAAAACAGTTTTAAGTTTTTCAACAATCCCTTGTAATTCGATGCGTGTTCCAGAAATTTTTACCTGTCTATCATTTGGAATTCGCCCTAAAAAAAAGATCACGCCCCGCTCTACCCTTACTAAGTCTCCTGTTTTATAAACATTTTTTTTTTCATTTTCATTGCTTAACATCAAGGATAGAAAACTTAAATTTGTTTTTTGTGTATCAAGTTTTCCACTTTCCCAATAACCTACAGCATTACCTATTCCTGACGCACAAAGCTCTCCTTCACCTTCTTGGAATAACTGCTCTTCTCGTAAAATATAAAGCGAAGTTCCTATACACACATTATGTTTGACGTGCCCGATCGTAATAGGCCCTTCTAAATACTCCACTAAAGTTAAACCAATTGTTGTTTCTGTGGGGCCATACCCATTCCAAGTACGTCGAGGTTTAACACCCTCTCCTCGCCATTGCCATTTCCTAAGTAATTCGGCATTTGCTTCTTCTGTGGCAGAAATCACATGCTCTAATGCATAAAACTTCTTTTCCAGTAAGAGATTTTGTTTTTTTTCATCTACATTTAATATGCTTGCTAATAATGTAGGTTCTATGATAGCAACTGAAATTTGATGAAGTTGAAAAATTTCTGGCAACTTCTGCATTAAACTATTAACAGACATCTGGCTCACACAAAGACAAGAACCTGTTCCCCATGCCAGCATTAATTCCATCACGCTCACATCAACACGAATATCAAATCGTTGTAACACTTTATGTTGATGTTTTTGAATATTCAGACCCATTTTGTCTTCATGAGTTTTGCAACGAGAAGGCAACCCTTCGTGTGAAATTAGAATACCTTTAGGATCACCTGTCGTTCCTGATGTATAAATAAGATAAGCATAGTCTCTTGGAGAACGCTCATAATAAAAGGGAGAGTGATCGATATTTTTTAATTCTTCCTTTAGTTTATCAATCTTGATTTTTTTTGTTTGTTCTACGTCATGTAAAATTTCTTGATCCAAAAATGAAGTTGTAATAATCCATTGTACTCCGCTATCTTTAATTCGATTTAATATTTGAGATTGATCTAAATTCGGAGAAAGAGGAACATAAACAGCACCCAGCTTCCAAAGTGTGAGAATAGAAACGTATAACTCAAGTGATTTTGGTAAACACACACCAACAAAACATTGATATTTAATTTTATCAGCCAACATGTGACAAAATTTATTTACATAAAGAAAAACTGTTTCATAATTATAAGTCTGTGTGATTTTTTCATGAATATCACTTATCTCAAGCGCTGTTTTATTAAGATTTTCTTTCGCATGGTAATCAAAAATATCAACAATACTTTCCCATTTAATCTCTGCTTGTTGTTTTTGATATACCTCTTCATTAACTCTATCATCATAAAAAATATTAGCGATTTGAAAATCTCTTTCAAGCTCGTGCAATATTTTTAATTTATTTTTATCTGAGCGATATTGTTCTACACCTTCATCCATAAGCTGTACAGCTGATTTTCTCTCTTTGTTTTTTAACTGAGGGTTAGCACCTAAATTTAACACATACCTGATAACATCTTTTAGATGATAATGTAATTCTTCCTGGGGGGTTAATATTTTATAAATTATAATTTCATGCAAAAGAGTATTGCCTGTGCTTGGATCAGCAAAGTTAATATCAAAATAAGTATGATTGAGTATTTCTAAAAAAAAATTATAATCAAATTTTTCTTTTAAAATTTCTCTTAATTGACTAAAAATATCAGACTCATTACGTTTTTTAAAACCCAAGCGAGAAAACATAAGAAACCATCAAATACAACAATATTAAAAAAGATTGCCCTGAAGTACTTCGAGAAAGAGGAAAAAATTATTTTCTTGTTATTTGAGGTAAGAGAGTTTTATCTGCGATTTCTTCTGCGCACCGCATTACAAAGATCCCCGCACTGACGCCACCCAATCTAAAGAAATAACCTTTATATACTCCTGCTATTCCTCCTTTCTTAAATTGTTCTACAATAACAGAGCATAAAGTTTCTTTGTGGGAACTCCTTTGTAAAAGCACCCCGGCATGATCCACTGGTTGCGTTAAAGTCGTTGCAATAAATCCTGAACATAAGGCTGAAAAAACAGAACAAAGATATCCAGGTGAATTTTGAAAATTCTCCTTCATTGCTCTCTTCATGTGATCATAAAAATAGAACATAGACAAGGTGTAAATCCCATCCCTTACAGTAAATGCACTTAACCCTCGCCAGAGGGGGAAAAGATATCCTTCTTGTCTTTGAACTATATTTAAAACCTGAAAAAGACTCTTATTTTTATGATGCCCTTGTTCGAGAACCAAGCGTTCAGAAGCCGTACTAAAAAAAGCAGACGCCATTCCAGAAACCATTGAAGAATAAAACTTTACTTTTTCATCATTTTTTTTAAAAAGAGAATGATTCGTTAAACCTCGATAGACAGAGAATTGTATTCCTGTGGTAGGAATAATCGTAAAGGCATATTGAGACACCCCTCTGAATAACACGCTTGGCTTTAATTCGATTGGATGATCGCTTTGAAATAACTTTCGAAGACTCAACCAAGGATAATTAAAAGTAGCGTCTGCGACTCCGCTAAACACTCCCTTTGATAGAGCATAAGGTATCGACTGTTTTTCATCTTCATTCGGCATAATCACATCACATCTTTAAAGGCATCACCGATGAAGAAGCTGAAGAATCTGCAACAGCTTGTGTAGTGAAATTTTCTTGGGTGGCCTGCAAAGACAGCAGTGTATCTCTTACTTTCGATGAGGTATTTTCCTGCTTCACCTTCACTTGCGACTCTTCTTCTTCAGTCAAATATTCTTGCCACTCAATATCATAGGAAGGATGTTCAGCATTCACGATGCCGCGAAATAATTCAGTTCCATTAAGATTTTCTTCTAATCTTTCCACAAAATCTCCCATCGCCTTTTGAAGTGTCGAACGGTAAGGAAGCTCTGAGGCATCAAAAAACAAAAGTATCGTTCTTGTTGATTCATCAATACATGAATATCGTGAATCCTTATGATTCCACAACCAACACAGTACTTTCTCATCATCTGCATAAACGATTTGCTTTGATGTCGTTTTAATAGCAGGACCCTGCCCTAGAGGAAAAAACATCTCTTCTTCTCTGGCATGGCGAATAACAACATCACCACGTAATTTCCCAACATCATATCCCCCCATAGGGAACATATGCATCACAGAGACACAGTTATATAAATCAACTACAGTTGAGATATTCCAAACCGAATCACCCTTAACAACACGTCGAACTAAAGCTTCAACAGAAGAAGGATATGTCCGGGGTTTAACACCCATTTTTTCATAGGTTTTGCGCCAATGGTCAATATCAGGATCTGTAGTATAGTTTTGAGAATGAATCCCCCGTTCTTTCAATACTTCACCTAAAGTTGATTTTAATTCGTTTGTGTAAGGACCTTGTTTCTCAACCTTAACTCGGGCAGCTACAAAACCAACTTGCGCAGCGGGGAACTGATCTAACACTTTTTTCTCAAGAATGACCTTCATTTTCTGTCTCCTATAGATTTTAAAATGAAAATTAAATTTCTTTGATTTATATAAAGAATTTTCCGATTATAAGCCAGAATAATGCTATCCGTAAAAACACTTACAAAAAATCAAAATAAGAATATAATATAAAAAATAAACTTGTCAATGAAGATCTTATTTAAGAAATAACTTTTAAAAAAAACACAACTCATTTTAAATTAACATTAATTTTTTTCAAAAAAGGAAAATAAAATGGATCCAGAACTAAAACAACAAACTTCTATTGCAGAAAGTGCTTTTATTGGAGGCGCTGCGGGAATTGCTGAAATAGCGTTGAATCATCCTCTCTGGGTTATGAAAACAAGGATACAGAACCATTACCCTTTTACGCTCTCTCTTGGCGTGCTCTACAAAGGTATTTTAGCGCATGCAACGAGTGAGGTAGGTTTATGCGTCATTCAAGTGGTAATTGCAATTCAAACCCAAGAAACTCTAAATAAAAAACTAACTCATTATCAAAATCAATTTAATTTAGATTTTTATTCTGCTTTTCTAGGTGGTTTTTTGGGGGGAGGTATTTCTGCACTCATCACTAATCCCACTGAGCTCATCATGACAATTCAGCAAAAAAGAGTAAAACATCAAACCTCAATGCTTCAAGAACACCATCATTTCTCAACACTGGCAATAGAAATTGCAAAAAAATATAATCCTCGTCGATTATTCTCAGGATTCACAGGCACAAGCTTAAGAGAAGCATTCTATACAGCTGGCTTTTTTGCAGGAACCCCCGCACTTACAAAACGTATCGAACCTTATTTTCCATATCCTCTTCTTTCCATGGCTGTCTCAGGGGCAACAGTAGGTTTGGGTGCTGCCATCATTACGCATCCATTTGACACCTTGAAAACAGTACAGCATGGTGAGGCGGATAACACGAAAGCTTGTTCTCTTACTCAAGCTTTCAAAAAAATTTATACGACTAGGGGAGTATTGGGTTTTTTCGATGGTTTAGTTGCGCGAGCAAGCCGTGTTGCTTTAGCTACTTCAGTAATTGGCACAACAATCGAGCTTATGCGTTCATAGTAAATTAAATTATGCTTTTTATATTTTTCAGATTTTTTATTACTGACAATCATGTAAATTCAAATACGAACATTCTGTGTTAATATACTTGCATGAGCACAATCCAAATCGAAAAACATCCCTCTTGGAACATGGCACGTGAAGTCCATGAAATAACCAAACCTTTGTTCCAATATTTCAATATTAATTATTTTGACTTTGCTCGATTTTATAAAAAAAACAATGAGGTTTTAGTTTTATATTCAGATCCAGCCTGGGTAGCCTATTTTCTCAACGATCCAAGTTACATAAACCCAGCCTCTTATTTAAAAAAAGGCAATCACTTATGGGAAAGTTATATTCCTCCAGAGATAATAAAAATTGCAAACACTCAGTTTAATCATAAACATGGTATTACATTTCATTACGATCATGAAAAATATCATGAAATTTTTAATTTTTCTGCAGCAGCGGAAAATTATAAAATCTTACAACTCTATTCAAACAAAATAGAAGTCTTACAAAAATTTTGCGCTTATTTTATTGAAAAAGCCGCTCCTTTAATTGAAAAACTAGAAAAACAAAAGATCATCCTTCCCGCTAAAACACTTATTACCCCCTCTTCTTGTTTAATCGTTTCATTTGAAAAAAAATGCGAAGATTTTTTAAATTCTTTAGGGATCTCTTCTCTTTATTCAAATCAAATTCTTACTTTCGCCAAAGAAAAAAAAATAACGGCTCGCGAACTAGACTGTTTGCATCATCTTTCCAAAGGACTAACTGCAAAAGAAATCGGAAAAACACTTAAAATCTCACATCGAACTGTCGAAACACATCTGCAACATATAAAAGAAAAAGCAGGTTGCAGAAAAATTATAGAGATATTTTCAGAAATAAAAAAAATAATATAACTTCGTCACACGTTAAAAAGCATGATGGTAGAATAAAAACAGGGGTTTAAGTTAAAAAAAACTTTCTAGTTTGCACGGTTTCACGGATGACAACTTCATCTCACCAGCTGGTATCCAAGATACATCGCACATAGCCACATAATCACAGCAGAGATTTTTCCTTGATACTTTAAGACTAATTTAAATTTAGAAAGATGAATGCCCAGAATAGACAAACATAAAAACCACGCCCAAGAAACAAAAACACAAGCAAAAATAAAATATTTTCTACCCACAGAAGGAATCGCAAGATAATTTGCACCAATGATCGCCATGGTGTCTACGATTGCGTGAGGATTCAAAATCGACATTGATGCTGTCATGAAAATTCTTTTTTTGATACTGTAATGTCGTTTTTCAACATGCGCTTGCCCAAAATTTTCACGCCAATTTTGAATACCAATATAAAGTAAAAATAAAACACCCACAAAACGAATCGTTTGTGCTAGCCAATACGTTTTCATAAAAAGCAACGATAATCCAAATGCGGATAGGAGAATAAGCAAAGTATCGCAAAACGAAGCAGTAACAAAAACAGGAATCGTACTTGAGAACTTTCCACTGCGCGTTCCGTAGGTTAATACAAACATATTTTGTTGCCCAAGAGGCAGTATTAATCCCAATGCCAACGCAAACCCTAAAGCAAAACTCGTTAATTCAATAAACATTAAAACACTCTCCTACTTAATGCCCGATCTTAATTTTGAGATAAATAAGTCTATTGATAATCTTAAATAAAAAAGGGCACTGATGGAAGTGCCCTTTAGAATTCCCAAGAGAGGGAATTAGGATTTTTTCTTTGAACGTGCTCTTCCTGTTCCGCGTTTTCTTTTATGTCCTCGCTTTGTTGCACTTTTCTTTGCAACGCCTTTCTTGCGATGTACTTTACGACGAGTCGATTTCTTTACCGCACGTTTAGCTGACATTGTATGCCTCCATTCAAAATTAAAAAAATAAAAAACCTTGACGCTTTTTCATTTGCAGCAATACACACTTCCCTATCCGTATTGATAAATAGATGAACTATTTACAGGCTGCATTAATACCATAGCATAAGATCAGTGTTCGTCAAGTTTTGTGGCGGAGATACTTGTTGATCGCAGTTTGATGTTCTTTTAAAGTTTTTGAAAACTGATGCGTTCCATCTCCACGCGAAACATAAAATAAACTTTCAGTTTGAATGGGATGTAACGCAGCATGAATCGAATCAAAACTGGGTAAACAAATCGGCGTAGGCGGTAACCCCTTATGCAAATAAAGATTGTAAGCAGTTTCTGTTTTCAAATCTTCTTTTGTTAATTTTCCCCTGTAATTATCCTGCAATCCGTAAATCACACAGGCATCAATCTGCAAATACATTCGCTTTTTTAGACGATTTAAAATAACACCTGCAACTAAAGGTCGTTCATCATGTTGGGCTGTCTCTTTTTCAATTAAAGAAGCGACGATCAACACCTCTTCTTGATTGTTGTAAGGAAGATCCGGCGCTCGCGCTAACCATGCCGTATTCATTTTCTCTTCCATCGTTTGATAAGCTTTTTCATACACTTTTTCTTCGGGTGTCCAACGCACAAAATAATAAGTTTCAGGAAAAAAATATCCTTCAGGATACTTAAATTTAATGATTAGATTCAATCTGGATAAGATATCCGTAGACGCATTTTCCATGTGTTTCAAATAAGGGTTTTTGCTGATGGCTTCTTTCATTTGGGCAAAGGTCCAACCCTCAGGAATTGTGACTGAGTAGAGCACCCCTTTTCCCACAAGCATTTGACTTAAAAGTTGATGGGGCGTTGTGACACCAGGCGAAATTTGATAATCCCCCGCTTTCAAATTCTTTAAATTTCCTTCGAGAAATCCAAGAGCCAGCCAATAGCTGGGACGAGATAATAAACCACGAGAGTGCAATTGATTGGCCGATTTCCAATAAGAAGTGCCTGGCCATAAGCTATAAACCACAGGGGTGTCACGATGGGATAAAATGGGTGTAAAGAAAAAATAAAAAATATCTAAAAAAAATAAAACAAAAATCAGGAAAAAAATAATAGGCCATACTTTTTTTCCCTTTAATAAATTAAATTTCATGTGACTGATAAACGTTTAAATAATAAAGCACCATTCGTGCCACCAAAACCAAAAGAATTATTCAAAGCAAAATTTATTTTTCTTTTTTTAGCCGTGTGCGGTACAAAATCTAAGTCTAGCCCTGTGCTCGGATGCTCTAAGTTGATCGTTGGAGGCGCGATTTGATCGCACAATGCAAGAATACAAAATACCGACTCCACTGCCCCTGATGCTCCTAATAAATGTCCGGTCATGGATTTTGTTGAGCTCACCGATACAGAGTGACGATGCTCACCAAAAACATCACTGATGGCTTTTGCTTCTAGCTCGTCTCCTAAAGGCGTAGAGGTGCCATGCGCATTGATGTAATCGACTACTTCAGGGCCCACGCCTGCATCCTTTAATGCACCTCGCATTGCAAGGAAGGCACCTTGCCCCTGTGGATGCGGTTGCGTCATATGATAAGCATCACCACTCATGCCTATTCCAACTAATTCTGCATATATCTTTGCACCTCTTGCGGCTGCATGCTCGTAAGACTCTAAGACCAACATGCCCGCACCGTCCCCTAATACAAATCCATCTCGATCTTTATCCCAGGGACGACTGGCTTTCTCAGGCTCATCGTTACGCGTCGAAAGCGCGCGCATGGCTGCAAACCCCCCTAAACCAAGCGGACTCGTTGCCATTTCTGCGCCCCCTACTAACATGACGTCTGCGTCCCCCGACATAATTAATCGCGCTCCAAAAGCAATGTTATGCGCGCCTGTGGTGCAGGCTGTCACCAATGAAATATTAGGACCCTGCCAACCGTACATAATTGAGATTTGCCCCGGGAGCAAATTAATGATCGAGCCAGGAATAAAGAAAGGCGATATCTTACGCGGCCCCCCTTCTAATAAGGCTTTATGATTTTCTTCTATCTTGGGTAGACCACCAATCCCTGAACCGGCTGCAATACCATAGCGTGAAGGATCTTTAGGTTTGGCTAACAAATCTGCGTCCTCTAAAGCTTGATGTGCCGCAGCAACCCCGTATTGAATGAATAAATCTAACTTGCGCGCCTCTTTGGAGGAAAGATAAGGTGTAACATCAAAATCCCGAACAGAACCACTGATGCGACTCGTGTACTGACTCACATCAAATCGAGTAACAGGCCCTATTCCACTTTTACCCGCCAACACATTTTTCCATGTGGACTCTACGGTCAGTCCCAAAGGCGTCACAAGCCCAAGGCCCGTAATAACAATACGTGTTCTCATCGCATCATCTGCAATCAATTAATCGCCTTTTCTTTCGTGCGTGTTTTAATATAATCAATGGCTTGTTGAATCGTCGCAATTTTTTCAGCATCTTCATCAGGAATTTCTGTTTCAAATTCTTCTTCTAATGCCATCACTAATTCAACGGTATCAAGGGAGTCAGCACCTAAGTCATCTACAAACGAAGCCTCATTACTGGCTTCTTTTTCGCCTACACCAAGTTGCTCAATCACAATTTTTTTGACGCGTTCTTCAATACTGGCCATAAAGTACTTTCTCCTCTAGATTGCTAAAATAAAAAAACAAAAAATCCATTGTCCTCTTCCACTTTACATCATGCAAGCTCCAAGGGCACCTCTAAACCATGTACATCCCACCATTGACATGCAAGGTTTGCCCCGTGATGTAATTCGCTTGAGGGGATGCTAAAAACCCAGCAGCAAAAGCAATGTCTTCTGCCATACCACATTTTCCTTGCGGAATTTTTTCTAAAATTTTATCGATGTGCGCTTGAGATATGGCATTTGTCATGTCTGTGGCAATATAGCCCGGTGCAATAACGTTGACGGTAATATTGCGTGACGCAACTTCTTGCGCCACTGATTTTGAAAATCCAATTAATGCCGCTTTTGCAGCAGCATAATTTGCTTGCCCCGCCGCACCCGTTACACCAACAATCGAACTTAAGGAAATGATGCGCCCCCATTGCGCACGCAACATTTCTTTAATACAAGCACGCGTAAGATGATATACGCCATTTAAATTCGTATCGATCACATCATTCCATTCTTCTGTTTTCATTCTCAAAAAAAGATTGTCACGAACAATACCCGCATTGTTAATTAAAATTAAGGGGGCACCAACCTCTTTTTTTATACGTTCATAAAAAGAAGAAACTTCTTGAAAATTTTTTTGATCAAAAATATAAGCTTTACCTTGAATATTCGCAGTTTCAAATGCGGTTTCAATTGCCTTGCAACCTTGCTCAGAAGTGGCTGTTCCTAAAATAAAAGCACCCTGATGCCCTAAGTGTTCAGCAATCGCTTTACCAAGACCTCTACTGGCGCCTGTGACCAAAGCAATTTTACCTTGTAACATCGTCATAAACTTAAATCCTGAAATGCAGCGGGCGAACTAATAGAAATCGCCTCACTTGGGCTGGGGGTAATACGTTTAGAAAGCCCCGTTAATACTTTACCTGGACCACATTCTATCACTTTTTTAATCTGAAAATGAGCCAGTTTATTCATTATTTCGGTCCAGCGTACGGGAAAATATAACTGTTTTATTAAGCTTTCCTTAATTTCAAGCGAAGATTGATGTTCACTGACATCGACATTATGAATCACGGGTATCTGCGGAATATTAAAAGAAAGGGTATCAAGATGTTTTGCTAACTTTTCCGCTGCTGATTTCATTAAAAAACAATGAGAAGGAACACTCATCGGTAATTTTTTCGCGATTTTAGCACCTCGCTCTGCAGCAATTAAAATAAGTCGCTCTACCGCCAAGCTGTGCCCTGCAACAACAACTTGTGTATCCGCATTATAATTGGCAGGCGTAACATATTCCGTCAGTGTCGATACTGTTTTACAAAGCGCTTCTACCTCTTCTGCTTTCAAACCCACAATAGCTGCCATCGCACCCACACCCAAAGGAACCGCTTCCTGCATTAAACGCCCACGCAATTAAACTAATTTTACTGCCGTCTCAAATTCTAAAACACCGGCACACACCAAAGCGGTGTATTCTCCTAAACTGTGTCCCACCAAATATGAAGGCTTTGCAGAAAAACCTTGGGTAAAAATACGATATAAAGCAATGCTGGCAGTCAAGATCGCAGCTTGCGTGTATTGTGTTTGATTGAGTTTTTCATCAGGCCCTGTTTGTACGAGCGCCCATAAATCATAATTTAATTGCGAAGAAGCTTGTGAAAAAGTTTCAGTAACAATAGATGATTGCTGTGCCCAGTCTTGTAACATTCCCAGCGATTGCGAACCTTGACCAGGAAACATTAACGCAAACATAAATAATTAACCTTCACTACTCGAAGTGGTTTGAAGAAGTTGCGCCACTTTTTTAGAAATATGCTGAGGTACATCTTTACGTGATTCAATCATGGCTTCATTGATAGCATTGGCAAATGCCATCGCTTTTGCAGAACCATGACTTTTAATCACAACACCTTGCAATCCAATGAAAGAAGCACCGTTGTAACGCGCAGGATCGATACGTTTTACAAGTGATTTTAAAACAGGTAAAGCAGAAAACCCCACCATACGGGTAAGCCAATTTCGCTGAAATTCTTGTTTCATCGAATGCGCGATGAGCCGTGCAATGCCTTCACATGCCTTTAAAGCAACATTCCCAACAAAACCATCACAAATAACAACATCCGCTCGCCCTGAAAAAATTTCATCCGCTTCAATGTAGCCTATATAATTTAATTCTTTCGCTGCAATTAAACGCTTTGAAACTTCTTTTACAACTTCATTCCCTTTTATTTCTTCTTTACCATTGCTCAACACGGCAATGCGGGGTTGTGTTACACCATCTACCGCTTCAGATAATACTGCACCCATCACAGCAAATTGAAATAAATGATCAACAGTCGAATCGACATTCGCCCCCAAATCTAATAAGCGTACTTTGGTGTCAATCCCCAATGAAGTCGTCGGAAGCAGACCTGTTAGCGCTGGTCTATCGATGCCTTCTAAGGTTTTTAAAACAAAACGCGCAATGGCCATCAAGGCCCCCGTATTACCCGCACTCACACAGGCTTTTGCTCGCCCCTCTTTAACAAAATCAATGGCCACGCGCATAGAAGAATCTTTTTTATTACGCAAAGCTTGTAAAGGCGATTCATCCATCGCAATCACTTCAGAACTGGGGTGTAATGAAAGCCGGGAAGCATAATCGTTATCCTGCATATGCTCTTTGAGCTCCTGCTCTATGATAGCCTTATCACCGACCAAAATGAGGCTTAAAGCCGGATGGCGCTTTAACATGTAAAGCGCCGCAGGCACAACTTCAGAAGGACCATGATCACCACCCATTGCATCCAATGCAATTGTTATAGACATTCCTTTATTTTCCTCTTTGAGGGTTACTATGTTTGGTTTTAGCCACGACTAATTTTCCTTTATAAAATCCTCGGGGACTCACATGGTGGCGAAGATGATATTCCCCCGTTGTAGGCTCAATTGATAATGCCGCAACAGATATTGCATCATGCGCACGACGCTGCCCTCGACGCGAACGCGATTTTCGTGATTTTTGAACTGCCATAATGGCTCCTCGATACAGTCGGAAAGGCGCAATGTTAACCGGTAGCGTGAGGAGTGTCTAGTATCCTTCAATTTTGCTACCATTACGTGTTTTTCAACATGGAATTAAGCAATGATAAATTTAGTCAGTAAACTTTTTGGTAATCGTAATGAGCGCGTATTACGCCAACTTAAAAATACGGTTGTAAAAATCAATGAACTCGAACCCACGCTGCAAACATTAAGCGATGCACAATTAGAATCAAAAACACATGAATTTAAACAACGTCTCAAGCAGGGCGCTTCCCTTGAAAGTTTAATTCCTGAAAGTTTTGCTGTGGTACGCGAAGCCAGTCGCCGTACCTTAGGTTTACGTCATTTTGACGTACAACTCATTGGCGGCATTGTATTACATGAAGGAAAAATTGCAGAAATGCGCACAGGCGAAGGCAAAACCCTGGTGGCTACCTTACCCGCTTATTTAAATGCACTCACGGAAAAAGGGGTGCATATCATCACTGTCAATGATTACCTCGCAAAACGTGATGCAGAATGGATGGGGCCCATTTACGCCTTACTGGGTTTAACCGTCGGTGTTAATCTCAGCAACATGGGACCGCTTGAAAAACGTAGCGCCTATGCAGCAGACATTACCTATGGGACAAACAACGAATACGGTTTTGATTATTTACGCGATAATATGGCTTTCGCGCCTGCAGACAAAGTTCAACGCAAATTAAAATTTGCCATCATCGATGAAGTCGACTCTATTTTAATTGATGAAGCACGCACACCTTTAATCATTTCAGGCCCTTCCGATGATAGTTCTGATTTATATATCAAAGTAAACACTTTAATTCCAAAATTAAAAAAACAAACGCAAGAAGGCGCAAGCGGAGATTACACTCTGGATGAAAAAACAAAACAAGCTCATTTAACCGAAGAAGGACATCAACACATCGAAAAATTAATGGTGGATGCAAATTTATTAGTGGCAGGAGAAAATCTTTATAGCACGAAAAACATTCCTTTAATGCATCACCTCCATGCCGCTTTACGTGCTCACACATTATTTCAAGACAACGTAGATTACATCGTTCAAAACAATCAAGTATTAATTGTCGATGAGCACACAGGTCGTATTCTTCCAGGGCGTCGTTGGTCTGAAGGATTACACCAAGCCGTTGAAGCAAAAGAAAATGTCCCTATTCAAAATGAAAATCAAACCTTAGCTGCCATCACTTTTCAAAACTATTTTCGTCTTTATGAAAAAATCGCAGGTATGACAGGCACTGCAGACACAGAAGCTTATGAATTCCAACAGATTTATGGACTAGAAGTCGTGGTTATTCCCACAAATCAACTCATGCGACGACAAGACTTACCTGACATGGTTTATCTATCTTCAGAAGAAAAATTTGCGGCGATTATTCAAGATATCCGTGATTGCGTCACACGAAAACAACCTGTTCTCGTGGGCACCGCATCGATAGAAACTTCTGAATATTTATCAAACTTATTACAACACGAAGGCATCGCTCATCAAGTTTTAAATGCTAAATTTCACGAAAAAGAAGCCCATATCATTGCAGAAGCAGGACGTCCCGGCGCTGTCACCATCGCAACGAACATGGCGGGTCGTGGAACAGACATTGTATTAGGTGGAAAGCTTGAATCAGAACTTATAAAACTCTCTCCCCAAGCAACAGAAGAAGAAAAAGAAACAATAAAATCAGAATGGCAAAAACGTCATGATGCCGTCATCTCTGTTGGGGGATTTTATATTATAGGAACAGAGCGTCATGAATCTCGTCGAATCGATAATCAATTGCGTGGACGAGCCGGACGACAAGGCGATCCCGGTAAAAGCCGTTTTTATTTATCTCTGCAAGACAACCTCATGCGAATTTTTGCATCCGATCGCATAGCCCTATTAATGCAAAAAATGGGAATGAAAAAAGGAGATGTCATTGAATCTCCTTTGGTAACACGTGCCATTGAAACAGCACAACGCAAAGTAGAAGCTCGTAATTTTGATATACGCAAACAATTACTTGAATTTGATGATGTCGCCAATGATCAACGCAAAGTAATTTATGAGCAACGCGCAAAATTAATGGAGTCGGAAGATATCTCTGAAAACATGAAAACAATTAGAAAAGATGTCGTTGACACTATCATTAGCTTACACATTCCACCTGAAACATTAGAAGAACAATGGAATATTCCCGCACTTGAAAAACAACTTGAATCTGATTTTGCTGTTCAATGTCCTCTGGCTCACTGGCTTGAAACAGAAAATAACTTAGATGAAGAAGGTTTACGTACACGTGTTTTAGATCAATTTGAAAAAACGTATGAAGAAAAAGAAAAACAGGCAGGCAGCCTCGTCATGCGCCAATTTGAAAAATCCATCATGTTACAGAATTTAGATATTTATTGGAAAGAACATTTGGCAGCCATGGACCATTTACGTCAAGGGATTCATCTACGGGGTTATGCCCAGAAAAATCCAAAACAAGAATATAAAAAAGAAGCCTTTAATTTATTTTGTCAAATGTTAGATAATCTTAAAGTTGATGTCATACGTACTTTGAGTATCATACAAATTCAAAACCAACAAGACATTGAACGCGCTGAAGAACAACGCCGTCATGTTTTTTCACACAACATGCAATTTCAACATCCAGAAATAAAAGAAGAAGCAGAAGGAAAAGTGATTCCTTTTTTAAAAAGAGATCAAAAAGTAGGTCGCAATGAACCTTGCCCTTGCGGTTCAGGAAAAAAATTCAAACATTGCCATGGGCAAATTTAAATATGTCTTCTGAGATAATTTTAGATGTCGTAACAGGCATCCTACAAAACAATGCAGGACTTTATTTTGTAAGCTTACGCCCACCTCATGTTCCTTTTCCAAATTTATGGGAATTCCCCGGTGGAAAAATTGAAAAAAAAGAAAAACCTTTTGATGCTTTGAAGCGTGAATTAAAAGAAGAAATTGGCATTCACGTTGAAACAGCAGAAAAATTAATGGAATTTCAACACACTTACCCTTCGCGCATTATCAATATGTCCGCGTGGTTTATTATAAAATATCAGGGCAAGCCTCATGGTGCAGAAGGTCAACAAGCAGAATGGGTAACACTCGAAGAATTAAAAAAACGCCCTATTCCAAGCGCCAATTTAATATTAATTCAACATTTACTACAACATCGCACTTCTTAGTAAAATTCAAGCTCTCCTTGCTGCCCCTGTAACTTCGCGCAGCGTAGTTAACAGGCTACATTCCTGTCATTGCGAAAAAATGCGTCGGAGTGATCTTAAAAAAAATCAGAAGGTTCACGCATTTTTGAAGCAATCCAGTGGGCAACTAAATAAGAACTCGGCGCTTGATTGCCGCGAAAAACACAAGAAAGCTTTTTCTTCTTTTTGAAACGAGGGGTGTGTTTTTCTCGCAATGACAACAATTACAATTTTACGAAATAAAATTTTAATTTTCAATCTCAAAACCTTTTTTCAGATGCTCTTAATAGATTGGGTCGATAACTGTGGCCCTGCTTTCTCTACCACATGATCCACTTGGAATTTTTTAAAATTAGCCTGAAATTTTAAAATTAATTTTTCTTGACAGTCTTGATATTTTTCTTCATTTTTCCAAACCTTACGTGGATCTAATGACAAACTATCCACCCCTGGAATAGCTTTAGGAATTAAAAAATTAAATCCCGGTAACACTTCGTAGTCTGCTTTCACCGCCACGCCATCCACTATCGCATGCACTATTTTACGCGTGAACGGAATACTAAAACGCTCCCCTCCTTCTCCATAAGACCCCTTCGTCCAACCTGTATTCACCAAATAAACGCTAGCATCTGTTTCTTGCAAGCGTTTCATTAAAAGTTGGGCATACACAGTGGGAAATCGCGGAAAGAAAGGCGCACCAAAACAGGTGCTAAATGTCGGCTTAACCACCTCTTGCGTATTTCCAACTTCAGTGCTAGCTACCATGGCGGTATAACCACTTAAAAAATAATACGCCGCTTGAGCTTGTGTTAATTTTGAAATTGGCGGTAATACACCATAGAGATCACAAGTTAGAAAAATCACGCAAGCAGGCTTGCCACCACAATTGGATTCCACTCGCAACTCAATATTTTCTCTGGGATAAACAGCACGTGTGTTTTGTGTCAAGGAAGCATCGTGATAATCCGGCAATAAAGTCACGGGGTCTAAAACAACATTTTCCATAATTGTACCTTGCGAAATGGCATGCCAGATAACAGGTTCTTTATCTTGCTGAAGATCAATGCATTTTGCATAACAGCCTCCTTCAAAATTAAAAACCCCTGTGCTTGACCAAGCATGCTCATCATCACCTATCAAATAACGCCCTGGATCAGCAGAAAGCGTTGTTTTTCCTGTGCCTGATAAACCAAAAAAAAGCGCGACATCCCCCTGCTTTCCTTGATTGGCGGCACAATGCATCGGCAACACATCTTTTGCTGGCAAAAGAAAATTTAAAACAGCAAATAACGCTTTTTTCATTTCTCCCGCATAATTTAAACCACAAAGCAAAACTTTTCGTTCACTAAAATTAATAACGAGCGCCGCTTCACTTTTCACACCCTCTTTTTCTCCCGCTAAAGAAAGCGTACTGGCATTTAATAATAACCAGGCTTGTGATTGATGCGTAGCATCTAGGGTACGAATAAATAAATGACGCGCAAAAAGATTATGCCAAGCTTTTTCTGTTACAACACTAACAGGCAATTGATAATCTGGGTGAGCACCCACCGCCAAATGCGAAACAAACACTTCTTTTTCTTTTAAATGCTGTTTTGCTTTTTCCCACAATTGTTGAAAAACATCGGCAGAGATCGCTTGATTTCTCTCACCCCAATCCACTGTTTTTTCACTTATTTCATCTTTTACAATAAAACGATCTTTAGGAGAACGCCCTGTTCTTTTGCCTGTAATAACACTCAAAGCACCATTGGCGCAAAGAGAGCCTTCCCCTTTTTGTAGGGCATAAGCCACTAATTCTTCCACAGATAAATTGATATGCTGCTTAATGCCAAAATTTAAATTATTCATATTAGTACCCCGCGTGTTTTTAAAAACTCTATTTCAGGCCAACGCTCTTGCGTCAACTGCAAATTAATAAAAGAAGGCGCTAAATAAATAAGTTGGCCAGCACCGTCAAAAGCAATATGATTTTGATTTCGATTTTGAAATTCTTCTAATTTCTTTGCGTCAGAGCTTTTAATCCAACGCGCAGCAACGATATTCACAGTTTCATAAATACAATTTACATTGTATTCATGTTGTAGTCGATATACGACAACATCAAATTGCAATACACCAATGGCACCTAAAATAAGATCATTACTTATGACAGGACGGAATAATTGCGTCGCCCCTTCTTCTGAAAGTTGCGTTAAGCCTTTTAACAAAGCCTTGCTTTTTAAAGGATCTTTTAAACGAATTAAACGAAATAATTCTGGCGCAAAAAAAGGAATGCCGACAAATTGTAACGCCTCGCCTTCTGTAAACGTATCTCCAATCTGAATTGTGCCATGATTGTAAAATCCAACAATATCACCCGGCCAAGCCTCTAACGCATGTTCACGCTGACTTGCCATAAAAGTCAGGACTTGGTTGATTTGCAATTCTTTTTGAGTGCGAACCTGATAAAACTTCATGCCTTTTTTATAAGCCCCTGAGCAAATACGAAAAAATGCAATACGATCACGATGCGCAGGATCCATATTAGCTTGAATCTTAAAAACAAAACCCGAAAAAGAAGGCTCTTCTGGTTTGATTTCACGTGTATTCGTCATCCGTGATAAAGGCGCAGGTGCATATTCTACGAATGTATCCAGTAGTTCACGAATACCAAAATTATTCATGGCCGAACCAAAAAAAACAGGGGTTAATTTCCCTTGCAAAAAAAGTGTTTTATCAAATCGGTGCGAAGCGCCCAATACTAATTCCAATTCTTCTCTCGTTTCTTTTGCAAAAACACCCGCCACTTCATCAAACAAAGGATTATTCAAACCTTGTATCACCTCAACATTCTTGATTTTGTGTTGCTGTCCTGCCAAATAAAGATAAATCTTATCTTCTAACAAGTGATAAATCCCTTTGAAAAACTTACCCATGCCTATGGGCCAAGTGATGGGTGCACATTGAATATTTAAAATTGTTTCTATTTCATCTAGTAATTCAATCGGAGGACGACAATCACGATCAAATTTATTAATGAAGGTCACGATCGGTGTCGTTCTTAAGCGACAGACTTCTAATAATTTTATTGTCCGCTCTTCAACCCCTTTCACACCGTCGATCACCATGAGTGCACTGTCCACAGCGGTTAAAGTGCGATAAGTATCTTCTGAAAAGTCTTGATGTCCTGGCGTGTCCAGCAAATTAATGATGCGGTCTTTATATTCAAACTGCATGACAGAGGTTGTCACAGAAATACCACGCTGTTGCTCCAAGGCCATCCAATCGGAAGTTGCATGACGCTGGGCTTTTCGTCCTTTAACCGCACCTGCCAACTGGATTGCACCACCGTAAAGTAACAATTTTTCTGTTAACGTGGTTTTTCCCGCATCGGGATGTGAAATAATGGCAAACGTACGACGACGAGCAATTTCATTTAATAAAAGATCAGTCATAAAGGCACCTCTAAAAATTAAAGTCATACGCGAGAAAGGTAGAAAAAACAGACGAAAAAGCGCAGTTTATAAATAATAAATGAGCATTTTGAGGAGGTTTTTTCATACTTTATCGCCATGAGTTTAATTTTTAGGGCTGCCTTTAATTTAAATTTTTGGTAAAGTAACCCCTTCTTGGCTCTGATATTTTCCACCCCGATCTTTATAAGAAACCTCACACACCTCCGAAGCTTCTAGAAATATCATTTGTGCCACACCCTCGTGAGCGTAGATTTTAGCAGGTAAAGGGGTTGTATTGGAGAATTCTAGCGTCACATGCCCTTCCCACTCGGGTTCTAAGGGCGTCACATTTACAATAATGCCACAACGGGCATACGTCGACTTTCCAAGACAGATTGTCAAAATATTGCGAGGAATTCGAAAGTACTCCACCGTACGCGCCAAAGCAAAAGAGTTAGGCGGAATGATACAAACATCGGAAACCAGGTCAACAAAACTCGCTTGAGAAAATTTTTTAGGATCCACAATGGCAGAATTTATATTTGTAAAAATTTTAAATTCATTGCTACAACGCACATCATAACCATAACTAGATGTCCCATAGGAAATAATTTTTTCTGATTTTGAAAAACGGACTTGTTCTGGTGAAAAAGGCGAAATCATATTATACTCTTTCACTTTACGACGTATCCACTCATCACATTTTATCGACATATTTCCTCCAGGAGTTTCAATGCAATCGTTTACCAATGGAATATTTTTTTTAACACGCACTTTATTTGATTTATATATTTTTATCATGATGTTGCGCATTATTTTAAACTGGGTTCACGCAGACATGCGAACCCCCCTCAGTCAATTCATTTCAAAAATCACCACCCCCACCTTAAAACTTATACGAAAAATCGTGCCTGCTGTACACGGGATCGATATAGGCGGGATTATAGTATTACTTCTGCTAGAAATATTAAAATTTATTTTTCTTATTTTATTGAGTTCGGGAGGATTTCCTTCCATTGGGGGTTTAGTCGTCCTTGCGTTTGCCGAATTACTTCAACAATTAATTTCTATCTTTTTTTACAGCATTTTACTGTTTGTTATCTTTAGTTGGATTACCACTCTCATTAACCCCAGTTTATATTATTTTTTATTTCAAATCACAGAACCTTTATTACGCCCAGCCCGTCGTATTATTCCCTCTATCGCAGGCTTAGATTTCTCTCCTGTGCTGGTTTTAATTTTTTTAAAATTCATTCAAATGATACTGACACAACCTCTCTTGATCATCGGATATCAAATGGCGATCGGACATTAAGGGCGCCTCTAAAAATTAAAAATCTTGCGTTAGAACAAGGCGCGCTCATTTTTAACCGGCAGTTTACAAGCGAGTCAAGGAGCATTTTAAAAATGAGTGCAACAAAGTTATAACGCAAAAGGGCAATTTTTAGAGGTACCCATAATATTTCCTTAATTATTATCTACTAAAATCACTATATTCATTTTTATGATATAGGAGAATTAGTTATGGGAATGGGAAACTCAAAACCTAAAAAAGAAGCCGCTCAAACAAACAATGTTGACTTTAATGATACTTCATATCAAGCAAATATCCCTTTCAGTTGGATTGATTTTCCTTGGGGTCAGATAGGCACGAATGATGCGAGTAATTCACACGCCGCGAAATTTCGCACTTGGTTTCAAGATAGCGATTTAAAAAAGGGAGGACAATATTGGAGTCAAACCCATATGTCACCCGAGGAATGCTGGAATAGCTGGGATAATGTAGAAAAAGCTAATGCAATTACCAAATTTTTTAATCCCAAAACTTCTTCTTATCCCTATAGTAATAATTGTGTAACCTGGCCTCATCATAGCTGGGATCGAATAGGCACAAGCGCTGATCCTTCTGATTCAAATGCCGCACAATTCCGAGCTTGGTTTCAAAACGACAACCTAAACAAGGGAGGACAGTATTGGCGTCAAAACCATATGTCGCCCGAGGAATGTTGGAATAGTTGGGATAAAGCAGAAAGGTTTAAATCAATTAAGCAATTTCTTATTAGTTCACTACAAGAAGCCGCGTCCGATGATACAAACAAGCCTGTGCAACAATCACCGCGACAAAGACTTTAAAATTGAATAACGATTTTAGAGGGGTGTTTTCCGATCGGGAGAAGTGCTTGAACTTGAATAAGATTGCGATGAGGCACCTTCTCTTGCCGAACCAGATGAAGACGATGAGGCGCCGTTTGAAGGGGGGGAAGCTCGATAAAAACGAGCATCCACATAACCACCCCTCGCATTGTCGGATGAACTTGAATGAGCAGCAGCACGAGGAGAGGGAGACTTTCGTCCTTCTCTTTCTTTTCTTTCATTCATTTCTTGCGTGAGTTGTTCTACGGCTGATTGCAGGGCCCTCACTCTCACTACCAATTCGTCCGAATCTTGCTGTACTTTTTGCAGATTTGGTTGCACCTGTTCTAACTCCTGCGTCATCTTTTCATATGCTTCCGCTTCTTCTTCATATGCTTGTGTTAATTTTCCTAATGCGTCGGCTTCTTCTCCATATGCTTGTGCTAATTCTTTTGATGCTTCCGCTGTTTCTTTTGATGCTTCCGCTGTTTCTTTTGATGCTTCTGCTTGTCTTTCTAAAGCTTGCTTAAGTTCTTCTGAGCGTTGAATCGAGAGCTCCTCTAGCTCTTGAATTTTCTTTTCACGATATGTATTTAAATATTGAATAAATTGCTTCGTTTTTTCGCCCAGATCGCTTTCTCGCCTCTTCCCTGCTCGTAGTGCCACAAATTCATTCAGCGCGCTCGAAGAAAAAGAATTTAATTCTCCCATCAAATTAGTTGAAACTTTATTTTCTTCGCAATGATGATCAGAGTGGTACCTAAGCTGAAGCATACGTAAAACATTTCGCAGTTTTAATTGGAGAATATCAATATCATCATCTGTAAATTCTTCATTTTGACGTCTTTGATCATCAATAAAATTACCTGTACCTTGTACCAGTTGATAAAGCGCCTCTTGATCTTCTTCGAATTGTTTTTGTAATATTTTTTCTTTTTTTTCCCCTTCTTTGCTTTCTCTCACATTCTTAAAACTAGCCAGTAGGCTCCTATATTTTTCCATCCAAACTTCAAGAAGGGGAGAGGAGTGAGAAGAAGTAGGGATGGGTGTTGAACTAGATTCTAACAGCAGCTCAGTGAGTGTCGCTTCTGTTTGTATATCGCGGCATTCTAAAAATTTAAAAACTGCTATTCTCTTGTTTTGCCACCAGCTTTGAATGGAAGAA